>Ga0209536_100000145_pt1 | contig 105380 bp, 94 predicted proteins | sample DeeMarSeWOR28_12_FD_187461 | JGI IMG/M metagenome (GOLD analysis project Ga0209536, IMG submission 187461) | Marine sediment microbial communities from White Oak River estuary, North Carolina - WOR-2-8_12 (SPAdes) (version 2) | ecosystem: Environmental > Aquatic > Marine > Intertidal zone >... | reverse complement strand
GGCCGCCACGCCGTGCGCGCGCACCGCGACGCGCCGTTCGCCGCCGGCCTCGACGAACTTGTGCAGCGGTTCACGGATCTCGCGCGCGCCGCCCCGCCAGCGCCCCTTGACGAGCGCAACGTAGACCTTGCGCACCTCGCCGTCGCGCAGCATGCGGTGCAGTTCGACCAGCGCGCCCCGCTTTTTGGCGACGATCAACAACCCGGAGGTGTCGCGGTCGAGCCGGTGCGCAAGTTCCAGAACTTTCGCTTCGGGCCGCGCCGCGCGCAGTGTCTCGATCGCGCCGAAGCTCACCCCGCTGCCCCCGTGCACCGCGACGCCCGAGGGCTTGTCGATCACCACCAGCGCGTCATCCTCGTATGCGATGGGCAGTGCGCGCGCGGCGGCGGCCGCCGCCGCGCCCCCTGCCCGCCCGCGCGGCGGTGGCGTGGCCGTACGCACCGGCGGCACCCGTACCCGGTCGCCGGCCTGCAGCCGATAGTCGGGTCGCACGCGGGCGCTGTTGACGCGCACCTGGCCGCTCCGCAGCACGCGGTAGACGTGGCTTTTCGGCACCCCCTTCAGCCGGCGCAGCAGGTAATTGTCGATTCGCTGCGCGACGGCGTCTTCGTCGACTTCAAGCACTGTCGCCCGCGCCTTGCTTAACCCATTCATTTTTCGTATGATCCGCGAGCTTGCTTCGAGTTTCGGGGCGGTGGGGAGCCAACAAGGCCGTCAGATCGTGATGCGCCGCGTCCCCTGGATCAAGCCCCCTGCTGCGCCAAGAAGGCGCGGCCTGAAGCAGCGGTTAATCTCGCTCACCGGAAGTAGCGATAGTACTAAAAGCGCGCGCAGAGGAATTCCTCATCGGAATCTCGCCCGCACCCGAACCATCGGGTGCCTGAAATGCGGCCACCGCCGGCCATTTCTGGTCTACCGACACGAGGTGTCGCAACGGAAAGCAAGGTCATCACAGGGTTGAACCTAGGAGAATCCTGACCGACGGAACGCCGTTCTCCTGCGCGCAGGAGAACACGCAGTGAAACGCATGCTATTTAACGCGACGCAGCAAGAAGAGCTGCGCGTCGCGATCGTCGACGGCCAGAAGCTTGTCGACCTCGATATCGAATCCGCCTCGCGGGAGCAGCGCAAGAGCAACATCTACAAGGGCATCATCACCCGCATCGAGCCCAGTCTCGAAGCCGCCTTCGTCGACTACGGCGAGGAGCGTCACGGGTTCCTGCCCTTCAAAGAGGTCGCGCGCAGCTATTTCAAATCCGACGTTGATGTCGGGCGCGCGCGCATCCAGGATGCGCTGCGCGAAGGCCAAGAGGTCATCGTCCAGGTCGAAAAAGACGAGCGCGGCACCAAAGGCGCCGCGCTGACGACGTTCATCAGCCTGGCCGGGCGCTATCTCGTCCTCATGCCGAACAATCCGCGTGGCGGCGGCGTGTCGCGGCGCATCGAGGGCGAGGACCGCAACGAGCTGCGCGATGCACTCGATCAGCTCGAGGTGCCCGAGGGCATGAGCGTGATCGCGCGCACGGCGGCCATCGGACGATCGGTCGAGGAGCTGAAGTGGGACCAGAACTACCTGCTGCAGCTGTGGACCGCGATCGAGTCTGCCGCCGGCCTGGGTACGCGAGGCGAGGCCGCGCGGCCTACTGAATCCGCCAAGCCCTTCCTCATCTACCTCGAATCGAGCCTGGTGATCCGCGCGATCCGGGACTACTACCAGCCCGAGATCGGTGAGCTACTGATCGACACCGAGGAAATTTACGAGCAGGCGCGCGCCTTCATGCAGACCGTGATGCCGGGCAACGTCGGCAAGGTCAAGCTGTATCGCGACGACGTGCCGCTGTTCTCCCGCTTCCAGATCGAGCACCAGATCGAAAGCGCCTACGCGCGCCACGTGAATCTGCCTGCCGGCGGCGCGGTGGTGATCGACCATACCGAAGCGCTGGTCGCGATCGACGTCAATTCGGCCCGTGCAACGCGCGGCGGCGACATCGAGGAGACGGCGTTCAAGACCAATCTGGAAGCGGCGGAAGAAGTCGCCCGCCAGATGCGGCTGCGGGATCTCGGCGGCCTGATCATCGTCGATTTCATCGACATGGAATCGCAGCGCAACCAGCGCGAAGTCGAGAACCGGTTCCGCGAAGCGCTGCGTTTCGACCGCGCCCGCGTCCAGGTCGGAAAGATTTCCCGCTTCGGCCTGCTCGAACTGTCGCGCCAGCGGCTGCGCCCGTCCCTCGAGGAAACCGCGCATATCAACTGCCCGCGGTGCAGCGGCACGGGCTTCATTCGCGGCACCGAGTCGACCGCGCTGCACGTGCTGCGGATCCTGCAAGAAGAAGCCATGAAGGACAACACCGGCGCGGTGCACGCGCAGGTGCCGGTGGACGTTGCCAGCTTCCTGCTGAACGAGAAGCGCGGCGAGATCCAGAAGCTGGAAGCGCGCCTCAAGGTCAACATCATCCTAGTGCCGAATGCGCACCTCGACACGCCGCACTACCGGGTGCAGCGGCTGCGCCACGACGAGCTCAACCAGATGGAGCACGTTCCCGCGAGCTACGAGCTGGTCGAGACGCCCGAGGAACCCGCGGCCGCCCTCGGGCAGGCTGAGGCCAAGCGAGACCGGCCGCAGGCCGCCGTCCAGGGCGTGACGCCAGACCAGCCGGCGCCGACGGTGGTCGAGACGGCGGCGATGCAACCGGCGCAACGCATGCGCGCCCCTGCCCGACCGCAGCCAGCGGCCGAAGCGGCGCGCCCGGGCATCATCCGGCGAATTCTGGGCTGGTTCAGCCAAGAGCGCGCCGAGCCGGCCGCGGCCGGCGCCGAGACACGCCCGGAGCGCGATGCGACGCGGCGTGGTGAGTCACCGCGTCGGCGCGGCGAGGGTGAACGACGCGAGCGGCGTCCCGAGCAGCGCGGCGCGCTGGAGCGCGGCGAGCGCGGCGAACGTGGTGAACGTGGCGAGGGTCGCCGCGGACGCGGTGGACGTGGCGGACGTGGCGAACGTGGGGAGCGTGGCGAACGTGGCGAGCGTGGCGAGGGCCGCCGCCCGAGAGGCGAAGAACGGTCCGAGGCACGTGGTGCCGAGGCGCGCGGCAATGGGCAGCCTCGCCGCGAGCGTGGCGAACGCGGTGAGCGCGGGGACCGTGGCGAACGCGCCGAACGGGGCGTTCGCGGCGGCGAGCGCCGGCCGGAACAACAGCCTGCGGCGCAGGCCGCCGAGGCAGCCACCGATCTCCAAACTCCGGGCGCAGCGACCCCGGCGCCGGCGATCGAGGGCGAGGAACGACGCCGCAGCCGACGCGGTCGGCGCGATCGACAGCGTGAACGTCGACGCACGCAGGAACCGCTCGCGACGGGTGCGGGTGGCGAACACGAACAGGCGGACGCGAGCGCCGCGCCGGCGGCCGAGACGGCTGCCGAACCGCGTGCGCCGGTGCCGGTTGAGCCCATGCCGGCGCCTGCCTGGGCGGCGCCAACCCCAAGCGCACCCGTCGAGACGCCGACCGAGGCTGCGATGCCGGCAGCCGAGCCGGTCGCATCGGTCGAGAGTCCGCAGACGATCGCAGCCGCCGAGCCGGTGGCGGCACCACGGCGCAGTGTGGAGGAACCGGTCGCGCCGCAGCGTGTCGAGGCAACGACCCGTCCTGTCGCGGCGCCGGCCTTGACGCCTGAGCCGGCGGCACGCGCCGAAGCGGCGGTCCGACCGCAGGCGCACGCGCCCAGGCCGCAGGCCGAAGCGCAGACGCAGGCCGTCGATGCGAAAGCCTATCTGGGCGAGGCGGGATTGCAGCTCGTCGAAACCAATCCGTCCAAGGCTGCGGAAGCGCAGCCCGAACCCGAGCCGGTGAAGCTCGGGCGCACGCGGCCCGAGCGTCCGCGTCAGGTCGAAGAAGCGCTGGTCCAGGTCGAAACGCAGAAGTAGCCGACCCCGCAGCGCGGCCGCGAGGGCTTCAGTTCCGGCCCTCGCGCTCCAAGCTGCGCAGCAATCCCGCTGCCGCGTGCTCGATCATGTCGAGCACGCGCTCGAAGCCGTCCGCGCCGCCGTAATACGGGTCGGGTACGTCCGGCCCCGGCGTGCGTTGCGCGTAATCCATGAGCAGACCCAGACCCGCGTAACCCGGCGGCGCGTGCTGGCGCAGGATCTTCAGATGTCCACGATCCATTGCCAGGATGCGATCGAACGCGTCGAAATCGGCGCGCGAGACCTGGCGTGCGCGCAGCGCGCTCAAATCGTAGCCCCGGCGTCGGGCATGCGCCTGTGCGCGCGCGTCCGGCGGCTCACCCACGTGGTAATCATGCGTGCCTGCGGAATCGACACGCAGCTGCTGCGCGAGGCCCGCCGTGCGCACCATCTGCAGAAACACGCCGTGCGCAGTGGGCGATCGGCAGATGTTGCCGGTGCAGACGAACAGTACGCCGCTGGTCTTCATGCCGCCCCCGTCCGCAGCGCTATTCGGAGGCGAGCGATACGCCGAAAGCGCGTTTTTTCAGCTCCGCCAGCTTGTCACGCAGCGCCGCCGCCTGCTCGAACTCGAGGTTCCTGGCATGTTCGAGCATGCGCTTCTCGAGTGTACGGATCTCGCGCGCGAGCTGCTTCTCGCCCATGGCCGCATAGCGCGCGCCCTCCTCGGCCGCGCGCAGCTCGGCACTCAGCTGCTCGCTGTCGTAGACCCCGTCGATCAGGTCCTTGATGCGCTTCGACACGCCGGTCGGCGTAATGCCATGCGTCGCGTTGAACGCCAGCTGCTTGCTGCGGCGGCGCTCGGTCTCCCCGATCGCCCGCCGCATCGAGTCGGTCATGACGTCGGCATACAGGATAGCGCCGCCGTTGAGGTGACGCGCCGCCCGGCCGATGGTCTGGATCAACGATCGCTCGGAGCGCAGAAAGCCTTCCTTGTCGGCGTCGAGTATCGCGACCAGCGACACCTCGGGCAGATCGAGCCCTTCGCGCAACAGGTTGATCCCCACCAGCACGTCGAACTCGCCCAGGCGCAAGTCGCGGATGATCTCGACACGCTCGACCGTATCGACCTCGGAATGCAAGTAGCGCACCTTGATGCCGTGCTCGGCGAGGTACTCGGTCAGCTCCTCGGCCATGCGCTTGGTGAGCGTCGTCACCAGGACGCGCTCATTCTTCCCGACGCGCAGCGAAATCTCCGACATCAGGTCATCGACCTGGTTCACCGCGGGCCGCACTTCGACCTGCGGGTCGATCAGCCCCGTCGGCCGCACGACCTGCTCGACCACCTGCGCCGAGCGCTCGGCCTCGTAGGCCGCGGGCGTGGCCGAGACGAAGACGGTCTGGCGCACCACGCGCTCGAACTCGTCGAAGCGCAGCGGCCGGTTATCGAGCGCCGAGGGCAGGCGGAATCCGTACTCGACCAGGTTTTCCTTGCGCGCGCGGTCGCCGCGATACATGCCGCCGAGCTGGCCGATCGTGACATGGCTCTCGTCGATGAACATCAGCGCATCGTGCGGCAGGTAGTCGATCAGCGTCGGCGGCGGCTCGCCGGGCCGGCGCCCCGACAGGTGGCGCGAGTAGTTTTCGATCCCTTTGCAGAAACCGAGCTCGGCGAGCATCTCGAGATCGAAGCGCGTACGCTGCTCGATGCGCTGCGTCTCGACCAGGCGCCCCGCGCGCTGAAAGAACTCGATGCGCTCGGCCAGCTCCAGCTTGATCGCCTCGATCGCGCGCAGGGTCGTTTCGCGCGGCGTGACGTAATGGCTCGACGGATAAACCGTGAAACGTGCCAGCCGGTGCAGCACCCGCCCGGTGAGTGGATCGAAAATCTGCAGCTGCTCGATCTCGTCGTCGAACAACGAAATTCGTACCGCATGCTCCGCATGTTCGGCCGGGAACACGTCGATGACGTCCCCGCGCACGCGGAACGTACCGCGCCGGAAATCGAGATCGTTACGCTCGTACTGCATTCCCACGAGGCGTGCCAGCACGTCGCGCTGCGACAGCTTCTCGCCTTCGCGCAGATGCAGGATCATGCCGTGGTACTCGGAGGGATCGCCGATGCCGTAGATCGCCGAGACGGTCGCCACGATCACCACGTCGCGCCGTTCCATCAGCGACTTGGTCGCTGACAAGCGCATCTGCTCGATGTGCTCGTTGATCGACGAGTCTTTTTCGATGTACAGATCACGCGCCGGGACATAGGCTTCCGGCTGGTAGTAGTCGTAGTACGAGACGAAGTACTCGACGGCGTTTTCCGGGAAGAACTCACGGAACTCGGAATACAGCTGCGCCGCCAGCGTCTTGTTCGGCGCCAGCACCATGGCCGGGCGGCCGAGCCGGGCGATGACGTTGGCCATGGTGTAGGTCTTGCCCGAGCCAGTGACGCCGAGCAGGGTCTGGAACGCCAGACCATCGTTCACGCCCTCGATCAGCTTCTCGATCGCCTCGGGCTGGTCGCCTGCCGGCGCGTAGGGCTCATGCAGACGGAACGGACTGCCGGCAAAGGCGAGCGTCACCGGCGCCGGCGCTGCGGCGCCTGCGTCGGCCCGGGTCTTCGAAGTCGCGTCGCTCGACATGGCAAAGCCTGGGATTTTCCCATAGCGCGGCACGCCGGCGCCACGCCCGGCAGGCCCCGAATCGCGCTCAGCTGCGCCAGCGCAGCAGGAAGCGCTCGGCGCGACCGATCAGCCAGCCGACCGTGAGACCGAGCACCGAGAGGATCGCGACGCCGGCGATCAGCTGGTCGGTCGCCATCAGGTTGCCGGCCATCAGGATGTAGGCCCCCACGCCGAACTCGGCGGCGATCATCTCCGCCGCGACGAGCAGAATGATCGAAATCGACGCGGTGATCCGGAATCCCGACAGCATCGCCGGCAGCGCGCCCGGCAGGATGATCTTGCGCACGATCGAGGTCCAGTGCAGACCGAAGGACTGCCCCATGCGGATCAGGCTGCGGTCGACATTGTCGATGCCACCGTAGACCGCGATCACGGTGGGGAAAAACACGCCGAAGAAAATCGTCGCCACCTTCGACTCTTCGCCGATGCCGAACCAGATGATGAACAGCGGCAGCAATGCGATCTTCGGAATCGGGAAGATCGCCGAAACCAGCGGTACGACACCCGCGCGGGCCAGCGAGAACAGGCCCGCCGCAACGCCCGCGGCAACGCCGGCGAGCGTGCCCAGCGACCAGCCCAGCGCGAGTCGCTGCAGCGATGCGCCGAGGTGCTTGAACAGCAGCCCGCTGTCGAACAGATCGCGCAGCGCGGCCAGGGCGGCCGAGGGCGCCGGCAGGATCAAGGCGCTGATCCAGCCCAGTCGCGCGCCCACCTCCCAGAGGACCAAGAGCACCACGAACACGAGCGGTCCGACGAGGCCCACCGGGCGGGGGGCGAAGCCCCCGCCGCGAAACGCAACCGGTCGCGTCTTGGGCGCGGTCCTGGCCTCAGGCATCGGCCAGCTCCAGGTCCGCGGCCAGCGCTTCCTCGCGCATCAGCGTCCAGAGGCGGGCCTGCAGTGCCTCGAGCGCTGCGCGGTGCGCCATGCGCCCGGCAAGTGGCAGGTCGATATCCACCACCTCGCGGATCCGCCCCGGGCGCCGCGACAGCACGATCACCCGGTGCCCGAGCCGCACGGCTTCGGCCAGGTTGTGCGTCACGTAGCAGGCCGTGAACGGCTCGCGCGACCAGAGCTCGACCAGATCGTCCATCAGCAGCTCGCGCGTCTGGCTGTCGAGCGCCGAAAGCGGCTCGTCCATCAACAGGCAGGCCGGGTTCACGCTCAGGGCGCGCGCGATCGCCACGCGCTGCCTCATTCCACCCGAGAGCTGGCGCGGAAAGGCATCGCCGAAGTCGCTCAGCTTGGTCCTGCGCAGCACGTCGTCGATGATCGCCTCGCGCGCGGACGCCGTGAGCGCGTGGTCCTCCAGGACGAGGCTGACGTTGCCGCGCACCGTCCGCCACGGCAGTAGCGCGAAATCCTGGAAGATGTAGGTCAGCGGGTTGCGCGACTCGGCCGGTGGCTCGCCGACCTGCAGCACCGCGCCCTGCGCCGGCTGCTCCAGCCCGCCGATCAACCGCAGCAGCGTCGACTTGCCGCAGCCCGAGGGCCCGATGATGCAGACGATATGGCCCTGGGTAACCGTGAAATCGATGTCGTCTAGCACCTCGACCGCCCCGTAGCGGTGCGTGACGTGGCTGAGGTGCAGGTCCATCCGGAAGCGCTGCCGCCGATGCAATGCGGCACGACCCGCGCGGTCGTGCCGCTTAGATCGTCACTTCGGCACGTTGATCATGTCGGCATAGCCGGTCGCAATCAGGTCTTGATAGCCGATCGCGCTCTTCACCAGGCCCTGCGCCTTGAACCACTCCAGCTGCCGCTTCACGTCGCCCACGTTCAGCGCGGCGCCCTCGTTCATGTAGACCGCACCGGCCTTGATGCCGGGCGCCGCCTTCTCGTACGGCCGGTCGGTGTAAACGTACTTGTGGATCAGCTTGACCATCGCCTCGGTGGCCGCAGGATCCTTTTTCTGATTGAGCATGACCGCACGATAGTCCGCGATGCCCTTCTTGTACGCGCGCAGGAAGCGCTTCACCTGGACCTGACGGTCCGTCGTATTCCGGGTCGACGTGAAGATGGTCGTGACCTGATAGTCGCCGAGGTCGCTCATCCAGCCGATGATCTTCGCCGCCTTCGCCCTGTCGAGCGGAATCGCGACATGCGGCACCATCATCATGGCGTCCACCTGGCCGGATTTCACCGCGCCGATCATCGAGCCGACCTTCTGCAGCGGCTTGAGGCTGACGTCGCTCATGCCAAAGCCGTATTTCGCCGCAATCATGCCGGTCATGTAATGGAACGACGAGCCGACCTGCGTCAGTGCCACCGAGTGACCCTTCAGCTTGGCGGGCTTGTTCAGGCCGGCGGCATAGGCTTTGTTCGAGGCCATGATGGCCATGCCCTTGTAGCCCTTCTGCTCGGCGAACAGCCCGCCGACGATCTTCAGGGCGCCTTTGTCGGCGAGGTTGAAAAACCCGCCGGTCAGCGCCGTCACGCCGAAGTCGATATCGCCGGAGGCGATCGCCACCGCGACCGGCTGCGCGGCCTGGAAGAACTTGAGCTCGACGTCGAGCCCTTCGGCCTTGAAGTAGCCGCGCTCGTAGGCAATGAACGTCGGCGCGTGCGAGGTGAAGCGCAGTGCACCGACCGTGATCTTCTCCTGTGCCGAGGCACCGCCTGCGGTCGCGCAGGCGACCGCGACGACCGCGCCTGCGGCGGCACGGCGAAAACGTTTGGAAACTTGCATGCTCTCCTCCTCCGGTACGGAATGTCGAATCTCTTGGGGTTCGCGGCCCGCCCTGCCTGCGCCGGCCGACGCGTCGCGAAGCCGACGGATTCTCCCACAGAGACCCCACAGGTAGAATACGACGTTCACGTTCCTTCCCGTTCCATGACCACATCGATCCTGTCCGGCGTCCAGATGGCGCCGCGCGACCCCATCCTGGGCGTCACGGAGGCGTTCAACGCCGATTCCAATCCGAACAAGGTCAATCTCGGCGTCGGCGTCTACACCGACGACGCCGGCAAAGTGCCGCTTCTCGAATGCGTCAAGCGTGCCGAGAAGCTGCGTATGGAAACCGCGCCGCATCGGGGCTACCTGCCGATCGACGGTCTGGCGGCCTACGACCGTGCCGTGCAAGAACTGGTATTCGGCGCCGACTCGCCCGTGGTACGCGACAAGCGCATCGTCACGGTACAGGCGCTCGGCGGCACCGGCGGCCTTCGGGTCGGCGCCGACTTCCTGCGCCGCGTCGAACCCGACGCGACCGTGTGGATCAGCAACCCGAGCTGGGAAAACCACCGTGCGCTGTTCGAGGCGGCCGGCTTCAATGTCGAGGCCTACCCCTACTTCGACGCCAAGACCCGTGGCCTCGACTTCGCCGGCATGGCCGCTGCGCTCGAGCAACTGCCCGAGGGCGCCATCGTGGTGCTGCATGCCTGCTGCCACAACCCGACCGGCGTCGACCTGAATGCCGAGCAGTGGGGACGCGTGATCGAGGTCGTCAAGGCGCGCGGACTGGTGCCCTTTCTCGATCTCGCCTACCAGGGCTTCGGCGACGGCATCGATGCCGACGGCGCCATCGTGCGGCGCTTCGCGGAGGCGATGTCGCCGGTCCTGGTCGCAAGCTCCTTCTCGAAATCGTTCTCGCTGTACGGCGAGCGCGTCGGGGCGCTCAGCATCCTGGCCGCGAGCGCAGACGAAGCGGCCCGCGTGCTGAGCCAGGTCAAGCGCCTGGTGCGCACCAATTACTCCAATCCGCCGACCCATGGCGGCCAGGTGGTCACCACCGTCCTGACCACGCCGGAGCTGCGCGGGCTGTGGGAGAAGGAGCTCGGCGGCATGCGCGAGCGCATCAAGGCGATGCGCAAAGCCTTGGTCGAGGGCATTCATGCCTGCGCGCCCGGCGCCGACTTCAGCTTCATCCTGACGCAGCGCGGCATGTTCTCGTACACCGGCCTCAGCAAGGCGCAGGTCGACCGCCTGCGCGAGGCGCACTCGATCTACGCGATCGACACGGGCCGGATTTGCGTCGCCGCGCTCAACTCGGCCAACGTCAAAATCGTCGCGGAAGCGATCGCGCAGGTGATTCGCTAGCCCGCCCCGGCGTGGCTCGAGCGTTGAGGGAATCTGCCGGGTCGTATAAAATTTCGGGCTTCGCGCAATTCCGCGAATCCCCGATAGCTCAGTCGGTAGAGCGACGGACTGTTAATCCGCAGGTCGTAGGTTCGAGCCCTACTCGGGGAGCCACCGCATCAAGCCAAGCGCCCGCATCTCGCGGGCGTTTCGTTCTTCAGCAGCCCGCGCGCTAGCGTCCCCGCCGCCACTCCCAAGGCGCCACCGGTTCCTTGGCGGCCCACAGCCCGCGCCCGTTCCGCCGCGCGGTCTTCTCCTCGGCCTCGTAGCGGGCGCGATCCTCGGCCGATTGCTCCATCGCATAGCGGCGGTACCACCAGGCCATGCCGCCGGAGATCTGCGCCAGGCCGACGTCGATGCTGCGGTCACAGTTCGCGCAGTCCGTGGGCCGCGCCCAGACCTTGCAGACCACGCTCGTTCGATGATCGAGCTTGGGGCATTCCGCCCGTACATCCCCGCTCGACACCAGCCGGGCGAGGTATTCGCGCGCTTCCCGGCCGTGGGGTTGCGCCGGCTCGGGCGCGTCGATTCCGGCAATGCGCACGCTCTGCCGCAGATTGTCCGGGCTTTGCAGAAGTATCGTGTCGCCGTCGATGACGCGCAGCACGCTGCCGATCAGGACATCCGCCCGCGCAAGCGACGCATGGCCGAGCGCGGCCCCAGCGACCCATAGCAGCGCGACGAGCGTGCGCAGTGCGCGTCTGGTTCCGCGAATCCGCATCTGCGCATCGTTGGCCAACGCCACCGGTGCCGTCAACAGTCGATCTTCCACAACCCCATCATGGATGGACCGAACTGTCGTGCATTCGCGACGTGCGCGTTCTGTCAGATTATTGACCGCCCGGAACGAGCGAATCGCCTGTGGAAAACGCTTCATGCCTGCACCTTTCGTCCGAGGGGCGGTTGCAATTATCGTGCAACAACAGGATCCTGCGATAAGCACAGGCTGCAGGAACCCTGCTTTAATGCGCGCCACACAAACCTCGCCCGTGGGCGCGGGGATACGCCATGTGCAGGTTTGAACAATGATGCAGGCAAGCAGCGGCACCATGCCCGGTTCCGAGACGATCTATTACCTGACCGATGCCGGCATCGACGCAGTGAAGAGCGCGGGCGCCGCGCTCGGTCGGCACCATCGGCGCGTCCTTTCGGTCATCGACGGCGACACGCATATCGACGTCATCCGCGGCTGGCTGCGGCACTACACGAACCAGCAGCTGACAGACTGGCTGGGACAGCTGGAAAAGATGGGGCTGCTCGGCATGAAAACCGCGGATGCGTCGCATGACCTCGACTTCACGATCGAGTTCCCGGCGGTCGAGCCGGTCGAAAACGCCCTCACCGACACCGAGGTCATGCGCATCGACGCGGCCGCCCTGCAGGCCGGCATCGCGCTCAAGTCGCGTGGCGCCTATCTCGCGGAAGAGCGGCTGAGGAACCGCAAACCCCTCAAGAAGCTGCCCGGCGAGATCACGGTGCTCGTCGTCGAGGACGATCCCGACCAGGCGGCGCTCGCCGAGCGGCGCCTCGGGCTCGCCGGCTACAAGATTCGCGTCGCCAGCACGCACCGCGGCTTCATCGACAATCTGCGCGCGCACGGCGTGCCGGACGTGGTGTTTCTTGACGTCGAGTTGCCGGACGGCGATGGTTTCGACATCCTGGTCTACATGCGCACGCACCAGAGCCTGGCGCTGCTGCCGGTGATCATGCTGACCGCGAAGAACGCGCCCGAAGACATCCGCAAAGGACTGCTGCTCGGCGCCGACGGCTACATTCCGAAACCGTATTCCAAGTCGCTGCTCTCCGACGCGCTGCGCCAGGTGCTGATGCACCATTAAGCAGGCGCCCGCATCCGCGCCAGGCGTTCACCGATGATCGCCTCGGCATCGGCCATGATGCGATCGACCAGTTGCTTGACGCTCGGCACGTCATGGATCAGGCCCTGCACCATGCCGGCCGACCAGATGCCGAAGTCGGTATCGCCCCGCTCCAGTCCTTCGCGCCCGCGCGTGCCCTTGACCAGATCGCGCACTTCATCGAACGACGCGCCCGAGCGCTCCATCTCGATCACCCGCTGGCTGACCGCGTTCTTCGCCACCCGCGCCGTGTTACGCATGCTGCGGAAGATGAGATCGGTGGCGCGCTCGTCGTTCGCCACCATCGCCTGCTTGAAGGCGTCGTGAATCGGCGCTTCCCGCGTCGCGCAGAAGCGCGTGCCCATGTTGATGCCATCGGCGCCCAGCGCGAGCGCGGCGACCAGCCCGCGACCGTCACCGAAGCCACCCGAGGCGATCATCGGAATGCGGATCTTGTCGGCTGCGGCCGGAATCAGGATCAGGCCGGGGATGTCGTCCTCGCCCGGATGTCCGGCGCACTCGAAGCCGTCGATCGAGATCGCGTCGACGCCCATTTTCTGCGCCGAGACCGCGTGGCGCACCGCGGTGCACTTGTGAATCACCTTGATGCCATGCGCCTTGAAGTCATCGAGATGCTCCTGCGGCCGGTAGCCGGCGGTTTCGACGATCTGGACGCCCGCCTCGATGATCGCGCGGCGGTACTCGGCATAGGGCGGCGGATTGATGCTCGGCAGAATGGTCAGATTGACGCCGAAGGGCCTGTCGGTCAGTCCGCGGCAGCGCGCGATCTCCTTCGTCAAGTCCTCGGGTGTCGGCTGGGTGAGCGCCGTGAGAAACCCGAGGGCGCCGGCATTGGCAACCGCGGCGACCAGCTCGGCGCGCCCCACCCATTGCATCCCACCCTGCACGATCGGGTGTTCGACACCGAAGGTTTCCGTGAAGCGGGTCTTGATCATTTCTTTCCTCGCAATGCGATGACGAATCTGGCGCGGACCGGATCAGCGCTTGGGTTCGAAGCGAGCCTCGCGCCAGGCGAGCGCCGCCTTCAGCCCCTGGGCGCGTGCGATGTCCATGAACTGGCGCTTGTCGGGTGAGCCATGCGACTCGATGGCGTGATCGATGTCGAGCCCGGCCTCGAGCGCTGCGCGCAAGCCCTGGATTTCGTAGCTGCGGTTGAGCGCCTTCTTCGTGTCGCGCACGAGGTCGGGATCGATGACCGCCATCTGGCGCGCGATGCGCAGCGCCATCGCCAGGTGCTCGCCCTCCGCGACCACGCGGCTGACGATGCCCAAGGCGAGTGCGCGCTCCGCGCCGAGGCTGTCGTCCGCCGTGAGAATGATGTCTTTCGCCGCCTTCGGTCCCACGACCCAGGGCAGCAGCAGGGTGACAATGCCCGCGCCGAACTTCAGCTCCGGCTCGCCGAACACGGCATCCCGCGAGCAGACCGACAGGTCGCAGGCGAGCGCCATTTCGAACGCGCCGGCCATGCACGGGCCGTGGATCGCGGCGATCGTCGGCTTGGGCGAATCCCAGAAGCGCAGCGTGGTCGAGAAGTCGAGCTCGAGAATTTCGCGCCACACGGCAGCGCCCTCGGGGCGGCGCTCCATCTGCTCCTTGAGATCGAAGCCCGAAGAGAACCCCCGCCCGGCGCCGTGCAGCACGATCGCGCGCACCGTCGCATCGCGCTCGAGCGCATCGAGCGCGGCGTTGATCTCCAGCAGCATCGCCTTGTTGAGGGCGTTGATGCGCTCGGGCCGGTGCAACTCGAGCCGCGCGACCCGATCTTCGACCACGACCCGGATGGTCTGGTAATCGTGCATGCGATGCCTGCCTCCCCTCGTCGGACGTTCGAACGCCCCGGGCCCAAGTGTGCCTGACTCGGCGTAGACTGCGGCAGCTCGATTCGCATGTGCCGCGGAGCAAGGCGTGAAGATCTCGATTCTCGACGACTACTTCGATACCGTGCGCACGCTCGCCTGCTTCGGGCAGCTCGCGGGACACGAGGTCGCGGTCTGGAACGACCACGTGCAGGACCTGGAGGCGCTCACCGAGCGCTTGCGTGACACCGAGGTTCTCGTCCTGATCCGGGAGCGCACCCAGATCCGCGCGCCGCTCATCGCGCGACTGGACAAGCTCAGGCTCATCAGCCAGCGCAGCGTTTACCCGCATATCGACATCGATGCCTGCACCGCGCGTGGCATCGTGGTGTCCTCGAGCCAGCATCCGGGCACGCCGTCGTATGCTGCCGCCGAGCTCACCTGGGGATTGGTGCTGGCGGCGCTGCGCCAGATCCCGCAGCAGATGGCTGCGCTCAAGGCAGGGCACTGGCAGATCGGTGTCGGGCAGTCGCTGCGCGGCAAGACCCTCGGCATCTACGGCTACGGCCGCATCGGCGCGGCCGTGGCCGGTTATGGCAAGGCCTTCGGCATGCACGTGCTGGTCTGGGCCCGGCCGGCGTCGCTCGAGCGGGCGCGCGTCGACGGTCTCGCGGTCGCGGCGAGCAAGGCTGCATTTTTCGAGGCCTGCGACGTCCTGTCGCTGCACATGCGGCTGGTCGACGCCACGCGCGGCATCGTCACGGCCGCCGATCTCGCAGCAATGAAGCCGACGGCGCTGCTGGTCAACACCAGCCGCGCGCCGCTCATCGCGCCCGGCGCCCTGCTCGACGCGCTGAAGGCGGGACGCCCCGGCCTCGCCGCGGTCGACGTGTACGAGGATGAGCCGCTGCGCGACCCGGGTCATGCGCTGTTTGCGCTCGACAACGTCGTCTGTACGCCGCATATTGGCTACGTGACGCGCGATGAATACGAGCTGCAGTTCAGCGATATTTTCGAGCAGATCCTCGCCTACGCCGCGGGGACGCCGATCAACGTCGTCAATCCGGATGCGCTCACGGCCGGGCGACAACGGCAATGAAGATCCGTGTCGAATGCTATGCCGGGTTCCGCGGCGAACAGGAGCCGCGCGCCTTCACCCTCGGCGAGCGCCGTTTCGAAGTGATCGAGATCCTCGATCGCTGGCTCGATCCGCAGCACCGCTACTTCAAGGTCTCGGTCGAGGACCAGCGCAAGTTCCTGCTACGGCAGGACACCGACTCGGGGGACTGGGTGCTCGCCGGTCTGGTCGGCGAAAAAACCGCGCCACCGCCGGGCAGCCGCACGCTGCACTGATTCCGGCGCCCGGCGCTCAACCCTTGATGCACACCAGCGGCTCGAGGCGCGCGACCTTGCGCGCGAGCCCGGCCGCATCCGCGGCATCGACCACTGCGCTGACGTCCTTGTAGGCCTCGGGCGCCTCTTCGGCGATGCCGCGCATCGACGGGCTCTTGATCAGGATGCCTCGCGCGGCAAGGTCGTCCACCACCTTGCGCCCCTGCCAGGTCCGCAGCGCCTGATGACGGCTCATCGCGCGTCCCGCGCCGTGGCAGGCCGAGCTGAACGCCCGCGCTTCGGATTCGCGCGTTCCGGCGAGCACATAGGAGCCGGTGCCCATCGAACCACCGATCAGCACCGGCTGGCCGGCGTCGCGCAGCGCCTCGGGCAGGTCCGGATGGCCCGGACCGAAAGCCCGCGTCGCGCCCTTGCGGTGCACGTAGAGCTCGCGCGTGCCGCCGTCGACGCGATGCGTTTCAACCTTGCAGGTGTTGTGCGAAACGTCATACAGCAGCGGCAGCTGCGCCTGCGGCACGACATCGCGGAACACCTTGCGCACCAAATCGGTGAGGATCTGCCGGTTGGCGAGCGCGCAATTGATCGCCGCGCGCATCGCGCCGAGGTAGTCCTGGCCGACCGCCGAGCGAATCGGCGCGCAGGCCAGCTCGCGGTCAGCAAGCGCGATGCCGTGCTGCGCGGCCGCGATCGCCATGCGCTTGAGAAATTCGGTACCGATCTGGTGCCCCAAGCCACGCGAACCGCAATGGATCATGATCACGATGTCGCCCTGCGCGAGGCCGAAGCGGGACGCGATGTCGCCGTCGAACACCGCGGTGACCTCCTGCACTTCGAGGTAATGGTTGCCGCTGCCCAGCGTGCCCATCTCGTCGCGCTGGCGCTTTTTCGCCTGCTTCGACACCCGATCGGGCTGCGCGCCGCTCATCTGCCCGTGCTCCTCGACGCGCTCGAGGTCTTCCGCCAGGCCCCAGCCGCGCGCCACCGCCCACTGCGCGCCGCCCGCGAGCATGGCGTCCATTTCGCGATCGTTGAGGTGAATCGACCCGGTGCTGCCGACGCCGGCCGGGATCCGGGTATACAGCGCCTGGGCGAGTTCCTTTTGCACCGCCAGGACATCGGCGCGACGCAGTCCGGTATGCAGGCAGCGCACGCCGCAGGAAATGTCGAAGCCGACGCCGCCCGCCGAGACCACGCCGCCCGCATCGGGGTCGAACGCTGCGACCCCGCCGATCGGAAAGCCGTAGCCCCAGTGTGCATCCGGCATGGCATAGGACGCCGTGACGATGCCGGGAAGTGCGGCGACGTTGACCGCCTGCTCATACACCTTGTGATCCATGTCGCGCACCAGCGGCTCGCTGGCATAGATGATCGCGGGCACGCGCATCGCGCCCTTCGGCGTGATCTCCCAGCGGGTTGGCGAGCGCTGCCGGAGCAGATTGAGATCCATTTCAGACGTCCACCACGGTTTGCGCGACCCAGCGTTCGCCCTCGCGCGCCACGCGCAGCGTGGTGTAGGTCGCGCCCTTCACCTCGACGGCGGGATGGTGGCGCGCCGCATCGACGGGTTCGCCCCAGGCTTCGCCGGACAGCCGGCGACCGTCAAGCCGCACCGCAAAGCGTCCGAAAAGCATCCTGCGCGTTGCCATTTCGTACACCAGCGCGTTCAGCCATTCGGCGAACAGCAGCTCATCGTCCGGCGCTTCGCATTCGATCGCCACGGACTCGCGTGCCACCACCTCTGCGGGATCGGTGATGACCGCAGTAAGGGCCAGCGCGGCCTGCACGAAGGCGTCGGCCTTGCAGCTCGCATAACCGCGAACGCCGATATCGGCGCCATGCGCGTAGTGCTCCCAGGATGCAGCGCCCGCGGTGACATGAGGTTCCTGCACCGGCATGCTCAAAGCATTGTCGGCCGCGCCAAGCGGGGCCGCTTGACGAGGGTCAAAGCGCGGCCAGCGCCCCGCCTTTGCGACGCAGGCCTAGTCCGCGTAGCCCGGCAGCTCGCGGTCGAGGATGCGCATCATGGCGTCGAAGAACAGGCGTTCACGATCGGCGCGCGAGTGGCGGTCCTGCGGCGCCGGCGCCTGGACCTGGGCGATGATCTCGTCCGCGAGCCGCGCCAGCGGGCGGCCGCTGCCCAGCGCCAGAATCTGCGCGCGACAGACGCGCTCGAGCAGGTACAGGCGCCGGTAGGCCTGCGCCACGGTCGCGCCCACCACCAGCACGCCATGGTTCTTCATGAACACGGTGTGACACTCGCCGATCAGGCCGGCGAGTCGCTCGCCCTCCGCGGGCGCCTCCGCCGTGCCCGCGTAATGGTCGTCGTAGGCGATGCGGCCGTGGAAAAAGGCGGCGGTCTGGCTTGCCGGCACCAGCCGGTTGTCGTCGAGCATGTTGAGTGCCAGCGCCCAGGTCTGGTGCGTATGCAGCACGACGCGCGCGCCGGTGATGCGATGAATCGGGCCGTGAATGCATTGCGCGGAGAGCTCGACCTCGCCCTCACCCTCGAGCGTGCGGCCCGATTCGTCGAAAATGATCAGCTCACTGGCACGCGCTTCGGACCAGTGCAGGCCGAAGGGCAGGACCAGAAAACGGTCGTCCGCGCCGGGCACGGTGACCGTGAAATGATTGTCGATGCCCTCCTCGAGATCGTGCAGCACCGCCAGGCGATGCGCCGCGGCGAGGTGGATTCTGGCTTCGCGCACCGGGTCGGCGTTGTTGGCGTTGCCCGCCTTGCGCGCGCGCTTCAGGGAATGGACTGACATTGCGATATCTCGGCGATCCGGCGCCCGCGGGCACTGCCCTGGAGTCGAAGGTCGGGATACTATCCGGCCTCCGATCCAGGCGCGAGACTTTTACCGCGGCAATCCAGAGATGCGCATGCTCGAACCGATGGATGCATCCGTCCTCCCGCCCGGAATCCGTGCACGCTTCGTCACGGGCGTGAACGGTCTCGACATGCACGTGCTTGAGGCCGGCTTCGAGACGCCGGGTCGGCCCTGCGTGCTGCTGCTGCACGGTTTTCCCGAGCTGGCCTACAGCTGGCGCGCGCTCATGCCACTGCTCGCCGCTGCCGGGTTTCACGTGGTTGCGCCGGACCAGCGCGGTTACGGTCGTACGATCGGCTGGGACGCGGATTACGACGGCGAGGTGCGCACGTTCCACCTCCTCAACATCGTGCGCGACGCACTCGGCCTGGTGACGGCGCTCGGCTACCGCGAGGTCGCAGCGGTGATCGGCCACGACTTTGGTTCACCGGTCGCCGCCTGGTGTGCGCTGATCCGCCCGGACGTGTTTCGCGCCGTGGCGATGATGAGCGCCCCCTTTGGCGGCCCCCCGCCCCTGCGCACGCCGCCGCCCGATGCGACCGAGCCGCCGGCACGCGACGTACATGCCGAACTCGCGGCGCTGCCGCGTCCGCGCAAGCATTACCAGTGGTACTACTCGACGCGCGCGGCCAACGCCGACATGCAGCATGCGCCGCAGGGGCTGCACGATTTCCTGCGGGCCTATTTCCACTACAAGAGCGCGGACTGGAAGGGCAACCAGCCGTTTCCGCTCACGGGCTGGAGCGCCGAGGAACTGGCGAAAATGCCCACCTACTACGTCATGGACCTGGACCAGGACATGGCACAGACGGTTGCAGCGGAAATGCCCTCGGCGGCCGAGATCGCGGCCTGTGCTTGGCTGCCCGAGGAGGCGCTGCGCGTGTACAGCAGCGAGTTCGAGCGCACCGGATTCCAGGGCGGGCTGCAGTGGTACCGCTGCACGACCGACAGCCGCTACACGGCCGAGTTCAAGCTGTTTTCGGGCCGTACCATCGACGTGCCGGCCTGCTTCATCGCGGGCCGAAGCGACTGGGGGATCTACCAGAAGCCGCACGACCTCGAGCGCATGCAGCAGCGCGTCTGTACCCGGTTCCGGGGCTGCCACCTGCTTGAGGGCGCCGGACACTGGGTGCAGCAGGAGCAGCCGGAAAAGGTTGCAGCCCTGCTACGCGAGTTCCTGCGCGACCTGCCCGCGCCTTAATCCGCTTATTTATTGTTTCATTTGGCGCGCCAGCCGCCGTCGACCACCAGCGCGTGGCCGTTCACGTAGGCGGCCTCGTCGGACAGCAGCCAGCAGACCGCCTCGGCGATGTCGTCCACCGTGCCGCGCCCGCCCGCCGGCACCGTGGCGCGGATCTGTTCGTCGTTTACCGCGATGCCGCGGCCGCTCATGTCGGGCACGCCCGGCCCGAGAATCGACTGCGAGTGCGTGCGCAACCCGGTGGGAATGACCCCCGGGCAGATACAGTTCAGCCGCAGCCCGCGCGCGGCGTAGGTCACCGCCATCTGGCGGGTCAGGCCGATCACGCCGTGCTTGGCCGCGACGTACGCGGCGCCGCCGCCGGTGCCGCCCAGCCCGGCAACCGAGGCCATGTTGACGATCCGTCCGCGCCCCGCCGGCAGCATCTCCGCCAGCCCGCGCTTGCAGGCCAGGAACACGCCGGTCAGGTCGATGTCGATCACGCGCCGCCACGCGGCCTCGTCGAACTCGTCGACGTTGAAGTAGCCATCGAGAATGCCGGCGTTGTTGAACATCATCTCGAGCGCACCGAGATCGCGGATGGCCGCGCTCACCGCAGCGTCGAGTGCCTTTGCGCTGGCCACGTCCGCGCCGTAACCGGCGCCGCGCCCACCCGCATCGCTGATCATGCGCGCCGTCTCCTTGGCGGCGGTCTCATCGATGTCGATTGCCGCGACCGCTGCACCGCGCGCTGCCAGCAGGCTGGCCGTCGCGCGGCCGATGCCCGAGCCGGCTCCGCTGACCACCGCCATCCGCCCGTCGAATTTCATGCTGACCTCCGCCTTTGGCTGCTAGCTGATGTGCCGCCGCCGCGCATTTCGGCCAGCCGCGGCGATCCGGTGCTCTGCGCTATAGTGCGCCATTTCGCGCCGCACCGGAGCACGGTGCGCACGTCATTTCACAGCACCGCTTTCGATGGGAACCCGCACCATGCCCAGACTCTCGACTGCCTGCGCAGCATCGCTCGCCGCGCTCGGCATTTTTCTGTCTCCTCTGACGCAGGCCGCGAACGTCGCGTTGCGCGGCGCCTCGACCTGCGCCATCTGGAGCAAGGAACGCGCGCAGGAACGCGCGCAGTACGAAAAAGCCTGGCTTTCGGGCTATTTCTCCGGGCTCGCGATGGGCACCGACGTGAACTTCTGGGGCACCAAGGGGCGCGACGAGATCGAGGGCGATGCCGTGTGGACGTGGATGGACAGCTACTGCGCGGCCAATCCCAAGAGCAGCCTGGTGACCGCAGCCGAGAAGCTCTTTCTCGAGCGCCTTCGGGTCGTCGGCCAGTAAGTCGGCGCCGCTGTCACACCACTGTCATGCGCTGCGTGCTTGCGCTGCGTACGACCAGGGGTGATACTCACGAAGTTTCAAATGCTTGGCACTGAAATGCAAAAGCCCGCGAAGAAACTGAAAGCCGTGCCGAGTCCTGCGGAATGGACGCCGACGGAATCCGCTGAGCTCTACGGCATCCGCAACTGGGGCGCGGGCTACTTCGACATTGCCGATAACGGCGAAGTCACGGTGTGCGTGCCATCGAGCGGCAGCCGGGTGTCGGTCAGCGTGATGGACCTCATCGCCGGGCTGCAGCAGCGCGGCCTGCAGATGCCGGTGCTGCTGCGCATCGAGAACCTGCTCGATGCGCAGATCACGCTGCTCAACGAAAGCTTCCGGCGCGCGATCGACGCGCTCGGCTACAAGGCCGAGTATCGCGGCGTGTTTCCGATCAAGGTCAACCAGCAGTGCCAGGTCATCGAGGAAATCGCGCATTTCGGCGCGCGCTACGGCCACGGCCTGGAAGCGGGCAGCAAGGCCGAGCTGCTGATTGCGCTCGCGAGTCTCGAGCCCGGCTCCGGCTACATCGTCTGCAACGGATACAAGGACGAGGAATTCATCGACCTCGGCCTGCAGGCGTTGCAGCTCGGCTACAAGTGCTTCTTCGTGCTCGAAACCCCTGCGGAGCTGCCGATTATTCTGCAGTGCAGCCGCCGGCTCGGCATCCGCCCGATGCTCGGGGCACGCGTCAAGCTCGCTGCGCGGGTCGAAGGCCACTGGAACGAGTCGAGCGGCGATCGCAGCATTTTCGGACTGACGACCGCGCAGATCGTCGAACTGATCGACGCTCTGCGCGAGAACGAGATGCTCGACTGCATGCAGCTGCTGCACTACCACCTGGGTTCGCAGATTCCGAACATTCGAGACATCCGTGGCGCCGTTCTCGAGGCTTGCCGCTATTACGTCGATCTCAAGCGCGAAGGCGCCGCCATGGGCTACCTCGACCTCGGCGGCGGGCTCGCGGTCGACTACGATGGTTCGCAGACCAATTACCAGTACAGCAAGAACTATTCGCTCGACGAGTACTGTACCGACATCATCGAGACGATCATGAGCACGCTCGGCGCAGCGGGTATCGAGCACCCGGTGATCGTCACCGAGTCCGGGCGCGCGACGGTCGCCTATTCGTCGGTGCTGCTGTTTAACATTCTCGACGTCACGCGCTTCGAGCCGGGCGAGCTGCCGCCCGATGTGCCCGAGGACGAGCACGAGCTGGTCAAGAACCTGCGCGAGGTGCTCAACACGATTGCGCCGAAGACCTTCAAGGAGTGCTACAACGACGCGCAGTACTACCGCGAGGAGATCCGCGACCTGTTCCGGCGGGGCCAGATCCGGCTGCGCTCCCTCTCCCTCGCCGAAAACATCTACCTGCACATCCTGCGCGGCATCCAGACCGTGATTCAAAACGCGCGCCGCGTTCCGGCCGGGTTCGACGATCTCGAGGAAGCGCTGGCCGACATCTACTACGGCAACTTCTCGGTGTTCCAGTCGCTGCCCGACGTGTGGGCGATCGAGCAGGTGTTTCCGGTCATCCCGGTGCATCGTCACGACGAGCGCCCGGGGCGTCGCGCGATTCTCGCCGACATCACCTGCGACTCCGACGGCAAGATCGACAACTTCATTGAATCCAGCGGCATCCGCAAGACGCTCCCGGTGCATGCCTGCATCGACGGCGAGCCGTACTACTTCGGCGTGTTTCTCGTCGGTGCCTACCAGGAAACGCTTGGCGACCTGCACAACCTGATGGGTGACACCAACGTCGCCAGCGTGCGCATCAACGACGACGGCACCTTCGACGTGATTCGCGAGATCGGCGGCGACAGCATCGCCGACGTGCTGTCCTACGTCGAGTATCAGCCCCAGCAGCTCATGGAGCAGTTCCGCCGCACGGCGGAGCAGGCAGTGCGCGACGGCCGCATCACGCTCGCCCAGCGCCAGACCGTGATGGAGTCGTTCTCGGCCAGCCTGCGCGGCTACACCTACTACGAACATTGAGCGAGGGAAGGCGGCAACGATGGCGAAGGTGCTGATCGTCGGCGCCGGCGGCGTGGGCCAGGTCGTGGCCCATAAGTGCGCGCAGGTGCCCGAGGTGTTCGAGAAAATCGTGCTCGCCAGCCGCACCGAGGAGAAGTGCCGCCGCATCGCGGCGCAGATCAAGCGGCCGATCGCGACGGCGCAGATCGACGCCGACGACGTCGAGCAGATGACTGCGCTGCTGCAGCGTGAGAAACCCGAGCTCGTGATCAACGTCGCGCTCCCCTACCAGGACCTGTCGATCATGGATGCCTGCCTCGCGGCCGGGGTGCATTACGTCGACACCGCGAACTACGAGCCGCCCGACGAGGCGAAGTTCGAGTACAAGTGGCAGTGGGCCTACCAGGACCGCTTCCGTGACAAGGGCCTGATGGCGCTGCTTGGCAGCGGCTTCGACCCCGGCGTGACGAACGTGTTCACCGCCTGGCTGCACAAGCACGCCTTCGACACCATCGACACGCTGGACATCATCGACTGCAACGCGGGTGAGCACGGCCAGGCTTTCGCCACCAATTTCAACCCGGAAATCAACATCCGCGAGGTCACCGCGCGCGGGCGCTACTGGCAGAACGGCGGCTGGCAGAGCACCGATCCGCTCTCGGTCCATCGCATGTTCGACTTTCCCGAAGGCATCGGGCCGAAGAAGATCTACCTGCTCTACCACGAAGAGCTCGAGTCGCTCGTCAGGCACTTCCCGAAGCTGCAACGCGCACGCTTCTGGATGACCTTCTCGGACAACTACCTCACGCACCTGCGCGTGCTGGAGAACGTCGGCATGACGCGCATCGACCCGGTGCCCTACGAGGGTCGCGAGATCGTGCCCATCAAGTTCCTCAAGGCGCTGCTGCCGGATCCGGCGAGCCTCGGCCCGCTCACCAAGGGGCGGACCTGCATCGGCTGTCTGGTGCAGGGCAGCCAGAACGGCAAGCCGAAAGTTGCCTTCCTCTACAACATTTGCGACCACGAAGCCTGCTATCGCGAAGTGCAGTCGCAGGCCATCTCCTACACCACCGGCGTGCCGGCGATGATCGGCGCAAAGATGATGCTCACCGGGAAGTGGCGCGGCCCCGGCGTGTTCAACATGGAGCAGCTCGACCCGGATCCCTTCATGGAGGACCTGAACCGCTACGGCCTGCCCTGGACGCTGACGACGCTCGATGCGCCCATGGACTGAGGCGCGTACGCGCCTCGAGCGCTTCCGTCGGCTCGACCTGAAGCGCCTGCCCTCGCCCTGCTTCGTCGTCGACGAAGTCGCGATCGAGGAGAACTGCCGCCTGCTGGCCGACGTGCAGCGCGCAAGCGGCGCCAAGATTCTCTCCGCGCTGAAGGCCTTTTCGATGTGGAGCCTGGCGCCGCTGGTCGCGCGCTACCTGTCCGGCACCTGCGCGAGCGGCCTGCACGAGGCGCGCCTTGGGCGCGAGGCCTACGGCGGCGAAGTGCATACCTTCTGCGCGGCGTTCACCGAGCGCGAGTTGCGCGACGTGCTGCGGCTCTCCGATCACGTGGTGTTCAACTCGCATGCGCAATGGGCGCGATTCGGCGCGCTGGCGCGCGAAGCGCAGGCCGCGCGTCCCGGCTTGCGTTTCGGGCTGCGCGTCAACCCCGAGCAGAGCGAGGGCGCGGTGCCGCTCTACGACCCCTGCGCGCCCTGCTCGCGGCTCGGCATCCCGCGCGCCGAGTTCCGTGCCGATCAGCTCGAGGGCATCAGCGGCCTGCACTTTCACACGCTGTGCGAGCAGGACTTCCCGCCGCTCGAGCGTACCGTCGCTGCGTTCGAGCGGAAGTTCGGCGAGTTCATCCCGCGCATGGAATGGATCAATTTCGGCGGCGGCCATCACATCACGCGCTTCGACTACCAGATCGAGGCGCTCGTCGGGCTGCTGCAGGACTTCCGTGCACGTCACGGCGTCGCGCTCTACCTGGAGCCCGGCGAAGCGGTGGCCTACCATGCCGGCGTGCTGGTGGCCGAGGTGCTCGACCTGCCGGTGAACGGCATGCCGCTTGCGATCCTCGATACCTCGGCGACCTGCCACATGCCCGACGTGATCGAAATGCCCTACCGGCCGAACATCCTCGACGCCGGTGAGCCCGGCAGCCGGCCGCACAGCTACCGCCTCGGCGGCCAGACCTGCCTCGCCGGCGACGTCATCGGCGACTACGCCTTTGCCGAGCCGCTGCGTATCGGGCAGCGCCTGGTGTTCGAAGACATGGCGTACTACACGATGGTGAAAACCACCACCTTCAACGGCATCAACCTGCCCTCGATCGCCATCTGGAACTCGCGGAGCGACACGCTGCGCGTGGTGCGCCGCTTCGGCTACGAGGACTTCAAGGGACGCTTGTCGTGAGCGCGCCAGACACCGCAGCCACCCGCTTCCTGGAAAGCGAAGTTCCCGCGCTGGCGCCCGAAGACGCGCGCTTTCACGTTCTGCCGGTGCCGTACGAGAAGACCGTGTCGTACGGCGGTGGCACCTCCAAGGGGCCTGCCGCCATCATCGCCGCATCGAGCCAGCTCGAGCGCTGGGATGGCGCGAGCGACCCCGGTGCGGACGGCATCTACACCTGGCCGGCGATCGACTGCAGCCGCCCCGCAGCACAGGTGATCGACGCCATCGCCGCTGCGGTGGCGCAGATCCTCGCGCTGGGCAAGACCCCCGTCGTGCTGGGGGGCGAGCACACCGTGACCGGTGGCGTGATCCGCGGCTACCTGGATGCGGGCGTGCGCGATTTCGGCGTCGTGCAGATCGACGCCCATGCCGACCTGCGCGACGCCTACGAAGGCGACCCGCTGAGCCACGCGAGCGTCATGCGCCGCGTGGTCGAGGCCGGCGTGCCGCTGGTGCAGCTCGGCAACCGCGCCTACTGCGAGGAAGAGCGTGACGCGCGCAAGCAGTACAAGGTGCACGCGATCGACGCCGACCAGCTCGTGCCACAGGCCGTTCACAGCATCACCCTGCCCGCGAACTTTCCACCGCAGGTCTTCTTTACGCTGGACGTCGATGGCCTCGACCCGTCGGTGCTACCGGCCACCGGCACGCCGGTGCCCGGGGGCCTCGGCTGGTACCAGACCCTGGGCCTGTTCGAGTCGGTCGCGCGGCAGCGCAGGATCATCGGCTTCGACATCCTCGAATTCGCCCCGATCGCGGGCTTCCATGCCTACGACTTCGCCGCGGCACTGCTGGCCTACAAGCTGATGGGCATCGTGCAGCGCACCGCCGGACCCCGCCCGCCACAATGACAAGGGGTTGATCCAGCACAAGTTCCTGAGGCATTGTTGAGGGTAGAAAATCTTTTAGCCCAGCCCACCCGCAACAGGATCGAGCCATGAACAAGCCCGCAGTCGCGACCCTGGTTGCAGCAGCGCTTGCCGTGCCGGCGACCGCGCTCGCGCAATCAAGCCTCACCATTACAGGCTTCTTCAAGCTGAGCTATGAGTACCTCAAGCTCGGCGATTCGGCGAAATCGCCGTCGAGCGAGGACCGGGTGGTCGACGATCTGTCGCGCATCTACTTTCGCGTCGTCGAGGATCTCGGCGACGGCATCCAAGCCGTCGGCCAGGTCGAATGGCGCATCAACATGGATGCCGGCTCGGATGCGACCAACGGCGCCAACTGGGTGGGCCTGAAAAGCAAGCGCTTCGGCACACTGAAGCTCGGCCGCGAGGACCTGCACTATAACCAGACACCGTCGACCATCAACAGCAAGGGATCGCTGCGCGCCTGGAATGCATCGGTCGTCAGCGCGGCGGGGGGTGGCGGCACGATCATCGCCTACGGCACGCGCACACCGAACCTGGTCTATTACGAATCGCCGAAATGGGGCGGCTTCGATTTCGTCGCGGCCTACTCGGCCAACCCGGGCGCCGCCTCGGAGGCGGACATCGGCAGCAGCACGCGCAGGGGTCGTGGCTTCAATGTCCTGCCGCGCTATATGACCCAGGACTGGGGCGTGGCCTACAGCTACTGGGATGCCAAGCATGACAACAGTCCGGTCCACCAGCAGGCCGACCGGATCTGGGGCTTCTACAAGCTGCAAGGCTTCCGCATCGGTGCGCTGTACGACTGGTCGAAGATCAAGGACGACGTGACCGGTGCGACGACCAGCAAGCGCGAGGCCTGGTCGATCCCGCTTTCCTACCAGCGCGGCAGGCACAACTTCTGGCTCGAGTACAGCCAGGCGCGCGACGACAAGCAGACCCCAGTCAATGACGGCGCAAAGATGTGGGCGGTGGCCTACGCCTACGATTTTTCCCGGCGCACCTCGCTCGGCCTGACCTACGCCGAGATCCGCAACGACCCGGGCGCGGTGTACAACCTGTGGAATTCCGCCGCGGCACAGGGCGGTAGCCCTTCGGGTGCGGTCGCTGCGGGCGAGGACCCCAGGATCATCGGCGTCACCATGCGGCACGCCTTCTAGGCAACCGCCTCCTGTCTCGCGAAGGGTGTTCCGCGGCGCGCTGCGGCGCGTCGCCAGGCGCGCGTGGCATCATCACGTCCTCGAGAGTCTATAAGTGATGTCCATGCAGCGCGATCTCGTTCGTACCATCCTCGAAATTCTCGTCATCGCGGCGCTCGTCATCGCGTCGCTGTGGATCCTGAGCCCGTTTCTCGCCTCGATCGTATGGGCGACGATGATCGTCGTCGCTACGTGGCCGCTTTTTCTCGGCCTGGAAGCGCGCCTCTGGGGCCGGCGCGGACTGGCGGTGACGCTGATGACGCTGGCCATCCTGCTGGTGCTCTTCGTGCCGCTGTCGCTCGCCATCGGTGCTCTGTTGGAGAACGCCGATGCGGCCGTCGCGTTCGGTAAGCGCATCGCCAAAGAGGGTCTACCCCCGCCGCCGCAGAGCGTCGAGGCACTGCCGCTGGTCGGCGAATATCTCGCCAAAGCCTGGCGCGCGGTGCTCGACCTCGGCCTGGCCGACCTGTGGCGGCGCGTTGCACCGTATCTGGGCGAGGTGGCGAAGTGGCTTGCGGCGCGTGCCGGCGGGGTCGGCCTCGTCGCAGTCCATTTCCTGCTCACCGCCGTCATTGCGGCCATCCTCTATGCCCACGGAGAGGCCGCAGCGCAGATGGCACAGCGCTTCGCGTCGCGTATCGCCGGTAAGGCCGGCGAAGGCTCGATCGTCCTCGCCGGGCAGGCGATCCGCGCCGTTGCGATCGGCATCGTCGTCACTGCCCTGGTTCAATCGATCGTCGGCGGCATCGGCCTGTTGGTCGCCGGCATACCTCACGTTGCCGTCCTCGCGGCGATCATGTTCATGTTCTGCATCGCGCAGCTCGGTCCCGGCCTGGTGCTGTTCCCGGCCGTGGCCTGGATGTTCTGGCAGGGCCAGCACGGCTGGGCGACCTTCCTGCTGGTGTGGTCGGTCGGGGTCGTGCTGATGGACAACTTCCTGCGCCCGATTCTCATCAAGCGCGGCGCCGACCTGCCGCTGCTGCTCATCTTCGCCGGCGTGATCGGCGGACTGCTGTCGATGGGCCTGCTGGGCCTGTTCGTCGGGCCGGTGGTGCTGGCCGTGACCTACCGCCTGACCGAAGCCTGGGTCAATGAGGCGCTGCCGAAGGCGGCACCGTCCGCCTCTCCTGCTCAGCGCGCGAACACGTCAAACGACGAACCGATGTAGAGATAGCCGGCGAGGTGACCGCCCTCAGAGTAGCCCGCCCCCACGTACAGCGGGCCGAGCTTGCTGTCGACGATGAAATAGGCCGAACCGGACCAGATCACGCCAGCGCCCGACGTCCGATCAAGACGCTCGTAGACGTTGCCGGCTTCGACCCCGCCGCCCAGATAGACGCCGGTGCCCAGCGTACCGGTGAGGTCGAAAATGCGCCGCCGGAACGATGTGCCGCCGAGCACGTAGTTGCGGCCACGCAGCGCGCCGATCTGGTAGCCGGAGAAGTTGTTCAGCCCACCCAGCGCGAACTGGTCGTAGACCGGCGTATTGCTGCCGAAGTCCGAGCCGCCGCGCAGGCCGAACTCGACGACGTTGCGGCCGTAGGAAACGACCGAACGCCACTTCAGCTGTCCCTTGCGGTAGTCATCGTCCGCGCCGAGTCCTTTTCTCGAGTCGTAGTAGGAAGCCAGGCCGTAGCTGCCCCGCGTCGGAAATACTGCGTGATCGAGCTGGTCGTATTCGAAGCGGGTTCGCCACTGTCCGATCGAGATGTGGCGGCCGCTCACGCCGAGCGGGTTGCCGATGTCGACGTCGACGTCGCCCCGGCCGCGCTCGAGCCCCAGGCGCCATTCGCCCCAGCTGCCGAACGCCATGCCGACATCCGCCGCAATCCCGTAGCGCACCACGTCCAGGCGGGCGACGCGCTGTTCGTCGACAAACAGGTCTTCGAAGGAATTCGTGTAGTACAGCCGCGGCGCGACGAAGAAGCGCTGCGCCTCGTCCAGCGGCTGATAGAACTCGGAGGCCAGCAGCGCCGGCTGGCCGACCTGCAGCGTGTTGCGCCACTCACCGCCGAGCCGGTTGACCCAGCTGCGCCGCTGATCGACCCGGATGCCCCAGCGCGTATCGCCCTGGAAGTCGGTCTGCATGTTGAGGTCGAACAGCAGCTGGTTGGTGCCGATGCTCTTCTCCCGCACGGTGTAGATCAGGACGTTCTTGCCGTCCTCCTCAGTCGCGCGAAAATCCACGTTGTCGAAATCGCCTCGTCCGACGAGCCGCGTCGTATCGGCCGATGCTTGCTCCGGATCGAAGGCATCACCCGGTTTGAGGGTGATGAAGTTTCGCAGCACGTCCGGATTGACCTGCTCGGTGCCTTCGATGCGAACCTCGTCGAGGCGCTCCGCGCCCGCCACGGACAGGTCGCCCAGCCCGGCACGCCAGGCCGCGTAGGCCGGCGCCGACAGGCTGTAGCGCGCAAGCTTCCCCACGACCTTGCGCGCCGCGGCCTCGCCGATCGGAATCGCCTCAGGGATCTTGTCGAAGCTGGTCGAGCCGATGCCGTCCAGTACGACCTTCACGGCCACGTCACCCGTGCCGAGCGTCTCGAGCTGTGCGCGTTCGTTCAGCTCCGTGCCGAGGGACGCTGCCCGTCCGAGTACCGAAAGGGCATCTTTAAGATCGCCCCGCCTGGGCGGCGGATTGCCGACGCTCACGGCAATCACCACGTCGCCGCAGCTCTCGCGTGCCACATCCACCGGCAGATTGCGCACGAACATGCCGTCCACGAGCAGCCGGTTGTCCATCTCGACCGGCGCGAAGGCACCGGGCACCGCCATGCTGGCGCGCATCGCCTGGGTGAGGTCGCCACGTTCGATCACCACCATCTCGCCCGACTCGATGTCGGTCGCCACCGCCCTGAACGGGATCGGCAGGTCGGCAAACCGATTGGTCTGTCGCGCCCCGGCGACGATGCGCTTGAACAGGTTCTCGATCTGCTGCGACGGGATCAGCCCCTTCGCCACCAGTACTTCATCGTCGCGGATGCCGATCTCCAGACCGAGCGTGAAAATGGAATCCAGCTGCTTGCGGCGCACCGGGATATCCTCTCGCGGCGCACTCTTGAAGGTGTCCTTCCAGCTGACCGAGGTCATGATGCGATCGAGTGCCGCCGCGTCCAGGCCGGTGGCGTAGGCCGCACCGACCACCGCGCCCATCGACGTGCCGGCGATGCAGTCGACCGGCACACGCAGCTCCTCGAGCACCTTGATGACGCCGATGTGAGCAGCGCCCATCGCCCCGCCGCCGCCGAGCGCCAGCGCGATGCGGGGACGCTGTGATTTCTGCGCTGCGGCCGTCCGCGCTTCGCGCGCGTCGGCCGGGATGACAGCTCCGGCGAAAAACAGGGCCATCGCGGCCGCGACCAGGGAGCTGCGCGTTGCGGGGAGGAACGACATGAGCGTTCTCGCAGAAGAAGAGTGCAAAACGGTCGAAGTATACGGTTGCGCCTTGGTATGCTTGCGCGCTCGCCAACCGGGATGTCCACCGCATGAGCGCAAAGCGCGCGCACCCGCCCTCGCAGGTCGAGTCCCGCGCTGCCTGGCTGCGCCTGTTCACCTCGCTCGCGCTGATGACCATCGGCGGCAGCGGCATGTACGCGGTGGTCGTCGTCCTGCCGCTGGTGCAGGCCGAGTTTTCGGTCGCGCGCTCGGTGGCCTCGCTGCCGTACACCCTGACGATGGTCGGCTTCGGCCTGGGCGGCATCCTCATGGGGCGCCTCGCCGACCGTTACGGCGTCATCGTGCCGGTGCTGGTGGGCGCGGTGAGCCTCGGCGTGGGCTTCATCGCGGCAGGCGCAGCGCCGGGTATCCTGGTATTTGCACTGGTCCAGGGGCTGATCATCGGTTTTCTCGGCAGCTCGGCAACCTTCGCGCCGCTCGTCGCCGACACCTCCCTGTGGTTCACGCGCCGGCGGGGCATTGCGGTGGCGATCTGCATCAGCGGCAACTACCTCGCCGGCGCCCTCTGGCCGCCGGTGCTGCAATACTTCTTCGACCACGTGGGCTGGCGCGCCACGTTCACCGGGGTCGGCCTGTTCTGCCTCGTGGCGATGCTGCCGCTCGCGCTCGTGCTGCGCCGCCCGGCGCCCGTACTCGACAGCTCGGCGGCTGCCGCGGGCCTGCGACAGGGCTCGTCGATGCCGCTTGGCATGGCGCCCGGCATGCTGCAGTTATGGCTCTGCGTCGCGGGTGTTGCCTGCTGCGTGGCGATGTCGATGCCACAGGTGCACATCGTTGCCTATTGCGGCGACCTCGGCTTTGCCGCCGCACGCGGCGCCGAGATGCTCTCGCTCATGCTCGGCTTCGGCATTGTCAGCCGCCTCGCTTCGGGCTGGATCTCGGATCGTATCGGCGGGCTCAGGACGCTGCTGCTCGGCTCGAGCCTGCAGGGCATCGCACTGCTCCTGTTCCTGCCGTTCGACGGGCTCGCGACGCTCTACCTGATCTCCGCGCTGTTCGGCCTGTTCCAGGGCGGCATCGTGCCGTCTTACGCGATCATCGTGCGCGAGTACTTCACGCCGCTCGAAGCCGGCCGCCGCGTCGGCACCGTGCTGATGGCCACGCTGTTCGGCATGGCGCTCGGCGGCTGGCTGTCCGGTGCGATCTTCGACCTCACCGGCAGCTACCACGCCGCCTTCGTCAACGGCATCGCCTGGAACCTGGTCAACATTGCCATCGTCGTCGCGCTGCTGCGCCGTGCCGGCGGTCTGCGCATCACTTCTTCCAGCGCACCAGCAGCAGCAGCGGCAGCACGACGAGCGACGTGAGGATGAAGAAGTAGAACGCGTCGATATAGCCGATCATCGCCGACTGGCGCGCGATCTCCTTGCCGAGGGCCGCCAGTCCGGGCGTGGAGTCGATGCGCCAGTTGCCCATCACCCAGGGCAGGCGCAGCGCTTCGTTGTAGGGCGTCACCAGCGCGCTCATTTCCGCATAGTTCGCGCGCGACATGCGCAGCGCCAGCGTGATGCTGAGCGAGATGTGCACGCTCGAGCCGATGTTGCGCACCATGTGGAAGATCGCCGACCCCTCGCCGACGAACTCGGGCTTGAGCGTGGAGAAGGTCACGACCGTGATCGCCACCCACATCAGGCCGACGCCGAAGCCCTGTAGCGCCATCGGCCAGAACACGTCCGCGGTACTCACGTTGATGTCGAGTTGCGCGAGCTGCCAGCCGGCCACGGCCTGCAGCACGAAGCCGAGGCCGATGATGAAGCGCGGATCGAAGCGGCTTGCCCAGATCATGAGCGCGAAGGCAATGAAGGTACCTGCCCCGCGCGCGCCGAGCACGAAACCGATCACCGAATCGGGATAGCCGGCCACCCCCTGAAGCAGCGGCGGCAGCAGCGTCATCGGCGTGAAATTGAGCATGCCGAACACGGTCACCAGCACGATGCCGATGACGAAGTTCCGGTCGCGCAGCAGCAGCGGGCTGAGAAACGGCCGCTCCGCCGTGAGCGAATGCGCGATGAAGATGTAAAGCGCGAGCCCGGCGAGCGCGGCATAGGCGACGATCTCGGCGGCATTGAACCAGTCCGCCCGCTCACCCCGATCGAGCATCAGCTGCAGGCAGGCCACCGAGATCGACAGCGCGAGGAACCCCGTCCAGTCCAGGCGCACGCGGGCGCGCTGGCCTTCGCGGTCGTGAATGAACAGCCAGGTGCCCGCCAGCGCGAACAGGCTGAACGGCACGATCATGTAGAACACCCAGCGCCAGTTGTAGGCCTCGCTCAGGTAGCCGCCGACCACGGGCCCGACGATCGGCCCGACCACCGAGCCGACGCCGAAGAGCGCGATCACCGTGCCGTGCAGGCGCTTCGGGTAGGTCGCGAGCACGATCGCCTGCGACACGGGCACCAGCGGCGCACCGAATGCACCCTGCAGCGCACGGTAGAGCACCAGGCTGTCGAGCGAATCGGCAAGCCCGCAGGCCAGCGAAGCGAGGCCGAAGCCGATCACGCAGCCATTGCAGACCCGGCGCCAGCCCAGGCGCGACACCAGCCAGCCTGAAAGCGGCGTGAACACCGCGGTCGCGACGATGTTCGCGGTGACCACCCAGGCGATCTGGTCCTGCGTGGCCGACAGCGCGCCCTGCATCTGCGGCAGCGAAACGTTCGCGATGGTGACGGTCATCGCGTAGAGGAAGGTCACCGAGGTGCAGGTAAAGAGCACCAGGGCGCGCCGAATCCAGGCGCCCGTACTCTCGTCGTCAGGCAGCGGAATCGCGTTCGCGGTCATCGCCGGCGTCGCGTGCTCATGCGTCGAGCAGGCGATGACGCTCGGCGAGCGCCTGCGGCACCGCGACCGGCAGATCGAGCAGCATCTGCGCGAAACCCTTGCCGAGCGGGTCGGCGCGCAGCGACGCGATGCCGCCACCGTCGAGCGCATTCTCGAGAACGAAATTGAAGGCCTGAATGCCGGGCACGTCGTAGCGGGTCACCGGCCCATCGACGCAGTAGGCGAAATAGTCCGCCACGCGCCGCGCCGTCACGGCCTGCCCGATGACCGGCAGGAAGTCCGCGTGGCGCGCCAGCACGCCGATGTTTTCGGTATCGCCTTTGTCGCCGCTGCGCGCCCAGGCCAGCTTGATCAGCGGCACCTCGACGCGCGTGCCGCCGAGCGGCGCGAACTCCGTGTAGCGCCGCGGTGCGGTCCGCTCAGGTCCGCTCGCCGTGACCGGCGCAGGCGCCCAGGGCTGCACCGCACCGTCGACCGCCACGCTGACCGCGACCTCGGCCTTGGGCACCAGGCAGGAGAACAGCTTCACCACCGGCACCGGCGACTGGCGGCCGAGGCCGGAACCCGTCGTGCCCGGCGACCAGGAGGTTCCCGCGGGCGCGATCTCACGCGCCAGGATCTCGAGCGGCTCGCGTGCCTGGTGCTCGGCGACCAGGCGCATCACCACCTCGCGCGCCTGCTGCGCGCGGCTGTGCGGACCGTACGCGCTCTCCGCGCCGAGCGCCTCGATGCGCGTCCTGCGGTAGTCGGCGAGCCCGCGCGACTGAAAAATCGCACGCGACCGCTCGAGGATCGCCTCCCCGGTGCGCCGCGCCTTGCGCGCCGCGTCGATGCCGATGAGGGTGAGTTGCGCCGACAAGCGCCAGCCGTCGGCGTAGGTTGCCGCCACCTTGTAATCGGGCGTCGGGGCGGCGCCGCGCGCGCCCTGCACGGCGACCCGATGCTCGCCCGCCTGCGTCATGCGTACGTCGGTGAAATCGCAGACCACGTCCGGCAACAGATAGCGTCCCGGATCGTGTATTTCGTAGAGCATCTGTTCGCCAACCGTTGCCGGTGTGACCAGCCCGCCCGTACCCTCCGGCTTGGTGATGACGAAACTGCCGTCGGCGGCGCATTCCGCGATCGGGTAGCCGATGTTCGCCCAATCGGGTACGCGCTCCCAGTCCGTATGCAGCCCGCCCGTGGCCTGCGCACCGCATTCGAGCAGGTGACCGGCGAGGCTGCCCGCCGCGAGCCGGTCGTAGTCGGTCGGCGCCCAGCCGAAGGCATGGATCAGCGGCCCGAGCTCGACCGCGCTGTCCACGCAGCGCCCGGTGATCACCACCTGTGCGCCGCGATCCAGCGCCTGGGCGATCGGAAACGCACCCAGGTAGGCGTTCGCGCTCACCACGCGCGCCGGAAGCGCTGCGCCGCTCCACAGGTCGCGCACGCCGCGCGCACGCAGCGCCTCGACCTGCGGCATCAGGTCGTCGCCCGAAACCACTGCGATCGACAGCTTTACGCCCGCAGCCTCGGCGACCTGCGCCACCGCCGCGGCACAGGCGGCCGGGTTGAGGCCACCGGCATTGCTGATCACGCGGATGCCCTGTTCCGCGATCTCGCGCACCACGCTGCGCATGACAATCGCCGGGAAGTCTGTCGCGTAGCCGAGCCCCGGATCCTTCTGCTTGGCGCGCGCGAGGATCGACATCGTCAGCTCGGCCAGGTAGTCGAACACCAGGAAATCGATATGTCCATGGCGCACCAGCTGCGGTGCGCCCACGCTCGAATCGCCCCAGAAACCTGCCGCACACCCGATGCGGATCGTTTTCGACCCCATAGCCCGATGACCCAAATCCGTGGATCGCGTAGGGTAATCGATCCGCAGGGACGCGCTGAATCCGTTTTGCCAACACGGGCGCTTGCGCGGTCTAATGCGCCCCGCATCATGCACGCCACCGATCAACGCAGGCAGCTGCAGCGCGCAGTACTCGAGCACGCAGGATTCGCCGCGGCCGACGCCCAGGCCTGGTCGCGCGATCATCCCGCTTCGAGCGGCGATCCCGCGACCGACAATGCGCGCTTCAGCGCCTTCTGGCGCTTGACCGCCAAACTCCTTGCGCAATTGCCGGCACGCAGCACACGCAATGCCGACCAGCAGGCGGCGGCCGAGCAGCTGCTTGCCGGCGCGCGCGACGCGCGCGAGCGCTTTCTGGGCACGCATGCGCGCAGCGTCTACGACACCCTCACCGAAGCGCGCGCCCATTTTCTGCGCGCCGACGCGCTCTGCGAGCGCGCCGCCCTCGCCTACCCGGGACTGGTTCCCGATCGCACGACGCTCGAGCACGAGAGGGCGCGCCCGTTGCGCGCCAAGGACGGGCACGAGATCGATCAAGGCCTGCTGCTCGCCCATGTGCTCGCCGATCCCGTCGCCGGCATGCATCTCTGCCACGCCATGCTGCTGCCGCGCGAGCAAAGCCTGGCCCGCCTGCCCGAGCTCGAGCGCAGAGGCGCGGTCGAGCTCGACGCAGCGAGCGTCAGGCGCGAAGGGCGCGCCTCGATCGTCACGCTGCGCAATCCGCGCTTTCTGAATGCCGAGGACGAGACGACGCTCGACGATGCAGAGACTGCGGTCGATCTCGCCCTGCTCGATCCGGCAACCGAGCTCTGCGTCCTGCGCGGCAGCACCGTGGAGCACCCGAAATACGCGGGCCGGCGGCTGTTCGGCGCCGGCATCAACCTCACCCACCTTTACCTCGGACGCGTTCCCTATCTCTTTTATCTGTTGCGCGACCTGGGCTGCGTCAACAAAATCTACCGGGGGCTCGCTCACAACGACGTTTCGCCGGAGGAAACCCGGGGCCGCACGATCGAGAAGCCCTGGATCGCGACGGTGGACGGTTTCGCCATTGGCGGCCATTGCCAGTACCTGCTGGTCATGGATTACGTCATCGCGGCGCGCGACGCCTACATGACCTTGCCCGCGCGCAAGGAAGGCATCATTCCCGGGGCGGCGAACATGCGCCTGCCGCGCTTCGTCGGCGATCGCATTGCGCGCCAGGCCATCCTGCTCGAACGGCGCCTCGACTGCGACAGCCCGGAAGGCCGTCTGATCTGCGACGCGGTCGTTGCGCCGGACGAAGTCGACGCCGCCCTGGGCCGCGCGATCGAAACCTTCACCGGCTCGGGCGTGGTCAGCGCGGCAGGCAACCGGCGTGCCCTGCGCGTCGTGCAGGAACCGCTCGACGCCTTTCGCCGCTACTTCGCCGTCTATGCGCGCGAGCAGGCCTACTGCCACCTCAGTCCGGCGCTCATCGCGAACCTGGAGCGGCATTGGAACGCGCATCAGCGAAAGCCTTAGCCGGCGACGAAGGGGTCAGACCCCTGTGGATAAGTCTTCCCAGGGCGTCGCGTATCCTCCGGGTTAAATGACTTATCCACAGGGGTCTGACCCCGGGGCCGCGCGTGCCGAACGTCAACCCTGATCGACTGCTGACTGATTTGGACGCCCTGCGCGCGATCGGCGCGCAGGGAACCGGTGTCGTACGCCCGGCGTTCAGCGCAAAAGACATGGAAGCGCGGCGCTGGCTCGCACGGAAGTTCGCCGATGCCGGGCTCGAGACCACGATCGACGGCGTCGGCAACGTCTTCGGCCGCTCGCGCCGTGCCGGCCCGGCGCTGCTCGTCGGCTCGCATTCCGACACCCAGCCCACCGGCGGCTGGCTCGACGGCGCGCTCGGCGTTGTCTATGCACTCGAAGTCGTGCGTGCGCTGGCCGACGACCCCGCCACCGCGCAGCTGCCGGTCGACGCGATTTCGTTTCAGGACGAGGAGTCGCGCTTCGTCGGCTGCCTCGGCAGCCGATCGTTCGTCGGCAGCCTGTCGCCCGAGCAGGAAGCGGCTGCGATCGACCGGGACGGCGTCACGCTCGCCGACGCGCTCGCGGGCGCAGGTCTTGCAGCAACGCCTCGTCTGCGCGGCGACCCGGCGCGCCACTGCGGGTTCCTCGAAGCCCACATCGAGCAGGGGCCGCAGCTCGAGGACGACGCCAAGCGCATCGGCGTGGTGACCACCATCGTCGGCGTGCGCGGGCTGCGCATCATTTTTCGCGGCCAGCAGAACCATGCCGGCACCACCATGATGGCGCGTCGGCGCGACGCCGCGGCGGCCCTGTTCGATTACGCGAGCGCCGTGAACCGCGAGTTTCCGCGCATCGCCGCCGCACGCAGCGTATGGACCATGGGGCGCGTCCAGGTCGTGCCGAACGCCACCTCGATCGTGCCGGGCTACGCCGAGCTCGACCTGCAGTTTCGCGATGCCGACGACACCGTGCTCGACGCCATGGAAGCACTCGCCGAGCGCCTGGTCGCCGAGGCCAACCGGCAAAGCGGCGTACGGCTCGAGCTGCAGCGCGCGCGCGCACCGATCGCGCCCACGCGGATGGACGGCACGCTGCGTCGTCATCTCGCCGCGGCTGCCGAGCGCCATGCGCCCGGGCAATGGCTCGAGATGCCCAGCGGTGCGTTTCATGACGCGGGCATCGTCTCCGCGCGCCTGCCCGCCGCTATGCTCTTCATTCCCTCGATCGGCGGCATCAGCCACGACTTCGCCGAGGACAGCCGGCGCGACGACATCGTACTGGGCTGCCGCGTGCTGGCCGATGCCGCGGCTTCGATTCTGGGGTCAGACCTCCGTGGATAAGTCATGGACCGCGACGCAGGGACAGGGGCAAACGTAGATGACGTATGCGCAGGGGTCTGACCCCAAACTGCCGGTCGGTGTCATCGGCCTCGGCGTCATGGGCCGGCGCATGCTTGCCCGCCTCGCCGAGCACCCGCGCCTCGAGGCGATCGCAGCCTGGGATCCGTCGGCGCAGGCGGCGGCCGAAACACGCGCACAGTATCCGGCGCTGGTCCTTTGCAAGGACGCCAACGCGGTCATCGCCACCTCCGGTCTGCGCTGCGTGTACATCGCCTCGCCGCCCGAAGTCCACCTCGCGCACGCGCACGCGGGCTTCGACGCGGGCCTGGCCGTGTTCTGCGAAAAGCCGCTGACCGTCGACTTTGCCGCCGGACGTGCGGCGATCGCGCGTATCGAGCGCGAGCAACGCAAGGCCGCCGTCAATTTTTCGCTCGCCTCCTCGCCCGGTCTCGCCGCCCTCTGCGATGCCATGACGGACGGCTCGATCGGCAGCCCGCAGCGCGCCGAGATCGAAGTCGCCTTCGACACATGGCCGCGCAGCTGGCAGGCGGCGGCAGGCGCCTGGCTCGCTGAACGCGCCGAAGGCGGCTTCACGCGCGAGGTCATCTCGCATTTCGTCTTCGTGCTGCAGCGCGCCCTCGGCAAGGCGCGCGTCGACTCGAGCGCGCCCGACTATCCAGCGGACGGGCGGCGCGCCGAGACGGCACTTCGATCGCGGCTGACGGCCGGCGGCGTGCCCGTCGAGGTCGAGGGACGCGTGGGCGGCGATCACCCCGATCACAACCGCCTCACGCTGTACGGCAGCAGGGGGGCGATCGAGCTGCACGACTGGTTCGGCCTGCGGCGACGCAGCGGCAACGGGGACTGGCAGGCGCTGCGTTCGCCGCAGGACAATCGCCAGATCGGCCAGCGCGCCCAGCTCGATCAGCTCGTTGCGCTGATCGAGGGCCGTGCGCACAGCCTGCCGGGCTTCGCCGAAGCGCTTGCCGTGCAGGAGACGATCGAGGCCATGTTGCGCGTTTAGCTGCAGCAGGGGGCCGAGCCACCATAAGCCCCTTCACGCGTTGCGGCTTATACGCGTTTCCTCCCCCCTCTCCGGGGCCGACCACCCTTACGCGCCGGCCCGCACGGTGGTACGGTGGCGTCAGAGGATCACGCTCGTGACACGACTTCGCGGACAGGAGACCGTGGAAATGCCGACGTTCGGCAGGCCACCCTTCGTGGTGCTGCACGCCTTGCATCCATCGCAAGTCGGCGCCGAGCTGGTGGCCTGCTTTGCAAGGTTGGGGGCGCGCGACGATCGCCTCGAGCACGCTCACGGCCTGGCGTCGAAAAGCCTCGGCCTGCCGGAAAGCACGCCGCTGGTGCGCGCGGGCCGAGCCATTGCGCGCGACATCGACCAAGGCGTGGGTGCGGGCGTCGCCGCGGGCTATCACAACAGTCAGCATTTTCTCGAGGTCATGCTCACCGCGCTGTATCTCGCGCGCCTCGCGCGCCTCGGTGCGCACCGCGCCGCGCGTGTCGTGACCGCCGCATTGATGCACGACTTCCATCATGATGGCTCGCACGGCACCGCTTCGCCGTTTCGCCTCGAGCGCCTCGCGGCGCGCGAAGCGCAGCGCTACCTGGATGCGGCCGGGGTCGACGACGAAGAATGCCAGCGATTGCAGGCGCTCGTGCTGGCCACGGATCCGAGTGCTGGCGTGCCGTTCGCCCGCGCGTGCTGGGCACAGCACACGTCCGGCGGCGCACCCGTGCCGCTCCACCCGGAGTTGCCCTTGCCGCTTGGGCGCATGCGCCTCGAGCCCGACCTGGCGCAGGAGGCCGTGCTGCTCGCCGAGGCCGACGTGCTGCCTTCAATCGGCCTGACAGTGGAACACGCCGAGCAGCTGCATGCCCGGCTGGCGACCGAATGGAACACCACCCTCGGCCGCGACGACAAGCTGAGGTTCATCGATCGCATGATCAGCGAGATCTCGATGGCCTCCTTTTTCGTTCCGAACATTCAGGCCGTCAAGCAGGCCTATGCGGGGGTCGCCGACAGGGCGCGTCAGACCTGAGCGCGGAATCCGGCGACCATCCGGAATCATTGACCGGAGGCCCGCGCGGGGGTCGCGCTGACAAGCGCCGTCGCGAGACCGTCCTCGCGCGCAGCTCGCCCAGCTAACCGAGCGCGCGCACCCGCTGCCCGCCGGTCCCCGCCGCCGCCATCACCTCGACCAGCCACGGCAGCAACACCCTCGCCTCCCGCTCGAAGCCGAACGGCGGGTTGACGACAAGCATTCCGCAGCCACGCAGATCGGCGGTCCAGTCGGCCGGGTGCACCCAGAGCTCGAGCTGCAGGACCTTCGGCACGCCGCTGTCGCGCACGGCGCGCTCGAAGGCACGCACCGCGGCGGGCTCCATCAGCGGATACCAGAACGCGCACACGCCGGTGGCGAAGCGACGCTGCGCCTCGGCCAGCGCCTCAACCACGCGCGCGTACTCGCCCTTGCGGTCGAACGAGGGGTCCATCAGCATCAGCCCGCGCCGCTCCCGCGGCGGCAGGAAGGCCCTCACCGCCTGGAAGCCGTCGATCAGGTGCACCCCGGCGCGTCGCTCGCGGGCGAAGCGCTCGCGCAGCGCGTCCTTGTCCTTCTCGTTCAGCTCGCACAGCACCAGGCGATCGTTCGCGCGCAGCAGGTGCTGCGCGATTACCGGCGAGCCGGGATAGACACCGAGCACGCCATCGGGGTTCTCCGCGCGTACCGCGTCAAGGTACGGCGCGAGGAGCGCCGGCGCATCGCCCCGCGCCCAGAGTCGCGCGATGCCGCCCTCGAACTCGCGGTTTTTCTGCGCCCAGCGGTGTCTGAGGTCGTAGCGCCCAATCCCCGCGTGGGTGTCGAGGTAGCACAGCGGCTTGTCCTTCTTCGTCAGTGCAACCAGCAGCCGCGCGAGCAGCGCATGCTTGAACACGTCGGCAAAGTTTCCGGCGTGGAAGTGATGCCGGTAGGCGAGCACGCTACAGCCGATCGTACTTGGTCGCGCGACCGCGCGACTTGTCGACCGGATACTTGCGTGCGTTGACCTCGAGCTTGTGCGTTGCGGCCTCGAGCGGATCGATTCCCAGTCGGTCGGCGAGACGCACGAGGAACAACAGGACGTCGGCAATCTCGAGCGCTACCTCCTTCCGCGTCGCCTCCGGCAGCGCGATACTTTCGTCTTCGGTCAGCCACTGGAAGTGCTCGAGCAGCTCGCCGGCTTCGGCCGCGAGCGCCATGGCGAGGTTCTTCGGGCTGTGGAACTGCTCCCAGTCGCGCTCGGCGGCAAATGCCGCAAGCCGAGCGCGCAACTCTTCCAGGCTACCGACATTCGACATGACGCTCCCCAAGGCTTGAACGCCGAGTATAGCGAGCGCAAGCCGCGTTACCGGGCCGCCATCTCCCAGAACGCGGCACCGACGCCGACGATGCTCTCGCCCGCGATCAGGCCGGCCGCGGCGGCGAGCACGAACCGATTCGCGAAGCGCGCGTTCCGCGCCAGCATCGCCCAGGCAATCGCCGCGCCGAGAAACATCATCAGTGAGATCGATGCCGGGATGACGAACGCGAGGCCGAGCGCCACGCCGCTCGGCAGCCAGGGCCTCTGACGTGGCAGGCCCTCCAGCAGGCCGAGCACGCATCCCAGTGCGCCCGCCGCGAGCATTGCCATGCGCGCCGACGAGGGCACCGAAGCGAGGCCCTGGGTCAGGGCTTCGGCCACCGCCTTCCAGGTCGCCACGGCAGGCGCCGGCCAGGCTTCCGTCAGCAGCATCGCCGCCGGGTCGGGAATCAGCGCGAGGTAGACCAGCACGCCGACGACACTGCCCGCCGCAACGCCGCAGCATTGCGCGATGGCCTGCCGGGCGGGAACGGCGCCGATTGCGTGGCCGACCTTGAAGTCGTTCAGCAGGTCGGCGCATTGACCGGCCGCACCGCCCGCGACGTTTGCCGTCATGAGGTTCGTCACGGTCTGACCGGGCGCCGCGACGCCGAAACCAAGCTGGGAGAGTTTGCCGATTGCGCCGATCGGCGGGATGCCGGTCTCGCCCACCACCCGCGCAGCCACCGTGGCGAGCAGCACGGCAAGCGGGATCGCAAGCAGCGCCATCCACAGACTGATGTCGAACAGCAGCACCTGCAGCGTCACCGCGAGCAACGCGGCGCTCGCGAAACCGAGCGCGGGCCCGCGCGCCCGCAGCGCCGCGCGGTCGATGGCCGTGCTGCGCGTCGCGCCGGCCAGGCTGCGCGCCCAGCGCGTCGCGAAGCCCGCGAACGTCGACGCGGCCATCAGGCTCACGCCGGGCCACAGCAGCCACTCGACGAGCGGACCGAACAGCGCGCCGCCCGATGCCGCTGGCGGCCGCACCAGGCCCGCATCGAGCAGCCCGGGCGCGATCGCGCCCCAGGCGATGAACGCGCCCAGGGCAAGCGACAGGCCGACCCGGATGCCGATGATGGCGCCGAAACCGACCAGCAGCAGCGACGGCTCGAGCCCGAACGTCAGCCGTTCGAGCAGCGGCGTCGGCGCCCAGCGCGCCAGCGGCCAGACGAAGCTGGTCGCCAGCTTGAGCAGGCCGGAGACGATTCCCGCGCCAAACAGCACCGAGATCCGCAGCAGCGCCTCGCGGCCGTGACCGAAGACATCGCGCATCGTCTCGAGCGTCGCGATGCCCGCGGGAAAGCGCAGCGGCGCGTCGACGATCAGCGCCGGCCGCAGGTACCAGGCGACCCACACGCCGAGAAAGCTCACCGCAAACACCCAGGCCATCATCGGCGCCGCCGCGAGCTGCTCGCCGCTGATCAGGGCGTAGGCCGGAATCGGCGCGACCAGCCCGCCCGAAATGATCGAGGCCGCCGAGGATGCCGCCGTCTGGCCGATGTTGCTTTCCTTCAGCGTCCAGTGCGGCACGCGGGCGTAGCGCTCCAGCACGCGCCACACCGCCAATGCGACCAGGAGCGCGATGATCGACATATTGAACGACCAGCCGATCTTCAGACCCGAATAGACGTTGCAGGGGGCGAGCGCGGCGCCGAGCAGCACGCCCGTCGCCAGGGATCGCAGTGTCAGTTCACGTTCTTCGCGCACCGGGTTCGCCGACGCCACGCGCAAGGCCGGGCCATCGGAACCCCGAGCCTACCCGAGCCCGCGCAGGACGTCGCGTTACACGCCGATAACAAACTGCTACCCGCGAGACATCGGACAAATACCCCGCGTCGCTACGCTGTGAGCCATGTCGTCGCCCTCGGCGCGCGACAGCAACGCAAAGGAGACAGCGATGTACACGGTCATGGAAGAAGAAATCTTTCTCTCGCCCGAGTCGGTCATCTCAGGCGTGCTCGCCGAGCACGAGGTCGGCGGCCCCGAAATCGACTTCGAAGAGGACGCGGTATCTGCGGACTGGGACAACGCCCCGGCGTTCGCCTGATAACCGGTGTGGGCGGTATAGCCAACGCGACCATGCCTGCGCTCGCCAGCATCGTTCAACGCGCCGTCCGCCTGCTGCGCGCACGCCATGCGGTGCGCATCCGGCCGATCCGGTCGACGGACGGCGAGGAGCTGCAGGCTTTCGTCCGCGGCCTTTCGGAGCGCGCCCGCTACCTGCGATTCTTTCGGCCGCTGCGCGAGCTGCCGCCCCGGATGTTGCGCCAACTCGTCGAAGCCGACGGCGTGACCGAACGGGTCCTGGTCGCCGTCGAAGGTAACGCCGGCGGGGCGCGGTTGGTCGCATTGGCACAGACCGCACTCGAAGCGGACGGCGGCTGCGAGTTCGCCCTGGTCATCGCGGACGACTGGCAGGGACGCGGGCTGGGGCGTCGGCTGCTGCGCGCGCTCGTCGCCGCGGCCGGCGCCGCGGGCGTCACGCAGATCCGGGGCGAAGTCCTGCGTGAGAACCGCGCCATGCTGAAACTGGCCCGCGCACTCGGCTTTTCGGTCGCGTCCAGCCCGCTCGACACAAACCTGCTGCGCGTCGTACGCGAATTGAATCGCCCCACCCCGCGCCCCGCGGTGCACGGCGCGCCCCACCTGCCTCACCCAGTCTAGGGCCGCTGCGACAGCACCACAACGAAGCAGCTCCCGCCGCCGGGCCGCTCCTCGCAGCGCGCCTCGCCACCGTGGCGACGCGCGATCGAGCGCACCAGCGCAAGGCCCAATCCGGCCCCTGTCGCTTCAGTGGACCCTGGAAAGCGCCGAAACGGCTCGAACACGCGCTCGCGCTCGGTCGCGGGCACGCCGACACCCTGATCGCATACCCGGATCTCCGCGCCCGTCGAGCTGCGCGCGACGCGCAGCTCAGTCGGCGGTGCGCCGTGGCGGCGCGCATTCTCGAGCAGGTTGCGCAGTAAACGTCGCAGCAGGCGCGGGTCACCGTGCACGGTCACGGGCTGACCGTCGAGCTCGGCTTCTTCGTAGCGCGCGCACTCCTCGGCGGCGAGCGCAAGCAGATCGACCTCTTCGGCCGCGTCGAGCCGCTCGACCGCATCGAGACGGCTGGCGAGCAGGATCTCGTCAATCAGCGTGTCGAGTTCGCTGATGTCTTGCTCGAGCGCCTGGCGGCGTGCCGGCGGCGCGGCGTCCTTCATCAGTTCGATCGCCATGCGAATGCGCGTCAGCGGCGTGCGCAATTCGTGCGAGGCATTCGCGAGCAGCGATTTGTGCGCGCTGACCAGCGCTTCGATGCGTGCTGCCGCCTTGTTAAAGCTCTCGGCAAGCTGCGCGACTTCGTCACGGCCTTCGACCTTCACGCGCGCGGCCAGGTCGCCCGCGCCGAGCGACTCGACGCCGTGCTGCAGGTTCTCGAGCCGGCGCGTGAGTCGACGCACGACGGGATAGGCGCCGATCGCGACCGCGAGCGCGAGAAGGCCCAGCGTAACGAACAGCCCGAGCGCCGGATGGGGTCGGTTGCGCGGCGTGCGTGCCATGAGCCAGCGCCCGTCGGGCAGCCGCAGCGCCCAGGCCGGCCGGCCGCGCAGCTCCCGCACCCAGCCGCCCGCCTCGCGCCCCGGTGCAGGCGGCGGCAGCGGCCTGCCGACCCGCGCCAGGGGCAGTCGATCCGCGCTGTACAGGGTGACGTCGGCCTTCAGGTTGGCCGCCAGTCGCTCGAGCCCAGCCTGCTGCTCGGCGCGTGGCGCCTCCGGTGGCGGCAGCGCGTTCTGCGCGAGCGTCGAGGCAACTTCGAATGCACGCCCCGCCGGTCCGCGCTCCGACATCTGGCGCCAGAGAAAGCCTGCGGCGAGCGCGAGCACGATCACGCTCGCCAGCACCGCGAAGTAGATGCGCAGGTAGAGCCGACGCATCAGTCCTGCGCCTTGGCGAACACGTAACCCGCACCCCGTACGGTGAGGATGCGTCGCGGCTTTTTCGCATCGTCCTCGATCGCGGCGCGGATGCGCGAGATGTGCACGTCGATCGAGCGATCGAAGGCCTCCAGCGGCTCGCCCTTCATCAGGTCCATCAGCGCCTCGCGCGTCATCACCCGGCCCGGGTGCTCGGCAAGGGTCAGCAGCAGCGCGTACTGGTACGCGGTGAGCTCGACGGGCCGATGCTCGACGCGCACCACACGCCCCGCACGGTCGATCTCGAGCCGTCCGTAGCGCAGCACGTCGCCGCTCTGCGCACCCGCGACGCGCCGGCGCAGGATTGCGCGCAGGCGCGCCAGCAGCTCGCGCGGCTCGAAGGGCTTCGGCAGGTAATCGTCCGCGCCGAGCTCGAGCCCGACGATGCGATCGGCGGCATCGCCGCGCGCGGTCAGCATCAGAACCGGCAGGTCCGAGCTCGCGCGCAGGCGGCGACAGACTTCCAACCCGTCGATGTCGGGCAGCATCAGATCGAGCACCACGGCATCGAAGGGCTCACGCGCGAGGCGAGCAAGGCCCTGCTCGCCGCCCGGCGCGATCGTCACCCGCAGCCCGGCGTCGCCGAGATACTCGGCCACCATCGCCGCGAGACGTGCATCGTCTTCGACCAGCAGAATGCGCTCGGCCATTCAGGTGCTCCGCCCGCCGAACCCCATGCGCGCCAGCAGGCCGTCCTTGCGCACGAAGTGGTGGTAAAGCGCGGCCGCGGCGTGCAGCGCGACGAGCGAGATCAGAAGCGTGCCGATCACCGCGTGTACACCGCGCGCAGAGAATTGGCCGAGGTCCTCCGGCAACGGCGTCTGCGCGTTGCCGAAGACGATCGCGGGCAGACCGGCCTGCACCGCCAGCGCGAGTCCGCTCGCCCCCATGCCGAGCGCGGCGGCGTAAAGCGCGGCGTGCACCACCCCGGCCAGCCGATCAAGCCAGGGGTTGCCGCTGGTTGCAGGCGCCGGCTGCTCGAGCGACAGCCGCAGCGCAAGGCGCAGCGCGACGATGAACGCGATCGCGAGCCCCGTCGCCATATGGGCCCCGAGCAGCAAGACGCGCGGCGCACTCTCCCCGCTCGGCAGGCGCTCGAACACGATCGCGCCGATCACCCAGGCGGCAATCACCAGCACCGCCGAGAGCCAGTGCAAGACGACCTGAACCGGGTGGTAGCGAGACATGGAAAAACCTGGGGTCAGACCCCTGTGGATAACTTCAGCGCAGAACTATGCCATGCGAAAAGGCGGAAGCAGTTATCCACAGGGGTCTGACCCCATGGTGCCTAGTGCCAGCGCCTGCGACGATGCATCACCCGCTCGGCGAGGATTTTGCGCTGCTCGGGCGTAAGAACCTCGGCCGCGTCGGTGATCGCCGCGGCGAGACGTTTCGAGCCGGCCTCGGCGAGTTGCAGCTGTTCCCCGCGCAGGCGCTCGATTGCCGCGCGATCGATGGTCTCGCCGGTCAGAAGATCCACGGCCTGCTTGCGTGCGGCGCGCATCTGATCGCGCACCGGCAGCAATTCATTCGCTGCCTGTTTGACGATTGGCGCGAGCCGTGCCTTTTGTGCTTCGGTGGCATCGATTTCGACGTACAGGTGCTTGAGCATGCGCTCGATGCGCGCGTCGAGCGCGGCCGGATCGAGCGGCCCGCGTCGGTCGCCGCGGTGGGCGAACGCCTTGAAGCCCAGCCCGCCGGCGAGGCCTGCAGCCAGGACGCCGAACACACCGCGTTTGAGCCAGTGCCGACGGGGCGTTTCCTGCGCTTCGTTGGGGCGCGCTGCGCCGTCCTGCTTCGGGTTGTCATCCATGACGGTCTCCTTGCTTTACGGGTCGACGGCAGGCATCGCCGTCCACGGGGAGACAGTTTGGGAGCGCCGCGTTGCGCGCGATTCTCCGCGGCGTAAAGAAAGGTAAAGCCGCGCCTTACGCCCGGATATAGACCCAGCCGCCGTGCAGGCGCTTGACAACCTGGTCGAGCGCCGAGGGCGCGACGTGCACGCCCGGCAGCAGATCCACCGTCACGCCGCGCTCGCGCAGTCGCTCGATAGTCTGGTTGCAGGCGAAGAACGTCAGGTTGGGAAACTCGCGCCGCAGTGCGCTCACGCGCGCCAGGTAAGGCGAGGCGTCGCTGCGCAGAAGGTCGAGGCCCGTACTGTTGGCGACGATCTCGACCTCCACGCCGCGGCCTGCCGTGCGCGCGCTGCGCAGCAGATCCTCGACCTCGTCGAGCGCCGTGCGCAGCGACTCGCGCTGGCCCGAGCTGACGTGCACCAGAATCCGGTTGGCATCCACGCTGCGCAACGCCGCTGCACCCGAAGCGCCGACCGGGCCGCGACCGGTCTCCAGCAGCCCATGAGCGAACCAGCCTGCCGCGACGCAGGCCAGCAGCGTGGCCGCAAGCCCCCAGCTGCGCCAGCCGGCCGCTGCCGGGCGCGCGCGCGGCATCACGTCGGCATAGGCGTTGCGCACCATATCCTGCGTCGCGCGCAACTCGCAGATCTCGATGCGCAAATCCGCATCGCTGCCGATACGCTCGAGCAGCGCCGCCCACTCGGCCGCATCGAGCTGGCCGTCGACGAAGGCGTTCTGCATCTCGCGCGAGACGGGGTCCGACCGCTGTGCCGTGCTCATTTCACGCTCCTGATTCGTGCTGCCGGGGTGGTCGCAAATCCCATCAAGGGCTCGCGCAGCGCCTGCCGCGCCCGGCACAACCGGCTCATGACGGTCCCGATCGGCACCGCCAGAATCTCGCCGACCTCGGCGTAGGAAAATCCTTCAAGGTCCACCAGGGTCAGCACCTGGCGCTGACCGAGCGGCAACCGCGCCACCTCGGCGCGCACCCGCTGCGCCAGCTCGGTGACCGCCGCCAGCGCCTCCGGCGTTGCGCCGGCATCCGTTGCGCTCTCCTCGATTCCGTCGATGCTCAGGTGGTCACGCCGGCGGCGATGATGATCCTTGAGGCAGTTCGCAAGGATCGCGCACAGCCAGCTTTTCAGGCGCTCGGGATCGCGCAACTGCGCCTCGCGCGCCAGCGCATGCAACAGCGCCTCCTGCGCCAGGTCGTCGGCGAGCGGCGCGTCGTGGCACCAGGCATAGGCCAGGCGATAGAGCATGTCCCGGCTTTGCTCGATGCGGCGGCGGAATTCGCCCGATGGGCCGAAAAGACGGAGAAAGGGCATCTGGAATGTGACGCAGAGACGAAAACGATTATTCCATGCATCGATGGAATAATTGCGCCCCCTGCCGCGTCACAGTCTCACGGGCCGGCTTCCGGCCCCCATTGCACAAGAGGAAGGAGACACAATGAAACAAGCACTTGCAGTAGCAGCGCTGGCCGGTGCGCTGGCGATCGGGGGCCTCGCGGGCTGCGCCAGCGAAGGCGGCGCGAAAGCCGCGGCAGACGGCAAGCACCGGGTGGTCATCCAGATGAGCGACAACGATCCGCAGAAGTGGAACCTCGCGCTGAACAACGCGCAGAACCTGCAGCAGGCGCTCGGCAAGGACAACGTCAAGGTCGAGATCGTGGCCTACGGGCCCGGACTCAACATGCTGAAGGCGAACTCCAAGGTTGCCGGTCGCATCAACGGCGCCCTCGACCAGAATGTCGACATCGTCGCCTGCGGCAACACGATGCAGAAGATGAAAGTCACCAAGAATGACCTCATCGGCGGCACACGTATCGTCGAAGGCGGCGTGATCGAAATCTCCGAGCGCCAACAGCAGGGCTGGACCTACATCAAGCCCTGAGCAACGATCGTGATCGGCGCGGTCATCCCGCGCCGATCACCGCTTGCGTCAAAGCGCGAGGCGCTTGCGCGCCGCAACGTACTCCGTCGTCAGCTTGGCGACGACCTCGGCAACCGGCATGACGGCGTCGATCTGCCCGACGCCCTGCCCCGCGCTCCAGATGTCGCGCCACACCTTTTTCTCCGCACCGCCGCTGCTGCCGAAGTTCATTTTGGAGGGATCCGACTGCGGCAGATTCTCCGGGTCGTAGCCCGCCGCCACCACGCTGTGGCGCAGGTAGTTGCCGTGCACGCCTGAAAACAGGTCGGTGTAGATGATGTCGTTCGCCGTCGCCTTGAGGATCTCGTCCTTGTAGCGATCCGGCACACTCGCCTCGGGCGTGGCGAGGAAACGCGTACCGATGTAGGCCAGATCCGCGCCCGCGGCCTGCGCCGCGAGCACCGCGTCGCCGGTGGCCATCGCGCCCGAGAGCACGAGCGGACCGTCGAAGAAGCGGCGCACCTCGCCGATCAGCGCAAAGGGCGACAGCCGTCCGGCATGCCCGCCGGCTCCCGTGCAGACCAGGATCAGCCCGTCGACCCCCGCCTCGAGCGCCTTTTGTGCATGCCGCACGTTGATCACGTCGTGCAGCACGATGCCGCCGTAGCCATGCACCGCCTGGACGACCTCATCGGGTGCGCGCAGGCTGGTGATGGTGATCGGCACCTTGTGGCGCACGCACACCGCGACGTCATGCTCGAGCCGATCGTTGGATTTATGCACGATCTGGTTGACCGCGTAAGGTGCCGGCGGCGCGTCGGGATGCGCTGTGCGCTGTGCCTCGAGCGTTGCCTCGATCTCCGAGAGCCAATCGTCGAGCGCCTCCTTGGGCCGGGCATTGAGCGCGGGAAAGGAGCCGACGATACCGGCCTTGCACTGCTCGATCACCAGCCGCGGATTGCCGGCGATGAACATCGGTGCGCCGATGACGGGCAGGCGCAGGTTCTGCAGGATCGGTGGCAATGCCATGCGGTTCTCCCTCAATGAAAACGGCGCCCGCGGGTATCATTCGGGCGCAGCGATTCTAGGGGAAAACCATGGCCTACCGATCCTTCGCACTCGAAACCACCGACCAGATCGCGCACCTCAGGCTGAACCGACCCGAGAAGTTCAACGCCATGGACGGCGTGTTCTGGCAGGAACTCGACGCGATACTCGAGCAGCTGCAGCGCGACGCCCCGGCACGCGCGCTCGTCATCTCCTCCAGCGGCAAGCATTTCTGCGCCGGCATGGATCTCGCCGTGTTCGAGCAGGGGCAGGCGATTCCCGAGGGCAACGCCGCGGTGCGCACGGCGTTGCATGAGCAGATCCTGCAATTGCAGCGCACTTTTTCTCGCCTCGAAGCGCTGCGCATGCCGGTCATCGCCGCGATCCAGGGCGCCTGCGTCGGCGGCGCGCTCGACCTGGTCACGGCCTGCGATATCCGCTACGTCGCGCAGGACGCGTTTTTCTGCGTGCAGGAGATCAACATCGGCCTGGTTGCCGACGTTGGCACCCTGCAGCGCCTGCCGAAGTTGATACCCGAGGCGGTGGCGCGCGAGTACGCCTATTCCGGGCGCCGGCTGCCCGCGGTGCGCGCGCGCGAGCTGGGGTTGGCAAATGACGTGTTTCCCGATCAGGCGGCCACGCTCGATGCGGCGCTCGTCCTCGCGCGCGAGATCGCCGGCAAGTCGCCGAGCGCAGTGTGGGCCAGCAAGCAGGCCATCAACTACGCCCGCGAGCACACCGTCGCCGACAGCCTGCAGCAGATGGCGCTGCTGCAGATGGGGGTCTGGCAAAGCAGCGACATCATGGAGGCCGTGCGCGCGAACGCGGAAAAGCGCGCCGCCCGTTTCGATGATCTCGCGCCAGTGCCGCCGTTCGGCGCCGCGGCCTGATCGCCTGGAGAATACGGCCTTGCCCTCTTCGCCCGGTTCTGGTCTGATCCCCGCTCGCCGACGCCGCCGCGCGCCGGCCGATTGAGATCCGCAGCGCGTGCGCAATCCGAAACCCAGGCTTGAAGTTGAAGCGAAGCCGCCGAAAGCGACGTCCGCCGCGCGCTCGCGGCTCGACATCGTGGTCGATTTCGCCGACTGCGACCCGGCGCGCATCGTCTTCTACCCACGCTACTTCGACTGGTTCGACCGCGCCTCCGAGCGGCTGTTTCGCGAGCGCGGCATGGCCTGGCCCGAGCTCTGGGCGCATTACCAGCTCGCCGGCTTCCCCATCGTCGACGCCTCGGCCAAGTTTCTCGGCCCGGCGCGCTTCGGCGACACGATCACCCTGGAGAGTTGGATCGGCGAGTGGCGCAGCAAGCTGTTCATCGTCGAGCATCGCGTGCACAACGCCGGAGAGATCATCGTCGAGGGGCGCGAACTGCGCATCTGGGCGCTGCGCGACCCGAACAATCCCGAAGGCATGAAGGCCGGCGTCATCCCGCCCGAGATCATCGAGCGCTTTCGGGCCTAGGCAAGGAGGCTGTAATGGAAAACGTCTGGAAAAATCGGATCCCGCGCATCAACGAGCCCGCGCCGGAATTCAGCGCACGCACCACGCACGGGCCGCGCGCGCTGTCGGACTACCACGGCAAGTGGCTGATTCTGTTCTCGCACCCCGCCGACTTCACGCCGGTGTGCACCACCGAGTTTATTGCCTTCGCGCAGGCGTACCCGAAGTTCAAGGCGCTCGGCTGCGAGCTGCTCGGCCTTTCGGTCGACAGCAATTTCTCCCACCTCGCCTGGGTGCGTAACATCGAAGAGCGCTTCGGCATCGAGATTCCCTTTCCGATCATCGAGGACATCTCGATGAAGGTGGCTTCTGACTACGGCATGATCCAGCCGGGCGCAAGCGACACCGCGACCGTGCGCGCGACCTTCGTCATTGATCCCGAAGGCCGCATCCGTGCCATGGTGTACTACCCGATGACCAACGGGCGCTCGGTGGCCGAATTCCTGCGTCTGCTCGAAGGGCTGCAGACCAGCGACCAGCACGCCGTGGCAACACCCGAAGGCTGGTGCCCGGGCGACAAGGTCGTGGTTCCGGCACCGACGACCGTCGCCGATGCGCGTGCGCGCATGAAAGCCGGCTACGACACCGTCGATTGGTATTTCTCGAAGAAGACGCTCGGCACGGCGAAAGCCAAGAAGAAGCCGACGAAAAAGAAATAGAGATAAAAACGGGGTCAGACCCCGTTTAGTTAAATGCCTCGCCCCGCCCGGCCTTCTTGCGCAGGCTCGCGGGCGGGGTGAAGCGCTCACCATAGGTTTTCGCCAGGACGTCTGCGCGCTCGACGAAGGCCTTGGCGCCGACGTGGTTGACGAACTGCGCCGCGCCGCCGGTCCAGGCCGGAAAGCCGATGCCGAAGATCGAGCCGATGTTGGCGTCATGCGCCGTCTCGAGCACCCCCTCCTCCAGGCAGCGCGCGGTCTCGATCGCCTGGCGGTAGAGAAAACGATCCTTCAGCTCGTCCAGATCGTAGCGCGCGCCCGGCTTGCCGAAGCGCCTGGCGAGCTCCGGCCAGAGCGCCTTGCGGCCACCCTGCGGGTAGTCGTAAAACCCGGCTCCGGCGGCACGTCCCGGTCGCTTGAATTCCTTCACCATGCGCACGATGACGTCCTGCCCCGGCGGCGCGGCATGGGCCTTGCCCTCGGCCTTGAGATCGGCTTCGGTCTGCTCCATGACGTGCACCGAGAGCGAAAGCGAGGTCTCGTCGATCACAGCGAGCGGCCCGACCGGCATGCCGGCGAGGCGTGCCGCGTTTTCGATCACCGCCGCCGGGATGCCTTCTTCGAGCATCGCGCAGCCCTCCATCACGTAGGTGCCGAAGGTGCGGCTGGTGAAGAAGCCGCGTGCGTCGTTGACGACGATCGGCGTCTTGCCGATAGCGAGCACGACGTCATAGGCCTTGGCGAGCGTTTCGGGCGAGGTCTTCCTGCCCTTGATAATCTCCACCAGACGCATCTTGTCCACCGGCGAGAAAAAGTGCAGGCCGACGAAGCGCTCCGGATGCGCACTCGCCTCGGCGAGGCCCGTGATCGGCAGGGTCGAGGTGTTCGAGGCGAAGACTCCGCCGGCGGCGAGCTTTGGCTCGGCCTGCCGGGTCACCTGCGCCTTGAGCGCGCGCTGCTCGAACACCGCTTCGATGATCAAGTCGCTACCCGCCAGAGCGTCGCTCGACGCCGTGGGCGTGATGCGCTCGAGCAGCGTGGCCGCCTCGCGTTCGCTCATCCGGCCACGCTCGACGCGCTCCGCAGCAAGCTTCTCGCTGTACGCCTTGCCGGCCGCTGCCTTGTCGGCGCTCACGTCCATCAGCGCGCAGTCGAGTCCGCGTGATGCACAGGCCCAGGCAATGCCGGCACCCATCATGCCGGCGCCGAGGATGCCCACTTTCGCTGGCTTCCAGCGCGGCACGTCCTTGGGGCGCGAGGCGCCCGAGCGGATCGCGCTCAGGTTGAAGTGAAACGCCGTAATCATGTTCTTCGCCACCTGGCCTACCGCAAGCTTGGCGAAGTAGCGCGACTCGATGCGCAGCGCCGTGTCGAAATCGACCTCGGCCCCCTCCACCATCGCCGCCAGGATCGCCGCCGGCGCGGGGTACAGTCCGCGCGTCTTGTCGATCAGCATTGCCGGTGCGATCGCCAGCATCTGCGCGACCTTGGGCGAAGACGGCGTGCCGCCAGGCATGCGGTAGTTCTTGTCGTCCCAGGGCTGCGCCGGCGACGGATTGGCGCGGATCCATTCGCGTGCCATCGAGAACAACCCGTCCATGTCCGCCGCGAGACCCTGCAGCAGGCCCAGCTTGGCAGCCTCGGCCGGCGTCATCAGCCGGCCCTCGACGAGATAGGGAAACGCCGCCTGCAGGCCGAGAAGACGCACGAACTTCGTCGTTCCCCCAGCCGCCGGCAGCAGGCCGATGCTCACCTCGGGCTGGCCGAGCTGGATGCGCGGGTCCTCGATACAGATGCGGCAGTGGCAGGACAGCGCGATCTCGAAGCCGCCGCCGAGCGCCGCACCGGCAAGGCAGGCAACCACCGGCTTGCCCAGCGTCTCGAGCCGGCGCAGGTCGCGCTTCACGGCCTGCAGCCACTCGAACACACGCGGTCCGTCGGCCGGCTTGAACTGCAGCACGTCCTTCAGCTCGGCGCCGGCAAAGAACGTCTTTTTCGCCGAAGCGAGGATCACGCCGTCGTAGCGCTCGCGCTCGGCCTCGAGCCGATCGAGCGTTTCGCTGAATGCCGTGATCCAGGCTTCGGTCATGGTGTTGACCGCAGCGCCAGGCGCATCGAAGGTGACGGTGACGACGCGATCTGCGCCGAGCTGGTAGCGGATGGGAGATGTCATGGGTATGCCTTGCTGCAACTGAGCAGTCACGGGCATCGAACGAGAATCGACGCCCGGATGTGCAGGATTTAAATCACGAGACCCTAGTGAACCCGACCCGCGCGTACTCCGATCCAACGCGCGGACCGTCAAACGCCCGACTACAACCTCTCCACCACTGTCGCGATCCCCATCCCGCCGCCGACACACAACGTCGCCAAACCGTAGCGGAGCTTGCGGCGCTCGAGTTCGTCGAGCAGCGCGCCCAGGATCATCGCCCCGGTCGCGCCGAGCGGATGGCCCATCGCGATGGCGCCGCCGTTCACGTTCACCTTCTCTTCCGGCACGCCCATCTCCTTCATGAAGCGCATTGGCACCACCGCGAAGGCTTCGTTGACCTCGAACAGGTCGATCTGGTCGATGGTCAGCCCCGCCTTGGCGAGCGCCTTGCGCGCCGCCGGCATCGGCCCGGTCAGCATGATCGTCGGATCCGCGCCGGACAGTGCGGTGGCGAGCACGCGCGCGCGCGGGGTGAGATCGAAGGTCTTCGCCATTGCCTCGCTGCCGACCAGCACGGCGGCCGCGCCGTCGACGATGCCCGACGAGTTGCCCGCCGTGTGCACATGGCGGATGCGCTCGACCTGCGGATAGCGCTGCAACGCGACCGCGTCATAGCCCATGCGACCCATCTCCTCGAATGACGCCTTGAGCGAGGCAAGGCCCTCCAGCGTTGTGTGCGGCTTGATGAACTCGTCCTCACCGAGGATCGTGTCACCGACCGCGTCCTTCACCGCGACCACCGAGTTGGCGAAGCGACCCGCAGCACGGGCCTCGGCTGCGCGCTGCTGCGAGCGCAGCGCGTAAGCGTCGATCTGCTCGCGCGCGAAATCCTCGAGTGTCGCGATCAGGTCGGCGCCAATGCCCTGCGGAACGAACGACAGCTGCAGGTTGGTCTCCGGATCGAGCGCCCAGGCGCCGCCGTCGGAGCCCATCGGCACGCGCGACATCGACTCGATGCCGCCGGCCACGACCAGATCCTCCCAGCCCGAGCGCACCTTCTGTGCTGCGATGTTCACCGCCTCGAGTCCCGAGGCACAGAAGCGGTTGAGCTGCACGCCCGAGGCACGCCAATCCCAGCCGGCGGCGAGCGCCGCGGTCTTGGCGATGCAGGCGCCCTGATCGCCGATCGGCGTGACGCAGCCCATCACGACATCGTCGACCTGCGCGGTGTCGAAATCGTGGCGGCGCTGCAGCTCCTTGAGCACGCCCGAGAGCAGCGTGATCGGCTTCACCTCGTGCAGCGAGCCGTCCTTCTTGCCCTTGCCGCGCGGCGTGCGCAGCGCGTCGTAGATCAATGCCTCAGCCATTCGATGCCTCCATTCATTGCGGCCATGGGGTCAGACCCCTGTGGATAAGTCTCGCAAGCCGCCGCAAATTTGAGACCTTCGTGACTTATCCACAGGGGTCTGACCCCGATGTCGCGCCTAACGTTCACCCAGGCCCATCGACCGCGAAATTACCTCTTTCATGATCTCGTTGGTCCCGCCGTAGATGCGCTGTACGCGCGCGTCGACAAAGGCGCGCGCGATGGGGTATTCCCACATGAAGCCGTAGCCACCGTGCAGCTGCAGGCATTCGTCGATGATCCGGCATTCGATGTCCGAGCACCAGTACTTGGCCATCGACGCGGTTGCGGTGTCGAGCTTCTTGTCGAGCAGGAGCTCGAGGCAGCGATCGACGAACACGCGCGCGACCTGCGCCTCGGTCGCCAGCTCGGCGAGTTTGAAGCGCGTGTTCTGGAAGCTCGCGACGGTCCTGCCGAAGGCCTTGCGCTCGCGCACGTAATCGGTCGTCCACTGGATCGCCGCCTCCGCCTTCGCGGTCGCTGCAATCGCGATCTGCATGCGCTCCCAGGGCAGCTCCTGCATCAGGTAGATGAAGCCGTTGTTCTCCTGTCCCAGCAGGTTTTCGGCCGGCACCTCGACGTTGTCGAAGAACAGCTCCGCCGTGTCCTGCCCCTTGAGACCCATCTTCTTCAGCCGCTTGCCCTTGGAAAAGCCCTTCATCGAAGTATCGACGACGATCAGACTGGTGCCCTTGGCGCCCTTCGCCGGATCGGTTTTCGCGACCACGATCACCAGATCCGAATGCCAGCCGTTGGTGATGAAGGTCTTCGAGCCGTTGACGATGTAGCGATCGCCCCTCTTGGTCGCCGTCGTCTTCACCGCCTGCAGGTCGGAGCCGGCGCCGGGCTCGCTCATCGCGATTGCGCCGATCATCTCGCCGGCCGCCATTTTCGGCAGGTAGGTTTGTTTCAGATGTGCGTTGCCATAATTCAGCAGATAGGGTGCAACGATCTCGGAGTGCAGGCCGAAACCGAGCGACGACGAATTCGCGCGTGCCTGCTCTTCGATCAGGATCACGCTGTACAGCTTGTCGGCGTCCGAGCCGCCGTACGCCTCGGGCATGCTGGGGCACAAGAAGCCGTTGGCACCGGCCTTCTGCCACACCTCGCGGTCCACGTAGCCCTGCTCCTGCCAGCGCTCCTCATGGGGCATCACCTCCGCCTCCATGAAGCGGCGTACGCTGTCGCGGAAGGTCTCGTGGTCGGGAGAGAACAGGGTGCGTGGAATCATCTGGCTGCCTCAATGCGTTTCATGCCGTCGGATTGACGAATGATACGCCGCTGACGGACACTGGCGCAGCCACAAAGCATTTGCTTTGTGGAGGGACGCTAGAACTGTGAAATGACCGCATCGGATCGCTACCGCTCGATCTTCCGTGCCGGCCTCTTCGCCGGCCAGGCGGGCATCGTCACGGGCGGCGGCTCCGGCCTGGGACGCTGCGCGGCGCACGAGCTCGCCGCCCTCGGTGGCCGCGTGGCCCTGATCGGCCGCAAGGCCGAGCGACTCGAACGCGTGCGCGAGGAGATCGCGCAAGCCGGGGGGACGGCGCACAGCTACCCCTGCGACATTCGCGAGGAGGCGGTGGTGCGCGCCACGGTCGAAAACGTGCTGCGCGATTTTGGCCGTATCGACTTCCTGGTCAACAACGCCGGCGGGCAGTTCGCCGCGCCGCTCGAGAGCATCTCCGCAAAGGGCTGGGACACGGTGGTGCGCACCAATCTCACGGGCGGCTTTCTGATGGCGCGCGAGTGCTACACGCAATGCATGCGGGCGCGAGGCGGCGCGATCGTCAACATCATCGCCGACATGTGGCAGGGCATGCCGACCATGGGCCATTCCGGTGCCGCGCGCGCCGGAATGCTGAATTTCACCGAGACCGCGGCGTTCGAGTGGGCGCCGGTGCGCGTCAACGCCGTCGCGCCGGGCTGGATCGCGTCGAGCGGGCTCGATCAATACCCGGCCGAGATGCGCGCGCACATCCGCGGGCTGCACCGCCTGGTGCCGGCCGGGCGGCTGGGCACCGAGTCCGAGGTTGCCGCGGCGATCGTGTTCCTGCTCTCGTCCGCCGCCGGGTTCATCTCCGGCAGCTGCCTGCGCGTCGACGGGGCGGTGCCGAACGTCAAGGCCGGACGCGCGCTTGCGGGACAGGGCCAGACGGCCGCGTTCGACGGCTTTCACCTCGCGACGAGACCCAAAGTGCTCGAGGACTGACATGCCCCACATCGCATCAAGGCTCTCGCCCGGGAGCGAACCGTTCCAGGCGAATCGCCGGCACATGCTCGAACTGATCGACAGGCTGCGCGGACTGGAGGCACGCACGCGCGACGCATCGGCGAGGGCCAAGCCCCTGTTCGACAGGCGCGGCCAGCTGCTGCCGCGCGAGCGCATCGCGCAGCTGCTCGATGCCGGTGCGCCCTGGCTCGAGCTCTCGACCCTGGCAGGCTATGGCCACGACCGTCCCGAGCTGGAGCGCTCGATCCCCGGGGGTGGCGTGATTTCCGGCATCGGCTACGTTTCGGGCGTGCGCTGCATGGTCGTGGCGAGCGATTCGGGCATCGACGCCGGCGCCATCCAGTCGATGGGGCGCGAAAAGCTGCTGCGCGCGCAGGACATCGCGTTGCGAAACAGCCTGCCCTTCGTGCATCTGGTCGAATCGGCCGGCGCAAATCTGCTCAAGTACCGCGTCGAGGGCTTCATTCACGGCGGCGCGATCTTCTGCAATCTCGCACGCCTGTCGGCGGCGGGGCTGCCGGTGGTCACCGTGGTCCATGGCTCGTCCACCGCCGGCGGCGCCTACATGCCGGGGTTATCCGACTACGTGATCATGGTGCGCGGCCGCGCCAAGGCCTTCCTTGCCGGCCCGCCGCTGCTCAAGGCCGCGACCGGAGAGATCGCCACCGACGAGGAACTCGGCGGCGCAGTGATGCATACGCAGGTCTCCGGGCTCGGCGAGTACCTCGCCCAGGATGACGCCGACGGTGTGCGCATCGCACGCGACGTACTGGCGCATCTCGGCTGGGGTGCGGCGGCACCGCCCGCCGGCCCGCCGCCCCGCTACCCGGCCGACGAGCTGCTCGGCGTGATGCCGACCGACTACCGCAAGCCGGTCGACATGCGCGAAGCCATCGCGCGCATCGTCGACGATTCCGATTTCCTCGACTTCAAGGCCGACTACGGCCCGGCGACCATCTGCGGCCACGCCGCCCTGCAGGGCATGCCGATCGGCATCATCACCAACAACGGACCGCTCGATCCCAACGGCTCGACCAAGGCGACGCACTTCATCCAGTCCTGCTGCCAGGCCGGGCTGCCGATCGTCTACCTGCAGAACACCACCGGTTACATTGTCGGCACCGCCTCCGAGGCGGCGGGCATGATCAAGCACGGTTCCAAGATGATTCAGGCGGTGGCGAACGCGACGGTGCCGCAGGTGACGATCATGTGCGGTGCCTCGTTCGGCGCCGGCAACTACGGCATGTGCGGGCGCGCCTATGATCCACGGTTCCTTTTTTCCTGGCCAAACGCGCAGACTGCGGTGATGGGTGCCGAGCAGGCCGCGCTCACCATGGCGATCGTCATGGAGGCCGGCATGAAGCGCAAGGGCGAGGCCGTCGATCAGCCAAAGATCGATGCGATGAAGACCAAGATTGTCGAGAATTTCGAGCGCCAGTCGAGCGCCTTCGTCACCAGCGGATTGATGCTCGACGACGGTGTCATCGACCCGCGCGACACGCGCAACGTGCTCGGCTTCGTGCTGTCGGTGTGCAAGGAAGCCGACGCGCGCGGGCTGCGGCGGATGCAATTTGGCGTCGCTAGACCATGAGACGATGGGGTCAGACCCCTGTGGATAAGTCACGGCACGTGTCGCAGATCAACGTCCCTCGCGACTTGTCCACAGGGGTCTGACCCCGATGTCGCGCTAAACGGAGCCACTGATGGAATTTACGCACGAGCATGAAGAGCTGCGGCGCAACCTCAAGCGCTTCATCGACAACGAGGTCAACCCGCATGTTGACGAATGGGAAGAGGCCGAAATCTTTCCCGCTAAAGAGCTGTTCAGGAAGATGGGCGCGCTCGGCTTTCTCGGCCTCACCAAGCCCGAGGAATACGGCGGCAGCGCGCTGGACTGGAGCTACGCGATGGTGATGGCGGAGACGCTCGGCACCATCCGCTGCGGCGGCGTGCCGATGGCGATCGGCGTGCAGACCGACATGGCAACACCGGCGCTCGCGCGCTTCGGCTCCGACGAGGTAAAGAAGGAATTCCTCGCCCCGTCGATCTCCGGCGACTATGTCGCCTGCCTCGGCGTGTCCGAGCCCGGCGCAGGATCGGACGTGGCGTCAATCAAGACCACCGCACGCAAGGACGGGGACGATTACGTCATCAACGGCGGCAAGCTGTGGACCACCAGCGGCACCCAGGCCGACTGGATGTGCCTGCTCGTCAACACGTCGGAAGGCGCACCGCACAAGAACAAGACGCTGATCTGCCTGCCGATGCAGACCAAAGGGGTGAGCGTCGCAAAGAAGCTGAAGAAGATCGGCATGATGTCCTCCGACACGGCGCAGATCCATTTCGACGACGTGCGCGTGCCGCAGCGCTACCGCATCGGCGAGGAAGGCATGGGTTTCACCTACCAGATGCTGCAGTTCCAGGAAGAGCGGCTGTGGGGTGCCTCCGCGAAGCTTCTCGGCCTGCAGCGCTGCATCGACGAGACTGCGGCCTATACGCGCGAGCGCAAGATGTTCGGCGGCACGGTGCTCGGCTTCCAGGCCGTGCAGTTCCGACTGGCCGAGCTGCAGACCGAGATCGAAGCCCTGCGGGCTCTCGTGTATCGCGCCGTCGCCCTGCATGTGAAGGGCGAGGACGTGACCACGCTCGCCTCGATGGCGAAGCTGAAGGCCGGACGGCTGGCACGCGAAGTCCCGGATGCCTGCCTGCAGTACTGGGGCGGCATGGGCTACACCTGGGACAACCCGGTCTCGCGCGCTTACCGCGATGGGCGCCTGACCTCGATCGGCGGCGGTGCCGACGAGGTGATGCTCTCGATCATCGCCAAGCGCATGGGTATCGTTTCCGGGCGCTAGCCGATGCCGCGCTTCGGCTCACTCCTGATCGCAAACCGCGGCGAGATCGCCCTGCGCATCCAGCGCACCGCGCGGCGCATGGGTTTGCGCGCGATCGCGGTGTACTCGGAGGGCGACCGCAATGCACGCCATGCGCGCGAAGCCGACGCCGCAGTCTGCATCGGTCCGCCTGCGCCGCGCGCCTCCTATCTCAACATCGCCGCGATACTGGACGCCGCGCGGCGAACCGGCGCCGCCGCGCTGCATCCAGGCTACGGCTTCCTCGCGGAGAGCGCCGAATTCGCGCATGCGGTGATCGATGCCGGCATCGTCTGGGTCGGTCCGCCGCCGGCCGCAATTCGGGCCATGGGCGACAAGTCCGAGGCTAAGCGCGTTGCCCGCGCCGCCGGCGCGCCCGTGCTTCCAGGTTATGACGACGCCGACCAGTCCGCGGCAACGTTGACGCGCGCCGCTGAATCGATCGGCTATCCGCTGATGGTCAAGGCGGCCGCCGGTGGCGGCGGGCGCGGCATGCGTCTGGTGCGCGACGCCAATGCGCTGGGCGCCGCGCTCAGCGCGGCGCGCTCCGAAGCCGAGCACGCTTTCGGCGACGGACGCCTGCTGCTCGAGCGCGCGCTCGAGGCCGCGCGCCACATAGAGGTACAGGTGTTCGCCGACGCCCAGGGACGCTGCATCCATCTCGGCGAGCGCGACTGCTCGGTGCAACGGCGCCACCAGAAGCTCATCGAGGAGTCGCCGTCGCCGGCGGTCGACGACGGGCTGCGTGCACGCATGGGCGCGGCCGCGGTGGCCATCGCGCAGGCGGTGCAGTACGTCGGCGCAGGGACGATCGAATTCCTCCTCGATGCGCAGGGCGCGTTCTGGTTCATGGAGATGAACACCCGCTTGCAGGTCGAGCACCCGGTCACCGAACTGCGCACCGGCATCGACCTGGTCGAATGGCAGCTGCGTGTCGCCGCAGGCGACGCGCTTCCCCTCAGCCAGGAGGCGGTCCGCTTCTCCGGGCACGCAATCGAGGCGCGCCTCTGCGCCGAAGACGTGACACGCGACTTCCTGCCGCAGTCCGGACACATCCTGCGCTGGCGCCCCGACGAGAACCTGCGTGTTGATCACGCGCTCGAGGACGGCGCCGAGGTGCCGCCCTATTACGACTCGATGATCGCGAAGCTGGTGGCGCACGGACCGACGCGGGACGCAGCGCGCACACGTCTAGCCGCAGGACTCGATCGAAGCATCGTGCTCGGCGTCGAGACGAACAAAGCCTTTCTCGCGGCCGTGCTGTGCGACCGCGTCTTTGCCGCAGACGGGGCGACCACGGACTTTCTGCGGCGACAGCCAATTCCGGCAACGCCGAAGCCCGACGCGGCTGCGATCGCGATTGCGGCCGTCCTCGGCGCCGCCGCACGCGCGCGGCGTGCAGGCTACGGCGAATGGACGGCGTGGTCGAACAGCCCCGAGCGGCATATGCGGGCACGCCTGCGCAGTAGCGGCCTCGATGCCCCCGCCGATGTCGCTGTGCTATTCGCCGATGGCGTCTACCGCGTGGATCTCGATGGACAGAGCCTGCGCCTGCGACTGCTCGCGCTGCGCGCACACGACGCGCGCCTCGAACTGGACGGCGCCTACGAAGCCAGCATCGATTTCGCCGCGCTCGAAGATGCCATCCACATCGCCTATCGGGGCGCGAGCTTCCGTTTCGACGATGTGCTGCACGCGCCCCCAACCCGCCGCCCCAGCGGGCCCGTCGACGGCCGCCTCACGGCCCCGATGAGCGGTCGCGTCGTCGCCGTGAACGTGGCACCCGGTGCGACGGTCGACGCCGAAAGCGCGGTGATCGTGCTCGAAGCGATGAAGATGGAGCATGGCCTGGCGCTTGGCGCCAACGCCAAGGTCACCGCGGTCCGTGTTTCGACGGGCATGCAGGTTTCCCCGGGGCAGTTGTTGCTCGAATTCGAGGCCGCATGACTCGCAACCATCCCGCGCTCAGCGCTGAGCATGAACAGTTCCGCGACACGGTGCGCCGCTTCGTCGAGCGTGAACTCGCGCCGCACGCCGCGGCGTGGGACGAAGCCGGCGAATTTCCTCGCGAGCTGTACCGCAAGGCAGCCGACGCGGGCTTGCTCGCCGCCGGCTTCCCGGAGGCCTACGGCGGCATCGACGCCGACCTCTTCCACCACGTCATCCTCGCAGAGGAGATCGCGCGGGCTGGCTCCGGCGGGCTGCAGGCGAGCCTTTTCTCGCACGGCATCGGTGCCCCGCCCATCGCGCGCGTCGGCAGCGAGGCCCTGAAGGCGCGGGTGCTGCCGGACATCCTTGCCGGCAGGAAGATCAGCGCGCTTGCGATCACCGAGCCGAGCGGCGGCTCAGACGTTGCCCAACTGCGAACCACCGCTCGACACGACGGCAACGAGTACGTGGTCAACGGTGAGAAGGCGTTTATCACCTCGGGCCTGCGCGCCGACTACACCACAGTCGCGGTGCGCACCGGTGGGCCGGGCGCTGCAGGCATTTCCCTGCTCCTCATCGAGCGCGACCGTCCCGGGTTCAGTCGGACGCCGCTGCAGAAGATGGGCTGGTGGTGCTCGGACACCGCGCTGCTGCGCTTCGAGGACTGTCGCGTGCCGGTCGACAACCTCATTGGTGAGGAGAATGCGGGCTTTGGCGCGATCATGCTCAATTTCAACGCCGAGCGCCTCACCATGGCGGCCATGGCGGTCGGCTTCGCCCAGGTCTGCCTGGACGAAGCGCTCGACTGGGCGCGCGAGCGAAGAACCTTCGGCCAGACGCTGCTCGGCCACCAGGTCATGCGCCACAAGCTGGTCGACATGCAGACCCGCGTGCATGCGGCGCGCGCCCTCGTCTACGACTGCTGCTGGCGCCTGGTGGAGGCACCGCGCGACGCGGCGGCGGTCGCGCAGTTGTGCATGACGAAGAATTTCGCAACGCGCGCCATGCAGTTCTGTGCCGACGCGGCGGTGCAGACGCTGGGAGGCGCCGGCTTCGTGCGCGGCTCGCGAGCGGAGCGCATTTACCGCGAGGTAAAAGTCATGACGATCGGCGGCGGCACCGAGGAGATCATGAAGGATCTCGCCGCGCGACAACTGGGCTGGCAGCCATGACCACCAAGCAGCAACGCGAGCAGCTCGCGCATCAGCTGCGCTCGATCTTCGAGGAGCACGTGCCCTTCAACCGCCTGCTCGGCTTCAAACTCGCCTCGCTCGACCCGAAGAACCCCAGGATCCGTTTCGACATGCGACCCGAGCTGATTGGCAATCCGCAGCGCCAGATCCTGCACGGCGGCGTCATCTCTTCGGTGCTCGACCTCATGGCCGGCGTCGTGGTGCATATTGCGCTGTTCGAGAAGGACAGCGAGCATCTGATGTCCAGGGATGGACGACCCGTGTTTCCCAACATCGGCACGATCGACCTGCGCGTCGATTACCTGCGCCCCGGGCGCGGCGCCTGGTTCGAGGCGAGCGGCGAGGTCGTACGCATGGGCAAGCGCATCGCCGTGGCGCACATGCAGCTCGAGAACGATACCGGCGAACTGATCGCCACCGGCAGCGCGGCCTACGTCGTCGGATAAGAGGACAAGAACGGGGTCAGACCCCGATCACTCCGCGCGCTTTCTGCCCGTAATCATTGCGCGCACCAAGTTTTCCCGGTGAATGAGGCTGGCCACGACCACGCCGGCAACATGCAGAAGGACCAGCAACAGGCTGAGATGTGCGAACAGCTCGTGCGCATCCTCCCATAGGCTCTCGTGATCATCATCACCGTCGCCATCACGATCATGCGCCTGCGCGGGCGCAACGATCGTCAGCTGGGTCTCGGCAAGCGGGCCCTTGCCCTCCGCGGCGTACAGCTCGAGACCGGTCCAGGAAACCAGCAGCACTGTCGCGAGCAGCGCGACCACCATCCAGCCGCCGAGCGGATTGTGGCCAAGGTAATGCTTCGGCCGTGGCGTCAGCAGTGAGCGCGCGTAGGCCGCCGTCTCCGTCCAGCCGAAGACGAAGTCGCTGAAGCGCGCATGCCGGGTGCCGACGAAGCCCCAGAGGATGCGGAACAGCACGATGCCGATAATTGCGTAGCCGGCCCAGGCGTGCAGCGTTTTGACCTCGATCTCACCCGTCAGATAGGCGGCGGCGAAGAGCACGACAAGCGACCAATGTCCGACGCGGACGACGATGTCCCAGACCTTCACTTCGTTGGGGTCAGACCCCTGTGGATAACTCATGACGGCCCTTGTTCATCCAGCGCTTGCGCGACGTATCCACAGGGGTCTGACCCCTCGGTCGCCGTCGCCGCATCATTTCAGCATCACGATCTGCGTCTGCGTCACGATGCCGACGAGCTTGCCGTCTGCGCCCGTGACGCGCGTCTGCCAGACCTGGGTGGTTTTGCCGCGATGGATCGGCGTGGCTTCGCCATGAACCATGGCATCGACGGGCGCGCCGCCGATGAAGTTGGTCTTCGATTCAATGGTCGCGGTGCGTGCGCCTTCGGGCATGTTGACCACCGTGCCGATCGCGCCGAGCGTGTCGGCGAAGGCCATGATCGCGCCGCCGTGCAGGATGCCGCCGCTGGTGCACAGCTTGGGGCGCACGCGCAGCGACGCGCGCACCCGATCCTGCGTCACCTCGGTCATCTCGACGCCCATCAGGCCCGGAAACAGATCCTCGAGGCGCGCCTGGATCTGCTCCGTCAGGGTCATAGACTGCTTCCCTGCCTCACTCAGTGATGTAGTCGGTCAGCGAACGCCACTTGCCGCCCTGGATCTGGCACAGCTTCGCCCGGTTCGAGCCGAGATGCTTGGTCGGCGTGAAGGTTTGCTCGTCCCCGCCGAACATGTCGCGCGGGTACGTCGTCTTCTCGAGCGTTGCGGCGAACCCCTCGGCGGTAAGGCTGGCGCCGGCCTTCTCGGCCGCCGTGGCAAACATGCCGATCATGTTGTAGCCGTAGGCCGCGAAGATGTCGCCGTCGACGCCGAATTTCTGCTTGTAGGCAGCCATCCAGTCACGCACGTTCTTCGACGGGTCGTCGGCGTATGGGTAGTTGATGGTGCACGCCGAGTAGTACCCCTCCACTGCGCCCTTGCCGAGTGCGTGGATGAGATGGGTATAGCTCGCCGTGGTGCCGATGAAGTCGGCATTCAGGCCGAGCTTGCGCGCAGTCACCAGCGTGCCGATGGTCTCGCGAATGATCGTGCCCATGACGACCGCCTGGCAGCCCGCGCCCTTCAATTTGGCAACCTGCGAGGAAAAGTCGGTCGCACCGCGCTTGAAGGTCGTGACCTCGGCGTACTTCATGCCGCTGTCCTTCAGCCCGTGCTCGCCGCCGCCGAACACCTCCTTGCCGAAGTCGTCGTCCTGGTACAGCGCGCAGACCGTCTTGTGTCCCTTGTCCTTCACCAGCTTTTTCAGCCCCGCGCGCATCTGGTCGTAGTACGGCGCGGCGAAGGAGAACTTGAGCTTGTGCAGCGGCTCGTACATCTGGCGCGCTGCCGACAGGGGGAAGAGAAAGAGCACGTCCTTGTCGAGAAAGATCGGCATCGAGGCCACGGCCGTCGGTGTGCCGATCGAGCCGATCGAGGCGAAGATCTTGTCGCGCTGGACCATCTTCTGCGCCGCGAGCACGGCCTTCTTCGGGTCGTAGCCGTGGTCCTCGACGACCAGCTTGAGCTTGCGGCCGTTGATGCCGCCCTGCGCGTTGATCTCGTCGACGCGCATGCGCATGCCGTTCACGGCCTGCTTGGAGAACGGCACGATCGGGCCGGACAGGTCCTGCGAGGTGCCGATGACGATCTCGGACTTCGAGACGCCCTGGGTGGCGAATGCCGCCGGCGTCGCGCCGAGCGCGATCACGGCCGCAACGACGATGCTCTGCTTCATTGTTTGGTGCCTCCTCGGTGGGTTTGCGGCGCTACTGTACTGGTCCCGCGCGAATCGCGCCAGAGCGCCCCCTCAGGCTGCCTCGCGGGCGTACATCGACTCGATCAGGTCGCGGTACTTTTCGTTCACCAGCTTGCGCTTGAGCTTCATGGTCGGGGTCAGCTCCTCGTCCTCGGCCGTGAGCTTGGTCTCGAGCAGGCGGAAGCGCTTGACTTGCTCGACGCGCGCGAAATGCTGATTCACCTTGCCGAGCTCGCCCTCGATCAGGGCCTGCACTTCGGGGCGCCGGCACAGGCTGGCGTAGTTCGAAAACGGGATCGCGTGCTCCTGGGCGTATTTCTCGACGTTCTCATGGTCGATCATGATGAGCGCCGTGAGGTAGGGCCGTTTGTCGCCGATCACCACCGCGTCGGTGATATAGGGCGAGAACTTGAGCTGGTTTTCCCATTCCGAAGGCGTGACGTTCTTGCCGCCCGCGGTGATGATGATGTCCTTCATGCGGTCCGAGATCATGAAGTAGCCCTCGGCATCGACGCGCCCGACATCGCCGGTGTGCAGCCAGCCGTCCTTCAGCGTCTCGGCGGTCTTTTCCGGCTGGTTGAGGTAGCCCATGAACACGCCCGGACCGCGCACCAGCAGCTCGCCCTCGGGCGAAAGCCTGACTTCGCTCGGCGCCATCGGGATGCCGATCGAGCCCGGCTTGACGCCGTCCTTGGGGTTGCCCGTCACTGCGCCGCAGCTCTCGGTCTGTCCCCAGACTTCGAGCATCTCGAGGCCAAGCGCCATGAACCAGCGTACCAAGTCAGGCGAGATCGGCGCCGCGCCGGTGATCAGCACGCGGGCACGGTGCACGCCGATCGCCTTGCGTACGTTATCGAGAACCAGTCGCCGCGCCAGCCAGAAGGCCAGGCGCAGACCAGCGGGCACGGGCGCGCGGGCTTCACGCAGGGCCGCCACCCGGCGACCTATGTCGATCGCGGCCTTGTACGCCCATTGCTGCAGGCGGCTGGAGTCTCTGAGCGCGATCAGCACGCCCGAGTAGAACTTCTCCCACACCCGCGGCACTGCGGTGAACACGGTCGGCGCGATCTCGCGCACGTTTTCCGGAACGGTCTCCGGGTTTTCGACGTAGTTCATCACCGCCCCGGTGTAGAGCGCGTGGTACTCGCCACCGATGCGCTCGGCGATGTGGCACAACGGCAGGAAGCACATGCGCTCGTCGCGCGCGTCCTGAGGAAACGAGGCCTGGTAGGCGGCCAGGGTCGCCATGATGTTGGCGTGCGAGATCATCGCCCCCTTCGGTTTGCCGGTGGTGCCCGAGGTGTAGACCAGGATCGCGAGGTCTTCGGGGCGGCGCACGGCGATGCGCCGCCGCCATTCGTCCGGGTGCGCCGCGTCGTGCTCGGCGCCGAGCGCGCGCAGCGCCTCGAGGCTCATCACCTGCGGATCGTCGAGGTCGCGCAGCCCCTCCATGTCGAACACGATGATCTTGCGCAGCGCCGGCAGGCGCTCGCGCACCTCCAGCACCTTGTCGAGCTGCTCCTCATCCTCGACGAAAGCGAACACCGACGCCGAGTCGGCAAGCAGGTACTCGACCTGCGTCGGCGCGTCGGTCGGATAGATGCCGTTCACCACGCCCGCCGCGCACAGCGCACCGAGGTCGGCGTACACCCACTCGCGGTTGGTGTTCGACAGGATCGACACCACCTCGCCTGGTGCGTAGCCGAGCGCGACCAGCCCCATGCCGACCTCGCGCACGATGCGCCCGAGCGTCTCCCAGCCGACGCTCTGCCAGATGCCGAATGCCTTCTGCCGCAGAATGACCTGCGCGCTGCGCCGCTCGACGCCGCGCAGGAACATCTTCGGCACGGTGTCGATTTCCGGCCCCATGTCCGCCGGCTGCGCGCCGAACGGCAACGCGTCCGCACTCAGCGCCACTGCTTTTTCTTCTTCCATCGCCGCTTGCCTCGCACGCCCTCGGCCTTCACGCCGAGATAGAACTCGCGGATGTCCTCCTTCTCGGCGAGCCGCGCGCAGCTGTCCTCCATCACGATGCGACCGACTTCGAGCACGTAGCCCCAGTCCGCGATCTTGAGCGCCATGTGCGCATTCTGCTCCACCAGCAGGATGGTGGTGCCGCGCTCGCGGTTGATGCGCACGATGATCTCGAAGATCTCCTTGGTGAGCTTGGGCGACAGCCCCAGGCTCGGTTCGTCCATCAGCATCAGCTGCGGCTTGGCGAGCAGCGCACGCGCAATCGCCAACATCTGCTGCTGGCCACCGGAGAGCTGGCCGGCCTCCTGCTGCGCGCGCTCGCGCAGCACCGGGAAGTAGCCGAACACCGCCTCGAGGTCCTGCGCCACGCCGTCCGGGTCGCGCCGCGTGTAGGCGCCCATGCGCAGGTTGTCCTCCACCGAGAGCAGCGGGAACACCTCCCGCCCCTCAGGAACGTGCACCACGCCCGCGCGCACCACCTGGTCCGGCGCGCGGCCCTGGATCTCCACGCCGCGCAGCTTCACCTGCCCCTTTTGCGGGTCGATGATGCCGGAGATGGTCTTCAGGATGGTCGATTTGCCCGCGCCATTGGCGCCGAGCACGGTGACGATGCGGCCCTCGGGTACCGACAGGCTGACGCCGCGCAGCGCCTGCACCGGGCCGTAGGACGACTCGACGTTGGCGAGCTCGAGCATCGATTGCGCCATGCTCAGTCCTCGCTGCCCAGATAGGCCTCGATCACCGCCGGGTGCGACTGCACCTCCGCCGGCGTGCCCTGCGCGATCGGCCGGCCCTCGTTCAAGGCCAGCACCCGATCCGAGACGCGCGCCACCAGGCTCATGTCGTGCTCGACCATCAGCACCGTGACACCGAGATCGTTCTTGATGTCCTCGATCCAGAACGCCATGTCGTCGGTTTCCTCCGGATTGAGACCGGAGGACGGCTCGTCGAGCAGCAGCAGGCGCGGCTCCGTGGCGAGCGCGCGCGCCAGCTCGATCACCTTGCGCACGCCGTAGGGCAGGCCGCCGACCAGGCTGTCGCGGTAGTGCGCCAGGTCGAGAAAGTCGATCACCTTCTCCACCGCCTCCCGCTGCGCCAGCTCGGCACGTCGCACGCCCGGTGTGAACAGCAGCTCCTGCCAAAGCGCGCTGCGCCGGTGCCGGTGGCGACCGATGAGCAGATTCTGCAGCACCGTTGCATGCTCGAACAGCTCGATGTTCTGGAAGGTGCGCGCAATGCCGAGCTCGGCGATGCGGTGCGGCGCAAGCCCCGTCAGATCGCGGCCGTCGAACCAGATGCGGCCGCTGCTCGCCGGATAGATCAGTCCGATCAGGTTGAAGATGGTCGTCTTGCCCGCGCCGTTCGGCCCAATGATGGTGAACACCTCGCCCGGCCGCAAGGCGAAAGACACGCCGTCGACCGCGCGCACGCCGCCAAAGCGGATGCCGAGGTTCTCGACCTCGAAGAAGGCCGTCGAACCCGTCGCCTGTTCCTCCCTCGACCGCTCCCGTACGGCGTCGTTGGACGTCATCGTAGGCGCTCCGACTTGGCGTAGGCCTTCTGGCGGCGGAACATGCCGCGCCGGTAGAACGGGAACAGCTCGAGGTAGGTGCGGATCTTCAGCCAGCGGCCGTACAAGCCGAGCGGCTCGAAGATGATGAATCCGACCAGCACCAGGCCGAAGACCACGGCCTGCACGCCGGAAGTGGCAACGCCCGGCGGCAGCCAGTCCTTGGCGATGGCAATGCCCTGCGGCAGGAAGATGATGAACGCCGCGCCAAGCACCGCACCGTGCAGGAAGCCGACACCGCCGAGAATCACGATGGTCAGCATCTCGATCGACTGAAACAGGCCGAACTGCTCGGGCGAAAGGAACGCGATCTTGTGCGCGTAGAGCGCACCCGCAATGCCGGTGATCGCAGCAGACAGGCCGAATGACAGCGTCTTGTACTTGGCGAGATTGACGCCCATGCAGCTGGCCGAAATCTCGGAATCGCGGATCGCGACGAAGGCACGCCCGGTGGGCGAGCGCAGCAGGTTGATCATGCCGAGACACACCATCACCGCGAGGGCGAGACAGAGGTAGTAGAACGCGGCGGGCGACTCCACCGCCTGCCCCAGCAGCACCGCCGGCTTGACCAGCAGCCCGGCGTTGCCCCCGGTGAGGTCTTCCCAGCGCGCGATGATCTCCTCGACGATGACATTGAAGGCAAGCGTCGCAATCGCCAGATAGATGCCCTTCAAGCGCAGCGCCGGCAGCCCGACGATGATGCCAGTCGCGCCGGCGAACAGCGCCGCGGCGGGGAGCGAGATGAGAAATGGCACGCCCTTCGCCTGCAGCAGCCCCTCGGTATAGGCACCCACCGCGAGAAAGGCGGCATGGCCGAGCGAGACCTGTCCGGTGAAACCGACCAGCAGCATCAGGCCGAAGCCGACGATGGAATAGATTGCGATGAACTGCAGCTGTGTCAGCAGGTACTCGCCGGCGAATGCGGGCGCGGCGACCAGCAGCGCGAGGAGCAGCCCGTACCAGAACCAATGCCCGCCGTGCTTCGCGATGCGAATGTCCTGCGCATAGTCGGTCTTGAAGATGAAGCGCATCGGACGCTATACCTTCTTCATCGTCGTCTCGCCGAAGATCCCCGACGGCCGAACGAACAGCACGATCAGCACCACGACATAGGCGGCGACGTCCTTGAAGCCCTCCGGCAGATAGCGTCCCGCGAGCGCCTCGACCACGCCGATGATCAGGCCGCCGACGATCGCACCCGGCACGCTGCCGAAGCCACCGACCACGGCGGCGGGGAAGGCTTTCAGGCCGATGAACCCCATGTTCGAGTGCACGAACGTCACCGGCGCGAGCAGGATGCCGGCGAACGCAGCGACCGCGGCGGACAGTCCCCAGATCAGCATGTTGACGCGTCGAACCGGGATGCCCATGTAATACGCCGCCAGCTGGTTCTGCGAGCTCGCCTGCATCGCGACGCCCAGTTTTGAGTAACGGAAAAAGAGGTACAGCACGAGGCAAAGCGCGGCCGTCATCCCGATCACCGCAAGCTCCTGCACCGCGATCACGGCGCCGCCGACCCTCAGCACCTTCTGGCCGAACGGCGTCGACAGCGCATAGGTCTCGGTGCCCCAGCCGGGCACCATGGTGACCACGCCGCGCAGCACGTAGCCGACGCCGATGGTGATCATGACGACGGTAAATGCGGGATGGCCCAGCACCGGCCGGATCACGACGCGCTCGATCAGCATGCCGACGATGGCCATCACGAGAGCGGCGAACAGAATCACCGCCCAGTACGGCAGGCCGATCAGCGTGCCGCCGCTCAGCGCGAAGAACGCACCGAGCATCATCAGGTCGCCCTGCGCGAAGTTGACCGTCTCGGTCGCCTTGTAGATCAACACGAAGCCGAGCGCGACCAGCGCGTACACGCAGCCCTGCGCAGTACCCGCGAGCAGCATCTGCACGAACTGGACCACGCTCCCTCCCTCCTAGACGGCCGCGCGATTCTAGCGCATGGCCAACCAAGCAATTGCTTTCCGCGCAGCCGCCGCCTAGACTCGCGCGGCATGCCGCGCACGGTCCCCACACGACGCAGGCACCTCCGGCAGCAAAGGCAATCGAGCCCGCCGAAAGCGCGCGTTCAGCGCGGTCGCGGCGACGCGAACCGGCGCGACGCCCTGCTGCGCGTCTGCGCGCACCTGTTCCGCGAGAAGGGCTTCGACGGCACGACGATCCGCGACATCTCGAAGGCCGCCGGGATGCACTCGGGTAGCCCGTTCTACCACTTCAAGACCAAACAGGCGATGCTGGTCGCGGTCATGGAACAAGGCCTGGTCGAAGGTCTGCGCAAGACCGAGGGCGTCATGGCGCTCGCGCTGCCGCCGCGCGAGAAGTTCGAGCGCATGATCCGCGCACACCTCGACACCATCTTCGGGCCGGGCAACGACTTCATCCCCGTGCTGCTCTACGACTGGCGCTCGGTGACCTCCGCCAACCGTGCGCGCATCATTGCGCTGCGCGATCGCTACGACGCCCTCTGGCAGCAGATGGTCGACACCCTGGCCGCGGCCGGCCTGCTGCGCGGCGACCGAAAGCTGGCGCGCCTGTTCGTGCTCGGCGCAATCAACTGGAGCGCGAAGTGGTACCGGCCCGGTGGACGCGCCTCGCTCGACCATCTTGCCCGCGCCGCGACCGAACTCTTTCTGCGGCCCGCCAGGCCCTCGGCCGCGCGCTGAGCGCTCAGGCTGCGCTCGGCTGCGAGGCCCGCAGCTCGGCGCGCATCGTCTCCAGCGCGAACACCTCCTGCGGCTTGGGGACGCCCTTCATCTCGTGCGCGCCGAGCGAGCGTACCGGCACGCGCAGGTGCGCCACGAACTCGGCCGACATCAGCAGCGGCACGCCGAGCATCTTGGTCAGGCCTTCCAGGCGCGCGGTGCGGTTGACTGCCGGACCCATGACGGTGAAGTCGAGTCGGTCTGGGGCACCGACGTTGCCGTAGATCACCTCGCCGACGTTCAATCCGACGCCGAACTGGATCTGCGGTTCGCCGGCGCCGCGCCGGCTGCGGTTCAGCTCGGCGAGATTGGCGAACGCGACAAGCGCCGCCTCGACTGCCGCCTGGCAGGCCGCGTCGATCTCGCGCCGAGTGTCTGCGGGAAACACGATCAGCATCGCGTCCCCGATGAAGCGCAGGATCTCGCCGCCGCGCGGCGTCACCGCCGCGTCGACATGCTCAAAGTACGCGTTCAGCATGGCGAGCACCTTGTTCGCAGGCAGCGTCTCGGTCAGCGCGGTGAACTCGCGCAGATCGCTGAACCACAGCGCTGCATGGATCGTCTCGCCATCGCCGCGCTTGACCAGCCCCTTGAGCACGCGCTCGCCGGTACGCTTGCCGACATAGGTATCCAACAAGGTCTTGGCCACGCGGCGCAGCTTGATCACCTCGAATACCGGCGACAGGGTCTCGGCCAGCGTCTCGAACTTGCGCAAGTCACCCGCCGTGAATCCGTTCTCGCGATCGGTGGTGACGCCGAACAGGGTCAGCGACGCATCGCTGAAGCGCATCGGCAGCAGGACGTAGTCGACACCGCCCAGCTCTGCCAAATCCTGCAGCATGCGGTGCGCATCCGGCGCAAGACGATCGAGCCGATAGCGCACCGGGGCCCGGGTCTGCATCAGGCGCTGCGCCGGGCTGCCGATGAACGCCTCGCTGCTCTCGAAACCGTGACCGACCTGGGTGATCTCGGCGCCTCGACCACGCACCCAGACGTAACCCCACATCGCAATCTGCGGGTGCACGCTGCTGAAGCCGAAGCGCAGCCGCCAGACGGGTGCGCCGGCGGCGATCAGCTGGCTGGCGAGGGCGTCGATCAGCTCGAGCGGATCGCCGATCAGACGGCCCTCGCGTAGCAGCCAGTCGACGACCGGCTGCACGCGCCAGGCCCGCGCCCCCGTCCTGGCGCCGGCCGTCACCGCTTCAGCCCTTCAGCTTCTTGGCCGCCTCGAGGATCGGCCCGAGCACGTCCATCGGCAGCGGGAATACGATCGTCGAGCTCTTGTCGCCGGCGATCTGGGTCAGCGTCTGCAGGTACCTGAGCTGCATCGCCTCGGGGCGCTGCGACAGCATGTTCGCCGCCTCGAGCAGCTTCTCCGAGGCCTGCTGCTCGCCCTCGGCATGGATGATCTTCGCGCGCCGTGCGCGCTCGGCCTCGGCCTGTTGCGCGATTGCGCGCACCATCGATTCGTTCAGGTCGACATGCTTGATTTCGACGTTGGACACCTTGATGCCCCAGGCATCGGTCTGCTGGTCGAGCACCGACTGGATGTCGGTGTTCAGCTTGTCGCGCTCGGACAGCATCTCGTCGAGCTCGTGCTTGCCGAGCACCGAGCGCAGCGTGGTCTGCGCGAGCTGGCTGGTCGCGTCCATGAAGTTCATGACCTGGATGATCGAAAGTTGCGGATCGACGACGCGGAAGTAGACCACCGCGTTCACCTTAACCGACACGTTGTCGCGCGAGATGACGTCCTGCGTCGGCACGTCGAGCACGATGGTACGCAGATCGACACGCACGATCTGCTGGATGCCCGGGATCACGATGATGATGCCGGGGCCCTTGACACGCTGGAAGCGCCCGAGCAGGAACACCACGCCGCGCTCGTACTCACGCAGGATCTTGATCGAGGCCGCGATCAGGATGACGACCAGCACCAGGCCGCCAATCCAGAAGTTGAAGTCGAAATTGAAGAACATGGTCACTCTCCACTGGTTTTCGTCGAACCCGGCTCGACGGTCAGGACCAGGCCTTGCATCCCGGTCACACGCACCTGCTCGCCCGCATGCAGCGTCCCCGCGGCGCGCACGCGCCAGCGCTCGCCGCGCACCCGCGCCCAACCCTCGCCGTCGAAGTCCTCGAGCACCTCGCCCGGCGCCCCGATCATGTCCTCGCGCCCGCTGACCACCGGCCGTCTGCGCCCCCTGACCAGCATGCCGATCACCAGGAACAGGAACCCGGCGGTTGCCACCGTGACCCCGCCGATCAAGGTGTACGGGATCGAGAAGTGCGGCGTCTTGTCACTGTCGAACAGGATCACTGATCCGATCACGAACGCGACCAGCCCGCCGATGCCGAGTGCGCCGAATGCAGGGGTGAACGCCTCGGCGATCATGAAGGCGATGCCGAGCACGATGAGCGCCAGGCCGGCGTAATTGACCGGCAGCATGTGGAAGGCATACATCGCGATCAGCAGACAGATCGCGCCGACCACCCCCGGCAGGATGAGGCCCGGATTGGAGAACTCGAAGATCAAGGCGTAGATGCCGATCAGCACCAGCATGTAGGCCACGCTCGGGTTGGTCAGCACGCTGAGCACCCGCGTGCGCCAGTCGGGCTCGATCGTCTCCGCCGTGACCCCGGCGGTCTGCAGCGTCCGCGTCTCGCTGCCGACTTTGACGGTGCGGCCGTCGAGCGCCTTGAGCAGCGCCGGCACGTCGTCCGCGACGACGTCGATGACGTTCATCTTCAAGGCTTCCTCGGCCGGCAGGCTCACGGCCTCGCGGACCGCACGCTCCGCCCAGTCGGCATTGCGTCCGCGCAGCTTGGCCAGGCCGCGAATGTAGGCCGCCGCATCGTGGGTCACCTTGCGCATCATCGTGTCGGCCGGGACCGGCGCCTTGTCCGCCTCGCTGTCGCCATCCTTCTTGGCGTCGTCGGATCTCTTTGCCGGCTGCGAACCGGGCACCGATGGCGCGCCGATCGCCACCGGCGAAGCCGCGCCGAGATTGGTCGCCGGCGCCATCGCCGCAATGTGGCTCGCGTACAGGATGAACGTGCCGGCGCTTGCCGCGCGCGCGCCGTTCGGCGCAACGTAGCTGGCGACGGGTACCGGCGACGCCAGGATGTCCTTGATAATCGCCCGCATCGAGGTGTCCAGGCCGCCGGGCGTGTCCATGCGCAGGATGACGAGCTGCGCCTTGTCGCGCGCCGCACGCTCGAGCCCTTTCTTGACGAAATCCGCGCTCGCCGGCCCGATTGCGCCATCCAGCGGCAGTACATACACGGGCCCCGATGCCGCAAAGGCCTGCGGCACCAACAGCAGCCACAAGGCAGCGAGCCAGGCGAACCTGCGAATGCCCTTACCCGCGCTCCGGACTTCGAGCTGCAACATACGGACACTATAGCCAACTTTCGCGTCACGTCACGCATTGCGCGTCGCGCGCAGCGGCGCCCTAAAATACGGGCCGCCCTCCTGGACTCTTAACCCGTGAAGCAGGAACGACCTCCCGCTGCCGCGATCGCCATCCGTGGCGCGCGGCAGAACAATCTGAAGAACCTGTCGCTCGAGATCCCGACCGGCGAGCTGGTGGTGGTCACCGGCGTCTCGGGCTCCGGCAAGTCTTCGCTCGTCTTCGACACGCTGTACGCGGAAGGCCAGCGGCGCTACGTCGAGACCTTCAGTCCCTACGCGCGGCAGTTCCTCGACCGTATGGACAAGCCGCAGGTCGATGCCGTGGAGGGCATCCCGCCGGCAATCGCGATCGACCAGACCAATCCGGTGCGGACCTCGCGCTCGACCGTGGGCACGATGACCGAGCTGAACGACCACCTCAAGCTGCTCTACGCGCGCGCCGCAACGCTGGTGTGTCGCGGCTGCGGCTGCGTCGTGGCGCGCGATACACCGGCGTCGATCCTCGCCGACCTCGAGCGGCGCGCGCAGGCACACGGCGATCCGCGCCTCATTCTCACCTTTCCGGTGCCGGTCCCGGCCAACTTCAGCGACGCCGAGATTACGCAGCTGCTCGAACGCCAGGGCTATACGCGCCTCCATGCACGCTCCAAGACGCTGCTCGAGGTCGTGCAGGACCGTTTTCGCATGTCGAACGTCGATCGCGGCCGCGTCTTCGATGCGCTCGATGCCGCGCTCAAGGTGGGGCGCGGGCGCGTAAACGTCTACAGCGCCCCGGCAAGCACGCCCCGGGGGTCTGACCCCGTACGGGGTCAGACCCCGATCGACACGGGGGCCGAGCCCTCAGGGTCGGCCCTCGTGTCCTGGCGCTATTCCTCCGACCTGCACTGCCCCGATTGCGATCTGCACTACGCAGAGCCGACGCCGGCGGCGTTTTCGTTCAATTCGCCGATCGGCGCCTGCGAGACCTGCCGCGGCTTCGGCCGGGTCATCGGCGTGGACTTCGGGCTGGTCGTGCCCGACGAGGCGAAGACGCTGCGCGAGGGCGCGGTAAAGCCCTGGCAGACCAAGAGCTTCCGTGAGTGCCAGGACGATCTCGAGAAGTACGCGCGCAAGCGCGGCATGCCGCTCGACCTGCCCTGGCGCGAGATGGACGAGGCGCAGCGACGCTGGGTGCTCGAGGGCGAACCCGAGTGGCTGAGCTGGAAGAAGTCCTGGCCGGGGACCTGGTACGGCGTGCGGCGCTTCTTCGCCTGGCTTGAGTCCAAGGCCTACAAGATGCATATCCGCGTGCTGCTGTCGAAGTACAGGGCGTACACGCCCTGCACGGCCTGCCATGGCACGCGCCTCAAGCCCGATGCGACGCTGTGGCACCTGGGCAGTGCCGACGGACCTTCGATCCATGACCTGATGCTGCTGCCGGCCGACCAGTGCCGGCGCTTTTTCGACGGCTTCCGCCCGAGCGGCACGCTCGACGAAGCCACCGCGCTGCTGCTGACCGAGATCCGCACCCGGTTTGCCTACCTGTGCGAGGTCGGGCTGGGTTACCTCACGCTCGATCGCCAGTCGCGCACCCTCTCGGGCGGTGAAGTGCAGCGCATCAATCTCACCACCGCGCTCGGCACTTCGCTGGTCAACACCCTGTTCGTGCTCGACGAACCGTCGATCGGACTGCACCCGCGCGACATGGGCCGCGTCATCCAGGTGATGCAGAAGCTGCGCGATGCGGGCAACTCCCTGGTCGTCGTCGAGCACGACCCGCAAATCATGTTCGCGGCCGACCGTATCCTCGACATGGGCCCCGGACCCGGCGAGCGCGGCGGCGAGATCGTGTTCTTCGGTGCGCCGCAGGCGCTGCGCCGCGCGACCACGCTGACGGCCGACTACCTCTCCGGCCACAAGCACGCCGTGCTCGGCACGCCGCCGCGCCCGGTGGTCGAGACCACGCCGAAGCTGCGCCTGTACGGTGCGGCCGAGCACAACCTGAAGGACATCGAGGTCGAGTTTCCGCTCGAGCGCCTGGTGTGCGTGACCGGCGTATCCGGCTCGGGCAAGTCGACCCTGGTGCAGGACGTGCTCCACCCCGCGCTCGTCAAGGCCAAGGGCAAGTCGACCGAAACCCCCGGCGCGCACCGCGAGCTGCGCGGCGCGGCCCTGGTCGAGGACGCCGTACTGGTCGACCAGTCGCCGATCGGCAAGACCACGCGATCGAATCCGGCGAGCTACGTCGGCGCCTGGGACGCGATTCGCACGTTGTTTGCGCGCGCACCGCTTGCCCGCGAACGCGGCTACACGCCCGGCACCTTCAGCTTCAATGCGGGCAACGGGCGCTGCCCGGCCTGCGGCGGCAACGGCTTCGAGCATGTCGAAATGCAGTTCCTGTCCGACGTCTACCTGCGCTGCCCGGAGTGCGACGGCCGGCGCTACCGGCCCGAGGTGCTTGAGGTGTCGATCGCCGGCCGCGGCGCCGATGGCCGGCGCACCGAACGCACGGTGGCGGCGACCCTGGAGCTGACGGTGCGCGAAGCGCTCGACTTCTTCGCCGAAGACAAGGAGGTGCTCGCCCGGCTCAAGCCGCTTGCCGACGTCGGCCTGGAATACCTGCGCCTCGGGCAGCCGGTGCCGACGCTGTCCGGCGGCGAGGCGCAGCGGCTCAAGCTCGCCGGCCACCTCGCCGAAGCCGCCGCGCGGACGCGGCCGCGCGGCGGCGGCGAAGCGCGCAGCGCGGGCAAGCTGTTCATCTTCGACGAGCCGACCACCGGCCTGCACTTCGACGATGTAGCCAAGCTGCTCGGCGCGTTCCGCAAGCTGCTCGCCGCGGGACACTCGCTCGTCGTCATAGAGCACAACCTCGACGTCATCCGCAGCGCGGACTGGATCATCGATCTGGGGCCCGAGGGCGGAGCGGCTGGAGGCTCGGTGGTTTGTGTCGGGACGCCCGAGCGCGTGATGGCGCAGGACGCGTCCCACACGGGTCGCGCACTCAAGGAATATATCGCGGCGATTGGCAAGGGTTGGCAAAGCGGATCGGCACTTTCCACGCTCTCCCCAGTTGCGCGGAGCGAGGGCATCACCGGGGGAAGCATAGAACGTGCCGATCTTGCTTCAAACCTTCTCGTGCAGGAGGCATCGCCCGGGCGCTACCTCGGCAACGCGATCCGCGTACACCACGCGCGCGAGCACAACCTGAAGAACATCGACGTCGAGATTCCGCGCGAGCGCTTCAGCGTGATCACCGGCGTGTCGGGCTCGGGCAAGTCGACCCTCGCCTTCGACATCCTGTTTGCCGAAGGGCAGCGCCGGTACCTCGAATCGCTCAACGCCTACGCGCGCCAGTTCGTGCAGCCGCAGGCGCGGCCGGATGTCGATGCGATCTTCGGCATTCCGCCGACGGTCGCAATCGAGCAGCGCACCAGTCGCGGGGGCAGCAAGAGTACGGTGGGCACGCTCACCGAGGTGCACCATTTCCTGCGTCTGCTGTACGTCAAGCTGGGCCTGCAGCACTGTCCGGATTGCCAGCTGCCGATCGAGCCGCAGAGCGAGGACGCGATCGCGGCGCGCCTGATGACCGAATTCCGCGGCCAGCGCATCGGGCTGCTCGCGCCGCTGGTGGTCAACCGCAAGGGGGTCTACACCGATCTCGCGAAGTGGGCCGCAGGCAAGGGCTACAGCCACCTGCGCGTCGACGGCGCCTTCCTGCCGGTCGAGCCCTTCCCGCGCATTGACCGCTTCAAGGAGCATACGATCGAGCTGCCGGTGGCCGACCTCAAGGTCACGCCGGCAAACGAGCGCGCGCTGCGCGAAGCGCTGGCGCGCGCCATCGAGCTCGGCAAGGGCATGGTGCACGTGCTCGCCGATCTCGATGCCCTGATGCGCGCCGCCGCGCAGGGCCGCAAGCGCGGCGCCGAGCGCGTCGAGCTGGTGCTGCGTGAACAGACCTTCTCCACCCTGCGCGCCTGCCCGTCCTGTGCGCGCAGCTTTGCCGAACTCGATCCGCGGCTGTTCTCCTACAACTCGAAGCACGGCTGGTGCGCCGCCTGCTACGGCACCGGGCTCGCGCTGGAGCGCGTCGAGTGGTCCGACGAGCGCGCGCGCACCGGCACCGAGGACCACGTGCTCGACTCCTGGATCGACTGGCTCGAGGTCGAGGAACGCTGCACCGCCTGCGACGGCCAGCGCCTCAATCCCGAGGCGCTGGCGGTTCACTGGCGCGGGCGCTCGATCGCCGCGCTCTCGGCGCAACCGATCGCGCGCCTCGCCGAGTTGCTCGAGAGCCTGCAGCTTGACGGGCGCGAACAGGAGATCGCGCGCGACCTGGTCGCCGAACTGCGCAGCCGGCTCGGCTTTCTGTCCGACGTGGGCCTCGCCTATCTGACGCTCGATCGCGCCGCGCCGACGCTCTCGGGCGGCGAAGCGCAGCGCATCCGCCTCGCTTCACAGCTCGGCTCGAATCTGCGCGGCGTGTGCTACATCCTCGACGAGCCGACGATCGGCCTGCATCCGCGCGACAACCGTATCCTGCTCGACGTTCTGCAACGGCTGGAGGCGAAAGGCAACACGTTGATCGTGGTCGAGCACGACGAGGAGACCATCCGGCGCGCGAGCCACGTCATCGACCTCGGTCCGGGCGCGGGACGGCTGGGCGGGCGGGTCATCGCGCAGGGCAGCGCCGAGGATCTGATCGCCTCGCCCGATTCGATCACCGGGCGTTTTCTCGCCGCGCCGCTGCGCCATCCGCTGCAGCCGCGCCGCGCGGTCGCCGCGCAGGTCGCGTCGCTGCGCGTCGAGGGCGCGACGCTGCACAACCTGAAGCGCAGCGATGCGCGCGTGCCGCTCGCGCGGCTGGTCGCGGTCACCGGGGTCTCGGGCTCGGGCAAGTCGACGCTCGCGCGCAACGTGATCCACGACAATCTGGTGCGCCTGCTCGCCGCGCAGCGCAAGACGAAACGCGAGTCCGCGCCCGCCGGCTGCCGCGCGCTGAAAGGCTGGCAGGCCATCGAGCGCGTGCTCGAGGTCGACCAGACGCCGATCGGCAAGACGCCGCGTTCCTGTCCCGCCACCTATGTCGGTTTCTGGGACGCAATCCGGCGGCTGTTCGCCGACACCACTGATGCCCGCATCCGTGGCTGGAGCGCGAGCCGCTTTTCCTTCAATACCGCCGGCGGGCGTTGCAGCGTGTGCGACGGACAGGGTATGCAGCGCATCGAGATGTCCTTCCTGCCCGACGTCAAGGTGGCCTGCGAGGCCTGCGGCGGCGCGCGCTTCAACGCCGACACGCTGAGCGTGCGCTGGCGGGAAAAGACCATCGGCGAGGTGCTCGCGCTGAGCGTCGACGAGGCGGTCACGTTCTTCGCCGCGCACCCGTCGATCCATCACGCCCTGCGCCTGCTGCAGGATGTCGGCCTCGGCTACCTGACCCTCGGCCAGTCGAGCCCCACCCTGTCGGGCGGCGAAGCGCAGCGCATCAAGCTGGTGACCGAACTGGCGAAGGTGCGCGTGGACACCGGCGACGCCGGCGCGGCGGGCGAGCCCGGTACGCGGCGTAGCCGTGGACGCGCCGGCGCCGCACGCACGCTCTACGTGCTCGACGAGCCGACCGTCGGCTTGCACATGGCCGACGTCGAGAAGCTCATCCGCGTGCTGCACCGCCTGGTCGATGGCGGCAACACGGTGCTCGTCATCGAGCACAACCTGGACGTCATGGCGGAGGCCGACTGGATCATCGACCTCGGCCCGGAAGGCGGCGAGGCCGGCGGACGGGTGGTCGCGCAGGGCGCACCGGAAGACGTCGCGCGCGCCGCACGCCGCAGCCACACCGGACGCGTGCTGGCGGAGTTTCTCGCCGAGCGGGCGGCGAAGCCGCCGCGTTAAAGTCCTCGGGCGGCGAAGCCGCCGCGTTAAAGTCCTCGGGCGGCATCGCCGCGGCACCGGCGACCTTGCGCGCTCAGCTCAAGCGATCAGAAGAGCAGATTCGGCAGCGCCAGCGAGATCGCCGGCACGTAGGTCACGATCACCAGGAACGCCAGCAGCACCATCAGCCAGGGCAGCGCGGCGCGCACCACCTGGCCGATCGACATCTTGGTGATGCCCGCGGTGACGAACAGGTTCAGCCCGACCGGCGGCGTCACCATGCCAATCTCGAGGTTGACCACCATGATGATGCCCAGGTGCACCGGGTCGATGCCGAGCTGGGTGGCGATTGGGAACAGGATCGGCGCCAGGATCAGGATGATCCCCGTCGGCTCCATGAAGTTGCCCGCGGCCAGCAGCAGGACGTTCACCACGATGAGGAACGCCCAGGGCGGCATGCCCCAGCCGAGAATCGCCTCGGCAATCGCCTGGGGGATGCGCTCCGTGGTCAGCACGTGCGCGAAGAGCAGCGCGTTGGCGATGATGAACATCAGCATCACCGTCACCTTGGCCGCGTCGACCAGTACGGTCGGCACCTTGCGCCAGCCGACGTCGCGATAGACGAACACGGCGATGAAGAAGGCGTAGACCGCCGCCACCCCAGCGGCTTCGGTCGGCGTAAAGATGCCGCCGTAGATACCGCCCAGGATGATGACGATGAGCGCGAGGCCCCACATCGAGTCGCGCCCGGCGACCGCCACCTCGCGCAGCGTGGCGCGGGGCTGGCGCGGCAGATCGAGCATCGTCGCGCGCACGTAGATCGCGACCATCAGCATCAGGCCGAGCACGATGCCCGGCACGACGCCCGCCATGAACAGCTTGCCGACGGAGGTCTCGGTAGTCGCGCCGTAGACCACCATGACGATCGACGGCGGAATCAGGATACCCAGGGTGCCCGCGTTACACACCACGCCGGCCGCGAACGGCAGCGTGTAGCCAGCGCGCGTCATGCCGGCGATGACGATCGAGCCCACGGCCACCACCGTCGCCGGCGAGGAGCCCGAAACCGCGGCGAACAGCATGCAGGCGAGCACTGAAGCGATCGCCAGGCCGCCTCGCAGGTGCCCGACGCAGGCGATCGCGAAGCGGATCATGCGCCGCGCGACGCCGCCGGTCGTCATGAATGCGCCGCCGAGAATGAAGAACGGAATCGCCAGCAGCGTGAAGTGCTCGGAGGTCTCGAACAGCTTGAGCGCCAGCGAGGCGAGCGAATCCTTGCCGAACAGCAGGATCGTGAGCAGCGAGGACAGGCCAAGCGCCACCGCGATCGGCATGCCGATCAGCATGAAGATGAACAGTAGGACGAAGAGCGCCGCCGTGGTCATGCGCGCCCCTCGGGGGGTTCACCGGTCTCTTCGAGCTGGTGTCGGATCGCCTCCTGGGCCTCGTCGCCGAGCAGGTGGGCCTCCTTGCCGACGCTCAGGCGGTACAGCACCTGGCCGAACCGCAGAAACAGCAGCGCGCCGCCGATCGGCAGCACCAGCCGCGGCACCCACTGCGGAATCGGGAGGTCCTCGGCCATGATGCCAACCTGGACCATCTTGGCGACGTAGACCCAGCCACCGACGATGAGGATGCCGGCGTACACCATGCACAGCAAGGCCGCGGCGATCGCCGTGACGCGCGCCTTGGCCGGCGACAGCGCCTTGACCAGCGCGTCGACGCCGATATGCGCGCCCTCCCGCACGCCGTAGGCCGCGCCGAGAAAAATCAGCCAGGCGAACAGGAAGGTGTTCAGCTCCAGGGCCCAGACGAAGCTGTAGTTGAAGACGTAGCGCGCCACCACCTGGGTGAAGGTGATGAGCGTCATCACGGTGAGCAGGAGGGCAATCAACCCCTCCTCCAGCCGTTCGAGCACTCTCAGCATGTCGCGCCGGTCGCTGAGCGGGTGCCGCACCACGCGGCCCCCGCGTCGCACTGTGATGTTACTTGTTGGACTTGGCCGCGGCCTGGATCAGGTCGGCCCCGATGTCACCCTCGAACTTCTTCCACACCGGCGCCATCGCCTTGCGCCAGGCGGCGACGTCATCCTTGGTCAGCGGCTGGATCTTGGCCTTGCCGGCATCCGCAATGCGCTTCATGTCGCGCACGTTCAGCTCTTCGGCCAGCGTGTTGGCATGCGCGGTCGCCTCGTCCATGGCCTTCGACAACCCGTCGCGCACATCCGCCGGCAGCTTGTCCCACCACGGGCCGTTGGTGATCACCATGTACTCGACCAGGCCGTGGTTGGTCACCGCGATGGTCTTCTGCACTTCAAAGAATTTCTGCGAGAAGATGTTCGACCAGGTGTTTTCCTGACCGTCGACCACGCCGGTCTGCAGCGCCTGGTACACCTCGGCGAACGCCATCTTCTGCGGGTTCGCGCCCACTGCGCGGAACTGCGCCTCGAGCACGTCGGAGGACTGGATACGGTACTTGAGCCCCTTGACGTCTTCGGGACGCTGCAGCTTGTCCTTGTTGCTGGAGAGCTGCTTCATCCCGTTATGCCAGTAGCCCAGTCCCTTGATGCCTTTCGATTTCATCGAATCGAGCAGCGCCACGCCCTGCGGACTTTTCTGGAAGCGGTCGACTGCGGCGATGTCGTCGAACAGGAACGGCAGGTCGTAGACCTGCAGCTTCTTCGTGTAGCGCGCGAACTTCGACAGCGACGGCGCGATGAGCTGCACGTCGCCGAGCAGCAGCGCCTCCATCTCCTTGGCATCGCCGAACAGCTGCGAGCTCGGGAACACCTGCACCTGCACCTTGCCGGGCAGGAGTTTCTCGGCTACTTCCTTGAACTTCAGCGCGCCCTGGCCCTTCGGGGTCGCCTCGGCGACGACGTGGCTGAACTTGACGACGATCGGCTGAGCGAATGCGGCGCCCGAAGCAACGAGCAGCAGCGCACTGGCGACTGCAGAAATCAACTTCATGGGTGACTCCAATCGAAAAAGTAAACGCCCGGACAGGCCGGGCACCATCCTCCGCCCGCCCCGCCTCCGCGGGGCGGCACGGGGCGGCAGATTGGATCAGAACTGGCGTCCGGGGGCAATAGATTGATGCCGGTCAAGCCGGCGCCAGATCACGATTTCCTGATGCGCCGGCGGCAGGCCGGCTCAGCGCAGCTGCCGACCCCGCGCCGCGTCGGGCACCCGCAGCCCCGCTGCCGCAATCTGCCGGTCGAGGTCGGCCTTCCACATCTGCCGCAGTTCCTCGTTGCCCCAGCGCCGGATGCCGAGCGCCACCGCGCGCGCGCTGACCTTCGAGTCGGCCGCGCCGAAGGTGTCGAGGGAATGCGGGTACCACTTGTCGACGGTGGCTTGCGCCTCGGCCGGCCCGGCGCCGCACAGGTCCTGGTAACGGGGATCCCTGACCAGGTCGCGGATGCGGCGCGCGCCGAAGGACGCGTGAAAGCGCTCCTCGTGCACCATGGTGGTCATCTCCCGTGCGAAGGGCGCGAAGCTCGAGTCCTCGAACGCGCGCAGGTGGTACCAGGCGACGTGATCCATGAGAAAACAAAAGCCGCACAGGTCGACCCAGCTCTCGAACGGCACGTTGAAGGCGTGCAGCAAATGCTCGCCTTGTTTGAGGTGCAGCAGGCGCTCGGCCATGGCTTCGCCGTCAGGGCCGAAGCTGCGCAGCAGGCGACAGTCGATGAACCCCTGGTGCGCCTCGTCGGCACAGACCTGCGCCTGGGCGTAGCGGTCCTCCGGCGTGGGCCCCTTGTTGATCCAGGGCTGGTGCTGCTCGACCGAGGCAAACTCGGTCGAGGCCAGGGCGTAGACGATCTTGAGCAGGGCGTCGCGGTAGTCCGGCGGCATCTGCTCGACCGTCTCGACCTTGCGCATGCCCTTCATTTCGCCCCACATCACCGTCCTGGAAACGCTCATCGCCATACTCCGGTTGCCGTTGGGGTCACTGTAACGCGCGCGCGCGCGCGGTGCCAGACGCACCGGTAGACTAGGCCCCTCTCGCAACCGCGTCCTCGAACACCGCCTCATGCGTGAACCCCAGCCGAACAGCATCCAGCTGAAGGACTACGCGCCGCCCGCCTTCCTCGTGGAGTCGGTCGAGCTCGATGTCGACATCCGTGCCGACGACGCCGTGGTACGTGCCGTGCTCGCCCTGCGCCGCAATCCACAGGCCGCCGCTGCGCGCGCGCCGCTGGTGCTGGACGGCGAAGCACTCGAACTGGTGTCGATCGCGCTCGACGGCGTGCAGCAGCGCGCGAACAGCTACAGCCTCTCGCCCACGCGCCTCGAGATCGCTCACCTGCCCGACGCCTGCATGCTCGAGACGGTCTCGCGGATCGTGCCGCAACAGAACACCACGCTCGAAGGCCTCTACGCCACCAAAACGGGATTCGTCACCCAGTGCGAGGCCGAGGGCTTCCGGCGCATCACCTGGTTCCCTGATCGGCCGGACGTCATGGCGCGCTACACGACCACCCTCCACGCCGACAAGGCGAAGTACCCGGTGCTGCTGTCGAACGGCAACTGCGTGGCCGTCGGCGACGAGCCGGGTGGCCGCCACTGGGCGCGCTTCGAGGATCCCTTTCCGAAGCCCTCCTACCTGTTCGCGCTGGTCGCTGCAAAGCTCGACGCCCTCGAAGACCGCTTTCTGACGCGCTCGGGCAAGCGCGCCGAGCTCGCGGTGTATGTCGAGCCCGGCAAGCTCGACCAGGCCGCCTGGGCGATGGACTGCCTCAAGCGGGCGATGCGCTGGGACGAGGATCGCTTCGCCCTCGAGCTCGACCTCGATCACTACAAGATCGTTGCGGTCGGCGATTTCAATTCCGGCGCGATGGAGAACAAGGGTCTCAACATCTTCAATACCCGTTTCGTGCTCGCGCGCCCGGACGTGGCGACGGATCACGATTACTTCAACATCGACCGGGTGGTGGCGCACGAGTACTTCCACAACTGGACCGGCAACCGCGTGACCTGCCGCGACTGGTTCCAGCTTTCGCTCAAGGAAGGTCTGACGGTATTCCGCGACCAGGAATACGGCGCCGACACCACCTCTCGCGCGGTGACGCGCATCCAGGAGGTGCGCATGCTGCGCGCGGCGCAGTTCCCGGAGGACGCCGGCCCGATGGCGCATCCCGTGCGGCCGCAGGCCTACGTCGAGATCCGCAACTTCTACACCCTGACCGTCTACGAGAAGGGCGCCGAGGTCGTGCGCATGCAGCATAAGCTGCTCGGCGAGGACCGGTTCCAGGCCGGCATGCGCCTGTACTTCGAGCGCCATGACGGCCAGGCGGTCACCTGCGACGACTTCGTCCAGGCCATGCAGGACGCAAGCGGCGTGGACCTCGCGCAGTTCCGGCGCTGGTACGACGTCGCGGGCACCCCGGTGCTGGATTGCGAGGGTGCGTACGACGCGGCGGCGCGGCGCTTCACGCTGCGCGTACGCCAGTCGATGAATCCGCCGTTCCACATCCCGCTCGCGCTCGGCCTGGTCGGGCCGCAGGGCGAGGAGCTGCTGCCCGAGGGAACGCGGGTGCTTTCGCTGCGCGAGCCGGAGGCGCAGTTCGTCTTCGACGACATCCCGGCGCGGCCGGTGCCGTCGCTGCTGCGCGGCTTCTCGGCACCCGTGATCCTGAAGTACGACTTCCCCGAGGACGCGCTGGTGCACCTGATGGCCCATGACCGCGATGCCTTCAACCGCTGGGAGGCGGGACAGCGGCTGGCGACGACGATCATTCTCGAGCGCGCGGGCGAGCCCTCGCCGGCGTTCCTCGACGCCTGCGCGCGCCTGCTGCAGACCAGCGCCGACGACCCGGCATTCGCCGCCGAGGCGCTCGCGGTGCCGGCCGAGAGTTTCCTTGCCGAACAGCTCGCCGAGGTCGATCCGGATGCGCTGCACGCCGCACGCAACCGACTGCGCCGCGCGATTGCCGAGCACCTGAAGGACGCGCTGCTCGAGGTCTACCGCGCCAACGCGGTTCCAGGCCCCTATCGCCCGGACGCCGCCTCGGCGGGTCGGCGGGCGCTGCGCAATGCGGCGCTGTCGCTGCTCATGGAGCTGGCGACGGTGGACATCCGCGCCTTGTGCTACGAGCAATACGCGCAATCGGACAATATGACCGAGTCCTTCGCTGCGCTCGGCCTGCTCGCCAGCTGCGACTGCATCGAGCGCGACAAGGCGCTCGACAGCTTCTACGCGCGCTGGCAGGACGAGGCGCTGGTGGTCGACAAGTGGCTCGCGGTGCAGGCGACCTCGCGGCTGCCCGGTACGCTGGCGCGCGTGCGCGTGCTGCTCGCGCATCCCGCGTTCGACCTCAAGGTGCCGAACAAGGTCTACGCGCTGATCCGCAGCTTCAGCGCCAACCACGTGCGCTTTCACGCCGCGGATGGCGGCGGCTACGCCTTCCTCGCCGACCAGGTGATCGCGCTGAATGCGCTCAACCCGCAGGTCGCGGCGCGCATGGCGCGCGGCTTCGATCGCTGGAAGAAGTTCGACGCGACGCGGCGCGCGCAGGCGCAGGCGCAGCTCGAGCGGATCCGCGACGCCGAGGGCCTGTCGCGCGATGTCGCCGAGATCGTCAACAAGGCGCTCGACTGACGCGCCAGGGAGATCCGATGTCTGAACTTGCCCTCGCCTGCCTCGCCTTTCTCGCCCTGCATGTCGCGCCGAGTACGCCGCTGCGGCCCGCGCTGGTGCGCGCGATCGGCGAGAAGCCCTACCTCGGGTTGTTCTCGCTCGCCAGCCTCGCGGGCATCGTCTGGATGGTGATGGCCTATAAGGCGGCGCCGGCCAGCGCGCTGTGGCCGGGGGTGCGTCACCTGCCGTCGGCGGTGATGCCCTTCGCCCTGATCCTCCTGGTCGGCGGCGTGATGACGCCCAACCCGACGGCGGTCGGCGCCGCAAAGCTGCTCGAGCGCAAGGAACCGGCGCGCGGCATCCTGCGCATCACGCGCCACCCCGTCATGTGGGGCATCATGCTGTGGGCCGGGGCGCATCTGCTCGCGCGCGGCGAGCTCAAGGCGGCGCTGTTCTTCGGCAGCTTCCTGCTCCTCGCCGCGGCAGGCACTGCGCTCATGGACCTGCGCAAGGCGCAGCTCGGCGAGGTGTGGACGCGTTATGCGCAACTCACGTCCAACGTCCCGTTCGTTGCCATCGCGCAGGGCCGCAACCGCCTCGCCTGGCGCGAGCTCGGCGTGACCAAGATCGTCATCGCGCTGGTTCTATACGCGCTCATCTTTCACTTCCATCCCTGGCTGTTCGGCTTACGGCCTTATTGACCGCGACTTCGGGGTCTGACCCCGTTTTTACCTTTTTCTGCACCCGCAGATCGAACTTCGCCACGTTGACCACCACGCGCTCGTGCGTGCCGTCGCCGATGAGCTCGCGCTCATCGTGCGCCTCGACCCGAAAGCGGATCGTGCGCCCCTCGACCGCGGTCACCTCGACCTGCGCCGTGACGCGCATCCCCACCGGCGTCGCCGCGATGTGGCGCACATTGAGAACGGTGCCGAGGCTCTGGTGTCCCGGCGGCAAAAGCCCCTCGACCGCATCGAGCGCCGCGGCCTCGATCAGATTGATCATCACCGGCGTCGCAAGCACGTGCACGCGGCCGCTGCCGACGCGAGGCGCGGTGTGTTCCTCAGCGACGACCAGCGCCGCGCTGCCGGTGAGCCCAGGCTCGAGTTTGGTCATGCGCTCATCGTAAGGGATCTGACCCCAGCCACGCCGCCCCACGCACGCCGCTCGAGTCCCCGTGCGCGTGGCGCGCGAGTCGCGTGCGGACGTCGTCCGAGAAGACGTACGTCCCCCAGAGTTCCGGCACGCGCGCGTACAGCCGGTCGATATTGGACAGGCCGCCGCCGAGCACGATGACGTCGGGATCGAGCAGGTTGATCACCCCGGCGAGCGCGCGCGCAAGGCGCTCCTCGTAGCGCGCGAGCGTCAGGGCGCAGGTCGCGTCGCCCGCCTTCGCGCCGACGACGATGTCGACGGCCGCTTTCTCGTCACGGGTCGCGCGTCGATGATCAGCCGACATGCCTGGCCCCGAAAGATAGGTTTCGATGCAGCCGGCACGCCCGCAGTAGCACGCCGGCAGCGGCAGATCTGCCGGAGCCGGAAGCGGCAGCGGGTTGTGTCCCCACTCCCCGGCGATCGCATTTGGCCCCGTCAGCACGCGACCGTGTGCGACGAGACCGCCGCCGACGCCCGTTCCGAGGATCGCACCGAAGACCACGTCCGCCCCCCGCCCCGCGCCGTCGGTCGCTTCGGACAGCGCGAAGCAGTTGGCATCGTTCTCCAGCCGCACGGGGCGCGCGAGCGCCTGTTCCAGATCCTGCTGCAGCGGCCGACCGATGAGCCAGGTCGAGTTCGCGTTCTTCACCAGACCGGTCACCCGCGACAACGCGCCCGGAATGCCGACGCCAACGGATCCGCGCACGCCCAGCGCGCGCTCCGTTTCCCTCACCAGCGCAGCGACCGTCTCGAGCGTCGCCGGATAATCGCCGCGCGGCGTCGGCACGCGCCGGCGGAAACGCTCGGCGCCGGACGCATCGAGCGCAAGGATCTCGATCTTGGTGCCGCCGAGGTCAACGCCCAGCCGCAGGCTCATCGCAGCCATGGAGCCTGCGTCCGCGCCGCCCGGCGGCTCGCTACCAGCGCAGCACGCGCGGGCCGAGCCACGCGCCCACCACGGCCGGAATCAGCATGCCGAGGACGTACCAGACGCCGAGGAACGCGGCCGCCAGCTCCGGACAGTGAAAGGTATAGGCCAGCGCACCCACGCCGCCGGCGCACAGCCCGGCGGTCGCGCCGGCGAGCCGCAAACGCGTCGGCGCGAAATCGCGCATCGCCCAGAGCAGCGCGACAAACGCAGGCACCGACAGGATCGCGATTCTGAACGGGCATTCCAGCCAGGTCTGACCCAGAACGAGCGCCGCACGGCCGCCCTGCGCCGCGCGCACCAACTCGACGACCGCCAGCAGCCACATCGCCAGGACCGGCGCGACAAGGGCCAGACGCAGCCGTTCGAGAGCCGCACCCGGACGCCCGAGGCGCAGCACCGCGGCCCAGCCGGCGCCGGCGACAGCGACGACGAACGCCAGCTTTGCCCAGAACATCCAGAGCACAGCGTCCTGCAGCAAGGTCGCGCGCACGCCGTACAGGGCCTGCATCAGCAGCAGCGTGGGCGGGAACGCCAGCGCGAGTGCGATCACCACGCGTCGCGCGGCGATGCCGCGCGCTACGGGGCCGGCGCCCTGCGCGAGCATCGCGATGAGCTCGTCGGTCTTCACGCGGTGTCCCGTATCTTGGCCGCGAGCGCCTTGAGGCCGCGGTGCACACCGACCTTGACCGCCGATTCCGACATGCGCAAGTGCTGCGCGGCCTCGGCGACCGACAGGCCCTGCAGCTTGACGCACTCGATCGGCAGCCGCTGGCGTGGCGGCAGCGTCTGCAGCAGCTTGGCGAGATCGCGCCGCGCCTCACTGGCCTCGCGGTCCGCGCTGGCCAGCAACTCTGGCACGTCGTCCAGCGAGTCCTGCAGCAGCTCGCGGCGGGAACGCCGCCGCAGACAGTCGATCAGCTTGTATTTCGCGATCGCGTGCAACCACGCCGTGAGCGGTTGCGAGCGTTCGTAGCTGTGGCGCTGGTTATGCACGGCAAGCAGTATCTCCTGCAGCAGATCCTCCACCTCCTCCGGCGCGCGCGTCAATCGCCGACGCAGAAACGCGCGCAGGCGCTCGCCGAGCCCCGTCAGGAAGGCATGGTAGGCCGCCTCGTCGCCTGCAAGCCCCAGTGCGAGCAGGCTGCGCAGGCGTTCTTCGTCGGTGCTCGAGCCGCCGCCTTGATTGATTCGCTGCATCGCCACCTTTGGTTACAGCCGCCTATTTTGCGCACGCCGTGTAACCGACGGCTACACCCGCGCGAACTAGTCATGCAGATCGTGCGCTCCGGAGCCGCACCGGTGCCGTGGCGGCGCGGTCATCCCCTCATTCGTCGAAAAGGAGACTCTTACATGACCACCCGTTCCGCAGCTTCCTCCCTCGCTTCGATGGCCGCCGCCCTGGCGTTCTCGGCCGGCGCGCTTGCCGCAGACGCGCCCCAGGGCAGCATGGGCGCCGCCGTCGCGGCGGGCGACAAAGTGCATTGCTACGGGATCAACGCCTGCAAGGGCAAGGCGGAGTGCAAGACCGCCGCCAACGACTGCAAGGGCATGAATGCCTGCAAGGGCAAGGGCTTCAAGGCCATGAGCGCCAAGGCCTGTCTCAACCAAGGCGGCACCATCGGCGACCTCTCGGGCAAGTAGCGCGACCTGCCGGGGCCGCAGGGCCCCGGCATCGACGCGCCATGAACAACATGCTTGCGCCCTCTCCCGGGTTCGGCCTCGGCCTGCGACCGCCGCATTACGCCGCCCTGCTCGAAGCGCCGCAGCGCGTCGACTGGGTGGAGGCAATTTCCGAAAATTACATGGTGCCCGGCGGCAAGCCGCTGCGCATGCTCGACGCGATCCGCGAGCGCTACCCGATCGTGCTGCACGGCGTCTCGATGTCGGTCGGCTCGTCGCGCGGCCTCGATTGCGAGTACCTCGAAGCGCTGGCGGCGCTTGCCCGCCGCGTGCAACCGCTCTGGATATCCGACCACCTGTGCTGGACCGGCGTGCACGGGCGGCAGCTGCACGACCTGTTGCCGCTGCCTTACAGCGAGGAGGCGTTGCGCGTCGTCGTACGCAACGTACGCCAGGCGCAGGACGCGCTCGGTCGGCGACTGGTGCTGGAAAACGTCTCCAGCTATGCCGAATACCACGCCTCCACCATGACCGAGTGGGCGTTTCTCAATGCCGTCGCTGAGGAGGCCGACTGCCTGCTGCTGCTCGACGTCAACAACGTCTACGTCAGCAGCGTGAATCACGGCTACGACGCAAGCCGTTTCGTCGATGCCATGACCGCCGGCCGCATTCAGCAGATTCATTTGGCAGGGCACACAAACCACGGCACGCATATCGTCGATACGCACGACCACCCGATCGCCGCTCCGGTTTGGGCGCTCTACCGGCATGCCTGCGAGCGCTTCGGCCCGGTGGCCGCGCTGATCGAGCGCGACGACCGCATTCCGCCGCTCGCGGAGCTGATCGATGAACTCGATCAGGCACGCGCGGTCGCCGCGCGCGGCCTGCACCGGCACGCGGCATGAGCACCCCGCTCGAGCAGCTGCAGCTGCAGTTCGCTGCCGGGATCCTCGGCACCGATCGCACGGTGCTCGACGCACTGCGCGGCCCGCGCGACCCCGGCTGCCTCGACGCCGCGCAGCGTCTCGGCATCTACCGCGATGCCTATCGCGCGCGGCTGGTCGAGGCCTTGCAGGACAGCTTCAGCCACACGGCGCGCTACCTGGGCGACGACGGCTTCCGCGAGCTGGCGCTGCAATACATCGAGGTGCATACCCCCGCTGCCGCGAGCATCCGCTGGTACGGCGACGCGTTTCCGGACTGGCTGGGCGCCGCCCACCCACAGGACGGGGACGTTGCCGAGCTGGCGGCGCTCGACTGGGCGCTGCGCGCGGCGTTCGACAGCGCCGACGCCGAGCCGCTCGACGCGGCGGCGCTCTCCAGCCTATCGGCCGACGACTGGGACCAGGCGGGTTTCGTGCTGCACCCCTCGCTGCGACTCCTCGAGCAGCGCTGGAACACGGTCGCGCTATGGCAGGCGCTCGAGCGGGAGGCGGCGCCGCCCGCTGCGCGCCGGCTACCGGGGGTGGTCGGCGTCGCCGTCTGGCGCCGGGCACTGCAGCCGCATTATCGGACGCTGGACGCGGACGAGGGCGCCGCGCTGCGCGCGCTGCAGGCCGGCGAGCGCTTTGCTGCAGTCTGCGATCGACTTGCCGCAAGGCGGGCGCCCCAGGCGGCGACCGCGCTCGCCGGCCGATGGTTAAGGCGCTGGTCGGAGGACGGTCTGTTGGCGGGGCTGCGCCGAGCGGACGCCGGGCCGGGCGTCATTCACGCTGGTTGAGCGTCCAGTCGAACGCCTTGTAGACCAGCTTGACGTTGCCGCGCCGGGCATCGACCCGGTCGACCACCGCTTCATCGTCGATGCGCGCCAGCACGAAGTCCACCACCCCGCGCTCGCCGCCGAAATCGCCCGGGTACCACTTGAACAGGCGCGGCACCTCGATCCAGGCGCCGTCCTCGGCGACCCGGACCTCGTGCCGGACGCACTCGCGCACCGCGGCCTCGAGCTGATCGTCGACCGGCTCCGCGCCGAACACGCGCAGCGGCTGCGAGGAGCGGCAGGCCGAGAACAGCGCGAAGTGCACGCGCTCGTCGTACACCATCGGCGTGAACGCGACGCGCGGATCGTCGCGCGCGAGCGGACCGCTCCAGCGCCCGTACTTCGGCGCATTGCCGCGCAGCAGCCCGTGCTCGACGTCGTCGAGCGCAAAGGCCTGGCTGCTGACCGTGAGCCGCGGACGGTCGAACAGGCCCGGAACGCCGCTGACCGGCTCGCCCGCGGCGCAGCTGCGTGCCGCCAGCACCACGCTGGCGTTGTAGGCGTTCAGCCAGAACACGATCGGGCGCGAGATCGGCAGGCTGCGCGGGTCGAAATCGGCCAGCGCCGCGACCGCCGCCTCGAGGACCCGGGCATTCTCGACCCGGCGCAGCGCGACGTAATCGCCCGCACGCCCGGACGCATCGAAATGCGCCGTGCGCACGTGCGCGAGCGCTTGGTACAGCCGCTCCGCCGGGTTTCTCGTTTCTGACATCGCGAATATCCCGGGGCATTTTAGAATAGCCGCCGCGAGCATCCCATGTCGGATACCCCCTTCGGAACCTTCGACTACATCGTGATCGGCGCCGGCAGCGCCGGCTGCCTGCTCGCCAATCGCCTCTCGGCCGACCCACAGCGTTCGGTGCTGCTGCTCGAGGCGGGCGGCGACGACGACTGGGTCTGGATCCGCATCCCGATCGGCTATCTCTACACGATCGGCAATCCGCGCACCGACTGGTGCTACCAGACGGCGCCCGACGAGCATCTCGCGGGGCGCTCGCTGCTCTACGCCCGCGGACGCGTGCTCGGCGGATGCTCGTCGATCAACGCGATGATCTACATGCGCGGGCAGAAGGATGACTGGGACCACTGGAGCGCGCTCGGCAATCGCGGCTGGTCCTGGGACGAGGTACTGCCCGTCTTTCAGCGGCTCGAGGACTACCAGTACGGCAACGCCGACGCCTACGGTACGGGCGGCGAGCTGCGCGTGGAAGATCCGCGCGTCGCCTGGGAGATTCTCGACGCCTGGCGCGCAGCCGCCGCAGAGTGCGGCATTCCTGCGGTGAAGGCCTTCAACGGCGGCGACAATTTTGGCTGCGCCTATTTTCAGATGAACCAGCGCGTCGGCCGGCGTTGGAGCGCGACGGACGCGTTCCTCAAGCCGGTGCGCCAGCGGGGCAACCTCACGGTGCTGCCGAACGCGCTGGTGCGCCGCCTGCGCATCGAGGTCCAGGATGGGGTGCGGCGCTGCACGGGCGTCGAGTTCGCGCATCCCGAGCACGGCACACGCGTTGCCGCGGCCCGGCGCGAAACGCTGCTTGCCGCCGGCGCCATCGGCTCGCCGCAGCTACTGCAACTCTCGGGCGTCGGACCCGCGGCCCTGCTCGGCGCGCACGGCATCCCGCTGGCGCACGATCTGCCCGGCGTCGGCGAGAACCTGCACGATCACCTTCAGATCCGCATGCAGTACAAGGTCAGCAACGTGCGCACCATGAACGCGCTGGCCAACAGCGCGCTGAGCCGGATGATGATGGGCGCGCAGTACTTCCTGTTTCGCAGCGGGCCGCTCACCATGCCGCCCTCGCAGCTCGGCGCCTTCGCCAGGAGCGACGCGTCGCAACCGACGCCGAATATCGAATGGCACGTGCAGCCGCTCTCGCTCGACAAGTTCGGCGACCCGCTGCATCCCTTTCCGGCCATCACCCCGAGCGTGTGCAATCTGCGACCAACCTCGCGCGGCTGGGTGCGCATCACCTCGCCCGATCCCGAGACCTACCCCGAGATCAAGCTGAACTACCTCTCGACCGAGGAGGACCGCAGGATCGCGGCCGATGCGATGCGCTTCACGCGTCGCATCATGGCGGCCAAGGCACTGTCGCGTTACAACCCGGTGGAATTCCGCCCGGGCGGTGCAGCGCGCAGCGGTGAGGCGCTGGCCCGCGCCGCGGGCGAGCTCGGCACGACGATCTTCCATCCGGTGGGGACCTGCAGGATGGGCCACGACCCGCTGGCGGTGGTCGACGACCGGCTGCGCGTGCACGGCGTCGAGGCGCTGCGGGTGATCGATGCCTCGGTGATGCCACGCATCACCTCGGGCAACACCAATGCACCGACCTACGTCATCGCCGAAAAGGGCGCCGCGTTCGTGCTCGAGGCCGGGTGACCGCGCCCGCATGCGCCCTGCGCCGCGCTTGAACTTTCGCCCGCCCGGCACCATCTAACTCCGCAATCCGGTATGCTGCGCGCCCGTCGGGGGCAGCCGTCGTCACTGTGGAAAGGAAATCATGAAGCGCATCGTGCTTTTTCTGGGTACCAACCTCGCCGTGCTGGTGGTCCTCGGGATCTTTATGAACGTCTTCGGCGTCGGCCACTACCTCAAGCAGGAAGGGATCGACCTTGGCGCCCTGCTCGTGTTTTCGGCGATCGTCGGCTTCGCCGGCTCTTTCATTTCTCTACTGATGTCCAAGCCGATGGCCAAATGGTCCACCGGTGCCCACATCGTCAACGGCGCCGAAGGCCCGACCGAGCAATGGCTGGTCGACACGGTGCGCAAGCTCGCCGAACGCGCACAGATCGGCATGCCCGAAGTGGCGGTCTACGACGGTGCGCCGAACGCGTTCGCCACCGGCGCATTCAAGAACGATGCGCTGGTCGCCGTGTCCACCGGCCTGCTCGAATCGATGAGCCGCGAGGAAGTCGAAGCCGTGCTCGGCCATGAGGTCGCGCACGTCGCCAACGGCGACATGGTGACGCTCACGCTGATCCAGGGCGTGGTCAACACCTTCGTCGTGTTCCTGTCGCGCGTGGTCGGATTTTTCGTCGACCGCGTGCTCTTCAAGACCGAGCGCGGCGTCGGCCCGGGCTTCTATGTCGCGGTCATCGTCTGCGACATCGTGTTCGGCATCCTGGCCTCGATCATCGTCGCCTGGTTTTCGCGCCAGCGCGAATTCCGTGCCGACGCCGGCGCGGCCGCCCTGCTCGGCTCGCCGCGGCCGATGATGGCCGCGCTCGCCCGCCTCGGCGGACTCGAGCCCGGCACCCTGCCCCAGTCGTTCAAATCGTCGGGCATCAGCAGCCGCAGCGGCATCATGGCGCTGTTTTCGAGCCATCCGCCGATCGAGGATCGCATCGCGGCGCTGCAGGCGCGCGCCTGAGTGGCAAAGCGGGCGAATCCCGCATCGGTTGATCTGACGCACTTGACCGGGCCGAGGGCCCCGCAGAATATCGGCCGGGTGGCCCTTCCCCGCGGCCACACCGGAGACTCTGCATGCGACCGACCACGCTGACCAAGTTCCTCATTACACGCCAACGTGACGGCAAGATCGATGCCGATTTGCGCCTGCTGATCGAAACCTGCGCCCGGGCCTGCAAGGCGATCAGCATCCAGGTCAACAAGGGCAAGCTGATCGGCGCAGGCGACGTGCTCGGCACGCAGAACGTGCAGAACGAAGCGCAAAAAAGGCTCGACGTCCTGTCGAACGAAATCCTGATCGAGGCGAACGAATGGGGCGGCAGCCTCGCGGCGGTGGCCTCGGAGGAGACCGAGGCGCCGATCCCCATCCCGCTGCCGCATCCGCGCGGCCAGTACCTGCTGCTGATCGACCCGCTCGACGGCTCGTCGAACATCGACATCAACATCTCGGTGGGTTCGATCTTTTCCGTGCTGCGCTGCCCCGCAGGCACGGGCGAGCCCGACGAGCAGGCTTTCATGCAACCCGGCCGCCAGCAGGTCGCGGCGGGCTTCGCGCTCTACGGCCCGTCCACCCTGCTGCTCATCACGGTCGGCGACGGCACCCACGGCTTCATGCTCGATCCCTACGTGGGCTCTTTCGTGCAGACGCACAGCGACATCCGCATTCCGGAGGACACCTCCGAATTCGCGATCAACGCGTCGAACATGCGGCGCTGGGAGCCGCCGATCAAGCGCTATATCGACGAATGCCTCGCCGGCAAGGACGGCATACGCGGCCGCGACTTCAACATGCGCTGGGTTGCGTCGATGGTGGCGGACGTCTACCGAGTCCTCTCGCGCGGCGGCATCTTCATGTACCCGCGTGACTCGAAGAACACTGAAGGACGCCTGCGTCTGATGTACGAGGCCAATCCCATGGCGTTTATCGTCGAACAGGCAGGCGGCGCGGCGACCGACGGCAAGCAGCGCATCCTGGACGTGCAGCCCGAACGACTGCACCAGCGTATCGGCGTGGTTCTCGGCTCGAAGAACGAGGTCGAGCGCGTGACGCGCTACCACGCAGCCTGAACGGCGCGCGGCAAAGCAACGTTTACCGTGAGTGGGTGCGGCGCCCGCCGGAGGGACCCCGGCGGGCCGTAGGCGGGTTGAACTACTTCAGGTGCCGGTTGACCATCTTGGTCATATCGAACATCGACACCTGCGACTTGCCGCCGAACAACGGCTTCAGCTTGTCGTCGGCGTTGATCATCCGGCGGTTCTTCTTGTCCTGCAGGTTGTGCCGCTTGATGTACTGCCACATCTTCTTCGTGACTTCGGTACGCGGCATTGCGCTCGAACCAATTACGGCCGCGAGCGTCGCCGATGGGGTCATCGGCTTCATGAATGCTGCATTCGGCTTGCGCTTCGCCCCCGCGCGCTTCTTCTTGGGTGCAGCCCTCTTCGCAGCCTTCTTCTTCGCCATCTCGTGTTCTCCTCTGAACGATGCGGAATTCTAGTGTGATCCCGGATTCTTTTCCCGCTGTCAGACAGCGGTTGCGGAAAGATGCCGAATCCGACGAAGCGTGTCAACGACTTTCAGAGGGAAATCGTCATGCTGCATCTGCCACGTCGCGCATCAGCGACCGCGAATACAGCGACGGCGGCGCGGCGCGATCGGACGCGCGTCGTCCTCGGCCTAGCGTTTGGCGCTGTCGAGCCAGGCGGCAAGTCCCTGTGCATTCAACTCGATATCGATGGCGAATAACTGCATGAGGGCGTCGGCATCGAGCCTCCAGCCCTGCCGCAGCGCCTCCTCGCGTACCAGCTCGGCAATACCCGCCTTCAGCCGGTCGTGGCGCGCCGGCCCGGCGTCGCGGCAGCGCTCGGCCAGCGCGACGTGCGCGTCGATCAGGCGGTGCAGGTCGGCGCCGAGCCGCGCCACGTCCCGCACCTGGCCGAAGTGCGCGACGTAGACCGCCTCGGGGGCGAGCGCGACCATGCGCGCGAGCGTGGCATGCAGGGCGCGGGGGTCGAACTGCGACGGGCTGGTGGTGGGAAACACGGATGGCCGACCGTCCCGGTCGAGGGCACGATAGGACAGCCCGAAGCTGTCGCCGGCGAACAGATGCGCGCTGCGCGTGTCGCGCACCACGACATGATGGCGGGCGTGCCCCGGCGCATCGAGGAACTCGAGCACGCGACCGGCGAGCGTCAGACGGGCGCCCTCGGCCGTCTCAATGACCCGCTGCGCGGGCACCGGCACCACCTCTCCGTAGACGCGCTGGGTCGCCTCGGCGCCGTAGATCTCGACCGTCGCGGCCATGAGACGACTTGGATCGATCATGTGTCGCGCACCGCGCGGGTGCACCGTGAGGCGTGCGTTCGGGCACCGCGCCATGAGCGTTCCCGCGCCGCCCGCATGATCGAGGTGAACATGCGTCAGCACCACGTAGTCGACCTGCGCCGCAGAAACGCCGCGCGCCGCGAGCGCGGCGAGGATGCGCGGTGCAGCATGCGCCGTGGCGGTATCGATCACTGCGGCCCGCCCCTTCTCGATCAGGATATGCGCCGCCGTCTGGTCGGGACGTCCGTCGTAGAAGGCGTCGACCGCGCTGATGCCGTGGCCGTAGTCGATCACGCCTGCGCTCACTGCCCCGCCTCGCCCGCCGGTGGGCGATACCGCCCCCACGCGATGTAGCCGCGACCGAGCAGCGTCGACACGCGCTGCAGCTCCGGAACGTAGCGCTCCAGCCGCTGCCAGGGCCGCGCGAGGTTGACCGGGTTGCGACTGTAGCGGCGCATCGTGCGCCAGACGTGAAGGTTGAGCGGCGCAAGCCACCACGGATGGTATTTGACCCCCGCCACCGCGATGCGCGCGCCGACACGCGCATGCCCGAACAGATGCTCGAGTGCAGCCGTGGATTGCAGCACGTCGTGGACGTAGTGGAACAGGATCGCGTCGATGCCTTCGGGTAGCGCCGCGCGTTCCATCTCGGCTTCGATGAGCTCGACGTTCTGCCAGCCTGCGGCGCGCGCCCGCTCGCGCGCGAGCGCCATCATGCCGGAGCTGCGCTCGACGCCCACCACACGCCCCTGCGGCCCGACGGCCGCTTCGAGCAGCGGAAGGCTCAAGCCGGTGCCGCTGCCGACGTCGAGCACCGTATCCCCTGGCTGCAAGGCGAGCCGCGCAATCGTGCGCACGCGAATGCCCGCCGTAAAGCGCGCGCTCGCGTCGTAACCGGCGGCGAGGCCGTGGTAGCTGTCCTGCACCGTGCCCGACTCGCGCCGCGGCGTTTGCTGCGATTGCGTCATGGGGGGTGAAGGGTAGCAGCCGCCGACCGGCATGGCTCGGCCGGTACTCGCGCCGGCGGCTAGCCGGGTAGAATCCGGCCGCATGAAGCTCGCCGAGCTGAGACAGGAATACATGCGCGCCGGTCTGTCGGAGGCCGACGCGCACGACGATCCGTTTCATCAGTTCGAGCTGTGGTTCAACGAGGCGCTCGGCGCCGCGCTGCCGCTTGCCAATGCGATGACGCTGGCGACCGTGCGCAAGGACGGACGGCCGAACGCGCGCGTCGTCCTGCTGAAGGGCGTCGAGCACGGTGGCTTCGTCTTCTACACCAACTACGAAAGCGCCAAGGGGCGCGAGCTCGCCGAGCGGCCCGAGGCCTGCCTCGTGTTCCTGTGGACCGAGCTCGAGCGTCAGGTCCGCATCGAGGGTCGGGTCGAGCCGGTGCCGATCGCAGACTCGGAGGCCTACTTCGCCACGCGGCCGCTCGGCGCACGGCTCTCGGCCTGGGCGTCGGCGCAGAGCGGCCGCGTGGCGGACCGTGCAACGCTCGAGCGTGCGCTCGACGCCGCGCGCCAGCGCTTCGGCGAATCGCCGCCGCGTCCGCCGCACTGGGGGGGCTATCGCCTCACGCCGGCATCGATCGAGTTCTGGCAGGGACGGCCGGACCGCCTGCATGATCGCCTGCTCTACCGACGCAATGCCTCAGCCTGGCAGCGCGAGCGCCTCGCTCCCTGACACGGTGCTCGCTTTCCTGCGTGCGTCCAGGCTGGTCGCACCGCATGCACGGCCGCGTGCGGCGCCGCTCACCGGCGGCGTGTCCTCCGACATCTGGCGCATCGAGCTCGACGGCGGATCGATCTGCGTCAAACGCGCGCTGCCGCGCCTGCGTGTCGCGCAGCTGTGGGAGGCGCCGGTCGAGCGCAACGTCTACGAGCGGCGCTGGATGCAGACTGCCTGCGCCATCGTGCCCGGCATCGCGCCGCGCGTGCTGGCGCACGACGACACGGGCATGTTCGCGATGGAGTACCTCGACCCCGCGCACTATCCGGTGTGGAAAGCCGAGCTGCAGGCGGGACGTGCCGACCCGGACTTCGCGCGGCAGGTCGGCCGGCGGCTGGCGCGGGTGCACGCGGCGACGGCGGATGACGCGACGGTCGGTGCACGGTTCGCGACTGACGCCAGCTTCCACGCCATACGCCTCGAGCCCTACCTGCTGGCGACGGCCGTGCGCCACCCCGATCTCGCGCGCCGGCTCGAAGCGCTCGCCACGCGCACTGCGGCCACGCGGCGCGCGCTGGTCCACGGCGACGTCAGCCCGAAGAACATCCTCGTCGGCCCGCAGGGGCCGGTGTTGCTCGACGCCGAATGCGCCTGGTACGGCGATCCCGCCTTCGACATCGCGTTCTGCCTGAACCATCTGCTGCTCAAGTGTCTCTGGACGCCGCGCGCGGCGCCCGCCTTTCTCGAGTGCTTCGATGCGCTCGCCGACAGCTATCTCGCCGGCGTGCGCTGGGAACCGCCCACCGTGCTCGAGGCACGCGCCGCCAGCCTGCTGCCCGGCCTGTTCCTGGCGCGCGTCGATGGCAAGTCGCCGGTCGAATACCTCAGCGACGAAGTCGACCGTGCGCGCGTGCGGCGGGTGGCGCGCGCGCTGCTCGCGCAACCGCCTGCCCGGCTCGCGGATGTACGCGGCGCCTGGGCGCAAGAGGTCGACGCATGACGCATGCCGCGATCACCGAGCTGCGCGGCCGCCGGGTGTGGGACTCGCGCGGCCGCCCGACCGTCGAGGCGGAGGTCATCGTCGAGGGCGGCGCCTGGGGACGCGCCATCGCGCCGGCCGGCGCGTCGACCGGCGCGGGCGAAGCGAAGGACCTGCGCGATGGCGACGCGGCGCTGGGCGGATTCGACGTGCGGCGCGCGGTCGGGCACGTCAACGGGGAAATCCGCACCGCACTGCTCGGCATGGACGTCAGCGCGCAGTCCGAGATCGACGCCAAGCTGGTCGCGCTCGATGGCACCGCGGACAAGTCGCGCCTGGGGGGCAATGCGCTGGTCGCGGTTTCGCTCGCCTGCGCGCACGCCGCGGCGGCGGCCGCCGGCGTCCCGCTCTGGCGCCATCTCGCCGGCGCGCGCCGCGTCGCGCTGCCCGTGCCGCAGATCCAGATCTTCGGCGGTGGTGCCCACGCGCGCGGGCGCGTCGACATCCAGGACTATCTGGTGGTCTGTCCCGGCGCCGGCAGTTTCGCCGAAGCGCTCGAGTGGACCGCCGAGGTTTACGCCGCCGCGGGCGCGCGCCTGGCGAAAAAGAACGCACTGCAGGGCGTGGCGGACGAAGGCGGCTACTGGCCCGCATTCCGCTCCAACGAGGAAGGTCTTGCCGAACTGGTTGCCGCAATCGAGGCAGCAGGATTGAAGCCCGGCCGCGACGTCGCAATCGCCCTCGACATCGCGGCGACGCAGCTCTGGCGCGGCGGGCGCTACCAGCTGTCACTCGAGAATCGCGCGCTCAGCGCAGACCAGATGATCGCCATGCTGCTGCGCTGGATCGACGCGTACCCGATCGTCTCGATCGAAGATCCCTTTGCCGAAACCGATCACGCGGCGATGCAGGCCTTCACGCGCGCCGCCGGCGCACGGCTGCAGATCGTCGGCGATGACTACTTCGTCACCGACGCGGCACGCCTGCGCGCAGGCGCCGTGCGCGGCGCCTGCAACGCGATCCTGCTCAAGCCGAACCAGATCGGCACTCTGAGCGAAACCGAAGCCGCCTGGCAGGCCGCACGCGAGGCCGGCTACGACGCGATCGTCTCGGCGCGCTCGGGCGAGAGCGAAGATGTCTCGATCGTCCATCTCGCGGTCGGCTGGGGCGTGCCGCAACTCAAGGTCGGCAGCTTCTCGCGCTCCGAGCGCATGGCGAAGTGGAACGAAGGCATCCGCATCGAGGAGGCGCTCGGAACCAAGGCGCTGCTTTACCCCGCGAGGCGGCTGTTCGCGCGGCTTCGGGGTCAGACCCCTGTGGATAAGTCCTGATGACCGTAGTGCGCTGTAGGCCCGGATGACTTATCCACAGGGGTCTGACCCCATCGTCGTGCTTTTCAGGTTCGATGCCTCTCGCGCGCTGGCGACCACGGCCGAATCGCTTTCGAGCGACGGCATCGAGATCCATTGCTGCCCCGAAAGCGAAGACGTCGCCTACGAGACACTGCTGCCGAAAGCAAACGTCCTCTGGCACGTCCTGAAGCCGGTGACCGAGGCGCAGCTCGACAACGCCCCGCAGCTGCGCCTGGTGCAGAAGATCGGCAGCGGCGTCAACACCATCGCCGTCGATGCCTGCCGCGCGCGCGGCATCGCGGTGTGCAACCTCCCCGGCACCAACAGCCCGGCCGTCGCCGAAATGACGCTGCTCTTGATGCTGGCCTGCCTGCGCCGGCTGCGCGAGCTCGACGCCGCCGTGCGCCGTCCCGGCGGCTGGCCGCAGGCCACCGCGCTGCAGGACGGCTTCGGCGAGCTCGCCGGGCGAACCGTCGGCCTCGTCGGCTTCGGCGCGGTGCCGCGCCTGCTCGCGCCGATGCTCGAAGCGCTCGGCGCAAACCTGCTCTACTGGTCGCGCGGCGCGCGCAACGTCGAACTCGATGCGCTGCTCGCGCGCGCCGATGTCGTCTCGCTGCATCTTCCGCTTACCCCGGAGACCGAACGCCTGATCGACACGGCGCGGCTCGCAGGCATGAAGCCCGGGGCGATCCTGATCAACACCGCGCGCGGCGCGCTGGTCGACGAACGCGCGCTCCTCGAGGCGCTGCGCGCGGGTC
>Ga0209536_100000144_pt1 | contig 105500 bp, 90 predicted proteins | sample DeeMarSeWOR28_12_FD_187461 | JGI IMG/M metagenome (GOLD analysis project Ga0209536, IMG submission 187461) | Marine sediment microbial communities from White Oak River estuary, North Carolina - WOR-2-8_12 (SPAdes) (version 2) | ecosystem: Environmental > Aquatic > Marine > Intertidal zone >... | reverse complement strand
AAACGATGGCAAGCCTCCAGATGGTGATGTACGAGGAGGAGTTTGCCCAGGTCCAGGCCGTGACCGATCGGCTGGTCCAGGACGCCAACGCGCGGGTGGTCTTCGTCGTCGATAAGAACGGACAGCTGATTAGCGCGTCGGGTGAAACGGGAGACCTCGACACGACTTCCCTCGCCTCGCTCGCGGCGGGCAACATCGCAGCGACCGGAGGCATCGCCCAACTGCTGCGGGAGCAGGAGTTTGCCACCCAGTATCACGAGGGGGTTCGTCAGAACGTTCACATTCAAGTCGTGAGCCAACGCGTGATTCTTGTCGTCATATTCGATAATCGGACAAGCTTGGGCCTGGTGAGATTGCGTGTTAAGCGGGCAAACGAACAGCTGACCCGGATCTTCGAAATGGTCATGGCCAAGGCCCAGGATCCCTTCCAGCGCTCGCCCTTCGCGGAAATTACCGATGACGACATCGACAACTTGTTCAATGATTGACTGAAGAGGGCTTGGGGGGATGTCTTTCATCAACTACCTATCGCGCGAGATCAACTGCAAGATCGTCTACTACGGTCCTGGTCTTTGCGGAAAAACGACGAACCTACAGTACATCTACAATCGCACCAATCCTGAAGCGAAGGGCAAGATGATCTCCCTGGCCACGGAGACCGAGCGAACGCTGTTCTTCGATTTCCTTCCGCTCGAGATCGGCGAGATTCGCGGCTTCAAGACGCGCTTCCACCTGTACACGGTTCCCGGCCAGGTCTTCTACGACGCGAGCCGCAAGCTGATCCTGAAGGGCGTCGATGGGGTCGTCTTCGTCGCGGACTCGCAGATGCTCCGCTCCGAGGCAAACATCGAATCGATGGAGAACCTACGCACCAACCTGGCCGAGCAGGGGTACAATCTCGACACCCTCCCCTACGTCATTCAATACAACAAGCGCGACATGCCGAACGTCTCCCCCGTCGGGGAGCTGCGTCAGATGCTGAACACGGGCCGGGTGCCCGACTTCAACGCGGTCGCCACCACCGGCGAAGGCGTCTTCGAAACCCTCAAAGCAGTCGCGAAGCTCGTCCTCACCGAGCTGAAACGCGGCGCCGCCCGCTAGGGGACACTCTCCACCCCTATAACCTCCCGAATACAAACAAGTTCTCCTACCAAGATCGCAGCGCCACATCATTGGGCAATTCGTGGCCGGAACGACCGATGACCCATCGTGCCCAGAGCCGCGCGCCAAGTTCTCGAAGGTGTGCCCCATCACGTGGTGCTACGGGGCAACAATCGTCGCAGGCTGTTCTCGTATCGCCGCGACTATCTCTACTTCGTTTCATTGATGAGTCGGCATCTGCCGGGGGCGAGCATCTTGCTCAACGCGTTTTGCTTGATGCCCAACCACGTGCACTTGTTGCTCACGCCCCTTGAGCGCGCATCGCTAGCGGCGTTCATCAAACGAACCGCGCAGCGATATGCGCAGGTGCGCAACAAGCGCTACCAGACGACGGGCAAGCTTTTCGAGCAGCGCTATTACTCGAAGCCGATCAAATCCGAACAACACTTGGCCATCGCGACGGCCTATATCGATCTGAATCCCGTTCGCGCGCACTTGGTCGACGACGGCGCTCGGTATGCTTGGTCCACCTTGCGTCTACACTCCGGGCTGCGTTCAATACCTACGAGCCTCCAAGCGCTCTGGACCCCGAGTGACTGGTATCGGAGCCTTGGTCGCGATTCGCATGGCCGGGCGAGCGCATATCGCAACTGGATCGACGAGTGTCGAGAGCGCGATGAGTGGGACGCGATTCGAGAGGACCCGCCTCGGCCTAAAGGGGGTGCCCCGGTTCGTCCGAACCGCTCGCGCGCGTCTGGTTGAGCCTGCAGGAACGCGTCGCTGCGATCTTTGTTTGAGGACCGCTGTGATTTCAGTGGGTTGGAGGGGTGGAGAGTGTCCCCTAGACGATGAGGTTCAGGATTTTTCCGGGGACCCAGATTGTCTTTCGGAGCGGCTTTTCGTCGAGCTGGGCGGCGACGTTGGGGAGCTCGCGCGCCGCGGCCAAGGCCTGATCTTGGCTGGCGTCTTTCGGAAGGGTAATCCGCCCGCGGACCTTGCCATTGACCTGGACCGGGACCTCGACCTCGTCTTCCTCGCAAAGAGCCGGGTCGTAGCTCGGCCAGGGGTGCTCCTGAATGCTCGGACGGTGGCCGAGCATCTCCCACACCTCCTCGCCGAGGTGCGGCGCGAACGGATGCAGGAGCTGCGCAAGCACCTCGATCGCCTCGGCTGGCACCTGGTCGAGCTTCATCAGCTCGTTGCTGAGCACCATCATCGCGCTGATCGCGGTGTTGAATCGCAAGCCCTCGATGTCGTCGGTGACTTTGCGGATGGTCCGGTGAAGCAAGCGGGTCATCGCCGCGTCGGGCCGTGCTTCGGCGTCGGCTCGCTGCGCCACCGCGTATACGCGATCGAGGAAACGTCGGACGCCCGCGATCGAGCTGGTGCTCCACGGCTTGGTCGCCTCGAGCGGACCCATGAACATCTCGTAGACCCGCATCGAATCGGCGCCGAACTCGGCCACGATGTCGTCGGGGTTCACTACGTTGCCCCTCGACTTGCTCATCTTTTGCCCGCCCTCGCCGAGAATCATTCCCTGATGAACCAGCTTCTTGAACGGCTCTTTCGCGGACACCACGCCTTCGTCGTAGAGCACCTTGTGCCAAAACCGCGCATACAAGAGGTGCAGCACAGCGTGCTCCGCGCCGCCGACGTACAAGTCGACGGGCAGCCATCGCTGCGCAAGCTCCGGTGCGCACAGCGTTTCGGCGTTGTGCGGATCCACGAATCGCAAGTAGTACCAGCAGGAGCCTGCCCATTGAGGCATCGTGTTCGTCTCACGGGCAAACCAACGGCCGTCCCTTTGGAAAAAGCGCCAGTCCCTCGCGCGGGCCAAAACGCCGGCGGGATCCTCGCCAGGTTTGTAGTCGTCGAGCTCGGGCAGCCGTAGCGGCAGCTCCTTTGCAGCGACTGCCATGGGCTGATCATACCGAATGACGTGCGCATCGCCGGCGCGGGGATCCCCTTCACATTCGACGGGGAAGTAGATGGGAATGGGCTCTCCCCAGTAGCGTTGACGGGAGAAGATCCAGTCTCGGAGCTTGTACTCCACCCTCGCGCGTCCCTTCCCCGCTGCCTCCAAGTCCTCCGTGATCCGTTTCTTGATCTCCGCCGTTGGCAGCCCGTCGTACTTTCCGGAGTTCACGGCGGTCCCGTCCTCCACCATGGCCTCGGCTAGCGGCGAATCGCTCGGCTTGCCGGTCTTGCTGACCACTTCGACGATGGGAATCCGTTGCGCCTTGGCGAACTCGAAGTCCCGCTCGTCGTGCGCAGGGACCGCCATGATCGCGCCCGTTCCGTATCCCCAAAGCACGTAGTCGGCGATGTAGACAGGCACCTCGGCGCCGTTGACCGGATTGACCGCGTGTCCGCCCGTGAAGACGCCCGTCTTTTCCTTGCTTGCCTGGCGATCTCGCTCGCTCTTGTTCTTGGCTTGCTGAACGTAGGCGTTCACCTCCGCGCGGTGCTCCGGGGTGGTGATGACCTCCACCAGCGGATGCTCGGGGGCGAGGACCATAAAGGTGGCGCCGAAAAGCGTGTCCGGTCTGGTGGTGAAAACCTCGATGACCGCGTCGTGTCCCGCCACGTCGAACTCGACCTCGGCGCCTTCGGACCGGCCGATCCACTCCTGCTGCATGATCCGGGTGCTGTTTGGCCAATCGACGTGGTCCAGATCCTCTAGCAGCCGATCGGCGTAGGCGGTGATCTTCAGTACCCACTGACGAAGTGGGATGCGCTCTACGGGATGTCCCCCCCGCTCACTGACGCCATTCACGATTTCTTCGTTGGCTAGGACCGTACCGAGCGCTGGACACCAGTTCACGGGAATCTCGCTCTGGTACGCCAGGCCGCGTTCAAAGAGCTTCAGGAAGATCCACTGCGTCCACTTGACGTAGTCGGGCGAGGTCGTGTCGACCTCACGAGCCCAGTCGTAGCTGAAACCCAACATCTTGAGCTGGCGCTTGAAGGTCTCGATGTTCTTCGCGGTCGTTTCGCGTGGATGCGTCCCTGTGAGGATTGCGTGCTGCTCTGCCGGTAGGCCGAAGGCATCCCATCCCATGGGATGCAGCACGTCGTAACCGGTTGCGCGCCGGTAGCGCGCCACGATGTCGGTCGCGGTGTACCCCTCCGGATGTCCCACGTGAAGCCCCGAGCCCGAGGGATACGGAAACATGTCGAGGATGTACATCTTGGGCCGGTCGATCCCCTCGGGGGTACGAAACGTGTCGTCTTTGTCCCAGAAGCCCTGCCATTTGGGCTCAATCGTCGCTGGATCGTAGCGCGTCATCGCGGCTGCCATAGCATGCCGACGCGAAGGCCGCGATCCATGGGACAGGTCTCGAGCCGCGTGATGCAATCTCAGGAGCCCGACGCCGCAGGGGTCGACGCTCCACCAACTGCGCGTGCGGACTCCTCGGTCTTTTTCCAGCGGAAGGGCGAAAGCAGCTGGGCCGAGTAGCCTCCGGGAAAGTTCGGCAGAGCCTCGATGCCGATTTCAGTGGGGGGTTCCCGATCGCGAGGCAAGAATCTCGATCCAAAGACGATGTCCCACCAGATGATGTTCGCGCCGTAGTTGGTGTTGGCTTCCTCAAGTCGCTTCGAATGATGCCAACGGTGAAGCTCGGCCATGCTGAAGAGCCAATTGAGGGGGCCGAGCCGGATGTGGACGTTGCAGTGCTGGAACATGCCGTGAACTGCGGTGAACAGCGTGTGAAGCGCGACGATTCCGGTTCCCGCGCCCATGAGGACCAGCGGCGTAAGCGCCAGAAACTGCTGCGTGAACAGATCGAGCGGGTGAAACCGCCCGGCGTTGAGCCAATAGAGCCGGGGCGCGCTGTGATGGGCAGCATGAAAGCGCCAAAGGAATGCGTTTTCATGCATCAGCCGATGAATCCAATACGTCCCGAGCTCGCCGATGACGAGCGCCAACAACAACTGCGCGACGAGCGGCCATTGGGAGGGCCAGAGCGACGTGCCGAGAGTGCGCGACAACCACCCTGCAGCAACGGTGAGGCTCCCGACGAACACTACCGTATAGACCTCCGGAATCCAGAGGTTGACCAAGTTGTGCACCAAGTCGGTCCTGATGTCACCGTGGCTTCGGAGCCAGTGCCTCTGATATGGGTGCACATGCTCCAGCACGAGCAGCACGAGCACGGTCGCGCCGGTCAACACCACGGCGGTCACCACGGGGTCCCAGCCGCGGCCGATGCCGTAAATCCCGAGGCCCATTACGCCGCCGAACACGATTGGGAAAGTCGCGTACGTGAGCGCCGTATCGACGATGGGAAGCTCGTGCATCCGTTCCATGCGGCCCTACGCGATCGAAAATCCCCCGTCGACCCGGATCGTCTGCCCCGTGATGAAACGCGCCGCCGCGCTTGCCAGGAACATCACGACCGGCGCCACGTCTGCAGGCGTGCCCCATCGTCCCAAGGGCGTGCGGTCCAAGAACGGCTTTTCGAGCGGCTCGATGCCCTTCATGAGAGCCGTCATCTTGGTCTCGACCAGCCCCGGGGCCACGGCGTTGACTCGTATCCCGTCGCCGGCCCAGGCGGCGGCGAGGTTCTTCGTCATCTGCACCGTGGCCGCCTTGGCGGCCGCGTACCCGGGAACGATGGGAACCGCAAAGAACGCTCCCATCGAAGCCATGTTGATGATGCTGGCCCCGCCGTCGAACGCGCTTTTCGCGAGCTTGCTCCTACAACCCACGGCGAGCCGATACCCTCCGAACAAGTTGATGGCGACCGACTCTTCGAAGACGTCGGGCACGGCTTCGTGCTTGCCGCCGGGAAAATTCCCGCCGGCATTGTTGACCAAGACGTCCAGCCGATCGATCGAAGCCGCCAGGGCATCGATCGCCCGTTTGTTGGTGAGCACGAGCTGGCGATACTCGTGCCTCGAAAGGTCGGTGTCGTACTCGTCCGCCGATGCACGCGTTCCGGTGATCAGCACGTCGGCCCCCGCCTTTGAAAACGCATCGGCGACGGCCTTTCCGATTCCGCTGGAGCCACCGGTCACCAGCACGCGGGCGTCCGAGAAGTCGAAGGTCGTGACGTTTCTCATAGGGTCGCCTCGCTGTCGATGTCGATCATGATCTTGCCTCCGGCGTTCGGCTCGGTGGCCACCTCCAAGGCATCTACGAAGCGCTCCAGAGGAAACCGGTGCGTGATCATCGCCGAAAGGTCTCGTCTGCTCAGAAGCCGCAAGGCTTCGGTGTAGTCGTCCGGATACTCCATCGCGCCACGGATGGTGAGCTGCTTCATCATCACCCACAGGAAGCTGACGTTGACGGACTGCTCGTGAAGCGCGACGACCGTGAGCCGCGCTTCGGGCTTGGCGTTCTGCAGAACGTCGGTGATGACCTTGCTTGCGCCGGATGCCTCGATGTAAGCGTCCGTTCCAGCCATGGGCGCCCCCATCAGAGGCGCCTCGCCGTGGAGCTTCCTCAGCTCCAGCCAGGGGTCCCTTTCGGCCACGTGGATGACCGCGCGCGCGCCGAGGGCGAGCGCAAGCTCGAGACGACGCTCCGAGAGATCGACGGCCACCACGTCCGAAACGCCGCGATCCTGCAAGGTGGCAATCGCGCAAAGGCCGATCGGGCCCGCCCCGAACACGGCGACCTTGTCGTCGGGCCGAATCTCGGAGCGGTCGACTGCGTTCATGCCGACGCCGAGAGGCTCACAGAGCGCAGCGAGGTGCATGGGAAGGCCCTTGGGGATGGCAAACAAGCTGCCACCCGAGGCCGCGTCGCGAACGAGCAAGCGCTCGGTGAATCCGCCCTCCGATCCGCCATTGCCGATCATGTTTCCGTTCGCGGTAGGATTGAGCACCACCCGCATGCCGGGGGTGAGCCCGGTCACCTCCCGACCCACAGATTCGATCACGCCCGCGAGCTCGTGCCCGAGCGGCATCGGACGGCAGAGGCCACCCATCCGAACGTATCGGACGTCGGTTCCGCACAGCCCGCAGGCGGCCACGCGCACCACGGCGTCTCTCGGCCCGGGGTCGGGCTCGCGAGTCTCGTCGATTTGAATCTTGCCGGGCCCGTGGACATTGACCTGCCTAATCATGCGCCTCCATCTCGACCGGAAACCGTTGGTAGTAGAAATCGAACCGTTTGCGAAGCGCCTCGGGATCGATCCCAAACTCCGCTCGTAGGTCGTAGAGAATCCGGCCGTGCTTCCCTCGCGGGTGCTCTTGCATGTAGGAATCTAGCGAGCGGCGCGCCCCCGCAGTCATTTCGAGGTCCGCTACCGCATAGATTCGTTCCACCATGGCCACGTCGTCGCGCATGAACTCGTGAAACAGCACGTCGAGGCTCCGACCCGCCGGCACCAGCTCTCGATCCCGGACGCATGCCCGCAGCAAATGCTCGACCCGATCGCTCCAATAGGCCGCCACCGCGGCCGGCTCAACCCGCGTTCGCCGCATCCGATCGCCGTAGGTCAGCATCGTGATGGCCGAAGCGAGGACCGCCACTGGATCGCGATGCGTGATCGCCACCGTCGCGTCGGGGAACGTATCGACGAGGGGCCCCAACTGCTCGAGATGTTGCGGAGACTTCAGGATCCACCGATCCGGTCCTCGCATCCACTGCAACGCTTTGAGCACGTTCTTCAAGTACGCATAGTGCGGGCGCTGGTCGTGCGCGTAGTAGTAGTCGCGCCAGCGAGGCACCACAGCCAACCACTCCGGCAAGTAGGTCGAAAAATCCAAAGCTCCGAGCTCGATTTCCTCGTGCACATGGTCGGGCGTCATGTCGTGCATGTTCTTGAGCAATGGAGCTACGTGGCCGAGCATCTCGTATTCGCGGACGCAGCGGAGGTATCGTGGATCTTGCTGTTTGGGCAGGGCAGCAGACGCCGACGCATCGGGAATGGGCTCGAGGCTCTCCCAGTATGGAAGCGACCGGAGCCGCGCGTCAGACGCGATGAGGTTCACCAGGTGCGTGGTCCCCGACCGAGGAAGGCCCGCAATGATGATCGGCGCACGGATCTCGACCTCGTGAATCTCGGGATGCCGCTCGAGCAAATCGTGAAAACGCATTCGGTTGGTCGCGTACCGCACCATGTCCCCAAAGAAACGAGCTCTTCCCATCGGGCCGAGCGCGGCGTCCTCTCGAGCCGCCTCGCACCAGACGTCGAGGCGCTCGCGAAAGTCATCGGGGCCGAAGCTCGCAAGCCCCGTGCGCTTCGCCGCTTCCTCGAGAACCGCCGCCGATGTCAGCTGGACTCGCACGCCCGCGAATCCGTCGAGGACCATTTTTTGCATCGGCGTCAGCCTAGGCGCGCCGAGATCGTCGATTCGAATGTCCTCGGTTTGCTGGCTCATGCCCCAGGCCTCCGTGCTCCGGCGGCGTCGAGCTTGGATTGGAGGTCGCGGAGCTGCTTGCGAAGCCACTGCGTCAGCCAGAAGTTTCGACTCTCGCTTTCGAGCTGCCGATGCGCCTCGATCATCGCCTCCAACGCGGCCTCGTTGTGCGGCGAAGCGGTGAGGGCGATCTCCGCCAGGTAGATCGCTTCGAGGGGCTCGTGCGCCGCAACCCGGGCCTGCGCTCTATGGGCGACCGCATCGGCGCCGCCGGCCAGCTCCACCAAGTCCCCGTGTACCTGGCTCGGAGGCACCGCATAGAGCTCCGTCGTCGAGCGGTGATGGAACCAGCCCGCGTAGCTCTCCCAAATCGCCCGCACGCTCCAAGAGACTTTTCCGTACCCTTCGCCGACCTCGAGCTCCGGGGGCAGCTGGATTTCCCGCATGAGCGTGCGCACGTCTTTGCCGTGATTCATGCCTCGGACGGTTTCGTCGTGGACATGGCGCACCGCATCTCGCAGGCGCGTGAGCTCTTGCTGAATCGTCTCCTTACCCACGACCGGGCCATGGTGGCCCGTCAAGAGCATCGCCGGCTCGAGCGCCCGCACCCGCTCGAGCGACTCTATGAATCGCAACGCGTCGCGGTATCGATCTCCCCGGATCGTCACGAGATTCGGAAAGTGGCCGAAGAGCGCGCTAAAGAGGTTCCCGCAGAAGCAGATCTCGTGATCGGGCAGCCAAACGACCATCGAATCCGTCGTCTCTCCTCCGGGGGTCCAAAGAAGCTCCAACCGAAGCCCTCCGAGCTCGAGGTCGAAACGATCCGCGAAGGTGATGTCGGGCGTGGGCCTCGACTGGGCGGCGATGGGCCCGCCGACGTTTTCTTGAATGTGCTTCCATGCGCGCGCGATTGCGTCAGCAAAGGCAAAGGCGCTGCGTGAGGCGCGGAAGGCTGCAATGCGCGCATCGTCCGCTTGATGGGCCTGATTGTTCGCGTGCGCGACGACCTCGGTGCCCTTCTCGCGGAAGGCGTCCACCCCACCCACGTGATCCACGTGGCCCTGCGTCAGCAGGATGTATCGGACGGGGCTCGGGTCGACCGCCTCGAAGTTGCGCTTGTGGACCGGGGCCTCGAAGCCCATGCCGGTGTTGATGACAATTCGCCCTTCCGGCGTGATCATCAAGTACGCGTTGGAGAGCCCCTCGGAGAGGTAGATGAAGTCGTTGATCGGCAGCGCCTCGGATTGAGAAGCCGGCTGGATCTGGAACCCATCGGGCCGGGAGCGGTAGAGAGGGATCGAGCTCATGATGGTGCCGTCGGAGCTTGGCGTTGGAGGCGCAATACTGAAACGTGCGTCGGGTCTTGCTAGTACCCGGCTTTTGCTTTTGCCACAACGGCGCTATGTTTCCATCTCGCTCGGGGCGCCCGCGAGGGCTGAGAAGAACCCGTCGAACCTGATCCGGTTTGAACCGGCGTAGGGAAGCGAGCCATCCAGCTCCTTCCCTTCGAGAGGAGCATGATGAAGGAATTTTCACTGCCACTACGAGGCGCCCACAACCCGTCGAGCCAAGGCGCGGGCACGACGCCGGGCTCCTTTGCCAACGCCCCGGACATCGGGGGTCCCCGCGCTTATTCGTCCCCCGACACTCCCGGCATGCCCCAGCCGAGCGACAAGACGGCTTGGGATTTCATGCCCGAGGACTGGCGCTACGAGAACGGAAGCTGGCATCCCCCGTCCGGCTTCGTCCCCATCACGCAGCTCGAGCATGCCCGGCTCGGCACCGTGACGCCCGAGATGCGCAGGGTCGCCGAGCGCGAACGTCATCTCACTCCGGAGCAAGTGCGCGACGAGGTGGCGGCCGGCCGGATGATCATTCCAGCCAACAAGGTGCACCTCGGCCATCGTCTGGACCCGATGTGCATCGGGCGCGCCGGTCTCACCAAGATCAACGCAAACATGGGCGCCTCGCCGGTGTCATCCGGCACCGAAGAGGAAGTGGAAAAGCTGCGATGGGCTGAACGCTGGGGCGCCGACACGGTGATGGATCTCTCGACGGGCGGCGATTTGGATGCCACGCGCGAAGCGATCATTTGCAATGCCCGCGTGCCCATCGGCACCGTTCCCATCTACTCGATGATCATCGGCCGCAAGATCGAAGACCTGACGCTGGACGTGATCCTCGACACGCTGCGCCATCAAGCACGCCAAGGTGTCGACTACTTCACCATCCACGCGGGCGTGGCGCGAGAGCACTTGCCATTGATCAAGAAGCGGCTCATCGGGGTGGTGTCGCGAGGCGGGTCACTGCTGGCCAAATGGATGATCCATCACGGCAGGGAAAACCCGATGTACGAGCATTTCGACGCGATTTGCGACGTCATGCGCGAATATGACGTCTCGTTTTCCCTGGGAGACGGGCTGCGGCCGGGCGGGCTTGCCGATGCCACCGATGCTGCGCAGCTAGGGGAGCTCGATCGTCTCGGGGAGCTCACCGAACGCGCGTGGCGCAAAGGATGCCAAGTCATGGTCGAGGGCCCCGGACACGTGCCCTTCGATCAGATCGAGTACAACATGAAGCTGCAGCGGCAGCGCTGTCACGGTGCGCCCTTTTACGTCCTGGGCCCCCTGGTGACGGATGTGTTCCCCGGGTACGACCACATCACGAGCGCAATCGGCGCGACGGCTGCGGGCTATCATGGCGCGGCGATGCTCTGCTACGTGACACCCAAAGAGCATCTTGGCTTGCCCAAGAAAAACGACGTCAAGCAAGGTTGCATCGCGTACAAGATCGCGGCCCACGCTTCCGATGTGGCGCTCGGCATTCCCGGAGCCCGCGACTGGGATGACGACCTCACTCGGGCTCGCGCGGCCCTCAATTGGGAGAAGCACTTCGACCTCGCGTTCGACAGCGACACCGCACGCGCGTTTCACGACGAAGACCTCGACGTCGATACCGACTTTTGCGCCATGTGCGGTCACGATTGGTGCTCGGTTCGCATCTCCAGGGAGATCGTCGAGTTCGAGTCCGGCAAGGCGGCCGGTTTCGAGCGGGCAAGGGTGATGAAGTCGCCCGCGCTCAGCCCAGAGCAACAGGAAATCCTCCGCACGCGCGGCCACCTCTCCCCCGAGGAGATCCATCAGCTTGCCAACAAGACCAAGGGAGCCGTCGGCGGGGCTGAAAAAGCAGCATGTCACAGCGACCTCGTCACCAACGAAACAGAAGCGTTGCGGGTCCAGGGACAAAAACTGCTACAGTTGCGCCGTAAGGGGGACGAAGGCGCGCCGCGACCGTAGACGCGCCCCCGAGGAAGGTGAAAAGAGATGGGGAAGAAACTGGTCCTGAGTCTGGCGATCGGCACGTTGGCTGCTGCGTTCGGGTGCTCCTCTTCAGGGAGCGGCAGCAAAACGGCGTATTCCTTGGAGCAATTCCAGTACCCTCTCGAGTCGACCGATGTGGCGACCGGGCAGGAGATCTACGCGGAATTCTGCGAGGGTTGCCACCCGGGCGGTGAAGAAGGCGACGGTCCGAGGATCTCGGGGCTAACCCTCTCCCCAGCGAAGATGCGTTGGCAGGTTCGGGTGGGCGGCGATGACATGCCGGCCTTCGGTCCAGACAAGATCAGCGACTCCGACCTGGAAGCGCTTCTCGCATACACCGAGACACTCGGCGCCAATACGCGCTAGGGGAGCGTCCTGCGGGCGAGCTCCACGGGATCATCTCCGGGCCTGAGCGCGCGGAGCCAGAAGTGATAGCTCTGGGCATCGGCTTCGATGACATACGGTGGTAGAGGGCCCCTACCCCAGGAGTTGTCGCCGGCGACGCCGCGTTGAGCGCGGTCGAGGTGGAGGTGCACCCGTCCGTCCACGATCACCTCGTGAGGATGCTTGGCTGCTTCGAGGGCCTCTGCAGAAAACGGCGATGCGTTGACGCTCAGCAGCGGCTCGCCCACTGCAAGCAGGCCGTACCCCGTCGAATCGGTGAGCGTGACGAACCGTACGTCACTCTTGTTACCGCTCTCCTGGGGTCGCGCGTAGGGAACGAACTGACCGGCCACCGAGCCCGCGTAGAGCCCCACCGGGAGCAGGAGACGATCCGCGTAGGTCGGCTCTGGTCCGGGGCCGAGCCACTGAATCCGATCGAGCGCGCCGTCGAGCGCGGCTCTCATTCCAAAGCGCGGGAGCTCCGGCAGCTCCTCCGACGGCGCGAACGAAAAATCGATTCCGAGCTCCCCCGAAGCAAACACCCGATAGGTCAGGGTGAACAGGGCCGCCACGCCGTTGGCCTCGAGGTCCGCGGAGATGACTGTCTCCGCATCCGACATGCTATCGACGCTCAGATCCGTGACCAAAAGCCCGGTCCCGAGGTCGCGCCAAACCGCGGCTCGGCTCTCGAGCGAGTTGCCCAGGTCGTTGTCGGTCATCGCTCGCCAGAAATAGGGGCGTAGCGGCTCGGCGAGCAGATCGGTGTCGTCTGCGACGAAGGAGCGCAGCGCGCCGTTGGTCGCGTCGATTGTCACGGAGAAGCCATCGCCAGCGACTTCGATGAAGCTCTCGGTTTGGGTCACCTGGAGTGGGGGCGCGCCCGACGGGTCGATCGGCGGACCAGGGACCGTCGAGGGAAGCTCGAAGTCGGCCCAAGCGACCTCGTGCCCCGCGTTCGCCCAGCTCTGGTCTTCCTTGAGCACGAACGACAGGCCAACCCGCGCCTCCGCACCCGCGGGGACTGCAACCTCGATGATCGGAACGCTCATCTCGGCGCTCTGTCCGGGCGCCAAGCTCGGCAGCTCGAGCGAGCCGTCGTATCGCACGGTTCCATCGATGGTGAATTCGTAGCGACCCGTCAGCAGCTCGGTCCAATCGATGTGGTCATAGCGGTTGGTGACGCGCACGCGTCCCGCAGCCAGATCTACGGCCTCGACCTCGACCGGCTGCATGACCCTCTTCACCACGGCAAGCGCGGGATGGGGTGTTTGATCGGAGTCGAGCAACCCGTTCATGCAGAAATTGTTGCCGAACGTCCGGTTGACCCCGGTGGCGTCGGGCACGCTGGGACCGACGTCGCCGCCGTATCCGAAGAACGTTTCGGTCGAAGAGCCCGGGATGGGCAAGCGGATGCCCTGGTCCATCCAATCCCAGATGAAGCCCCCCTGCGCCTGCTCGTAGGCGTGAAAGACGTCCCAGAACTCCTTCATGTTGCCGTTGCTGTTTCCCATTGCGTGCGCGTACTCGATCAAGATGATGGGTCTCGGCTGCGGCTCGCTCACGTATTCCTCGACCTGCGAGGCGCTCCGATACATCGGACACTGGATGTCGCTGTGGTCGGCGACGATGCTGTTGGCGCCCCGGGCGGTGCCCTCGTACGACACGATGCGCGAGGGGTCACGCTGGTGCAGCCATTCGCTCATCCGGTCGAACGTCTCCCCGTCGCCGGCTTCGTTGGCCATGGACCAGATGATGATCGAGGGATGGTTCTTGTCGCGTTCGACCATGCGCTCGAGCCGCTCTCGATGCATGGGCTCCCATTCGGGAAGGCGCCCCAAGTTGATTCCCAGCACCTGCCACAAGCCATGCGACTCGATGTTCGCTTCGTCGACCATGTAGAGACCGAATTCGTCGGCGAGCTCATACCATCGCGGCGCCAATGGATAGTGCCCCGGGCGCACGGCATTGAAGCCATTCTGCTTGAGGAGAAAGATGTCGGCGAGCATCTGCTCTTCGGTGACGTAGTGCCCGGTGTCCGGATTGTGCTCATGCCGGTTGACGCCGCGAATCAGAATGGGCTTCCCGTTGATCTCTAGGACCCCATCCCGGATGGCCACTTCCCTGAACCCCACGCGCTGAGAAAAGTGCTCCTCATCGCCAGATTGATCCCCGACGTCGACGCGTAGATCGTAGAGGTTGGGTGTCTCCGCGGTCCAAAGCGCGGGGGTGGAGACCACGCCGGTTAGCTCCACCGTCGTATCACCGCAGGGCTCGAGGATGACGGTCTTCGTCGCGAGCTCGCTTCCGTCGAGATTCGCCCGGACCGTGACGGTGGAACGGCTGTCGACGAGCCGTTTGAGGTCGATCCGCACGGTGACGTTCGCCCCCGTGTAGCTTTCGTTCAGGTCGGCGCGAAAATCGATGTCCCGGACCTGCGAGTCGGCAGACGACCAGAGATACACGTCGCGGAAGATGCCGCTCATGTTCCACATGTCTTGCTTTTCAACCCAGGACCCGTCCGACCAGCGATAGACTTGCACCGCGAGGACGTTTTGTCCCTCTCGCAAGAACGGCGTGAGATCGAACTCGGCGCCCGCCCGGCTTCCTTGGCTGTAGCCGACCCGCTGCCCGTTGAGCCAAAGATAGAACGCCGACTCAACCCCATCGAAGTGAATGAAGACGTGACGTCCCTGCCAGTCGCCCGGAACCTCGAAGGTCCGGCGATAGGAGCTGACGCCGTTCCCCTCCGAGGGAATCACGGGGAACTCGAAGTCGGACTGGAGCTCGGGATCCCACGGGTAGTGAATGTTGAGATAGATGGGCTCGCCGTAGCCCAGCATCTCCACGTTGGACGGCACCTCGATCGCGTCCCAGCCCGAATCGTCGAAATCGATCCCTTCGAAGCCTTGGGGTCGCGACTCTGGAGATTCGGCAAACGAAAAGCGCCAGGTGCCATTCAGGGAAAGCCGACGAGGCTCTGCGAGCGCGGCCGGATTCTCGCCATCGCTCGGAGCAAAGAGGGGGACGAACGTGGCGTGCGGAAGCTCCCTATTGACCTCCGTCACCTCGATGTTGTTCCAGAGGGGCTCGGCACCCTCGGGCCAAGCGACCTCGCCGCCATTGCACAGGCGCGCCGTCGAGCTCTCCGAAGAGTCACTCCTGCAACTGGCTAGCAGCGGCAACGCAAGCACGATAAAGAGCGCACGACCTCGTCGAACGGGAAGCAAGCGAATCATCGGGCACCTCAGGGTGGCCACTTACTCTATCGGCCTATCCCCAGCAATCGGATCACGGCCCCCTGACCTACGACGTGCGCTCCTTGAGCCGGTACACCTTGATGTTGCGGTCGGTCCTCTTCACGTACGATTTCATCTGCGGAATCGTATTTTCGATCTTGGGCCAGAGGATCGCCTTTTCCGAGTCCGTGAGACGCGTGGCCGCGACGTCCTTCTCCGCGGCGCCGAGTCGAATCTTGGCCTCGGGGTTCGCATCGAGATTGTACGACCAGGCGGGATGGTTGGTACCGCCGAAGTTGCTGGCGATGACCAGCACGTCGTCCCCGTCCTCGGTGTATCCCAGCTGTACGACGCGCGGCTTACCCGACTTCCGACCGGTCGTGATGAGGGTGAGCTGCGGGATCGTGAGCGGCCCCGTGCTGGTGAACCGTCCGCCGCTGAGCTTGTAGAGCGCTGGGTCGACCTTCGATGCAAACGTCTTCGCGATCCAGCTTCCGACGGGCGTCGTCGAAAACCAGTTGATGAAGTCTCGATAGCTCATCCCACCTCCAACGGCGGGGAGCATACCACGCACGCGCAGCGAAGAGGGGGAACCGCTTCCAAGGTTAGAGACCGAGCCAGCTACGGGCGTCGAGTGGGCGGGTGCCTCGTCGAACCTCGAAGAAGAGCACGGCATCGGGACTGCCGGTGTCGAGCGTGCCGATCCGCGTGCTCATGCCGACCCAATCACCCACTTGCACGTCCGTGGTGCCCAAGCCTCCATAAACCGTGTAGAAGCTCCCGCCGTGGTCGAGGATGACCATGAGCCCGTAGGCACCGTACTGCCGCGCGAAGGCCACTCTGCCGTCTGCCGCAGCCCGAACCGGCCCACCCGGCCTTCCGTAGAACTCGAGCCCCGGCGCCCCTTCCCGGGAGCTCTCCCCGATCCGCATCGAGCCTTGCACCGGCAATGCCAGTTGTCCGCGCATTTCCGAGAAGCCGTCACCGAGGTCGTCCATGTCACCCGACACCCGGATGCGGCCGTAGCTCAAGCTGTCGCTCGCGACTTCCTGCCGCTCCCCGCGGAGCGTGTCCTGAAACAGCGACGCGCTGCGCGTGCTTTCCTCGAGCTCCTGCTTCTTGGCCTCGAGGGCTCCTAGCATGGCGTGCGCCTCTTGAAGCGCCTCGGCGAGCTCGTTCTTCTCTGCGCGAAGCGCCGCACCGCGCTGCTCGAGAAACTCCATCGTGTCGAGATCGTTCTTCACCATTCGAGACAGCCGCTGCACGCGCGCGAGGTGCGCCATCAGCGCATCGAACCCTCCCGCCACGGGCAACATCCCCGCACGGCGAACCCGGTAGAGCGCCCTCGCCCGCTCGTGCAGCCGCCCTTGGGCATCGTCACGCTGACTCGCCAGGCCGGAGATCTCGGTGTCGATCTGCGCTTGCCGCGTGTGGGCGTGCTCGACACGAGCGAGGCTCTCGGCGATCTTGCCCTCCACCGCCGCCACGTCGGTCAGCCCGGCAACGCCCAAGTCTTGCTCGGCGCTGGCGGTCGCCGCGAAGAAGCCCGCCGCAATCCACACCCAGAGCTTGCGCTTGATCTTCATGTCACACCGAGAGATAGCGTCGCACGGAGAGCGCGCTTCCGATTGCACCGATGAGGGCCCCTCCGAGCAAGAGCGCGAGCATCGTCCACGCGCTCAAGAAGACGATTCGGCTTCCGGTCAAGGCGGCCAGTGTCGAGTCCACCGGCTCGTGTAGCGCGAGATAGCCTGCGAGGAGCGCAAGCACGGCGAGGAGCGCGGAGGCAAAGCCCTGGAACATGCCCTCGAGCACGAACGGCCCGCGAACGAATCCGTTGGTCGCGCCGCAGAGCTTCATCACCTCGATCTCCTGACGTCGCCGTGCGACCGCGAGGCGGATCGTGTTGCCGATGACGGCGACGACGCAGAAAACCACCAGCAAGGCGAGACCCGCGGCCAGCATGCGTGCACCCCACAAGAGATGATCGAGCTTCTCGAACCAGCCGCGGTAGCTCTCCACGTCGCTGACCGCGCGAAACTGCCCCAAACGCGACGCGATCGATTCGCTGCGTTCGCGGGTCACCCCGTTCACCAGCGTGACCTCGAGCGAAGCAGGAAAGACCTCCGAAGGGAGCGAGCCGAGATCTGCACCGACGTCCGCTTCCTCGAGGAAGGAAGCCCGCGCCTGCTCCGGTGTGACATGTGTGACCTCGCTGACGTCGCCCAAGCCTTCGAGCACGACCCGAAGCTGTGCAATGTCCTGGGGATCGGCGTCGTCCTTGAGGAACAAGGTGATGCGTCCGCTGTGCCCCCACCGCGTCGCTGCCGCATCGAGATTGGTGACGCCGAGAAGCGTGGCGCCGAGGCACAGAAATGCGACGGCCAGGCTGGTCACCGCCACGACATAGAGCCGCCGCTCCTCGCGAAGGCCCCTCCTCGCTCGCGTCATTGCGCTCTTCACGTCCATCGTTTCACCCCACCAGCGTGTGAATGCCACTGCCTGGCCAGTGTTTGAGCCCCTTCTGAGCCTCCACCACACGGCCTTCGTCGATTGCGACGAGTCGATGGTCTCGTTTCGAGATCAAGGAATGGTCATGCGTCGCAAACAGCACGGTCGTGCCCGTTGCGTTGATTTCCTCGAACAGCGTCAGGATGTCGATCGCCAAATGGGGATCGAGGTTGCCCGTCGGCTCGTCTGCCAAGATCAGCGCCGGCTCCGGAACGATCGCTCTTGCGATGGCGACCCTCTGCTTCTCGCCACCCGAAAGATTGCTGGTCTGCTCGGGACCGCGCCCGGCCAACCCGACCCGCTCGAGCGCCTCTGCAACCCGGGAACGAATCAGGCGCTGCGGTATGGACAGAATCTCGAGGGCCACGGCCACGTTCTCGAAGACCGTCCAATGGTCGATGATGCGGAAGTCCTGAAACACGATCCCGAGGTTGCGGCGCAGAAACGGCACCGAGCCGTCCGTCAAGCGTCCGATGTCCCGGCCGCAAAACAGCACCCTGCCCTCGTCGACCGTGAGCTCTCGATACACGAGCTTCAAAAGCGTGCTCTTGCCGGCCCCGCTCGGTCCGGTGATGAACACGAACTCGCCGCGATCGACCAACAGATTGACGCCCCGAAGGGTCGGCTGGTCGGGACGAAAGAATTTGTAGACGTCCTCCAACACCAGAATGGGCTTGGACAGCTGCGGCTGGCTGGCGCGCGCACCAGCGCGGAAGAACGGAAACGGGCGAACGACCTTGGTCCCCTGCATAGGGTTCCCGCTACCCCGTTCAGCGCCTCGGGGGCAAGAAATCGGCCAATAATCCGTGGTTGCCGGCTGCGCCAAGGGGGCTAGAGTCCCGGACCATGGAGGAGCCAGCGGTCTTGTACGAGGTGGAGGGCTTGGTCGGGACGATCACCCTCAACCGCCCGGCACGGCGCAACGCGATGACGCCAGAGCTCCTGGACGCGTTTTCCGGTGCGATCGAGCAGGCGCAACGCGACCTCGGCATTCGTTGCCTGGTGATCACTGGAAAAGGGGATTGCTTCAGCGCCGGCGCCGATCTCCGCTCGTCGCTGCAGCGCGATGATCTGGGCAAACCATCGGCCGAGATGTCCTTTGCGATGTACGAGCCGTTCCTGAAGGTGCTGCACATCGAGGTCCCCGTCGTCGGGGCGCTCAACGGCCACGCCGTGGGCGGCGGCTTCGGTCTGGCGCTCTTGACCGATATCCGAATCGCAAATGCCGACGCGAAATACGGAGCCAATTTCGCGCGCTTGGGAATCCATTCTGGGCTGGGAATCAGTTATGTGCTGCCTCGCCTCGTCGGCGTGGCACACGCATCGGAGCTGCTCTTCACGGGGCGGCTGGTCACCGGAAGCGAGGCGTTGCGAATGGGGTTGGTCACGCATGCCAAGGACGCCGGGGAGGTCTTGCCGACTGCGACGGCGCTCGCCCGCTCGATCGCGGCTTCCGCGCCGCTTGCCGTACGACAGATGAAGGCCTCGATCCGGCGGGCGCTCGGTTGGCGCATCCGGGACGCCGCGCGCGAAGAAGCCGCGCTTCAGGCGGCGAGCTTGCAAACCGAAGACGCCAAGGAGGGGGTTGCCGCAACCCTCCAGAAGCGAGAACCTGACTTCACGGGCCGATAGGCGCCAAGATCGCGCCGTTGCGACAATCCATGCTGACCATCCCCGAGCTGCCGCTGCCCCTCGACGAAATACCCGAACGGCTACGCCGTTTCGCCGATCCCAACGCGCCGGCCCCCGCGAAGATGATGGCCGCGCGCGGCATGGTTCCCGTTCGCGGAAGCGACCTGGTGCTCCTCCTGGTGCAGCTCACGTCCGATGGCGACCCAAGCGTGTCACAGTCTGCGACCGACACCCTCGTTCAACTGCCCGAAAACGTGCTTTTGCCGGCATGCGAGCAGGAGCTGCCGCCCGCCGTATTTCACGAGCTAGCAGCTCGATTCTCGAGCAACGATGAGGTGTTGGCGCGCCTCGCATCCAATCATGCGGCGGCGGATGCGACCATTGCGCTCATTTCGACCCATTGCCCCGAGCGCATCACCGAGATCATCTCCGTCAACCAGCAGCGACTGATCGGCGCACCCCAGATCATCGAAGCGCTCTACAAGAACCGAAACACCCGCATGTCGACGGCGGAGCGACTCATCGAGCTCGCCGTCCGCCACGAGGTCGAGCTCACGGGGATCCCCATGTTCGAGGAGCTCAAGCGGGAGATCCGAGGCCAGTTGATTCCGGAGCCGAGCGACGAACCCTTGCCCGGGGACGAGATCTTCTCGCGGGCTCTCGATGAGGACGCCGACGTCGATGCCGTCGACCGCGACGACGTCGAAGGCACCGAGGAGACCAAGGAGGAGTTCATTCCCCTGCAGACGAAAATTCGCGGCATGAATACGGGCGAGAAGATCCGCCTCGCCTTGCTGGGAAACGCCGCGGCTCGCTCGATTCTGGTTCGGGATCCCAACCGCGTCGTGAGCATGGCCGCGATTTCGTCGCCTGCCCTGACCGAGAGCGAGGCGAAGAACGCAGCTCAGAGTCGCGAGGTTTCCGAGGACGTGCTGCGATACATCGGACGCAAGCGCGAGTGGTTGCGCAGCTACGAGATGAAGCGCTACCTGTGTAACAACCCGAAGACGCCACTTGCCTTGTCCATGGGCTTCTTGCCGCACCTGCGTCGCAACGACCTCAGAGCATTGTCGCGGAGCCGTGGGATCCCGAGCCCGCTCAAACAAGCTGCGAAGCGAAGGTCCAAGCAGTTCGAGTCATGAGCCTCTTGAAGAAGCTGTTCTCCGCCGATCCGGCAGGGCTCGAAAAGAAGGCCGACGCGCTCTATTCGGCTGGGGACTACGGCTCGGCCAAGCTCGCCTACGAAAAGGCGCTCGACACGGCGCCCGCCGAGGCTCGGCCCGATCTGGAGACCAAGATGCAGCGCTGTTTGGACGCCATTGCGCACCGACGCATCGACGAGGCCAAGGCCTATCTGAAGCAGGGAGCGATAGAGCTTGCAACTCAGGAGCTCGAGGGAGCCCTCGAGGTCGCCGTCGGACAAGCCGCTCGCGCCGAAGCAAGCGCATTGCTCGACGGTCTCGAGGCCGAAGACGCCCGGACCCAGGCAGCGTCCCTCGAAATGACCGACGAGGAGCGAATTGCCGTGCTCATGGGCCAGTGGGAGGAGGGCCAAGCCGACGAATACGAGGCCTATGGCGACGACCTGCTGCACGCGCTCGTCATGCTCCACAAAGAACAGGCAGACGACGCGCTGGCCCAGCTCGAATCGCTGCTCGAGATCGCCCTGGCGCCCAGATATCTCTGGTTGGAGATCGGGCGAGCGCGTCTGCTGCGTGAGGATCTGACGGGCGGCCGCGATGCTCTCGAGCGCTTCGTCGCGGTGATGGGCGACGGCGAAGCACCGGAAGCCCAGCTCGCGGCCAATCTGACGCTGGCACGCCTCGCCGACGACCGGGGCGAGTTCGAGGAGGCGATGCGCCACTTCGAAGCCGCCGTGCACACCAGGCCGGACGACTACCGCCCTTACCTGGCCATGGGCGCATTCCTTCGTGAGAAGGGACACGCGGAGGAGGCGCTAGACGTGCTTCGCACCGCGCTCGAGCTGAGTCGGACCTCGGGCACCGACTGGCGGCTCCTCGAGGAGCTCGGGCTCGTCTCCGAGGAGGTGGGGAAAGCAGACGACGCGCGGAGGTTCTTCGAGCAGGTCATCGAGTTTTTTACGAATCACCAGATCACCGACTTCCCTCCACCGACGGCGACGAGCCTCGCGCGGCTCTACGAATCCGCGGGTCGGCTGGAGCGCGCCGCCGACATGTACCGAGCGCTCAGCCAGGGAAGCGACCGCGAGCGCCACGCCCGCTATCACTTCGAAGCGGGCCGGTTGCTTCAAGCGATCGGCCTCACGGACGAAGCCCATCGAATGCTGACGCGAGCGGAGGCCTTGGCGGCCGGCGATGACGAGGAGCTTGCGGCGCAAATCGCCGCGCTGATGCAGCCCTAGGTCGCAATTGGTCGATTCCACGGTGTTTTTCTCCCCGGTGACCGTGTCGAATTCGGTGCTATGTTTATCGGGCGTCGAGGCGTGGACCGGGAATCGACCCGGCCGCGACCAAAGCGAACCCAATCGATGAGCGAGAGAGGACACGCGTCCGACGGGCGGCCGATCACGGTTCCGCGCCTTCGCAGCATGAAGCAGCAAGGCGAGCGAATCACGATGGTCACGGCCTACGATGCAACCTTCGCACGTCTGTTCGACGAGGCGGGCATCGACGTGCTTCTGGTCGGAGACTCCTTGGGCATGGTCGTCCAGGGCCAGGACTCGACGCTCCCGGTGACGGTCGACGAGGTCATCTACCATTGTCGGGCGGTCGCTCGCGGCACGCGACGCGCCCACATCGTGGGCGACATGCCATTTCTGAGCTGGCAGCTCGGCATGGAGCAGGCGCTCAAGAATGCCGGCCGCTTCCTCGCCGAGGGCGGCGCCCAGGCCGTCAAGCTCGAAGGCGGGGTCGATGCGGCGCCGACGATCGAGCGCATCGTGCGCGCGGGCATCCCGGTGATGGCCCACGTGGGGCTCACGCCGCAGAGCGTGCACGCGATGGGCGGATTCCGTGTGCAGGGCAGAACCGAGGAAACCGCGGTTCGCGTGTTGGCGGACGCCGAGGCAGTGGCCGAAGCGGGCGCGTATGCGCTGGTGCTCGAAGGCATTCCTACCGACCTCGCCGAGCGCATTACCCAAGCGGTGCACATTCCCACCATTGGAATCGGCGCAGGTCCCCACTGCGACGGGCAAGTGCTGGTCTGCTACGACCTGTTGGGTCTCACGCCCGACCTGAAGCCCAAATTCGTGAAACGCTACGCCGAGTTCTTCGAGGAAGGCGTGGCCGCCGCCCGCCGCTACCGGGATGAGGTGCGCGCAGGCACCTTCCCGACCGAGGCGTTCAGCTTCGGCAACGTGAAGAAGAGCGAAGCAGAGCCTGCGAAAAGTGCCTTGAGCTTGGTGCAAGACCTGCGGGCTGCCTACGGACCGAAGGGATGACGGTGCTCGTCCGCAAGCCTGCCGAGCTCCGGCAGGCCTGCGATGATGCTCGCGCGCTCGGCCATCGCGTTGGGCTCGTGCCCACGATGGGTGCGCTGCACGAAGGGCATTTTTCGCTGATCGAAGAGGCCAAGGCCCGCGCGGGCTTCATCGTCGCCACCATCTTCGTCAACCCCTTGCAGTTTGCGGCTGGCGAAGACCTCGAGCGCTATCCTCGAATGCTCGAGAGCGATCTGGATGGCTGCCAGGCGCGGGGCGTGGATCTGGTCTTTGCGCCGGAGCGGGACGCGATGTACCCGCCCGGATTTCAGACCAGCGTCGTGGTCTCTCGGCTCTCGAGGCCGCTCGAAGGGGAGTTTCGACCCACGCATTTCGAAGGCGTCACCACCGTGGTCGCGAAGCTCTTCAACCTCGTCGGCCCCTCGGTCGCGGTATTCGGTCGCAAGGACTATCAGCAGTGGAAGGTGCTCTCCACCATGGTCCGAGACCTCCACATGCCCGTCGAGGTCGTGGGTTGCCCGATCGTCCGAGAAACCGACGGCCTCGCCCTCTCCTCCCGCAATCGCTACTTGTCGATCGCGGAACGCGAACGGGCGCTCGCGATCGTGGCTGCTCTTCGCGAGGCACACGACGCCTGGGAACGCGGCGAGCGCCGCGGCGAGCGTCTTCGGGCGCTCGCAACCGAGCGTGTCGAGCGCGACGTGGATCGAATCGACTACGTGGCGGCCATCGATCCGGAGTCTCTTTTGCCAGCACCGGAATCCCCGACTCCGAGCCGTCTGCTGATCGCGGTGGCGGCGCACCTGGGCGGGACACGGCTGATCGACAACGTGGTGTTGGGCGAGGATCCGCGTCCGTGAGTGGGCGCGTCAGACCCCGTGCAACGACCACAGAAGGATGCCCACCATGAGAGACCCCACCGCGAGCACGAGCATCCATCGGTGACGGCGAGCGCTCGTCTCGGGGCGGCGCCATCCGGTGAGGGTTTGCTCTGTGTCTTCGAGCCCAGACGTTGGCTTCGGCGGCATCGCGCCCTCGGGCGCAGGCTGCGTGACGACGTGGTCGCGCGTTCTCGGAACGTCCGCCTCGTCTGGCCTCGGCGTTGCGGCGGCACGGCATCTCAATCCAGCCAAGACCTCGCCGAGCTGGCGGGTTGCGTGCACGGCCGGCCTTCGCCTCAAGTACGCGGTCAGGGCGTCAGCCATCGCCCCGGCGCGCGGATAGCGCTCGTCGCGGCGGCGCGCAGTCGCGCGGGCTACGATCTCATCGAGCTCCCGAGGGACGCCAGCGCGCAGGGACGAAGGAAGCGGCACCTCGGCGCGTCTCACGTCGCGTAGCAACGACGCCACGTCGTGCGCCTGATGTAACCTCCGCCCCGCCAAGAGCTCCCAAAGCACCACGCCCGCAGAAAAGATGTCGCTGCGATGGTCGACCGGCCCAGCCTGCGCTTGCTCGGGCGACATGTAGAAGTATTTGCCCCTCACCATCCGAGTGCCCGGATCGCTCGGCCTCACCGTGGTCTTGGCGATGCCGAAGTCCGCGAGCTTCACCTCTCCAGCAAAGCTCAACAGGATGTTTTCGGGCGACACGTCTCGATGAACGAGGCCGACGGGCTCGCCTTGCTCGTCCACGAGGTGGTGAGCGTAGTCGAGCGCGCGACAGACCTCGGCTGCCACGTGTGACGCGAGGTCGATGGGGAAAGGCCGGCCGGCTTCGCGCAGCATGCCGATCACGTGGTGGAGGTCGTAACCCTCGACGTGCTCCATGACGAGGGCGTACGAGCCTTCTGCGTACGATAGGTCCAGGGTCTGAACGATGTTCGGATGACACAAGGACGCCGAGAGCTTCGCCTCCTGCACCAAGGCGTCGGGCCCCGCTTCCCCGCCCTCGAGTCGAGGATGGATTCGCTTGACGGCCACCGGTTTCTCGAACCCTGCCTCGCCCCGCAGCCTGGCCAGATACACCTCTGCCATCCCGCCCACGGCAAGCCGCCGAACGAGCTCGTAAGGCCCAAAGGCACTTGGCTTGTCTGCGCGGGTCATCGGGGCGCCCGAGGTCAATCTATCCAATTCGATTCCATGACGTAAACGAATCGTTCGCGTATGCTGGAAGCATGGCTCGACCTCCCACGCCCAAGCTCACTCCGGAACACCTCGCCGACATCGGTCTGTTCGGCGGTTTGAGTAGGGCCACGCTGGAAACGTTGGCCGCGTCGCTGCCGACGACCCGGATCGAGGCGGGCGAGATGGTGGTGGAGGAAGGCGATCTTTCCACGCAGATGTTCGTCGTCGTCGCAGGAGAGCTCGAGGTGATCAAGAAAGGCGAGTCGGGGGGCGACGTTCGCGTTGCGGTGCTCGGCCCTGGAGACTGGTTCGGCGAAATGTCGATCATCGACGTTCAGCCGCGCTCGGCGAGCGTCCGGGCAGTCGCCCCGACCTTGGTCCTTTCGGTGACAGCCGAGCACGTCGAGAGCTTGCTGTACCGCCGCGACATGAAAGATTACGCCTTGTTCGTGATGAACATCGCTCGCGAGCTGAGCCGGCGGCTCCGCGTCGCCGATGGAATCCTCGCGCAGTTCTACGCCGCGCTCTCGACCCGATACGGCTCGGGACCGAGGCAGCGATGATCCGGCAGATACCGCGCTAGAGCACGCGAGGGGGCGGCATCGTCAAGCCGCGGAGCTCTTCGCGCTCCTTCACGGCATCCAGGATGATCGTCGCCGTTTCTTCGATGGCGCAGTTGGTGACGTCGACCACCATCCACTCCGGATGGGCGCGGAAGATGGCATGGGCGTATTCCAGCTCTGCCTTGACGTGATCGCGAAGACCGTAGTTGGCGTCTGGAGGCATGCCCAACTGCTGGAGGCGCTGCTTTCGGATGTCCATGAGTTGGTCGACGTCGATGGTGAGCCCCACGACTCGGTAGCCAGGTAGCTCGTAGAGCTCGCTGGGCGGCTCCACGTCGAGCACCAATGGAACGTTTGCGACTTTGAGGCCTCGTCCCGCCAAATACGTGGAGAGCGGAGTCTTGCTGGTTCGGCTCACACCGACCACGACCAGGTCGGCCTTGTGGAGGTTGCGCGGCTCCTTGCCGTCATCGCTCTTGACCGCGAACTCGATGGCCTCCACGCGGCGGAAATACTCCTCCGAGAGCGGCATTTCGGCCGACGGGATGTTTACGGGATCGGCTTGGAGATAATGGCCGATCTGGCTGATCAAGGAGCCGATCAAGTCTACGTGTCGAACCTTGAGCAGCGCCGCCTGTTGATTGAAGTGATCGCGAAGCTCCGGACGCACGAGCGTGAAAACGATCATCGCGTTCTGCGCCGCGGCGCTTTCCAGGATGGTGGTCAGGCCACGTCGGTCTCGCACGCGCCGCTCGACCTTGAGACGGACCGGGTGATCGGGAAACTGAAGCAAGGTGGCCCGGGTCACTCGCTCGGCAGTCTCGCCGGTCGAGTCGCTGACGACGTAAATGACCTTGGCCTCCATCGTCAGAACGCTCAGAGGCGGCGACCCAATTTGCGTCCGTGCATGCGATTGATACGGCGACGGTTCTTCGCCTTACGCTTCGCATGGCGACGGGCGCTCTTGTTGCGCTTACTGGAACGCTCGCTGTGAATGATGTTCAAGTACATGAATGGGCTCCTTCAAAATTTAGCGTACTCGCCTGGGTACGAGCAGCCAGTAGTCCAAGTCTAGTACCACGCTGCCATGGTACGCTTCTCCATCGTCTTTGGAGACTTTTAGCGGGAAACCTGCTTCCGTCGGGCCGACGTCCTTCAGGCCCACCAGCCGCACCCGCAGCGCCCCGACGTCGGCGCGGCCGGGGATGTCGGCCTTGTCCAGAATCTCGCTGTACGCGTAGATCGTATCGCCTGCGAAGGTCGGGTTGGCATGCGCGCCGCCGTTCCAGGCCAGGATCCCGAGAACCCGTTCCATGCCGTTGAACGAGAGGGAGCGCGCTACGCTGATCACGTGCCCGCCGTACATCAAACGGCGCCCGAAGCGGGTCTGTTTGGTCTGCACTGCATCGAAATGCACCTTGGCGGTGTTCTGATAGAGGCGTGTCGCCGTCGCATGCTCGGATTCCTCGATGGTCATTCCATCGACGTGATCGATCTTCTCTCCAATTTCGTAGTCCTCGAAATATGCGGCTCCCCCGGAAGGCCATTCCTCGTATCGGCTCAGATCGAGATTGGACGGAACGACGAGCTCGGAGGGTGCGACCTCTTTTGGCATGGCCGGTCGGTCAGCCGCACCGGTCGGCGTCGACGGATCGCGTTTGTGCACCATCACCCACCGGTAGTACTCCAGCACCGCCTCGCCACGTTGGTTGGTCCCCACCGTCTTCACCCAGACCACGCCGGTCTTACCATTGCTGTTCTCGCGCTTACCCACGACCTTCGAAACGGATCGCAGCGTGTCACCCGGATATACCGGCAATAGAAAACGCAGACCTGCGTAACCGAGGTTGGCTACAGCGTTGAGCGACACGTCGTTCACGGTCTTGCCGAAGACGATGTGAAACACCAGTAGGTCGTTGATCGTCTCCCTCGAGAAACCGAGTGAGCGGGCGAACTCCGCCGAACAATGCAGCGGATACCGGGAGCCGGTGAGGCCGATGTACATCGCTGCCTCTCCTTCGGTGATGGTGCGGGGCACCGCGTGCACGAGCTCTGCGCCCGCTTCGAAATCCTCGAAAAAATTCCCTGGGTTCGTCTTGGCCATGTGATTCCTCGATCGCGAAGGACCGACTGTACGCGGGCCGGACTCGAACGCAAGGCCTGGTGGCCCGAAGCGGTTCGGTGCTATGAGGGGGTGGCATGCAACTGGAGAAAGAGCGGGCGAACATGGTGGAGTACCAGCTCCGGCGCCGCGGCATCCGCGATGCGCGAGTGCTGGCCGCGATGGGCGAGGTGCCGCGCGAAGTGTTCGTGCCCGAGTCGCTCCGACGCGAGGCGTATGCGGACGGCGCGCTTCCGCTCTCTCACGGCCAGACGATCTCACAGCCACTCATGGTCGCGATGTCGGTCGAGGCGCTACAGCTCGAAGGCGACGAAACCGTTTTGGAGGTCGGCGCGGGTTCGGGTTATCAGGCCGCCGTTCTTTCCAAGCTGGCAAAGAAGGTTTACGCGGTAGAGATCATTCCCGATCTCGTGACCAATGCACGCCGCGCGCTCGACTCCATCGGGATCGACAACGTCGAAGTCATCTGCGCCGACGGCCGCAAGGGATGGCCGGCGGGAGCGCCTTACGACGGAATCGTGGTGGCGGCTGCCGCGGAGGACGTTCCCGAGGCCCTGGTCGAGCAGCTCAAGGAGGGAGGCCGGCTCGTCATCCCCGTTGGCGGAAGGTGGGGCCAATCCTTGCAGGCCTCGCGCAAAGTCAAAGGCAAGCTCGAAGCAGAGGAGCTTTGTCGGTGCGTTTTTGTGCCGCTGGTCCATGGAAGCTAGACTGCCGCGCGCGGAGGAACAGGCATGAGCATGATCGTGTTTCGATACCTTCATTTCCTGGGTATCGTATTTTGGGTTGGGACCGCGGTGGCCGTGGCCATGGCGGCATCCGCACCGACCCCACCCGAAAGCGGTGTCGCCCGGGCGCTTCGGAGCGTCACGCTGCGTGTGACGACGCCAGCCATGTTGCTCGCATTCGCGGGCGGCTTTGGAATGCTCGTTCCGAGCTTCGCGGAGGTTTACGCCAAACAAGGCTGGATACATGCAAAGCTGACGCTCCTGCTCGTGCTGGCCGGTGTGACGGGCGTGCTGACCGGCAAGTTGCGGCGATGGGCGCAGGGCCAAGACGTGGACACGAGAACATTCAGCCGCCTCGGTTGGGCCGTGGCGATTATCGCGATCCTCATCGTGACCCTGGCCATCTTCCGACCCTTCGCATGAGCCATCGCTAGGCCGCGATCGCGTGCGCCTCGACGGGTTCCGGCGTCGACACGTCGCGTCCCATCAGCATGTCGCCGACGCGCGATGAGGCGCCATCGTAGAAGCCGCCCACGCCCTCGAACGTCTCTGGGTTCCGATAGGTGCCAAAGAGCATGTCGATCACTGGCAAGTCGCAGTAGTTGCCCGAGTGCGATCCGCGTTCGTGGTGCACGGCGTGCATCTCCGGCCGTGCGATCAGGTAGCCGAGCCATCGAGGCGTACGGATGTTCGCATGGGAGAACACGCCCATGAAGGTGAGCGCGATGCTCACCAGCACGGCAGCCTCGGGCGTCACGCCGACCGCCCAAACGAGGGCCAGGCTCCCCAAGAACGTCCAGCCGACCATGTCCAGGGGCGAGAAGTAGAACGCGCCCGCGACGTCGATTCGCTCGGCGCTGTGGTGCATCTGGTGAAGCCAGCGCCAAAGGAAGCCGTTTTCGTGGAGCAAGCGGTGCCAGCCATACATGAAGACCTGCACGGTGAGGAACCCGACTGCGGCCCCACCCCAGGTGCCGAGCCGCGTCGCGTCGACCAGGCGATGCGCGCCAAGCCAGGCGTCCCAGAGGAACGGCATCGCCGTGGAGACGCCCATGTAAACCACAAACGAGAGGACTCCCCTGGTGAGCCAGCCACGGACCTTCGGGTAGCGCCGGGCGGGACGCAAGGTGTCGTAGGCCGTAAAAGTCAGAAAAAACAGGATGATGGCGATCAAAATAGAAACCATGTCTACCTCCTGGGCACGATGGGTCGGCCTCGCGCCCTACGATCGACAGGCGTGATTTCCGAGGGAACATCGTTCCACCGAAAGTCACGGCACCTGGATCGAGGAGGAGATCGATGCAGGAGCTGATTCGACGAAGCGAAGCCATCGAACGAGACGCATGGCTGGACCTCTACCAGCATGCGCCGGCGCCACTCCTGGAGCGGCTCGGACTGTCGGCCGTGGAGCGACGCGGCGTCACGCTGTTGCGCGCATCGAACGTCGACCACTTCCTGCTGAACCGGGCCATCGGGCTCGGGACCTGGGCCGTCCCCACGCCAGAGACCGTCGACGCGGTGGTCGAGCACTTCGTAGAGCGCTCCATCCACCGCTTCTGGATCCACGCGGGAAGCCATCTACGCGATTCGGAGCTCTTGCGCCTGCTGACCAAGCATGGGGTCATCCGTTACCACCGCAGCTGGATGAAGCTCGTCCGGCCGAGCGCGCCTGTGAGCGAGGCGGCCTGCGAGCTAGCGGTCAGACTGGCGAGACCGGAGGACGCCCGACGGGTGGGTCACATCGTCGCCCGGGCCTTCGATCTGCCGGAGGAAGCGGGCCCGCTGTTTGCCGCCGGGATCGGGCGCGAAGGATGGCACTATTTCGTGGCCGAGCAGCGCCAGGACGTGGTCGCCGTAGGGGCTCTTTATGTGCGAGGAGTGGACGCATCCCTCGCATTTGCAGCAACGGCGCCGGCGGCGCGGCGCAAAGGAAGCCAGCGCGCCCTGATGGCCGCGCGCTTGAAGCGAGCGCAGGCCCTTGGCTGCTCGCACGCGTTCACCGAGACCGGTATGCCCATCGAAGGCCAGCCCGGGTCCTCCTATCGCAACATGCTGCGCGCCGGTTTCGACGAGCTTTGTGTGCGTGATAACTTTGCTCCCGAGGGAGCCCGTTGGCAGAGTCAATCATCGTCGGACGCGATCGCGAAATCAGTCGGCTCGCCGACGCGCTCGATCAGGTTGCCGAAGGCCGAGGCTCGATCTGGTACGTGACCGGTGAGCCCGGAATCGGCAAGAGCCGACTGGCCGAGGAATTGGGCCATCTCGCCCGAGCCCGCGGCATGCGCGCTTTTTGGGGACGGTGCTGGGAAGCCGGAGGCGCCCCCGCGTATTGGCCCTGGGTCCAGATTCTGCGAGCCGTGCTGCGCACCGCCGACCCGGGTCGAGTGGACGCGCACTCCGAGCCGCTCGCGCAGATCCTCCCGGAGCTGGGCCAGACCGGACCGACTCCCCTCCCTTCCGACCTCGGGCCGGACCAGGCGCGTTTCCAGCTCATGGACGCGATCAGCGGGGTCATCGCGGACGCCGCCCAGCGCCTGCCTCTGGTGCTCGTGCTCGAGGACCTGCACGCGGCGGACGTATCGACGGTTCTGCTGTTGGAGTTTCTCGCGGCCACGGTCCGGCACCAGCCTCTTCTCATACTGGGCACGTTTCGCGAGGCGGAGCTTGCAACCGCGCCAGCAGGCCCGCAGCTCATTCGCGCAGCGCAAGAGGGTAACCGGCTCGCGCTCGACCGATTGAGCAAAGAGGATGTTGCTGCGTTCGTGAAAGCCACAGACGAGACGGCGGATTCCTCGTTCGTCGCCGCGCTCCACCGGACGACAGATGGCCACCCGCTCTTCCTCGTGGAGCTCGCGAGACTGTGGCGCACACGGGGATCGAGCGGCTCGGTCGACCGTGTGTCCGTTCCGCGTTCGGTCCGTACCGCCATTCGGGAGCGCTTGACGCGGGTTTCGCCGGAGTGTGTTCAGACCCTGCAATGCGGAGCGATCGTCGGACGCGAATTCGACGTGGGCCTTCTTCAGGCTTGCTTCCAAGACGAAGAAGCCAAGTACGTAGCCGCGTGCCAGGAAGCGACCGACGCCGCCATCCTCGTGGAAACGGCACCTCAACGATACCGCTTCGTGCATTTTCTGATCCGCGAGCTGGTCTACGAAGGCATCGAGGAACCCCGGCGCGCGGACGCGCACGCACGGTTGGCACGAATACTCGAAGACAGGACACGCGACGGCGAGCTCCGTTGGTCCGAAGTCGCGCACCACCTCGCTGCTGCAGGCCGTTGTCGCGAAGCCGCGGATGCCTATCGGAATGCTGGCGCCCAAGCCTTGCAGCAGTTGGCCTTCGAAGAGGCGGTGCAAGCGCATCGCGAAGCGCTTCGGGCGTCGGAAACCGCAGGTAGCCTCGATCCCGAAATACACGCGGAGCTTCTGCTCGAGCTGGCGCATGCGCAGACTCGGGCGGGCGAGGTCATACTAGGAAAGCAAACCAGCCTCGCCGCTGCCGAGGTGGCGCGCAATCTGACGAACCCCGAGCTGTTGGCGCGGGCGGCGTTGGAGCACGGTGCCGCCCTCATCTATGCCAAGGTCGATCCGGAGCTCGTTGCCCTGCTCCAAGAAGCGCTCGATGCGCTCGACCCGCACGACAGCGTGCTACGGGCTCGCGTCATGGCTCGCCTCGCGGCTGCCCAGCAGCCCGCTGTCGATCCCGCAGGACCGATGCAGCTGGCCCGTGAAGCGATCGCGATGGCTCGCCGCCTCGGCGAACGCGAAACGCTCCTCGACACGCTGCGCAACGGGGGCTCTGCCATGGTCGACGTCGGCGATTTGGAGGAGCGCATCGGCCTCGACAGGGAGCATGCAACCTTGGCCGAAGAGCTCGGCAATCGGGTCGAAGCGCTCCGGGGAAACCTGCGCTCGACCATGGACTATCTCGAGCTCGGCAGGCTCGACGACGCGTTTCGTACCATGCGGGCTTGCGAACGCATCGCCGAGCAGCTCGATCATCCCGCATACCGGTGGCGATCGGTCGCCATGCACGCGCTTCGCGCGATCTGGGAGGGCGACTTCGAGGCGGCAGAGCAGCTCGTCGAGGAGGCCCGGGTTCTCGGTGAGCGTGGCCGAGATCCGAATGCCGGCGTGGTTCATGCGATGCAAAAGGCTCGCTTGCTTCAACTTCGAGGCGACTTCGATGCTCAGCTCCCACTGCTAAAGAAGCTCGACGGCCACTGGGGCGACACGGATTTGGGACGCACCTCGGCGAGCGTCATCATAGGCGCCGAGCACGTGCTCGCCCGCCGCGTGACCATCGGGTTGCATGGCTTCGACCGCGACGCGGTGCACGAGGTGCTGCGTCTCGGAGACCACACGTTCCAGCTGAGCGTCGCCAGGCTCGCCATCGCGGCTCGAGATCGAGAGCTCGCCGAGCATCTCTACCGCAGCCTGCTCCTGACCCAAGACCACCTGGTCACGGGAGGCATGCTCTACATGACGCTGGAGGGTCCCACGCGTTGGGGCCTGGCCTCCCTCGCACGATTCTTGGGTCGCGAAGGCGAAGCCCGCGACCACTATGAGCACGCCTTGGAGACAACCCGGCGGACCGGCGGCCGACCCGTGCATGCGTTGATCTCGCACGACTACGCCGAGCTTCTGGCCGAGAGCGACGCGCCTGCCGATCGTCGGCGCGCTTCGACGCTCGCGCAAGAGGCGCAGACCACTGCGCGCGAGCTCCGGATGCGCGCCCTCGAGGCCGATGCCACGCTGCTGCTCACCAGGCTCCAAGGCCAGGTCGAGGAGCACCATCCGCCCCCCGCAAACACCAACAATCTCAGCATGCATCAGGTCGGCGACGCCTGGGTCGTGCGATACGGAACCGCAGAATTCCATCTGAAGAACGTAAGAGGGGTACGGCTCTTGGCAGCGCTCGTCGCGGAGCCTGGACGAGAGTTCCACGTGCTCGATTTGAGCGAGGGCCCGAAAGCGCAGGGAGCGCCCGTTGACCGCGGGGATGCCGGAGAGCTGCTCGACGAAGAAGCGAGGCGTCAGTACAAGGCACGCGTCTTCGAGCTGAAAGCGGAGCTCGCGGAAGCCGAAGAATGGAATGATCCGGCGCGGGCGGAGCGTTCCCGCCGGGAGCTCGCGCTCATCGAGCAGGAGCTTTCCAAGGCGGTCGGCATCGGCGGACGGCCGCGCCGAAGCGGCTCGGCCGCGGAGCGTGCAAGGGTCAACGTGCAGCGCCGCATCCGGGATGCGATCCGTCGGATCGAGGGTCACCACGCCGGGCTCGCAAAGCATCTCGATCGAGCGATCCGAACCGGCACCTATTGTGCCTACGAGCCCTGACCGAACCGGTCGATCCGAGGCGGCAGCAGGTACGGGTAAGGCCTTCTGAGCAGGTTGCGGTAGACCCATCGGTCGGCGCGGCGCGCGGCCTGCACGAACGCATACGTTTGCGCATCGCTCTTGTAGTGTGCTCTCACCTCTCGTTCGGTGATCTGCGGATCCAAATCGAAGACCTCGTTCGCAACCGGAGTCAGCGACGGAAGCAAGTTCGCGAGCCCTTCCTTGATGAGGTTGCCCAAGAAGTCCAAAGCCTGCCCGCGGACCGAATGATAGTTGTCGAGGATCCCCCGCAACAGGAACCGGTTCACGATGAGACGAACCGGCCCCGGAAGCGCGCGCGTCTGCTCGGTGAAGTCAAACAGATCTCTGCCTCGTTCGTCTCGGAGGAAAGGCGTGCCCACGTCGAGATAGCGAAGGTGATCGTCTTCGATGGCCCAGTTCGAAAGCTGGCCGTCCGGGGCAAGCGACGGAGTCACCGATGCGCGGATGTGCTCGAAGATTCGCCGAACGTAAGGCGCGGCCTCTTCGCCCGTCTTGTGGCGAAGAAAATCCGGACCGAGCGTACCGGGACGAAGAAGCGGTTGCACGCAGTAGAGCACGTGACCCCGGTTGCTTTCCAGAATCGGCGTTTCCGTCTCCACGACTTCGATCCCGCATGCTTCGAGCTGCTCGACGTACGACGCGATGAGAGCCGCGGTACGTCGCGCAGCTCCAGCCGTGGAAAATGGAACCAATCGCTTGCAGGCGAAGTCACCGTGGCTGGTGCCGAGCTTCACCGCGATGGTGACTTCCCCATAGCCGATGATGCTCAAGTCCTCGGTGTGGCCATCTCGCGCAGCGCGCTCCAGCTGCTTTTCGAGCTCTTCGATCTCGGACCTGCTGACCAGCGGCATCACGCAAACGCCTTGATCATTCGTTCGATCAAGTCCTCGCACTCTTCGTCGCCCAAGATGAGCGGCGGCAAGAACTGGAGCACGCGTCGATCATTGCCGGCGGGGAAGCAGAAGACGCCCTGCTGCAGAATCCGCATCAGGGCGCCGAGAGCCTCCATCTCACTCTGAAATCCGAGCCCCATGAAGAGCCCGCGACGTCGCAGCTCGAAGGGAAGCGGAGCGAAGGCGTCGTCCAACCGTGCGGAAAGCGTCATCACTCGCTCCAAGAATCCCGGCTCTCCGACGATGTCGAGCACCGCCTGCGCGGCGACGCAGCCGAGCTCGGAGCCCCCGTAGGTTGAGATGTGAACGAAAGGATTTGCTTCGCTATCGATGGTCTCGTGCATCTCGCGAGTGAGAAGCGTAGCCGTGATCGGATAGATGCCGCCCGAAAGGCCCTTCCCCGTGATGATGGCGTCCGGGATCACCGATTCATGCTGGATGCCCCACCACGCACCGGTTCGGCCGAGCCCCGTTTGAACCTCGTCGACGAGCAATCGCACGCCACGCTCGTCGCAAAGCCTGCGAATCGCGCCGAAGTATCCCGGCTCCGGAATCGGCATGCCGAGGGTCGCGGGGACCGCCTCGATGAGGACCGCCGCAGTCTGGTCGCCGATCGCCGCGTCCATGGCCTCCACGTCATTGAAGGGTACCTGCACGAAGCCCGGCAGGTTCGGACCAAACGGATCTCGAAATGCGGCGTCACCAGCTGCCATGGCGAGCCCGGTGTGACCGTGGTACCCACCGCGCACGGACACGATCCCGAGGCGCCCGGTGGCGCCCCGCGCGGCCTTGATGGCCAGGTCGATGGCTTCTCCGCCCGACACGCCAAACACGACCCGCGGCAGCGCGTGATCGAACGTGGCAGACAACCGCGATGCGAGCTGCGCCCGCTGGCCGGACAAGAAGTGGTGATTGCCGATGTCGAGCGCGCCAAGCGCATTCGACACGGCCGCCGTCACGCGTGGATTGCAGTGCCCCAGGCTGAAGACGCCGCCATTGCAGTGGCAGTTGATGAAACGAAGCCTCGTATATGCATCTTCGAACCAAATGCCCTCCCTCTTGCCCATCACCAGCTGAAGGCCCATCCGCTGGTAGTAGGCGAGCTTGTTGGGGGCGACGTGCTCCCGAAAGACCTCGGCGAGCTGGTCGAACGTTTCGAAGGGTTGCTCAGGCGGCTTCGTGGACATGAGCGCAGTGTACCCGAGCCATGGCGTCTAGGCGCTCGACTCGCGCCCCCACGAAACGGCTGCGCACAAGTGCCCGATCGGCGCAGTTTCTGCGCCTGCTGATGCCAGAAAGTCGCGGATCTCATACGAAAAGACGAACCTGCCGAAGAACGGCACCCCATTTGCATGATGCCGCTTCGGCGCCGTGCCCCAGCAAGGGAGGCTTTGTGTCCGCGATTCATCACCCCCACAACAATTCGTTTCCAAGCGCCGTACCGGGGGAGTCGGGCACCGCGTGGATCGAGGCTCTCTGCGCCGACTTTTCAGCGCACGCCTTCCGTCGAAAGAGCAGCGAGGCATGCGCGGCTCTGGGCAAGCTCGCGCACGGGCTCGACCGCGTGGCTGCGGCGGTGATGTCGATTCCGTTCAAGCACAAGATTCAGCCGCATTTGTCCGATACGACGTTGCAGGAGTACATCGACTATCACGCGTTCTACTCGCAGCGACGTTTCTTGGATGAGCCGGGCAGCGCCTTCGTGCCGCCGCCCGCGAAACACTCGGTGGTCGAGCGTGCTACGCGACGGCGATCTTGGGACCCGAAGAGCGCGAGCCTGGCAAGCATCGACTTCTACAGCCCGTTCGAGACGCTCGATCCTCGCTTCCGCGACGAGTATGCAGCGCTCGAGCCCAACGAACGCGTAGAGTCTCGCGGCTGGTTTCATCAGAACGGGCCTCGGCCCGTCGTCATCTTTCTCCACGGCTTTTCGGCCCCGGACTATCGAATCAACAAGATGTGGTTTTCGGCGCAGAGGTTCTACGATGCCGGGCTCGACGTGGTGTTCATGAACCTGCCGCTCCACGGCGGACGCATGCCGCGGTCGGCGGCGTACCATGGCACCGCGATCATTCAGCCGTCGTTGTGGCGCTTGAGCGAGGCTTGTGCCCAAGGCGTGATGGATCTGCGCATTCTGATCGACCATCTGTTGCGGCGCGGCGCGCCCAAGGTGGGGATCATGGGTTACAGCTGGGGCGGCTTTCACGCGTCGATGCTGGCGTGTCTCGAGCCGCGCATCGATTTCATCGTGAGCGTTGCGCCGGTGGTGAGCATCGCAGACCTGGTGATGAGCTGGCCCACGCGTCAGTTCTTCGAGCAATCGATCGACGAGCCGGCCATGATGATCCGCGAGCTTCGGAAGATCCTCGCTCCCTTCACGCCCTTGTCCCACGCTCTGAGAGTTCCGGCAGAGCGCGTGCTCCTCGTCGCCAGCGTGAACGACGGAATCATTCCTGCGGTGCACACCGAGGCACTGTGGGAGCACTTCGGTCGTCCGCAGGCGTACTGGAGCTGCGGCGGCCACATTCTATACTTCGACAAGGGCCGGGTGACGCAACGCGCCTTGCGCTTCTTGCGCGAGATCGAGGTCGCCTCCTGACACCCCATGCAAGTCCGTGGTTACAGCCATCCCGATTTTCGCTCGCTGCGCGACGTGGTGAGGTGGTGTGTCCCGATGCACGGGCCTGGCGGTGTTGCCATCGCCGTCTATCATCGCGGCGAGCTCGTCGCAGATCTCGCATGCGGCACGAGGGATCGACGCGGCAACCCATTCGAGCCGCGGACGCTCGCGTTGAGCATGTCCACCGGCAAGGGGGTCATGGCGACGCTGCTGCATCAGATGGTCGATCGCGGCTTCGTCGAGCTCGACGCGCCCGTGGCGAGGTACTGGCCCGAATTCGCCAGGAACGGAAAGGGAAGCATCACGATTCGGCAAGCAGCTTCTCATCGTGCAGGCCTCTACTCGATTGCGCGTGTCATCGACTCGGCCGAGGAGATGTTCGACTGGGATCACATGATCCGCGTGATCGAGGACATGTGGCCCGTGCACAAGCCGGATACGGATTTTGGCTATCATGCATGGACCGGCGGTTGGATCATCGGCGAGGTGCTCCAGCGCGTGACGTCCAAGCGTTTCCCCGAGTTGATCAAGGAATACCTAGCTGACCCGCTGGGGCTCGATGGCCTCTACATGGGGCTACCCGAAAGCGAGCTTCCGCGAGTCGCGGAGCTTCTGATTCCGAAGATTCCCCGCAAGGCGCTCCAGGGACGCCCGCGCGGCGTGCGAGCGAGAGTCCGGCGTTCCGCGTGGACCACCCTACGTTGGCATTCGGCCTTGGGCCAGGCTATCGACGCCATGATTCCGCCGGGGCTCGGAAGTGTTCTCGGCGACCCCCGCTGGCTCACTTCGACCATCCCTTCCGGCAACGGCGTGTTCAATGCTCGCTCGCTGGCTCGGCTCTACGGCGCCCTCAGCCGAGGAGGAGCGCTGGACGGAGTACGTCTGCTTTCCGCCAAATCGCTCGCCGAGGCCACGGAGGACCAGAATGCACCGATCGGCCGCGTGATACCCTTCCCGCTGCGATTCAAGGTCGGTTACATGCGTCCCGTGTCGCTCGGCCTCCGTCTGTCCTGGGGCGGTCGTACCGTGGATGTCGGTCTCCCCAACCCCCACGCATTCGGACACTTTGGGTTCGGAGGCTCGGGGGCGTGGGCAGACCCGGAACGCCAGCTCGGCGTCGCGATCGTGACCAATTGTTTCGGAGGCCGAATTCCGGGGGACCTACGCCCGGTGGCGCTCGCCACGGCGACCGCGCACTGCGCGGATCATCGCCCCTCCTGAGCCTCTTGCGATGCGAACAATCAGCTGCGCAAACGCCAGGGCATCGCTCGCTCGAGCTGGGTCGCAAGCCGCAGGAGAGTGACCTCATCTCCATAGCGACCGAGGAACTGAACGCCCACCGGCAGCTCGTTCTCGGTGCGATGTAAGGGCACGGACATGGCCGGAATCCCGGTCAGATTGGCGACCATCGTCCGATGCAGCACCTGCTGAGAGAAGGTCTCGAGCTGCGCATCGAGGACGCGCTCACGAAGCCGAGGAACACGGAACACCCCCGCCGCCGCGGGAGACACCAGAAATCGGAGCAGCCTCTGCTCGCCAGCCGTGGGCTCGGTCTTCTCGAGGCGAACCGGGATCCGGCCGAGGGTGGGCGTCACCAGGATGTCGTAGTGGTCGAAGAATCGGCACACGGCGAGCCCAACCTGGCGGGCCGACAGCCGACTGGATGCGAGCTCCTCGGCGGACATCGCTCGTCCGGTCCGCGCGAGGAGCAGCGTCACCTCCTCGAGCGATCCTCGAACCTTGGATCGGCCGTACTTGGCCTCGAGGCGCGACACCAGGACCGCGGCATTGGCAGCCATGAGCAAAACGACCGTCCGGAGCACCTCCCACTCGTGGTAGGGAAGCTCGACCTCGTCCACATCGTGCCCCAAGTCCGCTAAAAGATTGCCAGTTACGTGAACCGCGTCGAGACAGCCTGACTCCATCTTGGTGCCGAAGACCTCGGTCGCTGTCGAAATACCGACACGCAATTTGCCTGGATCCTGCTCTGCAGCGCCGAGGAAGCCCCCCGTGGGCGGTGCGGGCGCAGCGTAGGAGGAGCCCGGCTCAAGACCTTGGGTCACGTCGAGCATTGCAGCGGTATCACGAACGCTTCTGCTCACGACGTGTGAGGTCGAAAGCCCTTCGGCCTCCCAGATGAAGTCGGGGCCCACGGGATTTCGTCCGCGGCTCGGCTTGAGACCAAAGACGCCACAGGCCGACGCGGGCATTCGAATGGAGCCGCCCTCGTCGGTGGCCGAGGCCATGGGAACGATCCCGGCTGCGACGGCCGCCGCCGACCCCCCGCTCGAGCCACCGGCCGACCGCGTGACGTCCCAGGGATTGCGGGTGGCGCCCCACGCTTTCGGCACCGTGAACACCGAGGCCTTGTACTCGGGCGTATTGGTCTTGCCGAACACGACCAGGCCGGCATTCAGGAATCGGCGGACGATCTCGGCGGTGAAGGACGACACCTCGCCCTGATGCAACCGGCTGCCGTTGCTCATCGGCGTCCCCTCGAGGGCGTGGTGAACGTCCTTGAGTAGGAAGGGAACACCGGCGAAGGGTCCCGAGAGATCTCGTCGGACCCGCTCATGCGCATAGTCATAGAGCGGTGTCACGATTGCGTTGAGCTCGGGGTTGATCTTCTCCGCGCGCAAGATGGCCGCCTCGACGACTTCCTTTGGATGAACCTCGCGCTTGCGGATCAGCTCGGCAAGACCGAGCGCATCATGGTGGAGATAGTCGTCGAACACCTCGGCCGTTTCCTTTTCACCGGAAGAGCTATTACTGGTGGGCGCGGCTTCGATGTCAACCCGCTCTGAAGCGTGAGCTCACGATCGCGAGGATCGAGCCAAGGCTAACCACGCCGATCACGTAGACCCCGCCGTGATCGAAGATGTGGTCATGGACCTGGTAGAGCCCGAGGCTCGCGCCGATGCCTACGCCGTAGGCAAGCCAGGGCTGCTCTCGCCAACGGATGCGCTGACGCTTGGTGAGCACAGCCACCAAGGGCCAGAACGAAGTCGCCGCCACATACGCGCGATAGGGCTCCCCCAGCTCGGCGATCAGTCGTCGATCTTGGTGAATCGCCCCGACGAACGCCAGCGCGACGACGCCGATGAAAAACACGAACGTCACCTGCGACGGCGCGAGCAATGAATGGGCTGCAGCCCAGATCGCAATACCCGAAAAAAACGGATGACGCGTTATCTGTTGGATGCCGCGCACGGGGGTCACGCGATGGCGGAAGGTGGCCATCGGGAGACGTGGATAGACGAGAACCGCCGCGATGAAGAGCGAGAACCCGGCGACGGAAAGCCCAAAGAGGGCACCCCGAACGGGCGGAATGGTCACCAACAGGGCGGCTTGCGGCTCATCCCACCGGTGCAAGGCCACATAGTGCACGAGCGCGGCGAAGGTCGCGATTGCGATGACGGAGTAAAGGACGACGAATCCAGCTTCACCCAAGGCATTGCTCATGCGCCTTCGAAGGGGCGGCATGGTCAGCCCGACGTGTGTGCCGCCAAACAGAAGCCACAACAGTGCCGTAACCAAGCCTTCTTGCATCGGACTCGGCTAGCCTACGATGGCTCGTCCCTGCCCTCCAGGGCGTTGCGAAAAAATCGTGATCAGTTGACGTGAAACACGTCGTCGCTGATCTCTGCTCCAATGGTGGTATTGCGCCGAATGACGTCGGCCAGCGTCGTGCCGTCGATTTCGGCGATCTCCGCGGCGGACATATCCCACTGGTACCAGTACCGGTCGCCATTCCTAAGTGACTCGAACTGAACCTTGAGAAGGTGGAATACCAAGGGTCCCACGTGTCCGCCGTTGACTGAATCCTCGGCAATCCCTCCGACCCACATGTCGATGGACTCTACGCTTGGATAAACGGCCGCCAGGAGCGACTGGACCTCGGGATCCGAGCTGACTTGCGCAAACGAGCTCACATTACCGAAGCCGCGCGCGACTCGCGCTCCAACGTAGCCCGGCAACCCGTGGTCCCGGCCGCGCTGAAGATTGAGCGAAACCAGGTCGAGGCCTCCTGCGGTTGGATCGCCAAACAAGAAATTCCGCAAAGCGTCGACGACCTTCACGTCGATTTTGGACATCTCTTGGGCCGCAAGACCCCGGAGGATCGGCTCGATGCCACCCTCGGTGACCAGTCGCTCGGGCGCGAAGAACGCATCCTTCAACGGCAGGTGTCCAAACGGGCTCGGCTGACCATCGGCCTCCAGCCTGAGCAAGGTTTCGCTCACCGCGCTGTGCCCAAACCTGAACGCTGCCGCGGAGAAGCAAGTGAAGATGGCCGGGCTGACCGTCTCCTTGTACCCAGTGTACGGCGTCAAGGCATTGGGACCGAGCAAAGCCGGCAAGAACTCGTTGTAGGTGATCCCCTGCATCAATGCGCCCACGTAACGGCGCGCCTCCTGGTAGATTTCTTCCCCGGAGAGACTCGGATTACTCGCGGCGATTTCCGCGGCACGCCGATTGTGCTCGCGCACGAAAAGGGTGTGCATCGCGGTGAGACCCACCTGCTCGTTTGCCCGGATGTCCCCTGCTACGAAGAGTTCGGGGCCGTTCCCCCCCGCATTCTGAAGCCCGTCGATGTTGAACGGTAGCAGGTTGCCCGCACTGACTTTGAGCCGGCCGGTTCCATCGTTGGTCCGCAGGGCCGCGGCGCGGACGGGATCGGAGCCGTAGACGTGGGACGCATCGATGTGGTGCGTGACCATGTTCATTTGCTGCCGCGGATATGTGGCGTCGATGCCAGTGCCCGCGTGGGAGCGAGACCTGAAAAACTCGATCTGCGCAAGGCCCGTATTGTCGGGATCGAAAAATGGGTCTCCCGTTTCTGGGAGAATGTGCGCGGGCTCAAATGGCTCGTTTCCCTCCGTGAGGTCGATGTCGTGGTCGAGGAATTGCCCCCACTGCCAGAGGAAGTCACTAGACCCGAGCTCGTTCGGAACCGGCGCTCCTTGATCGCAGACGACGTTGCTGACCTCGCGTGGTGAGGGCCGGTTGATGCCGGCCATGGCGGAAATCTGATCGGAGTATTCGTTGGGCAGGATTCGCCGAAAGGTCGTATTGGCAGCCCCCAGCTCGAAGTGCACGGTGTGGTTTCCGGTGCCATCGATGTTCCGGTAATCGAACGAAGGCTCGCCCTCGACCGTTTGTACATAGTCAGGGTGAATCTGGCGATCCGGCGCAATGAGATCCATCGGCGACGGTTGCGGCGTGCGCGAGCATTCTTCGGCGCCTACGAGTAGGATCGCAAGTACCGCCACGATGGCGCTCCAAGAGTGCTGGGGCGTGTGGGTCATGCTGAGATCCAGAAAACGGGTAAAGTTGCGTATATCGAAGATCGCGCCGGCTGGGAAGATGCCACGAGAGGGACGCCGCCCCGATCCCAACACGAGCGGCTCGCATATGGCACCAGGTGCGTGAGTGTAGGCTAGATTACAAGCCCACGAACGCAGTTCGGCAGGAGTGTGACCACGGCTCGCCCGTCCGGTTGGCCCTCAGCCGCGAAGGATGTACTGCTCGAGCTGCTCGATCGTCATGTCTTGCTCGGCCACGATGCTCCGGACTAGGTCGCCGATCGAGAGGATGCCGACGAGCTCCCCCGCTTCCATGACCACCAAGTGCCGCGTCCGTTTGCCGGTCATGATCGCCATGCAGTCCCTGGTCGTCTTGTTACAGCCGACAACCAAGACATCGTCCGCCATCGCCTCCCGCACCGGAGTCGTCGGGGAGGACTTGCCTTTGAGAAAGACGTTGCGTGCGTAGTCACGCTCGGTGATGAGACCGACGACCTTTCCACTCTCGATCACGACCAGCGCGCCGATGTCGAGGTCGGCCATGCGTCGTATTGCTTCGTACACGGTCGCGTCGGGAGCGATCGTCTCTACGTTGTAACCTTTGTAATTGAGCAGTTGCGCGACGGTGATCATTGCGGGCCTCTGAGGCGAGAATACCACCTCCGGACGGGAACCAAAACCCAGGCGCCCCGCCCCGCAGAGCCCAATCCCGGTAGCATGCCACCCCCGCGCGACTCAGCTATTCTTCCGCTCCCAACATGGCCAAACCGCTTACCGCCCAGCTCGAGCTGGAAATCCTGCCTCAGCCCGACGACACGACTTGCGGCCCCACCTGTCTGCATGCGGTCTATCGGTACTGGGGAGACGAGACCCCTCTCGAAGGCGTGGTCGCGGAGGTCGAGCCGCTGCCGGAAGGGGGCACGTTTGCAGTCTCCCTCGCCTGCCACGCGCTTCGCCGCGGCTATCTGGCCGAGATCTACACCTATAACCTTCAGATGTTCGACCCAACCTGGTTCGGCGGCGGCGTGGACCTGGCGGAACGGCTCGAGGCGCAGCTGAAGCACAAACGCACGCGCAAGCTTCGAATCGCCACTGATGCATATCTCGAGTACCTCCGGCTCGGTGGCGTGGTGCGCTTCGAGGAGCTTCGGCCGTCGTTGATTCGGCGCTTCTTGAACCGGGGCGCTCCCATCCTCACTGGGCTCAGCGCGACCTATCTCTATCAGTGCGCACGGGAGCATGAGGATCAATACGACGATGTACGGGGCGAGCCGGTCGGGCACTTCGTGGTTCTGAGCGGATACGACCGAAAGAAGCGCGAGGTCACGGTGTCGGATCCATCGCACGACAACCCGCGATTTCGAACACATCGCTACAGCGTTCGTATGGACCGCCTAATCATGGCCATTGCGCTGGGCGTGATGACCTATGATGCGAACCTGCTGGTGCTGACCCCCGAACCCCAACCCAAGGGACGTGCCCGGTGAGCGCGCTGATCGTCGTCGAGCGGCCGGAGAACTGGCCGCTCCAGATTCCAGGGACCGAGGTGGTGACCGCGTCGGACTACCTCACCAATCCGAGATTCGTCGAGCTCAAACGGGCCAAGATATTCAACCTTTGCAGAAGCTACGCGTACCAGAGCGCCGGCTACTACGTCTCGCTCTTGGCCGCTGCCCGGGGACACAGGCCACTTCCATCGGTCACGACCATGCAGGACCTGCGGCAAGCGTCTCTCGTCCGCATCGCCTCGGAAACGACCGAGCTCCTCGTGCGACAAACACTCGCTCCGATTAAAAGCGATCGATTCGTTCTCAGCATCTACTTTGGCCGTAACATGGCCAAGCGGTACGACAGGCTATGTCGTGCTCTCTTCAATCACTTCCCCGCCCCTTTGCTGCGCGCCGAATTCGTTTACGCCGATCAATGGCGTCTCGAGAAGCTCCGGGTCATCGCCTCGCACGAGATTCCCGAGTCGCATCGCGAGTTCGTGATCGAGCAGGCGCGGCGATTCTTCGACAGACCGCACCCACCCGGCGTGCAACGTGCGCGCTACGATCTCGCGATCCTGGTCAACCCCGACGAAGTCGACGCGCCATCGGACGATAAAGCCATTCAACGTTTCCTTCGTGCTGCAAAGAAAGTCGGCTTCGACGCATGGGTCATCGGCAAGGAGGACTTCGGCCGCATTGCAGAGTTCGATGCGTTGTTCTTGCGGGAGACGACCGCTGTCGATCATTACACGTACCGTTTCGCCCGTCGCGCAGAAGCCGAGGGCTTGGTCGTGATAGACGATCCGGAATCGATCGTGCGCTGCACGAACAAGGTCTATCAGGCCGAGCTCTTCGAGCAGAACCACATCGACTGCCCGAAGACGCTCGTCGTGTATCGCGAGAGCGCTGACCAGGTCGCCGAAAAGCTCGGCCTTCCCTGCGTTCTCAAGAAGCCCGACAGCTCGTTTTCGGCGGGCGTAGTCAAAGCGGACACCAAAGCCGAGCTGTCGGCGCACCTGCGCGAGTTCCTTCAGAAGTCCGAGCTCGTCATCGCCCAGGAGTTCGCCGCTTCCGATTTCGACTGGCGTGTCGGTGTGCTCGACGGCAAGGCGCTCTACGTGTGTCGATACCACATGGCCCGCGGTCATTGGCAGATCCAGAAGGCGCTTGGCGAGAAACGACGCCTCTACGGTCGCACCGATACGCTCGCGGTCGAAGATGCGCCAAAGGCAGTGGTCGATCTCGCCGTGCGCGCGTCCAATCTCATCGGTGACGGCCTGTACGGGGTCGACATCAAGGAGGTGGGAGACAGGCTCCTGGTCATGGAGGTGAACGACAACCCGAGCATCGAGGCCGGCACGGAGGACTCCATCCTCAAGGACGAGCTCTACCTCCGCATCATGCAGAGCTTCTACGACCGCCTGGAGCGACGAGGACAGCGGGAGCGAAGGTGACCCCCTCCGACCACCTCCATCTCTTCGAAGCAGTCGGCATCGAGATCGAATACATGATCGTCGATGCCGAAACCTTGTCCGTTCGGCCCATTGCAGACGAGCTCTTGAAAGCCGTGGCCGGCAGCTACGAGATGGAGGTCGATCGGGGCGCGTTGCGATGGTCGAACGAGCTCGCATTGCATCTTGTGGAGCTCAAGACCAACGGACCCGTGAGGACCCTCTCCGGTCTACACGAGGTTTTTCAAGGAGACATCACCACGATCGACTCACTGCTGGGTCCCATGGGCGCGCGGCTGCTCCCAACCGCGATGCACCCTTGGATGGCTGCTGACGAGCTTCGGCTCTGGCCTCACGAAGACGACGTCATTTACCGGAGCCTGCACCGCATCTTCGACTGTCGCGGACATGGATGGTCGAATTTGCAGAGCATGCACATCAACCTGCCCTTTGCGAACGACGAGGAGCTAGGGCGGCTGCACGCTGCAATTCGGTTGATTCTTCCGATCCTCCCCGCGCTGGCTGCGAGCTCGCCGTTCGTCGACGGTCGCCCCAGCGGTCTTCTGGACACTCGGGTCGAGGTCTACCGCCACAATGCGCGCCGTATTCCCTCGGTCACCGGCCGCGTGATCCCCGAGGCCGTATTTCGCCAGCGTGACTACGAGATGTTGCTAGACGGGATCTATCGTGACCTCGCACCCTTCGATCCAGAAGGCATTCTCCAGCACGAGTGGATCAATGCCCGGGGCTGCATCGCGCGGTTCGACCGCATGGCGCTCGAGATCCGGCTTCTCGACGTTCAGGAGTGCCCGCGAATGGACCTCTCCGTGGCACAAGCGACAATCGCTGCCGTTCGCGCGCTCGTCGAAGAGACTTGGACGAGCTGCGAAGACCAGCAAGCTTGGGACGACCGCGCGCTCGAGCAGTTGTTGCTATCGACGATTCGCGACGCGGACCATGCGGTCATCGACGACGCCCGCTTTCTTCGCACGTTCGGTCTCGGTGGCCGTGCCGTCCGTGCGGCCGAGATTTGGCAGCACGTCGTCGAGACGTGCGTCGAGCCAACGCCGGCGCATGTGCAAGCTGCCACGGTTGGGGATCTCCGCTTCATCCTGAACGAAGGCTGCCTGGCTCGCAGAATCTTGCGGGCGACCGGCCGGAACCCAAGCCCTGCGCAGCTCCACGAGGTCTACCTCCGCCTCGCAGACTGTCTGGCGCGAGGAGAACGCTTCTCGAGCGAGCCATGAGACGCCCCGTGCTGCTGCTCACGTGCGAGCACGGTGGCGCGCGCGTGCCGCCGCAATACGGCGATTTGTTCGCAGGCCCGAGCGCCCAACGTTTGCTGCAGACCCATCGAGGATGCGACTTCGGCGCCCTGGCATTGGCGTGTGCTTTGCAGCGCTCGCTCGGGGCGCCGCTCTACGCGAGCACGGTCACCCGGCTCTTGGTCGATCTCAACCGTTCCGTCGGGCACCCGCTTCTCTTCTCGGAGGTTTCCAAGAAGCTCGGCGCTGCCGACCGCGCCGCCCTGCTCGAAGAGCACTACTTCCCCCACCGCGATGCCGTCGAGGCGTGGATCGAGGAGCGAGTCCGCCGCGGGCACCAGGTGGTGCACGTCGGGGTTCATAGCTTCACACCGCGGGTCGACGGCCAGCTTCGAACGGCCGACGTGGGCCTGCTTTACGATCCCTCGAGAGCAACGGAGCGAGCGTTCTGCCAACGTTGGAAGGATGCGCTTGGCGAGGTCGATCCCGATCTTCGTGTGAGGCGGAACTATCCCTATCTCGGCAAGACCGACGGTTTCGTCACCTATCTCCGTCGCATCTTCGATCAGTCTCGATACGTGGGGGTCGAGCTCGAGGTCAATCAGAATCTCCTCTCTACGCCGCGGGGCCGACGCCGTGTGTCGCGCGCGATTGCGGAAAGCCTCGGCGTCATCATGCTCAGCGCGAAAGCTCGTAGAGGGCGATCACGATCTCGACGAGGATGAGCAGCACGATGTACCACTCGACCCGCAGGCTCTGTGCGTGTAGGCGAAGGTCGAGCAAGGAACGTGCCGCATTCGACATGACGTCGAGCTTGCGCTCGAGCGCACGATGCCTCTCCACCAGCTCCAACTCGTCGCTGAGTCGCGCATGGAGCGAATCGAGCTCGGGATGCTCCCAAAGCACCTCGGGCTTGTCGGCGGCCTCGACCCTACCGACGGTCCGGGTAAGCGTCATGAGGATGCTGCCGATCCTCTTCGCGAGCCCTCGCGCGCTCCGTGGCGTCCGTCCGGTGCGCTCGAGATTGAAAGCAAGCGGCTCGACATCCTCGAACGCCGAAGATGCAGTCTCCTCGTAGTGGATGAGCGCCACGCTCTTCGCGAGCGCGTCCGCAATGACCTGCACTCGCTCGATGTCGATGTCCGGGCACACGACCACCCCACCGCGCACGCGGTCCGCGTCGATCGCCTCGATCGTGAGGACCAACCGGTCGCTCACGGGCTTCTCGAACCGCTCCGTCAGCAGCGGCTCGACGGCCGAGATGAACCCCGTCCGCTCTGCCGGCGTCACGTTCAGAAAAACGACGACACCGTAGCGAAACAAGACGCAGAGCCCTTCGCGCCCCGCGTCGACCAGGAGCGGCGTGGAGGCCAATCGTTCCGCCTCCAGCTGCCGTGTGTCGATTCGCTGCGCGAGATAGACCGCTTCGACCGCGATTTCGCGGCCGGCGCGTCCGATCTCCCGCAACCTTTCGATACGACTGACCACGGGAGCCGAGGGGCGAATGCCGAGGAACGCAAACCCCTGCTTGAACCTCCAGGACCGACTCTAGCACACGCGGCAAAGGTCTCCGCCATCCGAGCGGGACGACCTCTTGTCGAGATGCCCCTGCTCGAATGACAGTGATCGACTCAGCTGCGCTTCTTGGCGCGAAGGCCTCGTCGGCTGCCCTTGGGCCTCCCGGCCTTCTGGAATCCGCCCGGTCGCCCACCTCCACCGAAGTCTCGTCCAGGCGCGCGGGGTGCGCGGGGCCGATCCTCGGCGAGGTCGAGCCTGAGAGCGCGCCCCGAAACGTCCTGACCGTTCATGGTCTCGACCGCCTTCGCTGCCTGCGCTTCGTTCGCGAAACGCACGAACGCGAAGCCCCGCGGGCGCCCGGACTCTCTGTCGGTTGGGATGTGCACATCCACGACTTCACCCACCTCGGAAAGCAGCTCACGAAGCTGCTGCTCGGTGACGCCAAAGTCGAGATTGCCTACGAATATCTTGTTGGTCATGCCTCCGCTCCGGTTCTCGGCGTCCTTCCGCCGTCTGACTGAATGAGACGCTTTCCGATCAATCTCTCGATGCTCGCGAGATGAGATCGCTCTTCTCGGTCACAAAAAGACAGCGCCACTCCGGACGCGCCCGCGCGGGCGGTCCGTCCGATCCGGTGAACATACGTCTCTGGAACATTCGGCAGATCGAAATTGATCACATGTGTCACGCCCTCGACGTCGATGCCGCGTGCCGCGATGTCCGTCGCGACGAGCACCGACAGGCTTCCGTCGCGAAACGCGTCGAGCGCCCGAGTTCGCGCACCTTGCGACTTGTTGCCGTGGATCGCTTCTGCGCGGATGCCAGCCTTGCCGAGCTCTCGCACGATTCGGTTGGCTCCGTGCTTGGTCCGGCTGAACACGATGGTGTGCTTCAGCTCAGGATCACGCAGCAGATCCGCAAGCAAGCCTCGCTTCTTGGCTTTGTCTACGAAGAAGACGTGCTGCGCGACTTGCTCGACGGTCGAGGAGATAGGCGCCACGGCGACGCTCACGGGACGGTCGAGCAGCCCTTCTGCCAGCCGTCGTATCTCGGGAGGCATCGTAGCCGAGAAGAACATCGTCTGTCTCTTCTCGGGCAGGGCTCTGGCGATTCGGCGCACGTCCGGCAAGAACCCCATGTCGAGCATTCGATCCGCCTCATCGACGACGAAGATCTCCACGTCGTCTAGACGAACGACACCGCGACCCATCAGATCGAGCAGGCGTCCCGGGGTGGCCACCAGCGCGTCCAAGCCGCGGCGGATCTCGGCGATCTGCGGCTTGTCGCTCACGCCGCCAAAGACGACCGTGTGCCAAAGGTCGAGGTCAGCTCCGTACGTGCTGAAGCTTGCGCTGATTTGTGCCGCGAGCTCACGCGTGGGAGTGAGAACCAGCGCGCGAAGACGAGGCTCGTTTCCCGCACGTGCGTCGAGATGTTGCAGCAACGGCAGCGTAAACGCTGCGGTTTTTCCAGTTCCCGTCTGCGCGCAGCCGAGAACATCGCGCCCGCTCAGCGCCGGGGGGATCGCCTGCTGTTGAATTGCAGTTGGGTTTCTATAGCCGGCGTGATTGATCGCCGACAGCAACTCGGGGATGAGCCCTAGGGCGTCGAACGTCCGATCCGCTTCCGATTCGGGACGTTCGACGACACGGGCGATTGCAGCTTGCTGCTTCAAGAGCTCTCTTCTCACCAGCGACGATTCGAACGGCGCTCGCCGCTCGGCCGATCGTTGGCGCGGTCCACTCTGATGGTGCGACCGTCGAGCGCCGAGCCGTCTAGCTCTTCAATCGCTCGCGCGGCCCCTTGATCGTCCTGAAACGTCACGAAGCCGAAGCCCCGCGACCGACCTGAATCTCGGTCGGTGACGACCTTCGCCTCGACGACCTCGCCGCAGGCCGCAAAGGCCTCCTCGAGGGCTGCGCTCGTGGTGTTCCAGCTCAATCCGCCTACAAATAGCTTGCTACTCATGTTCTTACTCTCTTCGTTCTTTCTTTCGTCTCCTGAGGAGACACTCTCTTTCCCGGGGAAAGCGTGCTCCCCCCAGAGCTTTGAATGCGTGAGGCTGCGCGGCTGACGCCACGCACGCTCGGGGACGGTATGCCCGGCGAGCCCGCTCACTTTCTCGTTGCCTGTGCTTCTACGAACCTCAAACCGCTGTTTCGAGTCACGGCGGGTTCTGGTAGGAACAGCCAACGTGCCGGCAGCCCACGGTGAGCTGCCGCGCCCTAGAAGAGGGCGTTCAAGGAGCTACAGTAGCAGCTCCGTCGGGGTTGTCGAGGAAGGCGGGCAAGGCCGGGGGCGACATGTGGGGGGTCGCGGTGCCCACCAGACCCGCCGTACCCCGCTCGCTCGCGAAATTCTGGAGCTCTTCGTCCCAACCGCAGACCCTGCAGCCCTCCTAGTCGACTCAGCTGGGCTTGGAAACGTCGAGGCGGCGTCCTGGTTCGGGGGCACGCTTCTCTACGGCCCCGCCACCGGCGGCCCTTGGTCGATCCGCGTCGAGCGACCGTAGCATCCGGCAGGCAAAAGCACGCGTCAATCGGGCTCCAGATCGACGTGGCGGGCCTCCGGAACCGCTTCGGCCAACCGCTCCTCGATTCGGTCCACCGAGTCACCTACTGCGTCGGTCACCTCCGCGCCGAATTCGACCAGCAGACGTTCGAGGGCCTTTGGGCCGTCGAGGCCCGCCCACGTGGCGTCGAGGTCTCTACCCGCCAACAACTGTTGCGCGAGGGCGCGGCCGTTGAAGGCAATTTCCGCCTTGAAACGAACCTCCTCTGCTCCCAGCTGCGAGACCTTCACGTCACGGATCCGATCGATGATGGGATCTTCCTCGAGCACGGCAATCATCCGTTCGACGGCTTCCGGTGGAGGAGCCGGGCCGAGGAGGAAGCGCCGGTTTCGATCGATCAAGAAGACCGCGGTCCCGCCGAGCAGCACGCCGATAGCCAAGGACGCTGCGCCATCCCAAGCCGGGTTGCCCGTGAGGCGTGTCAACCCGATCCCAGCCAAGGCAATCCCGACACCGAGGACTGCGGAGCCATCCTCGAGAACGACGGCCACGCCCATCGGGTCCGGCCCGCCCTTGAGATAGTTCCAGACCGACTGATCCGTTTGCCTTGCGGCACGCCGAACCGCCGCAAGACCAACTCCGAGCGACATGCTTTCCGCGGCAAGCGAGCCGAGCAAAATCAAGAATCCCCAATCGAGGTGAGAGAGCGGCTCAGGAGACCACACCTGTTGCGCTCCACGGACGATCGTCACGCCACTGCCGACGAACAGCACCCCGGCCGCAGAAAGCAACGCCCAGACGTAGCGAGACCGGCCAAACCCGTATGGAAACTTCGAGTCGGGCGAGCGTTCGGAGCGCACGATTCCTACCACCAAGAGTAGCTGGTTTACGACGTCCGCGAGTGAATGCACGACCTCGGCGAAAATCGCGATCGAACCGGTGAGAAGCGCGGCCACCGATTTGGCAATGACGATCACCAAGTCGACGGTCAGCGCGACACCGACAGCCCGCGTGCTCGTCGTCATCTGTACCCTTATACCCGATGGGGGTTTGAATTCACTCGCGCGCTCCGTGGATGCGCACCGCACCGTCGCGATTTACCGCGTCGCAACAGTCGTCGCCGCGGTGCGGCATGGACTCACTTCTCGACTCCAAGCGTGCCGACGCCGACGCGCCAGAGCTGGGTGTCGAGCTGCGTATCAAAGAGGCTCGTGGCGTAGATCGAGCAGGGGTCGAGCTCTCCTTGGCCGAAAGCCAAGCTCGCCACCCAGTCGACTCCCTCGGCGACGGTGGTCACGTTGCCCTCCGAATCGACCTTGGCGATCTCGCCTGTCGTGTTGAGCGCAACATACACGTTGCCCTCGCTGTCGATCGCGACGCCGTCCGGTGTCGTGAGCTCGAAGGCAACCCATTTCGTCGGCGTGCCGGCCTGCCCGTCTTCAGACACGGGCACTCTCCAGAGCCCCGGCTCTTCCAAGGTGGTTGCAACGTAAAGTGTGCGTTGGTCGAGCGAGAACACCATTCCATTGGGCGTCGGCACACCCTGCACCCATGTGGACACTTGTCCGTCCCAGGTCACTTCGTCGATCGAGTCCTGCCTGCGGGAGTCGTCCGAAACCAGGATCGTGCCCCACGGCGTCGTGACCACGAAATTGGGTGCGCCGAGGTTCTCCGCAATGACGTCGATGGAGCCATCCGCCGGGTCGATCAGCAACAGCTGACCCGTCTCGAACCCAGCCGCGAGGATCCCGTTTGCGTGACTTTCCAGACCGAGGATCGACGTGGCTTCCGTCACCAAGGTGGGGGTGCCGTCCAAGGCGATGGAGAGCAATTGGTCATCCGTTTGAGTGCTGATCGCCGAGACGAAGAGATTGCCCGCCGCGTCGAAAACAATCCCCTCCGTCCTCGTTGGTATCTGCGTCCCGAATCCCTGAACCTCGCCCACGGCGATGTCCGTCCCGCAGCCCCGCGACGGCTCGGACGAGCTGGATTCACACCCAACGAGGATCACGAGCACGCCCAGGACTAGATTGAAACATCGATTCATCACGAAACACCTCCGACAAGCCTGGCCGTAGCCTATTCACGTGGTGCGCCCTTGTCACTTGCTCGCGCGCAGACTGCCCCGCCGATCTGGCGGCGGTTCACGGCGACTCGGCAAGCGTCCGCTGCGACTGCGATTTAGCCCCGCCCAGGTCCTCAGACCCGTGATAGTCTTCCGCGCCATGCGACACCAGACTTGGCTACCCTTCCTTCATGCAACGATGCTTCTCGCAATTCCGGCATCCGGCTGCGATAGCGATGACAACGCGACGACCACTGCCTGCGTCACGACCGCGCCGGAGGCGCTTCGCGTCTGCATCGGAGAGCTCAACGAAGCCGTAGAGGCTTGCTATCAGAGCAGCGACGCCGCTTGCCAATCGGATGACCCGAACGTCACGGCCGCCTTGGTCGCGCTCGCGCAGACGGTCGAGTCGAACTGCGCAGACGGAGACTTCGGGTCGCTGTCGGTGGACGCGGTGGTGGGACGGCTTCAAAACGCCTGTTCCTCCGAATCAGCCTCGCTTGCATGGCGAACGTACGGAGGGCCTCAAGGCGCCGTCTGGCTGGAAACCAGCGATGACGAGCAGGCATGCTTGGCAAGTGCGCATCAGACGATCTCCACGATGGTGGACGAGGCCTTGGCAGCGATCAACACCTGCCTTGCCAGCGGCGAGTGCAGCGACGCGGCTGTCGCAGCCGAACGTCAAGCGCTGATAGACAGTGCCGTGAGCGACATCGAAGCAGCTTGCCAAGACCTCGCGGCGCTCATCGCGGTCAGTCCTTCGACCTATGTCGATCGTGCAGTCCATCAAGTCGATTGCATCACCGCCACCGGTCATGCGGACACGGGCTCGCTCGCTCTGTCATGTGGGCCTTCCAATGCGGATTTCGAAGCTCCGCGAGGCGAATACGTGCAGGTCGTGGTCGACGGTGACAAGTGGGGCACGTTGTGCGGCGATGGAACCCCGTATGCGTTTCAGGTTCGCCTGGCGCCGGAGGGCGAGCGTCTCGACCGAATCATCATCGGGCTCGAGGGAGGCGGGGTCTGCGCCTTCGAAGAGGATTGCGGCGCGCGCTTTGAGAGCAATCCCCAACTCTTCAATGCCCTCGACAACGAGCCGCCCGCCGCCGGTGGCATTGCCTCCAATGACCCTGCCGAGAGCCCCTTCGCCGACTGGACCAAGGTCTTCTTGCCCTACTGCAATCAAGACGTGTTCGCGGGCGGCGGTGTGACCGAGGAGCTGGGCGCGCTCCAACTCCCCCGCTATGGCTCGGTCAATCTCCGAGCGGCCGTTCGAATGGTGCGGGACGTGATCTGGAAGCTCATGGACGAAGAAGGAGGCGCTGGATTCCGTCCCGATGAGCTCATTGCGTTGTTCGGGGGCTGGTCGGCGGGGGGATATGGGACGCTCTACAACTACCACTGGCTCCTCGACGACTTGCAGTGGCCGAGGACCGCGGCTTTCCCCGACGCGGGTGGCGCGCTCGACAACGGAGAGGTCCTCGGCGTCCGCGGGCTCGGGGTGCTCAAGGTCCCGGCGTGGGGAGCGATGCCCAACTTGCCGCCATATTGCTTCGCGGGGGACTGCGCGCTCGGCCCCGTCCTCTATGAGGCCATCTCCCCCAGGCTCAAGCAGGTTCCCGAGCAACAGTTTCTAATTCTGAGCAACCAGAAGGACAACACGCAGCAGCGCGATTCCTTTTTCGACGACGAAGCCACGTTCATCAACACTATGCGCCAGAGCTACTGCGACACGAAAGACCTGAACGGCATCAACTACTACTACACGAGCGTTTCGAGCGAGAGCGTCCACGTGGTCTCGATCCGTCCGGAGCTGTGGGTCGGGGAAGTCGACGGTGAGGTGATGCGTGACTGGTTCTGGCGAGCGGTGACCGAGCCCGATACGCTTCAAAGCCGCGTCGAAGAAGGTGACTTCGTCGAGGTCATCGAAGGAGTGGAGTCGTTTCCTTGCGAAGTGGCGCCCTAGAGAACGAACCAGTGTCCGGCCCCCTCACTGCACGATGATTACGGTATCCGTGCACCCGGCGACGACGTTGAGCTTTGCGCCGTCACCGGCCGCGGTCACGGTGTCGCAGGCGTTCGGGCACAGGTTGATCTTGGTCGGCGCGGCCGGGACATCGTAGTACCAGGCGAGCTGGTCGGCAGGGCACACAGCCGGACTGCCTACCTGCGGGATGGTCGTCACGCTCTCGCCTTGGGTGAGAGTCACGTTGACCCGCCCATAGTCGAGCACTTCCCCCTCGGGCGGCGTCAGACCCGTGACGTCGATTTCGCACGGCAACGGCACTGCCTGCTCGGAGATCGCCTGCAACGCATTGGCAAGGACGTCACCGGAGGCGTCCCCGACATTCCAGTAGTGACAGGGCGGAGTGAGGCCTCCGCAGAAGTCATCGTGCGGCTCTGCGCCGCCCGCTGCTGCGAGCTCCTCGAGCTTGTCTTCGCTGGCTCCTTCCATGCCGATGATGAAAGTTCGCATGCCCGTATTCGCGAGGTGGTCCGCGATGATTCCGGCGAGATAGGTGTTGTTGGTGTTGCAGTTGGTGGCGTCTCCGTCGGTGATGAGGACGCCGATCATCTCACGTCCTTGGACCTCATTATTGACCGCGTAGTTAGCGATACCCCGAAGCGCGCCTTCGATACGGGTGCCGTATCCACCACTGAAATTCTCGTCGCTGATCCTCTGTACCAATGCGCTGTCGGACGTGACGGGAAGGGAGGTCTTTGCGATGAGCGCAGGATCATAGCTCGCGCCGGTGCAATCGTTCGACAGGGACATGACGTTGAACGCAAGCGTCGTATCGACGGCGGGCGAGACTTCGATCAGGTAGTCGGCAAGCGCATAGGTGGCAAAGCATGCCTTCGAGCTCACGGGCGGGGAGGCGCCTGGGACGTACGCGCAGTCCGTGCCCATACTGCCCGTGCGATCGAGAACGAGATAAATGTCGAGCGGGCTTGTTTCGAGCTGCCTTTCGTGGGCCACACCGCTACAGCCGCAAAAACCGTCGACGCACTCTCCATTGCAGTTCTCCGGACCTGCGCACGGGGCGCCGAGCGACGAGGGGAGGCAGACATTCTCCGTCACCTCGCAGTAGGTGCCGCCGGTACACTCCGCGTGGCCTGTGCAAGAGGCCAGCGGCGTGACGCAGGTCTGCGTGACGGGCTCGCAGACCTGGGGAGCCACGCACTGCGCGGTGACGGTGCATCCGCCGCTCGAGCCACCGGTCCCACCGGCGCCGCCACCTCCTGCGCCTGGGTCCGAGCCCCCACAGCCCATGAAGATCCAACCCACGATCACGACGCAAGCGTTGCGCGCCGTCTGAAAGCCAAGCGTACGAATCATCTCGAGGTCCCCCGTGAGATCAGGATAGCGGTTTCGGATGGCGCCCCCCAAATCGTCCGGACCGGGTCGGCCCGAGCGCCTTTCCCCCGAGGCAGGGTCAAAGCCCCTGCTCGGTTCGGCGAGCGGCTGCCTCCGAGCTGGGTACGCGCTTGAAGCCCACGCGACGCTTGAAGATCAGCACATGGGCCGTGAGCTCCAGCTCGTCGCGCCCGGGGGCCACGATGTCGATGCGCACTTCGCGCCCGCGATCGATGGAATAGGCTCGGCCCTCCCAGGCTTGCTTCCGCGGATCGTAGCGAAGCTCCCGGAACACCTCGGTGCCGACCGCCTCAGGGCGGCGCTGACTCCAGACGATCACGCCGCGATAGACTCCCGCGTCGCGCTTGACCTCGATGATCGCCTCGCCCTGCCCTCGCTGCCAATGCCCGAGGATGCGGTCGGCTTGCGCGAGCACGATGGGCCCTGGCTCTTCGGGCTCGGGGCCGCCTGCATGCGCAGTCACGGAGAAGGCCCCCAGCAGGAACGAGGCGAGCAGGGCCATCGATGCTCTCTTGGAACGCGAGGTGAGGAGGTTGCTGCTCATCTGTCTGACCGGGGCACTTGCTCGGCGATGAATGGGGGAAGGTCCGATGCTCTCGCAAAACCGAAAACTACGCAGCACAAAAGCGACGGCTTCCTTCGTCGAGAGGGCCGCTGATGTCATCGGCCTCACAACCAACGGGGGTCCATCATCCCCATGTGTGAGGGCTCCGCCGCGCGTCCCGGCCGGAGGCGCGGGGAGCGCCCGGCTTGGGACCCCGGCACGCTCGTGATACATGCTCTCCCACCAATCGGAGGAAGCCCATGCCCGGCCCGCGCCGAATCCGCCTCCCAGAGCACACACTCGAGATCGTCAGTGACGCCGGCGAAGGCGCCCAGAAAGCAGCCGTCGCTTTTGCCCAACTCTGCGCCAAGGCGGGGAACGGTCTTTGGACCGTGGAGATCATTCCGTCCGAGATTCGACCTCCACCCCACACCACCGGAAGCGCGAGCGGCAATCGAATCCGCCTTGCCGAGCGAAGCCGGGTCACCAATGCGGGCAACCGTGCGAACGTGGTGCTGGCTTTCAACGAGATGGCGCTGCTCTCGCGTCTCGAGGCAAATAGTCTGGCCGATGACGTTCTCGTGCTGATCGACGATCAATGGGCGACCCACGAGATGGAGCAGTATCGACGATCTTATCGCGAGGTGCTCGACCGATTCCGCTCCGGAGCGGCGAAGATCATTGAAGTGCCCTTGGAAAAGGAGACCCTTCGTCACGTCGAAGACGCGCAACGCGGGAAGAACATGTTTGCGGTGGGCCTTCTATGCGCCCTCTACAGCAAAGACCCGAACGTGCTCGACGAGGTGATACGCGGCATCTTCAAAGACAAGACTCAGCAGGTCGTGGAGGTCGCGGTAAAGCTTGCGGCCGCCGGTCATCAATACGGAATGGCCCACCTCGAGGAGTGCTTCGAAATCCCTTCCTCGCAGAGCGAAGTGCCGAAAGTCGCGATGAACGGCAATACCGCGCTCGCCCTTGGCGCCATCTCCGCTGGGTTCGAGCTCTGTTCCATGTACCCGATCACCCCGGCGACTTCGGCTTCGCACTCCTTATCCGAGATCTTCGAAGACTTCGGCGGATTCGTGCATCAGGCCGAAGACGAGATCGCCGCGATCGGCGTGGCCTTGGGCGCGTCCTACGCCGGTAAGACCGCCCTGACCATCACCTCGGGGCCTGGTATGGCCCTAAAGACGGAGTTCCAGGGCCTGGCGGTGATGACCGAGACACCACTGGTCATCGTCGATGTGCAGAGAGGCGGGCCCAGCACCGGGTTGCCCACGAAGATCGAGCAATCGGATCTGCTCCACGCGCTCTACGGGGCGCCCGGCGATGCACCCAAGGTGGTCATCGCACCGAGCACCGTCGAAGAGTGCTACTACATCTTGTCCGTTGCGCGGAAGATCGCGGAGGAGCTCCGAATGTTGGTGATCGTTCTTTCCGACGCCAATCTCGCCACTGGTCAGCAGCTCTTCGATCGTCCCGATGTCTCGAAAACCCCACCGCGTCCCCCGCTCGACCTCAGCCCGGTCCCCCTCGGAACGCTTCCTTATGACTGGGATCCAACCACGGGGCTTTCGCAACGCCTCATTCCCGGCCAGCCGGGCGGAATGGGCGTGACGACGTCACTCAACCACGATCGCGACGGCAAGGCTTGCTACGACTCCGAGCGGAACGAGCGCGGCCATGCCATGCGCAGCCGGAAGCTCGCCACCCTGCAGCAGAGCCTCAAGCCGCCGACCGTACACGGAGCCTCGGAGGGCGACCTTCTGCTAGTGGGTTGGGGAAGCACTCGGGGTGCGGTCGAAGAAGCCGTGGACATGGCGCGTGCCGAGGGCCTCGCAGTTTCCTCGGTCCACATTCAGTTTTTGAGCCCCCTGCCTCCTGGCCTCAAGAACATCTTCCGGAGATTTCGGCGAGTCACCACCGTGGAGCTCAACTACAGCGACGACTGGAGCGACCCTCTCATCACGGAAGAAAACCGCCGCTACGGCCAATTGGCCTGGCTTTTGCGCGCGGCGACTTTGATCGACGTCGATTGCTTCGCCAAGGTTCCCGGACGCCCCTATATGCCGGTGGAGATCCTAGACGAAATCAAACGCGTCCTTGACGTTCAGCCGGCCCTGGCAGCTCCGGGCCCCGCGCGCGCCGCAAACGAGGGAGTGAACTGATGGTATCCATGCTTGCCGAGGAAAGCCTTCTCGAGGTGTGCGCGATCGAGACGCATTCCCTCGAAGACTACGAAGCCGAGCCGCCCCGCTGGTGCAAGGGCTGCGGCGACCACGGTGTGCTGGCAGCGCTCCAACGCGTGCTACGAAAGAACAACGTCGATCCGGAAAACGTCGTTTCGGTGTCCGGCATCGGCTGCTCGAGCCGCCTGCCCCACTATTTGAAGACCTACGGGTTCCACGGAATCCACGGCCGCGCTCTGCCCATCGCCACCGGCGTCCGCCTCTCGCGTCCTGAGCTCCCCGTCATCGTGATCATGGGCGACGGCGACTGTTTCAGCATCGGCGGCAACCATTGGTTGCACGCCATCCGCTACAACATCAACGCCGTGGTGTTGGTGCTGGACAACGAAGTCTATGCGCTGACCAAAATGCAGGCATCGCCCACGACGCCGGACGGGTGGAAGACCAACACCACCCCGAGAGGCACCTATCTTCACCCGTTGAATCCGCTCAGCGCCGTGATGGGCATGACCAACATTTCCTTCGTGGCCCAGACCGCCACCTGGCTGCCCGCGCATCTCGACGAGACGATCGACAAGGCGTGGGACCATCACGGGCTTTCCTTCGTCCGCATCCTCCAGCGTTGCCCGGTGTTCATGCCCAAGGCCTTTGGCGAGGGCGGCTTGAACTTTCCGGTGGTGTTCCTCGAGCACGCGGATGGTATCCCCATCCACCCTTTGCTCCGCAAGCGCGGCGCCGTGCAAGCCCACGATCATCGCGATATCAACGAGGCGCAGCGGGTGGCGGTCACCGTGGACCCGGCCCCCATGGGTCTCGTGTATCAGAACCCCGACGTCCCCGCCTACGAAGAGATCCGATGGCAACGCCAGGATCGACCGGACCATCAGACCTTCCTTCGGCGTCTGGAGGCCGAGATGGACCGTTACACCGTCACCTGACCCACGTCCAGCCATGAAAGAGCAGATCCTCCAACCCGCCGCAGATGTCTGGCGCCGCCATTGCGCCGCCCTTGGCGAAACTCTGGCCGAAACCGTCGACGGGCTCGAAAACCTGCTCCGCCTCGACGAGTACCATCGCCACGGTCACGAGCCGGACCGCTTGCAGAGCGCGCTCGGGCCTCTTGCTGCCGCGAGCCTCGATGTCGATTCGTTGTCCCAGGTGCTCGGAAAGAGCACGCGCTCCCGGGCGATGCCGCCCGAGCGGCTCGTACGCGTGCGAGAGCTCATTCCGAAGCTCGTTGAGCTGAAGGAGGCGTGGCCGGACGTTCCCCTCGATCGCGCCCTCATCGAGCTCGACACGAACCATGGTGAAATTCATGAGCGCGCCGAGGCGCACTTCAACCAGCTGGCCCAGGTTTTTCGGGCCGTGCGGATCGCCCAACTGGAGATCCGCGCCAAGTACGATACCCAAGTCCACGATGCGGGCTTTGCCGACTTCGACTGGCGGCAGCTGGGGCCCGGGGAGCTTCGAGCCTGTCCTCCGTTTCTGGTGATCGCGCGCCTGGATGGCTGCGACGGCGCGCGGCTGCGCAGTGTCATGGCGCTGCTCGAAACTGGCATGCCAATCAAGGTCCTCGCGCTCCGGTCGAGCGTGTGCGAGGCAGCATCGGGAGCCGGAGGCACCGCCGTGCCCTCGAGGATGACCATCGAAACGCTGCCCCTGGCCATGCGCGGCGTCTACTTACTTCAGACCCATTCGGCCGCATCTGGCTTTCAGGCGCAGCTCTCCCAGGCGCTGACCGTTCCGCGGCCGGGCGTGATTTCGGTGTTTTGCCCGCGGCACGGCGAAGCGGAGAATGCATTTCAAACACGCGCGGAGCGGGCCGTCCGTGCCCGAGCCGTTCCGATGTGCGTGTACGATCCCGATCGCGACGACCGATTCGTCATGTGCTTCGATCTCTCCTCGAATCCTTCGGTGGATGTCCTTTGGACCACGGACAAGCTCACCGGCCGTGATTCTCAGGGAGAGCCTGTCGAAGTCGATGAGCCCTTCACGTTGGCGCACTTCGCCGCCTCCGAGCCCGAGCTCGCCACGGAGCTCGCCGACCCGCCGGAGCGCACCGACACGCTCGTTCCATTGGTTGACTTTCTCAGGCTCTCGCGACACCAGCAGGTGGGCAAGCTCCCCTTCATCTCGCTTGCCGCCGAGGAGGGGACCATCGTTCGCAAGGTCGTTTCCCGTAAGCTCGCGGCACAGTGTGCGGAGCGCCTCCATCTGTGGCAGACGCTCCGGGAGATCTCGGGAATCGACAATCCTCACGTGAACACCACCCGGACGACGCTGCAGAGGGAGCTCGGCGCCGAGCGAGACGCACAGATCGAAAGCCTGCGGCAGAACATGGAGAAGGACGCGACGAGCCGCGAGCGTGCTGCGGTGGCCTCCGCGGTGCGCAAGCTCGTTGCACGCTTGACCGGCATCGAACCACAAAACTGACTCTCATGCTGTTTCTAACGGCGGTTGCCGCCCTCAGCGGACTCACAATCATCCTGGCCACGGCGTTGGTCCTGGCGAACAAGAAGCTCCACGTCTACGAGGACCCGCGAATCGACGTGGTGGAGGACATGCTTCCCCACGCCAACTGCGGCGCATGCGGTTTCCCCGGGTGCCGCCCGTTCGCCGAAGCCCTGATCCGGGGCGACGCGCTACCGGGAAAGTGCACGGTGAGCTCCGACGAGGAGAGATCAGAGCTCGCGAGATTCTTGGGCGTCGACGTCGGCGCAGAGGAGAAGCTGGTGGCTCGGCTCGCCTGCGCGGGAGGCACGAACGTCGCCCGTAACCACGCCACATACCACGGGGAGCAGAGCTGCGGCGCAGCTGCTCGGGTGGCCGGCGGTGGCAAAGGCTGCTTCTGGGGCTGCCTCGGTTTCGGAGACTGCTACGAAGTCTGCGACTTCGATGCCATCCACATGAACGCGCACGACCTTCCGGTCGTCGACGAGGCCAAGTGCACCGCGTGCGGGGACTGCGTCGAGGCATGCCCGAAGGACCTGTTTTCCCTCCACAAGCAGAGTCATCGATTATGGGTCGCCTGTAGCTCTCTCGAAGCCGGCGACGACATCCTTGAAGACTGCGAGGTCGCTTGCACCGCCTGCGGCCGCTGCGAGATGGACGCGCCCCCGGGGCTCGTGACCATCCGGAACAACCTTCCGGTGGTGGACTACAGCAGGCCACATCAGACCCGCGCTCCAATTGAACGATGCCCCACAGGGGCTATCGTCTGGATCGATGCCAAGGTTGGGCCGGTGAAGGGGCCGGCAGCCAAGAAGATCATTCGTAAGGGCACGCTTCGCGACGCCCCGACCTAGTCAAGAGGCGAGAGCCTGATTGGTGATTTCGATGTCTCCACGATTCTTCGGCAAAAAGAACATCGCGAAAGACGCCCAGAGCCAGTTCAAGTACCCCGGCACACGGGACGCGCTCGATGGCAACACCGCGGTCATCATGTGCGAGCGTGAATCGAGCGACGCCGCGGGCGCCTATCCGATCACGCCGTCGACACAAATGGGCGAGCTGTGGGCGGAGGCCGCCGCAGCCGGACACATCAACGTGTCGGGGCGCCCGTTGATCTTCATCGAGCCTGAGGGCGAGCACGCCGCGGCGGCAGTCACGGCCGGCATGTCCATGACGGGCATGCGCGCCGCGAACTTCTCGTCGGGTCAGGGCATCGCCTACATGCACGAATCGCTCTACGCCGCGGCGGGCAAGCGGCTGACGTACGTCCTCAACATCGGTGCGCGGGCCATGACCAAGGCCACCCTCAACGTGCATGCCGGACACGACGACTACCACTGCGTCGATGACACGGGCTTCTTCCAACTGTTCGCCAAAAACGCGCAAGCAGCGGCTGATTTGAACGTCATCAGCCACAAAATCGCAGAGCTGTCTCTCACCCCGGGAATCATCGCCCAGGACGGGTTTCTGACCACGCACTTGATCGAATCGCTCATGGTGCCTGAGCGCGAGCTCATCGCGGAATACCTCGGGCGTCCGGACGACGTCATCGAGACACCCACCGCGGCGCAAAAGATCATATACGGCGAAACTCGCCGGCGCATTCCCTTGCTGTGGGACGTGGACAATCCGGTGATGTCCGGTCTGGTGCAGAACCAGGACTCCTACATGCAGAGCGTGGCGGCGCAGCGGCCGTTTTTCTTCGATCACATCCAGGCGCTCACCGACCAGGCGTTCGAGGAATACTACGCGCTGACGGGCCGTCGCTATGCGCGCGTAATGACGTATCGGGTCGACGATGCGGACTACCTCATCGTGGGCCAGGGAAGTATGGTCCCATCGGCCGAGGCAGTGGTGGACTATCTTCGCCAGACCCGCGGGCTCAAGGTGGGCGTGGTCGACATGGTCATGTTCCGACCGTTTCCGAGCGACCTGATCGGACGCATCTTGAGGGGCAAGCGGGGCGTCACGGTGCTCGAGCGGCTCGATCAACCACTCGCGGCCGACCTGCCTCTCATGCGGGAGATCCGCGCTACGGTGAGCAAGTGCCTCGAAAACGGGAGGGATTCGCAGAACCCACCGTACCCGGAGCTTGCTGCCTATACGTCGCTCCACGACGCGCCTCCGCTCTTTTCGGGCTCCTTCGGGATGGGCAGCCGCGATCTGCAACCCGAAGGCCTGGTGGGCGCCGTGGAGAACATGCTCGATGACGGGGCCCGGAAGAAGCTCTTCTATCTATCGATCGACTTCGTCCGGGACCAGGCCATCACGCCGAAGCAGGAGATCCATCAACAGACGATCGAGGAGTCCTATCCTCAGGTCAAAGAGCTGGTGGTGAAAGGCTCGGAGAACCCCAACCTGATGCCCAAGGACAGCATCACGGTTCGCTTTCACTCCGTCGGCGGCTGGGGCGCCATCACCACCGGCAAGAACCTGGCGATGACGCTGTTCGACTTGCTGGGCTATCACATCAAGGCGAACCCCAAGTACGGCTCCGAGAAGAAGGGACAGCCTACGACGTATTATCTGTCGGCGGCGCCAGAGCCGATCAAGGTCAACTGCGAGTATTTCTACGTCGACGTGGTGCTGTCACCGGACCCGAACGTGTTTGGCCACACCAACGCGCTTGCCGGCCTCAAGGAAGGCGGCGTCTTCATCATCCAGGGAGACAAGGCGTCGCCCAAAGAGATGTGGGAGAGCATCCCGCCCGTCTATCAGCGAATCATTCGCGACAAGAAGATCAAGGTCTACTACCTGGATGGCTTCAAGATCGCGCGCGACGAGGCCACCGACCCCGATCTGCAGCTCCGAATGCAGGGCATCGCATTCCAGGGCGCGTTCTTCGCCGTCTCGCCGATCATGAAGCAGGCCGGGCTCACCGACGAGCAGCTCTTGGACGCCATCCACGACCAGCTCCAAGAAAAGTTCGGCTCCAAGGGCAAGAGAGTCGTCGACGACAACATGCGGGTTGTGAAGCGCGGCTTCGACGAGGTCCGAGAGGTCGTCCCGGGGCCCATCGACGAGGTCCGGCCCGAGGGAAAGCGCGCCGGACTGAAGCTTCCGCTCATGGTGAAATCTCTTCCTCAGAGCAAGGCGCCCATGACCGACATCCACCGCTTCTGGGAGCAAACCGGAAGCTTTTACGTGCGAGGCATGGGCAACGACAACCTCGCCGACCCCTTCATCGGGCTGGGCATCATGCCCCCCTCCTCGGCGCTTTTCCGGGACATGACCGGAATCCGCTTCGAGCATCCTCAGTGGGTCCCCGAGAACTGCACCGCCTGCGGGGATTGCTACACGGTCTGCCCGGACACCGCGCTGCCGGGATTGGTGAACGAGGTCGGTCAAGTGCTCGACACCGTCGTGAATCGGGTGCGCAAGAACGGCTACGCGCCGGAGATCAAGCATCTGCCCAAGGCCGCCAAAGTGATGGAGCGCAACCTCCATGCTCTCTTCAGGGCGTCAAAGGAGACGGACTCCGTGTCAGTCCTGCTGGACCAGGCGATGGAGCAGACCGTTACGCAAAGCGAGCTTCAAGGCGTCGAGCGGGACGTGCTCAAGAAGGAGCTCGGGTACTTCAAGGAAGAGCTGAACGGGTTCCAGTTTGCCCTGACTCGACCCCACTACACCCTCCCCGAGCAGGAACAGTCCGGAAGCGGGGGCCTGCTTTCGATCACCGTGAACCCCTACACGTGCAAGGGGTGTATGGAGTGCGTCGAGGTATGTAACGACGATGCGCTGCGCTCGATGAGGCAGACGGAGGAGTCGGTTCAACGACTTCGCGACCACTGGGATCTGTGGACCGATCTTCCTTCCACCCCGAAGAAGTACATCCGGGTCGATGATTTGGAAGAAGGCATCGGAACCCTCGAGTCGATCCTGCTCGACAAGAGCAACTACTTGCCGTTTACCAGCGGCGACGGCGCGTGTCTCGGCTGTTCCGAAAAGACGGCGATCCACCTCTTCGTCGCAACCGTCGAAGCATTGATGCAGGCGCGGATCACCAAGCATCTGAGCCACGTCACCGACCTCATCGACCGGCTGAAGAAGCACATCCAGCTACGGCTGGCCGGAGAGATCGATGTCGGCGACCCCGAAGTCATGGCGAAGATCATGCAAGACATCGGCGATCGGGACGTCACACTCTCTGCGATCGCCGAGCGCATCGAACGCATGGGAGGAGCTCAGCCCATCGATCAGGACTGGCTTCGACGCATGACCAAGCTCGTGGCCGATCTGGAAAGGCTCAGGTGGAAGTACACCGAAGGAACAACGGGCCGCGGCCGTACCAGCATGGGGATGATCAACAGCACCGGCTGCACCTCGGTTTGGGGCAGCACCTACCCATTCAACCCCTACCCGTTCCCCTGGGCCAATCACTTGTTCCAAGACTCGCCCTCCATGGCAATGGGAATCTTCGAGGGGCACATGGCCAAGATGGCGGATGGCTTCAAAGCCATTCGCATCGCCGAGCTCGAGCTGCAGAGCAAGTACAATCCCGTCGAGCACGATTCGTTCTTCACCTATTTCGACTGGCGCCAGTTCAGCGACGAAGAGTGGGAGCTCTGCCCGCCGGTGGTCGCGGTGGGCGGCGATGGCGCGATGTACGACATCGGCTTTCAAAACCTCTCGCGACTCATGGCGTCCGGTAAGCCGATCAAGGTGCTGGTCGTCGACACGCAGGTTTACTCCAACACGGGCGGACAGGCATGCACCTCCGGTTTCATCGGCCAGGTGTCGGACATGGCTCAGTATGGAAAGGCCATTAAGGGCAAGCAGGAGCCACGAAAGGAGATCGGTCTCATCGGGATGGCGCATCGCACCACGTACGTGATGCAGAGCACCATCGCGCATTCGAGTCACATGATTGAAGGCTTCATCCAAGGCCTCAAGGCCCGCCGGCCCGCGCTGTTCAACCTCTATAGCAACTGCCAACCCGAGCACGGCATCGGCGACGACATGAGCGCGGCCCAGTCGAAGCTGGCGGTGGAGTCCAGGGCGTATCCGCTTTTTCGATACAACCCCGATGCGGGGAAAACGCCGCAAGAGTGCTTCGACCTAGAGGGCAATCCGGACATGGATCAGGACTGGCCCACCTACAGGATCAAGTACAAGGAGGACGGCGTCGACAAGGAGATGGAGCTGCCGCTCACGTTTGCGGACTTCGCCATCACCGAGACTCGATTCCGCAAGCACTTCCGTGTTGCGCCGCCGGACACCTGGAACGAGAACATGGTGCCTTTGGCGGAATTCCTAGACATGGATCAGGACGACCGCGAGGGCCATTTTCCGTACGTGTGGATGGTGGACAAGGACGGGCACTTGATGCGACTGCTGGTGGCGCAGCCCATCGTGGAATCCTGCGAGGACCGGCGTGACTTCTGGACCTTGCTCCGATCTCTGGCCGGCCAAGATCAACCCTCCACCGAATCGCTGGTCGAACAGGCTCGTCAGGACGTGGTCAGCAGGCTCGTATCCGAGCTCATGCAGATGGCCGCCGAGTCCGGAGCTGGGTCCGCTGGCATGGGAGCTGACTCACCCGGTCCCGCCATCGCGTCGGCCGCTGCAGCGCCCGTGACGGTAGCGACGACTGCTACGTCCGCGGCGACACCTGCAGCCACGAAGGCGTCGGCCGCGGCTGCTGGGGATGGGTACCTCGCTCCCTGGATCGATACCGAGAACTGCACCGCCTGCGACGAGTGCATCCAGATCAATTCCAAGATCTTCGCGTACAACGCGGATAAGAAAGCCTTCATCAAGAATGCCGAGGCAGGGTCGTACAAAGACTTGGTGAAGGCCGCAGAGCGATGCACCGCTCGGGTCATCCACCCCGGCTTGCCGAGGAACCGAAGCGAAAAAGGCATCGAGAAGTGGATCAAGCGCGGCGAGAAGTACAACTGAGAAACGACCTCGGACCAAACCGATGAGACTCTTGGGGATGAAGACGTTCCGGCATGGGGTGCACCCGCCGGAGTCGAAGGACGAGACGAGTGGGCTGCCCATTCGCCAATTTCCCTTCGCACCGCTTCTGATCATTCCCCTGGTCCAACACATGGGGGCGCCGTCGATACCCGTGGTGGAAGAAGGCCAAGAGGTGTGGCGAGGCCAACGGATTGCGCGCCCGGACGGCTTCATGTCGGTCTCCATGCACGCTTCGGCTTCGGGCATCGTTCGGAAGATCGCGCTTGCTCCCAGCATCAGCGGCCGCATGGTGCCGGCCGTGTACTTGGAGCCGTTCCCGGGATCCACACAAGAAGTGGAGGACGGCACCCCCTGCCCGCTCGATACGTCGACGCCCGATGAGATCATCGCTGCGATTCAAGAGGCCGGCGTGGTGGGGCTCGGCGGCGCCGCCTTTCCAACACACGTCAAGCTCAAAGTTCCCGAAGGCAAGTTCGTCGACACGCTCATCATCAACGGCGCGGAATGCGAGCCGTTCCTCACGACCGATCACAGAGTGATGCTCGAGCAAAGCGACGACATCTTCGTGGGCATCCGCTACCTACTCAAAGTGTCAGGCGCAGAGAAGGTCATCATCGCCGTCGAAGCAAACAAGGCCGATGCAGCGGAGCATCTGCGCGCCACGTTCCCAGGCGACCTGAACGGGTCGGTGGAGCTCCTTCGAGTGAAGTACCCTCAAGGGGCCGAAAAGATGCTGTTCGCAGCGCTTCTCGGCCGGGAGGTGCCTTCCGGGGGGCTACCTCTGGACATTCATGCGCTGTGTTGCAACGTGGCCACGACCGCAGAGATCGGCCGCCTCCTTCCGTTGGGCCGCGGCATCCAGGAGCGGGTGATCACCGTGACAGGGCCTGCCGTGAAGCGGAAAGGCAACTACCGCATCCCCATCGGCACGCCGCTCCGGTTCCTGCTCGAGCACGTGGGGGTCGAAGAAGACGTGAACCGTGTGTTCCTCGGTGGACCGATGATGGGGGGAGCCGCCTCCAGCCTGGACATCTCGATCACCAAGGGCACGTCGGGCGTCACCGCTTTCACCGACTCCGCCGCGGAGCGAACCCACAGCCCGGTCTACCCCTGCATCCGCTGCGGCTACTGCGTCGACGCCTGTCCCATCTTCCTCGACCCCTCGCTTCTAGGCAGGCTGGCAGCCAACCAAGAGTTCTCGGTCATGGCCGAGCGACACAACCTGATGGATTGCTTCGAATGCGGCTCCTGCTCTTTCGTCTGTCCCTCGCACATCCCGCTGGTGCAGCAGTTCCGTGCCGCGAAGGCCGCAGTGCGCAAGGCGGCGGCCGGCAAGACGGGAGCGACCTGATGCCGGCGCCGGGCAAAACACTCGAGATCCGTACCTCGCCGCACATCCTGAGCGGCTACAGCGTGGACAGCATCATGTTCAACGTGGTGCTCGCGCTGCTTCCCGTCACGGCGTTCGCCATCTTTGCGTTCGGTCTCGCCGGCCTGCTGACGCTCTCGATGGCGCTGGTATCGTGCGTGTTGACCGAGCACCTCATCTGCCGCGCAACGGGCAAGCCCACCACCATCGGAGACTGGTCGGTGACGATCACCGGACTCCTCTACGGCCTCACGCTTCCACCGAGCCTTCCACTGTGGATGGTTGCCGTCGGAGGCGTCATCTGCGTGGCCATGGGCAAGGCCTTGTTCGGCGGCTTGGGCTACAACACGTTCAATCCCGCGTTGGTGGGCCGTGCCGTGCTCCAGGCGGCTTTTCCCGTGGCCATGACCACATGGATCGCTGGTTTTACCGCGGGTCGTTTCACCTCGTTGCCGTCGTCCACCTTGACCTTGCCCTTCACCGAGCCGACGGTCGACGCCGTCACCAGCGCCACCCCGCTCGCGCTGTGGAAGTTCAGCCGAGAAACCACCGCCGTTGCTGACCTCGCCACGGGCTTCACGAGCGGCTCGGCGGGCGAGACCTCGAGCATCCTCATCATCTTGGGTGGCCTCTATCTCATCGCTCGCAACATGATGAACTGGCGGATCCCGGTTTCGATCATCGCCGCGGTGTTCGTGCTGAGCGGCGCCCTCCATCTCGTGGACCCGACCCGGTATGCATCGCCGGTCTTCATGATCTTCTCGGGAGGGCTGATGCTCGGCGCGATGTTCATGGCGAGCGACATGGTGGGCTCGCCCATGACTTCGATCGGTTGCTATCTCTACGGAGCGCTGATCGGCGTGGTGACCGTGGTGATCCGGACCTGGGGCGGCCTTCCGGAGGGCGTGATGTACGCCATTCTTCTCGGCAACGCGGTCACCCCGCACCTCGATCGCTGGTTCCGGCCGCGGGTTTACGGCACGGCAACCAAGGAGGCCGCATCGTGAGCCGAGCGTTGCCCGCCAGCCCGGCGCCGACCAGCACCTGGCACATGTACCGCGCCATGGTCGGCGTGGGTGTCTGTTGCGGTCTCCTCATCGTGGGCGTGTTTCAAGCGACACGGCCGGTCATCGAGCGCAACAAGGCAGAGGCGTTGCAGAGCGCCATCTTCCAGGTTTTGCCTGACGCTACGGCCAGTACCACCTTTCGCCTCCGCGACTCCGGCGATTTCGCACCCGTAGACGGGAGCGCCGCGGGCGGCGACGGCGAGCCGCTGGTCTACGCGGGCTACGACGATGACCAGAAGCTCGTCGGCCTCGCGGTGGAAGCTCAAGGCATGGGTTACCAGGACGTCATCCGCCTGATCTACGGCTACTCCTTTGCCGACGAAGCCATCATTGGAACGCAGGTGCTCGAGAGCAAGGAAACGCCGGGGCTCGGCGACAAGATCGAGACTGACCCCGGCTTCCTCGAGAACTTCGAGCGCCTCGACGTCTCGCTGGCGCAAGACCAATCGTCCCTGGCGCATCCCATCGTACCGGTCAGGCATGGCAACAAGACGCAACCATGGGAGGTAGATGGCATCACGGGCGCCACGATCTCCTCGGAGGCCATTGCCAACATCCTGAACCAAAGCGCCCAGCAATGGATTCCACGCATCCAACGCAATCTGCAGGACTTCCAGGGAGGCGAGTAGACCATGGCAGTCTCCACCAAGACCACCACGGACGAGTTCATCAAGGGCCTTTGGAAGGACAACCCCGTGTTCGTTCAAGTGCTGGGGATGTGCCCTGCCTTGGCGGTATCCAACACGGCGAGAAACGCGCTGGCCATGGGTTTGGCCACGGCATTCGTGCTGGTGATGTCCAACATGGTGGTGTCATCGCTCAGGAGCTTCATTCCGAAAGAGGTACGCATCGCGACCTACATATTGGTCATCGCGACCTTCGTCACCCTGGTGGACTACGTGATCCAGGCGATCAGCCTCGACCTCTACAAGGCGCTTGGCGCCTTCATCTCCCTCATCGTGGTCAATTGCCTGATCCTCGGCCGGGCCGAGGCCTTTGCCTCGAAGAACACGATCGCACGATCCACCATGGACGGCCTGGGCATGGGAGTCGGATTTGCCTTCGCCCTCTTTTCGATCGGCGCGGTGCGGGAGATATTCGGCGCCGGGTCGCTTTTCGGCGTTTCCTTGTTTCACGATGCCTTTCAAGATTGGGTCGTGATGGTTCTGCCGAGCGGGGGCTTCTTCACGCTGGCCGGTTGGCTGCTGCTCTTCAACTGGATCAAGCAGCGCAAAGCCCAAAGAGAAAGGGCGGCCACGCTCTCGCTCACCGAGGAGGCAGCTCGATGAATCAGGAGTCCCTGTGGTCGATCTTCATCAACGCCTCACTCGTCAACAACTTCGTGTTGGCGTACTTCCTTGGCATTTGCCCTTTCCTCGGCGTTTCATCGAAGCTCGAGACGGCCACGCGCATGGGGGGCGCGGTGACGTTCGTCATGCTGGTGAGCTCCGTCTGTGCCTTCGGAATTCAGGCGCTGCTGGTCGCGATCGACGCGCCGTACCTCAAGCTCATCTCGTTCATCGCCGTGATCGCATCTACGGTGCAACTGGTCGAGATGTTCATCAAGAAGTTCAGCCCGGCCCTCTTCCGCGCCCTCGGAATCTTCTTGCCCCTCATCACCACCAATTGCGCCATCCTCGGGTTGGCGCTTTTTCAAACCAACAAGGGGTATGGCTTCGTGCAGTCCATCGTCTACGCGCTTGGCGCAGGAGCCGGGTTTACCCTAGCCCTGGTGCTCATGGCCGGCCTGCGTGAGAAGCTCGATCTCGCGGAGGTGCCAGACGTGACGAAGGGCACGGCGATGGCGTTGATGCTCGCCGGGCTGCTTTCGGTGACCTTCATGGGCTTCGGGGGGCTTGGAGGTTAGGACGATGTTGCACCACTACATCATCGGGGTGGGAGCGTTCGTGCTGTTGTCCGCAGCATGGGTCGGCGTGCAACGCGCCTGGAGGAAATCGTTTCCCGACGCGGGAGATGACCCCGACGCGCTTGCAGGACGCCCCGGCTGCGGCGATTGCGGCCGTTCGCAACGATGCCACGAAGGAACCGACAGCGGAACGTGTGAGGCCGAGGAGGAGATGCGATGAATACTGCAGTCACCCATCTTGAAGACTACGACACCCGGCGACGGTTCCAGGCCACCGTGGTCGCCAGCGAGCGGATCACGCCGGAAGCGTCTGATATCGAGGTCCGCGAGCTGACATTGGAAATTGAGAAGCCGGGCTTCGAGCTCGAGCTCGGCCAAAATGTCGGCGTGCTCGCGCCGGGGGCCAAGGAGTTCGGGCAAGAGCATCACTTTCGTCTTTACAGCGTGGCCGACCTTCCGGATCGCGAAGCCGCAGGGCTTCCCCGGATCAAGATCGTCGTTCGCCGCACGAGCTACGTCGACAAGTACAGCGGGGAGGAGTATCCGGGCGTCGCCAGCAACTATCTGTGTGATTTGGCGCCCGGCGACAGCATCACCATGTCCGGCCCATACGGTTTGGCATTCGACGTTCCCGAAGAGATGGACGCCAACTTGATCCTCATCGGGACTGGCACGGGAATCGCTCCATTCCGGGCCTTCGTGAAGCACCTGTACAAGAACGTCCCGGACTGGAAGGGCACCATCACGCTCTTCTATGGGGCTCGAAGCGGCCTCGAGCTCCTCTACATGAATGACGAACGGGACGACTTTGCACAATATTACGACAAGGAAACCTTCCAGGCATTCAAGGCGCTGAGCCCGAGGCCCGCCTGGGCCGCTCCCATCGATTGGGAGGGCGCGCTCTCCCAGCGCGGAAAGGAGCTATGGAAGCTTCTCGAGCAACCGAACACCTACGTGTACGTGGCCGGGCTCGAAAAGATGCGCGACGAGCTCGATCAGGCGTTCAGCGAGATCGCCGGCTCAGAGGACAAATGGGCGCGACGCAAGGCCGAGCTCACCGCGGGCGGCCGCTGGGTCGAGCTCCTGTACTGACTAGACCCTCAGCGTCAGTTGGCGCACCGTGCTTTCGACCAGCGTTGCCTGGCAGGAAAGGCGGACTTGGGACGCTCACTCGCGGGCCTTGAGGACACCGATCAAATCGAGTCGGTCTAGCTTCCGTCGCACTAGCAGGGCGCTTGCCATGCCCGACAGCAATACCACGGCAACGGCAAACGCGTAGGTTTGGTCGGAAATGATGAAAGGAATCCTGAAGATCTCCGGGTCGGTCCAGGACGCGATCAAGGCTTTGGCGCCGAGAGTGCCTAGCACGAGGCCCAGAGGGATGGCGAGCGCGATTTGCACGGCTTGCTCGCCGATCAGGATGGCCGAGATCTCCCCGCGTGTAAACCCGAGCACCCGTAGCGTCGCCAAGTCGCGACCTCGCATCGACACGCTCACCCGCGCGTTGTTGTAGACGATGGAGATTGCGATGGCGGTCGCGAAAAGCGTCATGATGAACGTCATCACCCTCATGGTCTCTTCGGTCTGCGTCTCGAAGCTGGCCAGGGCGTCGCTCTTTCGCGATACCGCTTGGATGGCGGGGATGTCGTTCAGCCGGGACTGCACCACGCTTTCCATCGGCTCGTCGATGCGAAGAAGCGCCGACGAGAACGTAGGCGCCTCGCGCAAGAGACCATGAAGGTGCGATTTGGAGAGATACCCCTGCAAGCCGAAGCCCTCTTCGATGAGTCCCGCCACCACGAGCTCACGGTCACCGCGATCTCCTTCCTTGAGCTCGACATCGATGACGTCGCCAGGCTGAACGTCGAGAATCTCGGCGAGGACGTTGGTCAGAAGGACCCCTTCTTTGGGGATGGGCACGCGTTCGAAATCGAGGTCGAACAACTGGCGAAGCTTCGAGCTCTGGGGGATGCCGATCAGCATCGTGTCTCGCCAGCGATGCTTCGAGCGCATCCGCACCGGGGTCGCCCGGAGCCCTTCGACTTCTTCGACGCCCGGCACGTGTGCGAGGTAGCCGAGGCCTCGATCGGGCATTGCTTCGACGAAGCTCACGGTGAGATCCTCGCGTTGCTGGTTCTCGAACTGCAGCATCATCATCGGCCCATACGCGTCATAGCCGAACCTACCCAAGATCACGATGGATAGGGCCAGCGCGATTCCGAGAGAGGACAGCGCCGTCCGGCCCGGATGCCGCCAGATCTCCCGGATCACCATTTTGGCTGGCTGAGTAAGCCACTTGCTGAAGCCCCAGCGTTCGACGGCTGCAACCTGATAAATCGCTGGCGCGGGAGGGCGCATGGCCTCGGCGGGAGGAAGCCGTACCGCCGACCGAACCGAGAGCGATGCTCCCAGTGCCCCTGCCACCAAGCTGAATAGAATCGCGTTGACGCTGACCGAGAGATCGACCCGTTGGGGCATTTGCGGGAGCCGGAAGAGCTCCGCGTACATGGCGAGTATTTCCTTGCCCAGCCAGACGCCCAGGCCGACGCCTGCGAGAGCGCCGCCAGTGACGATCATCGCCACCATCTTGAAGTAGTGCAGCCCGATGGTTTGGCTGCGGTACCCCAACGCCTTGAGCACTGCGACCTGGGGTCGCTGCAACGACACCAAACGGCTGAACACGACGTTGAGTAGAAAGGCGGCGACGCCCAGAAAGACCGCGGGGAGAAACACCACGAGGGTCTCGATTCCCTGAATCTCGCTGGTTAGGATCGAATGTGAGAGCTGGTGCTCTCGGGTGAAGGCGCCGAGGCCGCCATACGGCTCGAGCACGCGGTCGATCGCCGTCAGCACGGCATCTTCATTCGCGCCCGGCTCGAGCTTGACTGCCACGTCGTTGAAGGCGCCCTCCATTTGATAGGCGGCTGCGATCGAGTCCTCGAGCATCCAGATCGGGGTGAATCGCGCATCGTCGGGCATGAGCAGACCTGTGTCCACCGCGAAGACGTACTCCGGAGAAAGCGCGTGCCCGACGATCAGAAGCTCGCGTAGCTTGCCGTTGATGACCGCCGACAAGTGGTCCCCGGGCTCGAGGCCATGCGCCTTTGCAAACGGCTCGTTCACCAACACTTCGTCGTAGTGTCCGGGCTCGAGATTGCGTCCGGCGCGAAGCACCAAGCCGTTGAGAGGAGCACGGCCGCTCGACGGGACGGAAATCAGGTCGCCGCGCGCTGGCGAGACGAGATCGTCCATCGGCAGGCGAACCTGCTTCACGATCCTGGGATAGGCACGCGCCACCCCTGGTAGCTCGCCGATTCGCCCGGCGACGGCCTTGGGCGCCCGCTTCAAACGTACGAAGACGTCGGCGAATCGGTTGGTCTCGTAGTAGAGGTCGCGCGAGTCGTAGAGCGCTCGCCATGCGCTCTGCAACGAGATGTAACAGGCGACACCGGACGCCACGACGACGGCAATGGTCAGGGCTTGGCCGCGGAGCCGAATGACCTCACGAAATAGCTTCCGGTCGAGTGCGTTCACGGGGCGCTACTTTCGATTGCCTGTCTGCCAAGGCGTCATCGCAAAAAGACGGTGACCTCGCGCGAAGCGCTCTGTCAAGCCGAGGTGACGGACCCGCGAGACGGTTTCGGCTGGATGTTGGACGCAGTCGGGGACACGGTGCAACCAACGTGCAGGAGATGGCGCTGAAGCTTCGCGTTCCTTTGGAGCGGGTCCTACGCTCGGGCCACCCTTGGGTGTATCGCAAAGCCCTGCGCGACCCACCGGCGACGGCGGGTCGGGTCGTCGCCGTCCACGGCCGGAACGGTCGATTCGTCTGCCGCGGCATCTCGGACGAAGGCCCAATCGCCATTCGCGTGTTCACCACGCACGACGAGCCCGTGGACGCGAGCCTGTTTGCGGAGCGCCTCTCGGAGGCGTCCGCGCTCCGTCGGCGGATCCTGCCCCCCGAGACGAACGCGTATCGGCTCGTCCATGGCGAAGGGGACCGGCTTCCGGGGTTCGTGGTAGACATCTACGCTGCGTATGCGGTGCTCAGCTTCGACAGCCCGGCGCTGCAATCGTGGCTGCCCATGTGGCTCGAGGTGTTGACGCCGGAGCTTCGGCAGATCGGGGTGCGCGGCGGGGTCGCTCGAGTGCCGAAGCAGGAAGGGTTCGGGGTGCAGCACGTATGGGGGGAGCGTCCGCCCGAGCTGGTGACCGTGCTCGAGCGGGGCATGAAGCTCGTCGCGAGCCTTTGGCACGGACAGAAGACCGGCCTTTTCCTGGATCATCGCGAGTCGCGCTGGCGTGTTCGCCAAGTGAGCGACGGCTCCCGCGTATTGAATTTGTACGGGTACACGGGGGGCTTCTCGGTCGCGGCGGGCCTCGGGAACGCGACCGAGGTCGTGACCGTCGATGCCGCTCGCCCGGCGCTCGAGCTTGCCGAAAAGAGCTGGGACGCCAATGCGCTCGACCGCTCGAGACACCGAGTCGTGGCGTCCGATGTCCCTCGCTTCATGAACGCCCTCCGCGGCGACGACCAGTTCGACATCGTGATCGCCGACCCCCCGAGCTTTGCCCCGAGCCAGCGGGCCGTTCCGAAAGCAACCCGTGCATACCAGAAGCTACATCAAAGCTGCCTGCGGCACGTTCGCGAGGGCGGGCTCTATCTTGCAGCTTCCTGCTCGAGCCACATCACGCAGGACGCTTTCGAAGCTTCACTTCGGGAGGGCGCGTACGCCGCACGGCGCTCGGCTGACATCATCGAATCTTGGGGCGCTGCGCCGGATCATCCGACGCTTCGATCATTCCCCGAAGGAGACTACCTCAAGGTTTGCTTGCTGCGAGTCGGCCGTGGCGCGCCACGAACGCCGCAATCGAGGACCAGGCATCGCGGCTCTCGTCGAGCCAGGGAAGCGTGAGGGGCCAATCGTGCTGCATGTCTCGCCCCACGTGGAGTGTCGATTCGACCCCGGCCGCCAATGCCTTTTCGTGAACCTGGCGGGGATCGAGAGTATTCGCATGCGGCTCTCGGGTTCAAGCGGCAGTCGATGCTGGAATGGCGAGCTTGGGCCAAAGGACACGACCTTCTTCGATCTCGTTGACGAACCACTCGTGGTAGCCGCGCGCCAAGAGCCACTCGATGCGATCCCCTCGCCAAAAGATCTTCTCACGCTCCCCGTCCATCGCGTCTGGATGTGCGAGGTAAGCTTTCGTACGCCGAAGGTCGTCCGCAAAAATCTTCTCCTCCCGGCAACGCTTGTACCAGGCGTGCAGATTGGGATGACGGGACGGATCGAACGGCACCTGAAGAAGTCGCGTGCCGCTGAGGTGAGGAAAAAGCGCAATGTCTGCGATCGAAAGCTCGCCGCAAACCCACTCGCGGCCCTCGAGCTCCTGGTCGAGCGCCGCGTAGATCGTTGCCAGATCCGTGCGGGCTGCGTGGAGGAGACCTTCCGGCATGCGATCGGGTCGGATCGCCCAGTGCCAGTAGCTGATGTCCACCACGATCGGGTCGATGACGGAGTCGGCGCAGCGCTCCCATGCGCGTGCCTTCACCCACGTCTCGTCGTCCCGCGGATAAATGGGCCGCTCGGGAAAGACGCGTTCGAGATAGGCCACGATGTCCGCGGAGTTGACGACGATCACGCTGTCGTGGTCGAGAACGGGGACTTCGAGCCTCTTGTTCACCGCCGCGAGCCTCTCCCGGTTGGTGCGGGCGAGGCCGTCGATCATTTCGTGATCGAGCCCCTTGTAGTCCAGCACCATCTGCACTTTGCGCGAAAAGGGACTGAACGCATTTCCGTAGAGCGTGAGCATACGCAAGACGTGTGTTCCGTCCTCACGTGCTCGACAAGCTGAAATCGTGCGCTCTCACCGTGCAGCGCTACAGGTTGGGGCTCACTCGTCTGAAATTCCAACGCGTCCGCGCGCCCTTTTCCTCTCACTTTGACGGCGTTTCTCTTCGAGCCGCCTGCGTTTTTGCGCTTTCGTGGGAGAGGTGGCGACTCGTCGCTTGGGGGCCGCAAGCGCTTGGCGAATCAACCTGCGAAGCGCGTCCCGTGCCCGCTCGAGGTTCTGCTGCTGAGAGCGCTCCGCTTGTGCGCTGACGAGAACTGCGCCCTCCGCGTCCAAACGGCGGCCCGCGAGCGCTCGTAGGCGGCGCTTCTGCTCCTCGGTGAGCACCTGGCTGGCCTCCAAATCGAAACGAAGAGTCACCTTCGTCTCGACCTTGTTCACGTTCTGACCTCCTGGTCCGGAGGCGCGGGCGGCCCGCCAAGAGAGATCTCGGGCGGGAATGGTCAAGCGCTCATTGATGGGCAACGACTTCACGAAAATCCGGGCAGCCGACGGGCGGCCAAGATTCAATACGGAGTTGCTGGTCAGCCCGCAAGCGCGACCGTCAGGTCCGCCTGCTGGGTTGCAGACGCAGCATTTGAAAGCGCTGAACGATGTCTGGCCGCTTCATCAGGAGCTTGCTGAATTGTGGAACCGACATTCTCAACACGAGCACATCGCTCGCCGCCTCGATGGTGAATCTCGACGGCTCCCGGGTCAGCAGGGAATCTTGGCCGATCGCGCGCCCGAGCTCGATCCCGCCGAGGGACCTGCCACTGGCTGCCCTCACGACGAGCCGCCCGTGAAGCGGAAGGTACATCGCGTCCGATCGCTTTCCCGCTTCCACGATTCGCGTCCCGGCCAGCGCACGTCGGACCTCAAACAGCCGTGCAAGGCTTCTTCGGGTCCTCTCATCGAACCCCGTGAATATCGGATTGGTTCGAAGCAACGTCGCGATGAGCCGCCGACTCAGCACCTCGAGGAGAACGTCGCCGAAAGGGGGATGCTCACCCACCAGGGCATCCAAGAGAAGCTTTTCGATTCGAAGCGCGCGAACCCGACCACACGCGATGATGTCCTCGGCGTAGGTGACGTTCGACAATAGGCACGACACCCCTGCGACGTCTCCCTCGCCCAGAAGAAGGTTTTGAAGGTCTTCCTTCCGCTGTCCGACTGCATTCCCTTCCACGATGACGTAAAGGGCGTCTGCGCTACGCTCACACGTCGTCAGACGTTGCCCGTCCTCGATGTCGACCAGCGTCGATTCTCGTATCAGGGCTCGAAGGATGTGCCGCGGCACCTCGGCGAAAAGCGGCATCGAAGGAAGCTGAGCGAGCGCCGAGGCGCTCGGACGCTGGCTGATCAGCGACTCGGGCGGCAGGGGCCGCTCGACGAGCTCGAATTCCGTGAAGTCGATCGTGATGTCGTCGGTCTTTTCCGGTTTTGTGAAACGAGTCTCATCGTCTGGTGCGGAGCGGTCGCTGATCAGCGGAATCGCATCGGTGATCAGGCTCTGCGTGTCGGTGGGTGGGCTCTCGTACTCTGCCGTGGGGGTCTCGTCGGCGGTGACGATCACGGCGCGGTTCTGGCGATGAAGCCTGCGCGCCGCGGCCGGATCGACACGCTCGAGCACCTCGCCCTTGGCCGGATCGATCGCGAGGATCACCTTAGCCATGGCCGCAGCACGCGCCACGAAGCCCTGAGCAGCATAGAGGTCGACCGCGCGCTCGTACGCAAGCACCGCGTCGGCCTTGCGTCCCATCCGCTGCAAGAGGTCGCCTCTTCGGTGTGACCACCGCGGCTCGTTGGGCGCCTCCTTCTCGATTAGCTCGTAGAGATCGAGCGCTTCGTTAAGTCGCTCGGCAGTGAGCGCCTTCGCCAGCCGCGCCTTGAGACTGGGCGGCTCCTTGGATTTTCCAAACATTCGTCCCCCCTCCCGGAACGATCCCCAAAAGTAACCCTAACGGATTATGTGGGTTGCCTGCAAACCCCGTGGCAAGCCCAGGGATGGCGCACCGTGTCAATCGCGCCCCCGCCGCGGCCGAGATCGATGATCTCAGGTGGGTTGCTAGACCGAGACCCAAGGCTAGAGAACCGTGTGGATGGCCGAGCCCGCATCGTTGGAAGCTACCTCTCTCCCTACGTACGCAAGGTTCTGGTCGTTCTGGATCTCAAAGGCATCGCCTACGAGATCGATCCAATCATTCCGTTCATGGGTGATGACCGATTCTCGCAGATCAGCCCGGTCCGTCGGGTGCCCGTCCTCATGGACGACCGCGTGACGCTCGCCGACTCTTCGGTCATCTGCGAGTACCTGGAGGACCGGTATCCCAACCCAGCGCTCTATCCAGCGGACATCGCCGAACGCGCGCGCGCTCGATGGCTCGAGGAATACGCCGATACCCGGATGGGGGACGTCTTCATCTGGCGACTCTTCAATGCAGTCGCGATCGACCCGTATGTCTGGGGCACCAAGACAGATCCTCGAGAGCTGGAGAAGATTCGAGACGAAGAGATGCCGCCGGTGCTCGACTACTTGGAGTCGCAGCTCCCCTCGGGCGGCTATCTGTTCGAGAAGCTGTCGATCGCGGACATCGCGATCGCATGCTTCTTTCGCAACGTGAAGTTTGCCGGCTACTCGTTGGATTCGGCGAAGTGGCCGCGGACGGCGTCCTTCGTGAGACGCGTCCTCGAAATCGACAGCTTTCAGAAGCTCATGCCCTTCGAGGAAAGGCTCATGCGGACGCCCATTGCGAAGCATCGAGAGGTCTTGTCTGAAATGGGGGCGCCATTGATGGCCGACACCTACGGTACGGCGAGACCGCGCCCCGGCATCCTTCCGAGGTGAGCCCGGTTGCCGCCCACAGACGGCTCCATCGAGACGGTCAGGGCCGCCATCCCTGTCGCCTATGCTAGCCGACGCCGAAGCAATCCGATGAAGCTTCTTGGGTTAGGCGCGGCGAGGGGGCGCATATCGTGACGAAAGGCCGACGAACCCGGTACGATCGCTCCATGCGCACCTTTTGGATAAGCCTGGCTCTCGTCACCGTGGCATGCGGCGGTAACGCCGGAGATGATTGGAAACCTGCTTCTGGCGCCCCCAGCCTGATCTCGGTGATCGACCTGTGGGCTTTCTCCGAGACCGACGTGTGGTTCATCGATGGCAGCGCGACGGTGCACCGCTACGACGGCGACGACTGGACCACGCTCGAGTCCGGCAGCAGCGGCGGCCTTCTGTGTATCTTCGCATTGTCGCCCACCGAGGTGTGGCTGTGCGCTGGCGATGACGTCTTGTTCTACGACGGCGCGGCGTTTACGCCGATGGATGTATCTACGCCGACGGGGCTGGACGGCATTACCGATGTTTGGGCTTCGTCGCCGACCGATGTTTGGGCCGTGGGCGACGACGCGATCGTTGCTCACTACGATGGCACCGCGTGGGGCCGAACGATCGCGGGCTCCCCCTTCAAGAGCTCCATCTGGGGATCCGGGCCGGACGACATCTACGCACTTTCGACCTTTGATCTCATGCACTACGACGGTTCGGGTTGGGCAGAGATCGATCTCGATGCAGCTGGTGGCGACGGTCAGGTGTGGGGAACGGGCCCGAACGATGTCTGGGTGATGACCGACAGCTCCGAGATCGGTCACTTCGATGGCGTGCGCTGGGACACGATCGATACGTTTGACTTCGTCGGTGATCTGGCCGCGGTATGGGGCCCGGCACCAGATGACTTGTGGGCGGCCGGTAGCGCCGGAGCCATCGCCCACTACGACGGCAACTCTTGGACGCAGGTGGCGCACCAACGAATCGGTGCACCGTACTTGCGCATGTTCCTCGCCGTACACGGAACGTCGTCGACCGACGTGTGGGCCGTTGGGCAACAGCTCGGTCAGGGCGGTTCCACGGGCATCATCTATCACTATCAGCCGTAAAGGACGAAGCCGCTTCGCGGCTCAGAGGCCGAGCCGAGCGCGGCGGCTCGAATCTCTGCAAACGCGGCGTTCGTGTCGGCGGCTAAGTCCCACACGTCTGGAACCAGCTCGCCGTCGACGAAAAACCCGAAATCCATGGAGTCCAAGTAGCTGATGACCGTGAGATTGAGACCCGCACCCTCCATGACCGGACCCATCGGATAAACTGCTTCGAGCTTGGCGCCCGCAAGATACAGCGGCACACGCGGCCCAGGAACGTTGGAGAGCACCAAGTTGTGAATGGGACGGTGGCGATCGGCCAACCGCGTGTCGCAATAGAATCGAACCGCGATTCGCAACATGCTGGGGGCTGCGATTTCGGCCCATTCTTGAAGCATGTCCGCACCCATCATGTGGTGCTCGACCTTGGCCGCAGCGGTTACTTTGCTGATGAGCCTCACCCGCTCGAGCGGGTCGGGGAGATGGGTGCCGAGCGTGCACCACATGGCAGAGACCTTGTTGTTCATGTCGCCCATCTCCATCTCCGTGCGAACGGAAATTGGGCAAACCGCGGTGAGGGAGTCGGATGGCAACGCGTTGCCACGCTCCAGGTAGCGCCGCAGCGCACCCCCGGCGATCGCGAGCACGACGTCGTTGACTGTCACGCCGAGCGCTCTCTTGATCTGCTTGATCTCCGACAGCGGGAGCCTCGCCATGGCTAGATTTCTTCGAGCCGATACGCTCGCGTTGAAGGGAGCATGCGGAGCGCGCAGCGGACGGCCACCAGCGGGCTGCTCGGAGAGCACCTGCCTGCCGACCACGATTCCATAGTTGCGTAGAGTCCGGCCCAAGACCCGGGCCGCCTGAAGCGGCTGCTTGAGCCGAGATCGTATGGCGTCAGCAACGAGCTGGGCATCATTGGGCACCGCTTCGGCCTCGTGCGGCGGCGGGGGCGGCAAAGCCTGAGGCGTGGGAGAAAGCTCCAGAAAGTGCATCAAGAATCGCGCGCCTGACACCCCATCGACCGCTGCATGGTGTAGCTTCAGCATGAGCCCAAATCGATCGTTCTCTAGGCCTTCGATGACCCATGCCTCCCAGAGCGCGCGCGAGCGGTCCAACGGCGTGCTGCTGATGCGCCCCACCATGGCGCCGAGCTCGCGCAAACCTCCGGGTTTCGGAAGCGCCACTTGATGCACGTGGTGGATCACGTCGAAGTCGGGATCGTCCACCCAGACCGGATGATGGAGATCGAAAGGCACGCGCAGCAGCCGTCGTCGAAACTCGCGATGCCGCGCGACCCGGTCGGCGATGTAGTCGGCGACTCGTCGGAACGAATATCCGCCGGGCATCTCCGCCGGGTCCAATACTGCCGCAATCCCGACATGCATGTGGACGCGTGGCGTCTCCAGACAGAGAAATGACGTGTCGAGACCGCTCAATCGCTCCATGGTCAAAGCGTGGTTCCGCCGCGTGTCATATGCGAACGAGGCTCGTGGACGCCTCTCGCAACACCGCAAGGCGGTATGCGAGGTCGCCGGTGATGTTCCCTGGAACGCTCGCCAACGCGTTGACGTGATCGAGGAGCCAGCCGAGGCGGCGCTCCAAGTCTTGGCGTGTCAGCTCCCGCTTCGCTTGGGCCGTCACCAGCTTCTTGCGGCGGGGATCGAGGTATGCGGCATCTCCGGCAGCGCGCCGTTCCCGCTCCCTCCTCGTGAGGACGATGGCGGAGTGGACCTCCAACAGAGGCGAATCGACCGAAACGATGGTGGGAAACGGCGTTGGGCTGTTGATGTCGACCACGCGGGTGAAGTGCTCCGCCCAGCAGTGGTCCTCGCCCCGGCTCGTATCGCTGATCCCCACGATCTCGACCCGTGGATTTCCCACGAGCTCGCAGAGCTCGCGCAGGCGCTCGATTTTCCCTTCTCCGCTGTTGAGGTGGCCCAAGGTCGAGTAGTGCACGTGATCGACCCCAAGCGCTTCGCCGGCGACCTCGACGATCGGCTTGGGTGATGCGCTGCTCAGCACGACCTCGACTTCCGGCCACCGGCCGCGGACCCATGCCAAGTCCTCTCGATCGATCACTTGATCAGGCTCGTGCCGGCGCCAGATGCGCCCCGCGAGCTCGCGAAGCACTTCCTCCGAGGCAGTCTGCAGATGACGTAAGAGGGCAAGCTGAGGCACACGCTGCGCCGCCCGAGCCGGATCGGCCACGAAGCGCCGGAAGCCGCGGCGCCGTAGCCAGTCGATGCGTCCGGCGGCCTTGCCCCAAAGACCATAGTAAACGCCTGGATAGGCCCAGATCCTCAAGCCGAGGGCGAGGTAGCGGCTGGTCTTCAGCGGATGGCTCCAGTCGAGAAGGAAGCCTTTGCTTCGTTGCAGGTGCCCGATTCGCCCGAAGTGCTCCTGCCCGTAACCCTGGTATGCACAAAGCTCCCAGCCTAGCTCCTCGCCGAGGTCGCGACCTAGGTGAATCGTCCGGTCGAGATCGAGCACCAGGTACCGGGTCTGTGGCGTGAGGACCTGCGCACAAAGCTCGCGAAAAGATGGCACTTCGCCATGGTGGACCAACCGATCCACCAACCGATTCGCCGACCTTTGCGGTATTGCTGGCGAAGACACGACAATAGCCTAGGTTCTCTGCGCCCAGACGTTTGTAAAACTTCGGTCACGGAGAGTAAGAGATGCGTTCCCATTACCTCGATCGACTGTTCGACCCTCGCAGCGTGGCGGTGTTCGGCGCCAGCGAGCGTTCCGACTCGGTAGCGGCGCGGGTCTTCGAAAACCTGCATACGGCGGACTTCAAGGGCGCGCTCTATCCGATCAATCCGAAGCACGACACGGTGCTCGGGCAGCGCTGCCATCCGGATATCGAGAGCATCGGAGCGCCGGTCGACCTCGCAGTGATCGCCACCCCCGCACGAACCGTGCCCGAGATCATCCATCGCTGTGGCGAGCACGGGGTGAGCTCGGCGATCGTGCTCACCGCCGGCTTCCGCGAAGCCGGGCCTCGAGGCCGCAAGCTCGAACGGGAGATGCTCGCCGAGGCCCGCCGCTACCGCATGCGTCTGGTCGGGCCGAACTGCCTCGGGATGGTGCGGCCCTCGGTGGGCCTCAACGCGACCTTCAGCAAGGACAATGCGCTGCCCGGCAGTCTGGCGTTGGTGTCGCAGTCGGGGGCCATCTGCACCGCCATTTTGGACTGGGCCAATGCACGGCGAATCGGTTTCTCGGCCGTGGTCTCCATGGGAGATGCGAGCGACGTCGACTTTGGCGACATGCTCGACTACCTGGCTCTCGACGCGAAGACCCAGGCCATCTTGCTCTACGTGGAGGGGGTGGGAGACGCGCGCAGCTTCATGAGCGGGCTGCGCGCCGCTGCCCGGCTCAAGCCGGTCGTGGTCGTCAAGTCCGGTCGCCATAGCGAGGGACTGAAGGCAGCGGTCTCCCACACAGGCGCCCTAGTAGGCAGTGACGATGTCTTCGATGCGGCCATCCGCCGTGCGGGCGCCGTGCGCGCCATGACCATCGACCAGCTCTTCGCCGCAGCACAGCTCTTGTCCAAGCGGCGGCACGTGCAGGGCGACCGTCTGGCGATGGTGACCAACGCGGGCGGCCCGGGAGTCATGGCCACGGACCGGGCAGTGGACCTCGGCGTGCAGATCGCGGAGCTTGGCCGGGAGACCGTCGAGCGGTTGCACGAATCGCTGCCTGAGCACTGGTCCGGCGGCAACCCGGTGGACATTTTGGGAGACGCCCCACCCGAGCACTACCGACTGGCCACCGAAGCCTGCCTCTCCGATCCGAACGTCGACGGGCTGCTCGTCATGCTGACGCCTCAAGCGATGACCGACCCGTTGGGAAGCGCCCGGGTCGTCGCCGGAATCGCCCAGAAGAGCGACAAGCCGGTCCTCGCTTGTTGGATGGGCGATAGTCACGTCCGCGATTCGCGCGAGCTGCTACGCCAACAAGGCATTCCGAGCTTCGCCAACCCCGAAGGATCCGTGGAAGCGTTCGGCTACCTGACCTCTTACCATCGAAACCAGCGGCTGCTGATGCAGGTGCCGCCGCCCCTCGGCGAGCTCAGCGAGCCGGACATCGCCGGGGCCGACCTCATCATCGACGGTGCGCTCGCAGAGCGCAGAACCTTGCTGACCATGACCGAGTCCAAGGCGGTGCTGAGGGCATTTGGCATTCCCGTCACCCTGTCGATCGAGGTGGAGTCGGCCAACGAGGCGCTGGTCGCAGCAGAGTCGCTGGGATTTCCGGTGGCAATGAAAATCATCGCGACCGAGCTCACCCACAAGACGGACGTCGGCGGCGTGCGCCTGAACATCGCCAATGCACAGGCCGTGCGCAGCACGTACAACGAGCTGGTGTCGTCCGTGGCGAGCAAGACCGGCAAGCAGTACAGGTCCGTGGCGGTGGAGCGCATGCACGTCAGCCCTGGTAGCCGAGAGCTGTTGGTCGGTGTCGCGCGCGACGCGGTATTTGGGCCGGTGATCAGCTTTGGGGCAGGAGGCATGGCGGTCGAAATCCACCGGGATCGTGCCATTGCGTTGCCGCCCATCAACGGGTTCATCGCCCGCAACTTGATCTCGCGGACTCGGATCTCTCGGATGCTCGGCGAGTATCGTGGCATGTCCGCGGTGGACATGACGGCTCTAGAGCAGGTTCTCGGCCGGGTGTCGGAGATGGTCTGCGAGCTGCCGCGTCTGAAGGAGCTGGACATCAATCCGCTGCTGGTGGACGAGCGCGGAGTGATAGCCGCGGACGCTCGCATCGTGGTCGAGCCTGAAGAACCCGCGCTGAATCGCTACCAGCACATGGCGATTCACCCCTACCCCCACGACCTCGTGCGCCACTGGCAAACCGCCGACGGACAGGACATCACCATCCGACCCATTCGCCCCGAGGACGCTGAAATCGAGCAGGCCTTCGTGCGCAACCTATCGCCCAAGGCCAAGCACTTCCGCTTCATGCAGGGCGTGCGCGAGCTCACCCCCGAGATGCTGGTCCGCTTCACCCAGCTCGACTACGACCGAGAGCTTGCGCTCATCGCCGTGGTGCAAGAGGGCGCCGAGGAACGCGAGATCGCGGTCGCGCGCTACGCCATGAACCCCGACGGCGAGACCTGCGAATTTGCAGTGGTGGTCGCCGACGAGTGGCAGGGACGCGGCGTGGGCTCCGAGGTCATGCGTCAATTGATGAACGCCGCCAAGAACAAGGCGATCGGGCGAATCCAGGGGCAGGTCCTCAAAGACAACGCCCAGATGCTCAGGTTGATGGACTTTCTAGGTTTCGAGGCAGCCCCGAGCGCAGACGATCCGTCCATCATCGACGTGTACCGAGACTTGCACGCCACCTGAGAGGGAGAGGCCTACGCCGCCGGCCCCAACTTCAGGAACCAAGTTGGAGTGTAGGACCAACCTGACTGTCGACGAAAATCGACATTGCTTTCGGGGGCTTTCTGCGATCCCGTCGGAATTGTGAATTCCAGGTCAGTCCGGAGGAGGTGCGCACCTGACTCTTGGTGCAATGGTCTGTCTAAGGGAGAAAACCCGTGAGCATCAACGTAGACGCAACCACAGCTCCCTACTATGCGGTCCGGACGACAGGCATCTTCTGCCGCGCAACCTGCCCTTCGCGGAGGCCTCGACGCGAGAACGTGGAGCTCTTCGAGGCTCCTGAAGATGCGGTGCGGGCTGGCTACCGTCCCTGCAAGCGCTGTCGTCCGATGGATCACGCCGCCAGCGATCGGTCGGTCAAGGCCATGATCGACGCGTGCCGCCTGCTTTCTTCGCGCGACCCGGTTCAAACGCGCGACGTGGCCGAGGCCGTCGGGCTCAGCGAGTCGTACTTCCAGCGGGCCTTCAAGAAGCTCTTGGGCGTCACGCCGCAGCAGTACCGTCGAAGAGTCCTTGCAGAACGGGGTCGCGAAGGGATCGCCAGCGCCCGCTCGGTCACCGAGTCCGTCTACGAAGCAGGCTACGCCTCGAGCAGCCGGTTCTACGAAGGCGTGGGGCGAGAGCTCGGAATGAAGCCCGCGGTTGCGCAGGCCGGAGGTGCTGGCGCGCGGGTTCAATACGCCATGACGACCTGCTCGCTCGGCCACATTTTGATCGCCTGGACGGTGCGGGGCGTCTGCGAGGTGGGCTTCGCGGACTCGGCGGCCGCCCTTCTCCCTCAGCTCCGAAGGCACTACCCCAACGCAACTCTCGAAGCTTCGGAGCAAACCGAGTGGGCCCGAGCCGTCATCGATGCGGTGGACACGGGAAGCGCCGTCGACACGACCGACATTCCAATCGACATTCGCGGCACTGCCTTTCAAGAGCGGGTCTGGCGTGTCCTACGCGCCATCCCAGCCGGACAGACCCGCACGTACGCGGAGGTGGCCGAAGCGCTCGAAAAGCCAAGAGCAGCCCGCGCCGTCGCCCGGGCTTGCGCAACCAACCCGCTGGCCGTGCTCGTCCCGTGTCACCGAGTGGTGCGCAAAGACGGCCGCCCTTCCGGTTATCGATGGGGCCTCGATCGGAAACGCGACCTTCTGCGCCGCGAGACCGCCAAGCGCTGAGCTGTCACCAGCACCGCGGGCGCAGCCACCCCGACTCCCGCAAGCACGGCGCCAAGATCTCCGTGTACCAACCCTCAACGGCCTGGGCTTCGTCCAGAATGACCCGTAGACCCCGCTAGAACCGGACGAAGATGTCGAACTCTAGGACGGGCGTGGGTGTTCCGCGGCGGGGAAACGCGCCTGGCACCAGCAACCCGATACCGGGCAGAAACAGGTCTCCATAGCCAACGCCAAGCTTGAGGTTCGTGCGCGCCCACGAAAAGGTGAAGCCCGGAACGAGCGCCCACGCGTTCTTCAGGTCGTCCGTGTCGACCTCCGCTTCGATCGTCCCCTCGGTATCGTCGCCGATGGTGATGTCTCCTCGAAGGACGCTGTTGCTCACGTAGGGGGCCCAGCGAACCAGGAATGTGAACGCGGTGACCCGCGACAAGCGCCATTCTAGCATTCCGAAGACTTGCAAGAGGTTGACCACGACGGCGCCACCGACGTCGTTGCCTTCAGCCTGAACGATCCCAGAGAAGTCCGTGGCGGTGAACTTGCCGCCGAGGTGGAAGCTGATGAGCGAGGTGGGTCGAACCGATGCGGTGATGGCCGTTGGCACGATGAAATATCGAAGCTTCGCGGAGTCGCTCTGCGTGATCGTACCCGTGACAAAGCCGACCGATGCGCTCAACGCGAGCTTCCGCCTATCGTAGAAGGTCGATTTCAGCTCTACGTTGGGTGCCACCCTCTGGAAGATCGCGCCGAGAATCCAGGGATACGTGTAGGTCGTCACTTGTAGCTCATCGAGGATTCCATAGCTCATCTGCATCAGCCCGAGCCGGGCTTCTCGGCGCTCGAGGCTGTAGGCGGAATCGTCGAGCAAGCGCTCCCGATAGGTGTGGTATGCGCGAACGGAGCTCGGCGACGATCCGATGCCCGCCGCCAACACGCTTGCCACGACGGCTACCAGAAGAAGCTTCCGGAGGATTTGTCGCATCTGCGCTCCTCGAGGCTGCAGAAAAAGCGGCCCGTCGCATCCTCGATTCCCGCGGCGAGCAGCCCACCCCGGAAGAAAAACACGAAATGCTCTTGCTCCTCGGTTTCGATGAGAACGTCGAGGCGTCCATCGAGAATGTCCCCCGCTCCATCCAGATCGATTCGAAAGCTCCGGCGGATGGGAAAGCTCGTTCCGCCGAGCAGCAAGGCTCCCGTCACCGCAAAGGTGATCTCACGTTTGCGAACCACCGTGTCGGTGTAGAATGACTCCCCGAAGTGGGCCTGGATCTCGCCGTCGTAGCTCGCTTCTATCCTTCGATTTACGAGTGCTCGCTTCCATCGGCAACCGTGGAAGGCGCCCCAAACCACGGGTGCGATACTGCCGCCCTGCAGCGTGGCCGTCAGGTCGATGCTGCCGTCGACGTTAGGATCGCGGACTTCCGCATCTTCATCCCATCCACTACAGACGTGGTTGAGCCGAATGACACCGTTGGGCTCCTCGACCGCATGGCCGTTGACCTCGATGACGCCTTCAGCGTCCCTCGAAGAGTGGAGCGCCTCTTGGAGCCCCTCGACCAGCGCGAGCAGCTGCTCGGGGAGCGCGCTCTCCTCGATCGCCTGTCTGGTCTCGACGATCGGATCGTCCCACTCGGCCATGAGAGTCGACCCGACGTTTGCAGTCGGCGTCGCATAGGCGGAAAGGAGTGGCTGCATGTCCGGCGACTCCGGGATCTCCACGGAGGGCATGCAAGCGCTGAAGGTCGCGGGCAAGGCAAGCATGCAAAGGGAAAGCGACCGGATCATCGATGGCCGACTCTAGCGCACCGAGCCTGCAATTCCAGAAGGCAGCCTATCCAGGCGCAAGGAGATCCTCGGGCCGCAAAAACGTCTGGCGCGATCCACCAACTGGCGGCATAAGCCACCCGATGCGCACAACGTTACTCATGGTCGCGTTGCTTTCGGTTTGGGGGGTAGCCTGCAAGCACAACAGCCGAGCACAGACGACCGTCCGGCAGCGCGCTGCATTCGACTTCGCGTGCGCGCCAGAACGCCTGGCGCTTACCGTGCTGGATACCGAGGGCGCGCGAGACATGGCGTCGCAAATCGCGGTACGGGGCTGCGGTAAGAAGGCGGTCTACATCTACTATCCGGACACGAGCACCTGGATCCTCGATGGCGTGGTGGTTCCGGCTTCGAGTGACGACCAGGCCGAGAAAAAGGATGAGGCTCTGGCGGGTGTGGACGACGAAGAGGAACGCTGACCTAGCCCCTCTCCATCGATGATGTATGTCCGGAAACAGCCAGTTGTTGGCCGAGATCGGACGCAGCTGCGCATCCTCGGACGACGAGTCACTGAATGATGACGGTGCCCGATCCGATGCCTGCGTCTGCGGTGAAGTCGAGACAGGTGCGGTCGACTCGGATGACGTCCCCATTTTCGATCAAGGTCCGCTCGTAGCCCGAGTTCATGTCGGGATTGAGGTCGAAGACGACCTCACGCTCGTCGCAGTCGGCGCCGCACAGCGTGATCTTCATGTAGAAGCGGCCTAACACTTGGCTGTTCGACAGCAAGAGCACTGGGATGGTTTGGTTGCCTGCCGTGTCGATCTCGGTCGAGTAGATCATGAACTCGGGTGACCAGGCATCCCGCAGCTCCACGAAAACCTTGCGAGTCGCAGAATTGACCGAAATTTCCGCTTCGATCGAGTCTCCGGGATCGACCACCGCCTGCCCATTGGGTGCATCGGTGAGGAACCGAGGCGGGTACAGCACGAAGAGATCAGGCTGCTCGGGCGGGAAGGTGGGTTGAATGCACCCGTCGCCCGCACCGGCATCGCCTAGATTGATCACCACGACGGGAAGCTTCTCACCACCACCCTCGGAGCACGCGGCAAGAGGAGCGAGCAGCAAGAAAACCACGAGGGCGTCGCGCAGGTTCGTACAAGCCATAAGCAGATATCCTTCGAAACGAGAGCCTACAGAGTAGGCCGACTCGCGCTCCCGCTCAAGGGGGCATCCAACGTCTGCAGCATCCTTTCACGAGCGTGCGTTTGTGGTATAAGCGGCACGCAAAATAGGAGCTCGGATGAAAATTACCGCCCCAACGATGCTGGCGCTCGCCACGATGATTGTCTCCGCATCAGCTTGCAAGCGGGACGAGCCTGCGGAGCCCGCAAGCGTCGGTGAAAGCCAAGGAGCTGCGGGTCCGGAAGAGCAAGCCGCGAACGAAAATGAGGCGACGGCTCCGAGCACGGGAGACGAGCCAGCCGCGGCGGATCAGTTGCCCGCGGCCGCCGAGAGGAGCATCAAGGCGCTCCAGGTGCCCGGAGACTGGGTCGAGGTGAAGGTGCAAACGCCGAAGGGGGTCAACGTGTCGATGGGTGTCCCAGGTGATTGGGTAGAGCTCCGGCCACCCAACGAAGCAACCCTCGCGGTCAGGATGGCGCCCGCGGACGCACCTGCAGCCGGCACCAAGGCGACAGTGGTGGCAACCAAGTTCGAGGGGGGACGAGCTCAGCTGGCGGCCTACACCAGGGAACGTCTTTCAGGGTTTGCAGCGATCAAAGGAGAAGGACCTTTACGCGTCGGAACCACTCACGGGTACGAGCTCGTCGCTTCCTGGACGACGCCAGTCGGCGCCAAAGACACGGTCCAGCTCATCGTGGCCACCGGAAAGGAAGCGATTGGCGTCAGTTGCGAGCTTCCGCCAGGAAAGCTGGATACGCTGATGGGCTTGTGCGACGAGATTTTTGCCACCGTCACGATCGAGGGGGCCACCGCCAAGGAATAGCGTTCGTCGAGAACGCTGGGCTACCACATGCAGGCATCGCGGTGGGGCGGCAGCGGAGTCCCCTTCGACCAGTGAAGCCAACCCGCTAGCGTATCCACCGGCGGAAGCGAGCCGACTTCACGCGCTGAGAGCGCTCGAACCCCGCCCTCCTGGCTGAGCCGAATCGAAAACATCGGTTGGCCGGCGTCGCGCAGTTCCTGGGCACGGTACCGAACCATGAAAAGTGGAAGCTGGAGCTCCGCTTTCCGACTCCGAGGGATGAGGGCGGTCCAGTTCCAAAGGATCCGGTTTTGTGGGCGCGCATAGGAGTCGAGCACTGGGTCGGAGGACTCCAGAACTTCGATCTGATCGTGCAGCACCGACAACGAAGTCTCGAGGCTCGGCAAGAACAAGTGATTGGACTGTCCGTTCTCGGTGCGCAGATTGCTAAACATGCTGAAGGCGAGCGTATTGCGAGCTCCGAGATAGGGGACCGCTCCGTTTAGCAACAGCAGTATGGAAAACAGAGCTGCGACCGCGCTCACACGCAGCGGTGGCCGCGCAATGGAGAGGTGCATGCGGCACGCGCGCAATGCGGATATGACCAAGGCTCCGATCGCCGCGGCAAGTGGCAGGAACACCGTCTCCTGTTGATTGAGACTGCGGAAAGTCGGAATGTCTTTGATCGCCAGGATCGCGGATGCCAGCAGAAGCACGATCACGGCACGGTTGATCCCTCGTGGCAACCCGACGGAAGAGAAGCGCTGCCGCGTCTGCCGCGCAAGCCACGCACGAGAGCGCGCCAGGGAGGCGAATGCAGGCTCGAGCGAGTCAGCGGGTAGCAGCAAGAAGTACGTGGCCCACATGAACAAGGAAAACGCCGGCACGAAGAGGCCAAACATCAAATGCAGGCCGAGACCGAGCAGAACAGCAACCGCGCGCAAACGCGAGCCGAGCAGCAGGATTGGCATGGCCCCTTCGCAGACGAGAACGGCAAATACCGCGCTTACCCGCAACGTCCGAGTGGGAGGCGGCAGTCCAAGGCGGTCGCCCAGTGATTCGAGAAAAACCGCCCCGCAGCTGACCTCGGGATCGAGGAAACCCCAATTGAGCTTGTGCACGAACGTCCAAGCGTAGACGGCCAGAATCGACCCCCAAACCAGCACCTGAACCCCATTGATGGCTTGCTTCCGATCACGCGCCGTCGCCAGCGTGGCGAGGCTTCCAACGAAGACGCCGAGCTCGAGGATCCAGTGATTGGGCACCGTGGGCAGCCTCGAGATGATGACCGCCGTTCCGGCGAGACACAGCACGGCGTAGCGAAGCATCGAGCTCGGACGAAGCAGTGTGAACACCGCAACCAACACCCAACCAGCCCGAGCCAAGACCTCGGCCGGGTCCCGGATCGCGCTGCCCGTGATCCATGCATCCCAAACAGTGCGCGGAAATGGTGCGTTGTCGATGATGACAGCCACCGATAGCGTGGCAACGAAAGCAGTCCAACTCGTGGGGTTCCGCGACGTCGCGATCGGATCTTCGTGGCGCCCGGGACTACCCATTCGAATGAGTATACGAGAGCCTCATTCGATGTTGTATTCGATGACCATTTCGTTGTTCTGTCTCTTCATTGCGAGCGTGAGCTTATCCGCGCTGCGCAAGCTCGAGTACGCTTCGAGCGCGCTGTCCGGGCTGGTCATGTCGAAGCCATTGATCGTCCTCAGCATGTCGCCGTTTCGAACGCCGAGCCGGCCGAGCAGGCTGGTGCGACGAATCCCATAGAGCTTCACGCCGACCACGCGACCGTCTTCTTCGTGGGGGATGACCCGCGCCGTCTTCATCAAGCTGCCCTGATTGGCCAGCACCTTGTCGACCAGGCTCCGTTGGATGTTGAAGCGAGTGTCACTCACTTTCTCGATCCCGCTATCCAACTCTTCGTCGGTCAATCCAGCCTTCCGCGCATCGACGACCGGGCTGCGAGTGGAAGTCTCGCGGAGCATGACTACTGGGCCGGTCGGCTCCTCTTCGAACATCTGGATCTGGCAGGCGCCACCCGACCCTTGGACCACGACGCTCGACGGGTAGACCGCCAGCACACGTGACCCATCCAGCCGCGAGCCCTTGCGGTAGAGCATCGTCTTGCCATCGCTGGTCCCAGCGATGGCGGCGAACGACCATTCCGGGGCGCTGGGGCTCATCACCGAGCCCACCAGCCGCAGCTGACCTGGGCATTTGGGCGGAGGCTCGGTCGGGTCCCATGCTTCGGGCGGCTCGCCGTCGAGACCCGATTCCGGCAGAGGCTCCAAGGTGAGATCGCCCCGCGAAGAATCGAAGATGTTCCGTCGCAAGATGATCGACGGGTCCCGAGTCCGTTCGAACGACGGGCGTGTCGTGGAAATCGACGCGCGCCGCGGCGCAGGCGGCGCTGCGAGCAGCTGCGCCGCGACCACCCTCATCGTTCCCTGGGCGAGGAAGAATGCGCAGAGCAACAACGTTGCCAATAGGATGCCGATTCGCTGGCGGTCTGAACGGACGCTCGCCACGAGGGATCCTTAGAGCAACGACGCCCTCGAGGCAAAATACAATGATTTCGTGCGACGCGAGCCCAGCCAGGCTCTCATCTTGCCCGTTGGTCCGAAGGTCGCGGCGGAGGCTCGATGGAGGCGCTCGTTTCATCAATCGCCCCACTCGCCGCATCTCGAGCGTGCGTCTCTTGCATGCGAAACGCCACGACCCCTCCAGAGGCGAACGTCAGCGCCGCAATCGTCCACGTGGCGGCGTCGAGCCCAAAAGCGTCCGCCACCGTTCCGGCAAGAAGCGCTCCCACGGCGTAGCCGAGGTCACGCCACAGGCGGTACACACCGACGGACGAAGCGCGCCACGTGGGATGGGCTACGTCGCCAATTGCCGCGAGCAAGGTTGGATAGACCATCGCTGTGCCCGCGCCGAGCAAGACGGCTCCCGAGGCAAAGCCCCAGAGCCCCTCCGACAGCGCGATGACACCGATGCCGCCGGCCTGCACCCACATGCCGGTCACGATGAGTCCCTTGCGACCGATGCGGTCGGACCAGGCCCCGGTGAAGAGCTGACCGAGCCCCCACACGGCAGGATAGATCGCGGCGAGCGTGCCGATCTCCCTGAGCGACATCCCGGCCGCAGCGAAGAGAAGCGGGAACAGGCCCCAGGCCATGCCGTCGTTCAGATTGTTGACGAGGCCCGCTTGGCTCACGCTCGAGAGGTTTTTGTCGAGCAGCGAGGTGCGCCAGAACACCTCGCGAGCCGTGGGCATGCCCTCGGGCGGAAGCTCGCCAGCTAGGCGCGACTCCGCGGCAACGTGGTGTTTGGTTTCCCGCACCAGGACGACGGACAGGGCGAGGCCGACGATCACGAACGCGACGCCGAGGAAGAACGGCTCGGGGCGCAGGCCGTGGCGTGCCGCGATCCACCCGGTGCCAAGGGCTGCAAGCGCCACGGCGAAGTATCCCGCGAACTCGTTGAGGCCCATGGCGAGCCCGCGGTTCTTGGGCCCGGCCAAATCGATCTTCATGATGACGGTCGTCGACCACGTGAGACCCTGGCTCACGCCGAGCAGCACGTTGGCGGCAAGGATCCACGACCACGACGGGGCCCACATCAGGGCAAAGGGCACGGGCGCTGCGATGAGCCAGCCGGCAACGAGCACGACCTTGCGGCCGAAGCGATCCGAGAATCGGCCGGCGAAGTAATTGGTGAGGGCCTTGGTGACCCCGAACGCCACGATGAACGAGAGGATCGCGGTGCGCGCTGCGAGGTGGAACTCCTCCTCCGCGATGGCGGGCAGGATGCTCCGCTCCATGCCGACCATCGCGCCGACGAAGGCATTCACCAACACGAGCAGCGAGAACTGGGCGAGGTTCTCGCCGAGGCCGAGGCGCACATGCTTCATGTCGCGGCCTCTTTCTCCACGCGCGAGCGACGGGCGCGCCAGTCGACGGCGCCTTGCTCGATGCAATGCGCCTTCAGCTCGGCGACAGGGATCGAAAGGGCGCCCGGTATGTTGCAGGCTCGGTACTCCTCGGGGGTTCGCACATCGAGAACCGTGACTTGTATAGGCTCTGTAACGCAATGTAGTGGTCTTCTTCTAGTCCAGCGTCGGGTTTCGCTCGGCCAGCTGGCGGGCGACCCCGTGCCAAACGAGACCCGCGGCGATCAGCACGAGCCCGGATGCCCAGATTTGCGGCTCGACCCAGAAGGCCAGGCCGAGACAGCAAACGAGACCCATGACTGGAATCCAACGCGGATACAGGCGCGCTTCGGGTGGAAGGCGAAGCGCAGCCAGATTGGTGAGTGCGTAATAGATCAGGACAGTGAAGGCGCTGAACGACCAGGTGGTCTTCACGCTCCCGATCGCCGCCAGGCCTGCGATGATGGCCCCTACCAGCAGGACCGCTGATATCGGGGAGGAGCGCTGGTCATCGACGCGGGCGAAGCGCGACGGCATGTCCCGACGGCGCGCCATCGCCAGGACAACGCGGGACAAGCCGAGAAGCAGGTTCAACAGGACGCCGAGCATCGCCGTCACGGCGCCGGCCGCGACGAGCCATGCGACCGCTGGCATGTTGAACCCCCGTGCGATCACCTCCAGTGGCGCGGCGGCCTGCTGGGTAGCATCGGCGAGCCCGCCGGCACCCACCGAGGCAACCGCCACGAACGCCACTGCGGCGTAGATGACGGCAGTACATGCGAGCGTCACGATGATGGCGCGCGGGATGCTCTCGTGCGGATCTCGAACTTCCTCGCCGAGGGTCGCGATGCGCCCATAGCCCGTGTACGCCACGAACATCAGCGCAGTCGCGTGGAGGAAACCGCTGGCGCCGCTGTCCTGCCCATTGCCTCCGAAGAAGTCTTCGAGGTTCGCGCCTGCACCGGCAAGCGCGGTCGGCAACCCGAAGCCGACGAATCCGAGCAGCGCGACGAGGGTGAGCAGGACGATGACGGTGTTCGCTCGGTTCGAGCGACTCATCCCTCCCGCGACGACGGCCGTGAGGAGAGCCACTGCAACGAGCGCCAGCGCGACACGGTAAGCGGCCGCAGAAGCGCCGACAGCCACGAGCACGTAGCCTGCAAAGCCGAGGGCAGCCGTCGCAGCGGATGCCGACTTGGCACAAAGGAACATCCATCCCGCCGTGAAGCCGAGCGTCGGGCTCAGGTAGCGGTAGCCGTACTCGTAGGTGCCGCCGCTGACTGGATGGCTTGCGGCGAGCTGCGCGCTCGAAAGGCCGTTGAAGGTGGCGACGACGGCAGCGACCGCCACCGCGAGGATCACCGATGGCCCTGTCACGCCGGCCGCAATGCCGATGCTGACGAAGATGCCTGTCCCGAGGATGGACCCGAGGCCCATCAGCACCGCGCCGGGCACCCCGACGACGCGCCTCAAGCCAGACGGGGCGCTCGCCTTCTCCTGCGTCGCGGGGACGCTCATGCTCTAAACCTCTGCGCAAGGCGCCGGTCGAGCGCGACGAAGGCGAGCATGGGAAAGACGGAACTCAGCGTCATGGCACCATTTACGATATGCGATATAGCCCCGCCAGCCCGTCTGAGGACGAGGGCGGCTCGTTGTCCAGGACGAGCTTTGCGGAAGGCGGCCCCGCCGCAAAACTAGGTCTTTCGCCGCCATCGCGCGTGTGGTTAACTCCCGTCATCGTGCGTCGTTGGCTGGCACTCATCGCGGTCTGCATTGGGTTGGCCCCCCTGGTTGGGTGCAAGGGCGTCAAGTCCCGCATCCTGATCACGTTCTTGCCGCCGACGTTGATGCCGTGCAGCAATGCGAGATAGGTCTCCGCCGCGTTTCCACGCATAGTCATGCTCGAGCCTTCCTTTCGATGCCACGTGCAATCGACACGGTCGCACGCTTTCAAGGGCTAGATATTACTGCAAAAACATGCGGCCTACCCACAGGCGCGCCCATGATGCGATATCGCATTCTCCGACCCACGAAGGAAGAGCTGAAGATGTGCGACCTCGGCGCATTGAAGGTGCAGCCGTAGGGCGCGCGCCAGGTGCGCGCGATGTCGAATACAGCTAGAACCCGACGTGTGGCGTTATTCAACGACTTGACCGCACGTTACAGCTTCGGCGAGGCGTGGGCGTACGACCGCTTCGTCGCTCCGGCCGTGATGGACATGAGGGAAGCGGTCGTCGACGACTACCTCGCGGATCTACCTCAGGGTGCAAGGGTCCTGGAGGTGGGGTGCGGAGGGGGACAGCTCGCCCATGCCGTGATCGACCAACGTACGGATCTGCGCTGGGTCGGTCTCGATGCGTCAAAGGACCAAATCGAGCGCGCGCGCCGCCGAAACGCCAGTCACCAGACCGCCGAGTTCGTGGTCGGCGATGCACTGGCCATTCCGTTCGCCGACCAGTGCTTCGATGCGACGGTGAGCATCGCCTCGATCAAACACTGGGCCGATCAGAGCAAAGGTCTCGCCGAATGCGTGCGGGTGCTCCGTCCGGGCGGCCAGCTCTTGATAGTGGAAGCCGACCGCGGTTGCCGGTTCAACGATGCGCGGGCCTTCGTCTCGCGCTGGCGGCTCCCGAAGGCGATGCGTCCGCTGAACCTGGCAATGTTTCGCACGTTCGTGGCGGGCCGCTCGATCGATCTCGAGGAGGCGCGCAGCCTCATGAGCGAGCTACCGCTGACGAGCTGGGAGGTCTCCCGCATCCGCGGAACGCCGGCGCTTCTCATGCGCGGTAGACGTCTACGGTGATCGCTGGCACCGATGCGGGCATCTGGTCACCTCACTTCGCGCTTGAAGGGCAAACAGGGACGAGGGAGGATCACGTCCACAGGGTCCCCGTAGCAGCAGCGTCGCTTCGGCGCCCTTCCTGAGAAGCAAGTAGGTCCACACGATGGAAATTCGCGGAGCAGAGCTTGCGGTCTTTCGTTCGGGAAGCGGCGCGCCGGTCGTCTTCGTGCACGGCTCTGCCAGCGATCATCGGACCTGGAGTCCGCAAGTCGCTCCGCTCTCCGAGCGGTTCGAGGTCATCACCTACAGCCGCCGTTATCACAGGCCCAACGACCACATCGCCTCAGGTGCTGACTATTCGATGAGTCAGCACGCAGACGACCTGGAGGCGCTGATCAAGAAGCTGGACGTCGGCCCGGTTCACCTCGTCGGTCATTCCTACGGCGGGATGAATCGCGAAGTGGAGCTCGACCTCATCACGGGATGCCTGCGCATAGCCGCGCGATGACCCGGTCGGCCGCGCCGCGGCTCATGGCAGCGCGTAGCCGAAGTACCAGCAGACGTACCAGCAGGTTTTCGAGGCGGAGCGAGAGAGTGAGTTTCCCCCCGTGTGAAAATAGGGGTGACAACGCGGCTCTCCTCCGGAGGACTCCACGTCCACTGGGCGTTGAGGCGACTGAGGTGGTAAGGACTAACGTCGCCCGCTATAAGCGATGCCCTGCGACGGGAGAAGAGGATGCGAGCATCGACTACTTGTCAGTTCTTGGTGACTCTGTTGGCCGTTTCGTCTTGGGGATGCAAAGACAGACACGAAGCGCGGTCGGCTGAACCTGCCGCAAGCCAGCCGACCGAAGCCATCACAGAGTCCGCGGAAACCGAGGCTGGTGACGTGCTGCCGTTTCCTGCGCCACCGATGGGCGGCACCGTTGCGGTCACGATGCAAGAGTCCGTGCACAAGTGGCGCCAGGAGCCCCGGCACCTCCCCGAAGATGCCCCCAACATCGTGATCGTGATGCTCGATGACGCCGGCTTTGGCCAGCCAAGCACGTTCGGGGGCGAGATCCAAACGCCGACGCTCTCGCGGCTGGCCGACGAAGGCATCGCCTACAACGCCTTCCACACGACGGCCATGTGCTCACCCACGCGCGCAGCTCTGTTGACGGGGCGCAATCACCACCGCGTCGGTGCCGGCCAAATCGCAGAGCTGGCCAACGACTGGGATGGGTATACGGGGATCACCCCCAAGTCCGCGGCGACGATGGCCGAAGTGCTCCACTACTACGGTTATGCGACGGCGGCGTTTGGTAAGTGGCACAACACGCCGGTCGATGTGCTTGGGAACGGGCCCTACGATCGGTTCCCCACTGGACAAGGGTTCGATCATTTCTACGGATTCATCGCCGGGGAGACCTCCCAGTGGGAGCCTACCCTGTGGGAGAACACCACCCCGATTTCCGCCCCCTACGTCAAGAACTACGAGGACTATCACTTGACGGAAGACATGGCGGATCAGGCGATCGCTTGGATGCGTCGGCACCGCGCGATCAATCCCAACCGCCCCTTTTTGGTGTACTGGACGCCGGGGGCCGTTCACGGCCCGCACCACGTTGCGAAGGCATGGGCCAAGAAGTACGAGGGTAAGTTCAAGGACGGTTGGGACGCGTACCAGGCGCGGGTGTTCGAGCGACAGAAGGCCATGGGCTGGATCCCCGCCGATGCCACGTTGGCGCCGCGCCCCGAGGGCATGCCTGCATGGAACGACGTTCCCGAGAACGAGCGCGCATTCCAGGAGCGCCTCATGGAGGTGTATGCGGGCTTTCTCGAGCACACCGACGTCCAGGTGGGCAAGCTCGTGGATGAGCTCGAGGCGCAAGGCATTCGCGACAACACGCTGTTCATCTACATCTTTTCGGACAACGGTGCTTCGGCGGAAGGGATGCAGGGCAGCATCGCCGAGCTCAATGCTCAAAACGGGATACCGAGCACCGTCAGCGAGCACATTGCCGTCGCTCGGACCCTCGGAGGAATGTCGGCGATCGGTGGGCCCAGGATGGACAACATGTACCACTCTGCCTGGGCCTGGGCGGGAGATGCTCCTTTTCGCTACACCAAGCTGATCGCCTCGGATTTCGGGGGCACCCGCACCCCGATGGTGATCTCATGGCCCAAGCGTATCCAGCCGGACAAGATCCCTCGCAGCCAGTTCCATCACGTCAACGACGTCGCGCCTACCCTCTACGAGATTCTCGGCATTCGCCACCCGCGCATCGTGGATGGCCACGAGCAGATTCCGATCGACGGAACGAGCTTCGCGTATACGTTCGCCTCGGCCGATGCGCCCGGGCGAAAGCAAACGCAGTACTTCGACATCATGGGAAGCCGCGGTATCTACCGCGACGGATGGTTTGCGAGCACCTTCGGACCGCGCGTCCCGTGGGTGGCCACAGTCCCCGACATCAGCCACTGGGACCCGATGAAGGACAAGTGGGAGCTGTTCGATATGCGCGCAGATTTCACGCTGACCCACGACTTGGCGGATGAGCACCCGCAAAAGCTCGAGGAGCTCAAGGCCCTGTTCATGCGTGAGGCTGAGGCGAATAGAGCCCTACCGATTGGAGGAGGGCTCTTCAGCCCACTTAATCCAAGCCAGATGAAGCGAAGCACGAACACCGAGTGGACGCTCTACGATGGAATGACTCGAATACCCGAAAGCCAGGCACCCAACGTGAGAAACGGGAACCTCCGAGTGGACATCGACGCCGAGGTGCCACGCAACGCGAACGGCGTGCTCTTTGCCATGGGAGGCTACGCCGGCGGGGTGACGCTTTACGCCTACGAGGGCGAGCTTCGCTACGAATACAGCTCGCTGCTTCTGAGGCGCACCAAGATCAAAGTCGGGAAACTTCCAGCGGGGAATGTGAAGATCGCGCTCGAAATGCGGACGCCAGCGGAGCGGGCCGCCCCGGCCGAGGTCGTCTTTTGGATCAACGGCAAGGAAGTGGCGACGGGCACCGTCGAGCGAACGATCCCCGGCACCTTCACTGCATCGGAGACGTTCGACGTGGGTACCGACACCAACTCCCCGGTCGCAGACGACTACTTTGACAAGGGCCCGTTCGAGTTCAACGGCCAGCTCAAGCGTCTCTACTTCAAGAACCTCTGATTGGTGCCAACCAGGCTGACGGCCACCTAGTTGGTCTTCGCGGACCGCAAGACGTGAACTTGAACGGGAACAATCTCGCCCCGTGCCCCATCACCAGTACGATGGTGGCCCGGCGCGCCCATGTTGGGGCTTGGTCGGCGGACTGCGTCACACGAACACTCGCTCGTTCGGCTGCTTTCACTGTTCGGAGTTGTCTTGCGTGGGGGGCTGTAGGCAATTGCGCCCTCCGCCGATTTTCACGATGCCCCACCGATAGTGAACTTTGTCGGACTTCACGGCGCTGACCGCCTCAAGGACGATGCGACCGAGCAGGCTGCTGACCCCGATCGAATTGGCGGTGAGCTCAACCGGTTGCTTCCGGGCAGGCACCACCGCATGAATGCGCAACTCGCTAAGACCGAGGCAGGTGCGGGCGACCATGTCGACCATGGGACGTCCTTTGAGGCGTACGAGTCCCTTTGCAAAGGCAATGCGTACGGGACTCGGCAACGGCCGGGGCTTGAGCATGGCGCCCTCGATCTGATCGAAGTAAATCGAGGGACCCGAGTCATGAGGGCCGCGGCGAACGCGCATCGTGCCACGATCGATGCGAAATTCGACCGGGTTCTTCGTGAAGCCAAGAATCAGCCGCACGTCTTTGAGCGTGATGGGACCGGCCTCGATGCGCCAGGCGCCGCCGTCGGATGGTTCTTCGGGGAGCTCTTCGGGGGCAATCGACGGACTGGCCGTGCGAAACGCATTGGCGAGCGAGATCTTCCCCGTCTCGTCCCGATAGAGCGTGATCTCGGCTCCCTCAATGTGTCCTTGCGGCACACGAATGGTGCCTCGTTGCATGTCACGCAGCCGCATCGAGCTCCGCACACGCTTCACCCGGAGCACGTTGCGTCGTTGCTTGTCGTAGATTGCCAGGTTCTTGATCGACAAACGAGCTAGGCCATCCAAACCGAGCGATAGAGTTTTTTCTTCGACCTCGGTGGTGGCACCTCCGTCCCGCTGGCCGGCATTTTCCGCGCCAGCATCCGTAACGCCCGCGTCTCCAACCCCAGCATCCGCAATACCCGCATCCAAGAAGGGCCATCGATCCAGGACTCCTGCATCGAGCGACGCGGCCTTCTCATCGAGCGTCTCCGGGGAATCGAAGATACCTTCCCGAAAGGCCAGCCAGCCCAAGACCAGGATCGTCAATGCCACCGCGAGGCCTACGGATTTGAGAAAGCTCTTCATGGCTCGCCCTTCGAACGACGTCTTGGAGGGTATCCAATCTGATGGGCCGCGAAGCAAAAAAGTTTGCGGCGCAGTCGCGGAAAAACGTTGAAAAGCGCGATTCGAAGGGCTAGACGAGGCCAGATTTGAGCATTCGAAGAGCCAAAGCAAGGCGCTTTGTCACGCTGACGTTCTGCGCAATGTCCGGGGCACTGTTCTACCTGCCGCTCTCGGTGCTGGCGCAGGGCGCCGAAGCCGTCCAAGAGCCTTCGGAGCCGGCACCCCCCGAGAAACCGGCCGAAGCAGGGCTTCCAGACAATTTCCTGCTCGAGTTCGGGCATCAAAACGACTGGATTCAGTTCAAGGCGGGCGAGTGGCTCAAGGGCGAGCTGAAGGGAATGCGCCAAAAAGAGGTCGAGTTCAAGAGCAAGAAGCTAAAGCTCATGACCTTCAGGTGGCGCGACATCGCTCAGCTTCAACTGCGGAAAGTCAAAACGTTCGTCTTCGAGGGAAACGTCGCAGAAACGGGCACGGCGATGATCACGAAAGAAGAGGTCATCATCCAGACCGAGGACGGCTTGAAGACCTACCCGCGTAGCGCCCTCGTCTCGATCGTTCGAGGCGAGCCTCGGGAGCGGTACTACTGGTCGACACGCCTTCGAGCGGGGTTGTCAGGCGCCGCAGGGAACAGTGGCAACCTCTCGGTCAATGTCTTTTGGAGATTGATGCGGGCCGACGCCCGTTCGCGCTCTTTGATCAGTTACGAGGGCACGTTTGGGGGTACATCGGAAGGGCAAACGGTCAATCGCCAAATCGGGAACGCAGAGGTAAATGTGTACATATCCCGGCGGTTCTACGTCACACCGCTGGTCATGCAGCTCCTGAACGACAGGTTTCAAAATCTACGGCTTCGCGCCACGCCCTCTGCGACTGTGGGCGTCTATCTGTTCGACAAGAGGAAGGTCGAGTGGAACCTCGACGGAGGGCTCGGCTACCAGCACACCAACTTGCTGAGCGTCGCGGCCGGCGAGAAAGGCCCGCGGCACGACGGCTTGGCGACTATGGGTACGTTCTTCAAGTGGAGGTTCATCCCAGACAACAGGATCGAGCTCGAATGGCGCACCAATTTGGTTTACACGCAACTCGGGCTCACGAACCACACCGGCATCGCGAGGTTGAGTCTCAAGGTCACGAGTATTCTCCGGTTCACGACCGAATTCACTTTTCTGCGCACCGAAAGCCCGCCTTCGAGAGAGGACGGCACCAGGCCAAGAAGCAACGACTACCAACTCGTCTTCGGCATGACCATCAAGATCAACGAGTAGTCATTCAGCCACCTTGACCGCTGGCGGCTTCCACGTGCCGTCGAGGGCGGCCGGCTCAGGCCAGTACAGACGCAGGTTCATGGTGAAACCGCCTGACTTCGGCGCGGGGAGCCAGTTGCTTTCCTTGTCCTTGCCTGGTGACTCGCGCCGGATGTAGATGGTGAGCGATCCATCTTTGTTGAGCTTCAGAGGGTCTCGATCGCCAATGGCATAACAATTGATCGGGTTGTCAATTTTCCATCGCCGGCCGTTCGATCGAATCGCTCGTTCGTACCCAAGGTATTGGCGACCTCCACCGCGTTATCTCGAAACGTGCCGGGACGGTTTGGACTTCAACCTCGCGTACATCCCAGCGGACTTCGATGAGAAATCGAGGGAAGAGTTTGACCCGAAGTACATGAAGAAGCTGTTCGACATGGCGTTTGATCGGGCTTCGGCTGCGACACACTCGACGAGGACGTCCCCTTCAAAGTGCCAGCAGGACCTAGTGCTGACCAGGTTCGGGCAGATGCCCCGAGGGGCAGCGCTCCTTGCACGTCTCAGCCTACACTCTGTGGATGATTCGGGGCGCGATTAGCGTGTCACACGAAATCGCTAGCTCGTTGGGAATCCGTTGCGGACACGGCAGGATTCGAACCTGCGACGCACTCGGCGAACACGATATCTCAAACGCCATCGTCGTCGAGGACGAGGTCACCGAGTGGACGATTGCCATCTACATGGAGCCTCGGCAATGGAAGCTGAAGTTCGACCTCAAGACCTTCATGAACCCAGGTCACGACCACACTCGGTAACCGCTGGCTAGCTGACCTGATGTCACCGTACGCCCGCCACATCCAGGACATACATCAGCTCATCGAGAAACGCCGTCCACCGCTGGTGAGGTCATTGCCATTCATTGGCCCGCTCCCGCAACTCCTCGGAGATGTTCTCCCCTTCCTCATGGAGAGTCGCGCCACCTGCGGGGATGCCTTTCGTATCCGCATGGTGAACGTTGAGATTCCCCGCCTGTTTGGACCAGAGGCAATCGCCCTGCTTGAACCCGGCAGCTGCTTGCGGACGAGCAAGCCCATGCACGTCCTCGACGGGGAGTTGCACAGCCGTCTCCCAGCACCTTTGACGGCCCGCAGCACCAGATGTTTCGGAAAGTGCATCTCCAGTTCATGAATGCGCGCTTGGAGTCGAGCCGCCGCGTGGACATCCAGAGCTGCCTTGCCAAGCACACCGCACGATGGTGCGCCGGAGTCGAGCTGGACGTGCTTCATGAAGCCCAGGTTCAAACGGTCGACGGGCAGCGGTGGCTGCCGCTCCCGAACGGCAATACCCGCCGCTTCAGCTCGGGCGCC
>Ga0209536_100000143_pt1 | contig 106094 bp, 80 predicted proteins | sample DeeMarSeWOR28_12_FD_187461 | JGI IMG/M metagenome (GOLD analysis project Ga0209536, IMG submission 187461) | Marine sediment microbial communities from White Oak River estuary, North Carolina - WOR-2-8_12 (SPAdes) (version 2) | ecosystem: Environmental > Aquatic > Marine > Intertidal zone >... | reverse complement strand
TGCGGACTGTCACTATGCAGACGATTTCGCCGGGGAGTCGGCCGACGACATCGTCGCGATGATCAAGTCCGTCACGGGCGGGCAGGTGGAGCACAAGGGCGACGCCAGCAGCCTGAGCGACGAGGACATCGCCAATATCGCCGCGTTCTGGGCCAGCGCCAAATAGTCCCCCCGTCCTCCGGGATCCCGGGTCTCGCTTAGACCCTCCTCGACGGACATGCAGAACCGCCGGTTTTCTTCGGGAAGCCGGCGGTTTTTTTGCGCAAATGGTGCTGAGCCGAGACCAGAAATGACTGAAAATCAGACGGAAAAAGGGCCGTGAATACGGATTTATACCTATTTTGCGCGGCTAATTGATCCAAGTCATGGGAAATACTCTGGAGGTCGTCTAAATAGGGGAGCAACAAGAAAGGAACGCGCCTAAGAAACAATAATTATTCTCATCAAAATCCCATGAAAATTAATGGTTTTGACGGGACGAACGGTTGGATCTGGACGCGGTTTTCTTGTGGACTATTCGGTATTTCGGTGTTCCGGTCTGTTATGCGGCATTGGAACGCCATTTTGGTGTAACCACTGAAACTTTGGGGGCAGTCAATATGGACGCACTGAGGCACGGAAACTTCCGGCTTGCCACGCTCCTGTCTGTCATCTGTCTCGGTCTCGCTGTTGCAGGTTGCAGCGGCGACGACGGGGACGATGGCGCACCGGGTGCTGCGGGCGCACCGGGTGAAGACGGGGTCGCATGCTGGGACCTGAATGAAAACGGGGTGGGAGATTTTGTCCTGGACTTTGCTCCGTTCACAGAGGACCTGAATGACGACGGTTTGTTCAATTCTTTTGACTGCAACGCGGCCGCCGGCGGCGGGCCCCAGACCATTCCCGTGGAAAGCTGCACAGTCTGCCACAATACAGGCTCGATCGCTGATGCGGTGGCTTCACACGCCCTGCCGCCGATCGAATCGGTCAGCAACGTCACCTTCGCGGTGAACGGCGCCGATCTGGAGGTCAACTTCGACCTGGCGGCCGACGGAGCCCCGGCGACAGGCTATGACACCGCACGGCGCGCCTATTTCAACAACGGGGGGACCCGCACTGACCTCCGTGACTTTGCGACGCTGACCGACAACGGCGACGGAAACTACACCATCACTGTTGCCGGCGCCGGACCTGAGGCGGCGAACAACAATCGCTGGCTGTTCCAGGTTGTGGCTGGCGATGATAGAGCGACGCGCGCCTATTTCTACGCTGACTACCCGGCCAGTCCGTTCCCGCCGGAAGTGAGCCCGGTGGCAGTGGACGCCGAGGCGTGCGAAGCCTGCCACGGTCCGGAAGGTATTCAGGTCCACGGAGGCGGTTTTGCCGCGTCGGACGGCGCCGAGCCCTGCCTGGTCTGCCACGGCTCCGACGAGTCGGACGATCCCGACGTCACGCCAGCTCTCTTTAGAGTGGTCCACGGCTACCACAGCAGTATCGAGTCTTGGAGAGATCCTGTTGAGCCCGTCGAGCCCCACGTCACCTACCCGACCTACATGAACAACTGTAGCGTCTGCCACGAGACCGATGAGCAGCTGGCGGAAGTCAACGCCATGCCGGTCATCGCTGTGGCTTGCTTCAGCTGCCACGGGTCCACCGAGACCATGTTTGCGCCGGATGACCCGTTGTATACAGGCCTCCATGAGGGTCTCACGGGTGGCTGCGAGACCTGCCACGCGGGACAGATTCCCACTGCCCCGCAGACAGTCGCCGCGATGCACAACGGCTCGCTCACCGAGCGTAGCGGCGTGATCTGGGACGGTGAGGATCTCTCCGTCACGGAAGGCGCCAAGATCGCCTGGACGATCACCGACGTGGCCGACGACGGCACCGACCTGACCATCACCTGGCAGGCGAGCTACGACGACGTGGGTGTCAATCCCTGTAACGCTACGGCGGGTGAGGGCACCCCGGTGTTCTTCGCCGACGAAGACGCGGACGGGGAGTCGCTTGGCAACCTGAGCATCCTGCGCAACTATGCCCAGGGCCAGGACTTCATCCTCGGGACGGACCCGGATGCTGCCGGCCAGCCCGGCAGCAGCCCGGATGTCGACAACTCCAACACCACGTGCTCCGGCAACGTCGCAACCACGGTGGTTCCGGTGGAAGAGACCGACGCCATGTACGGCCGCGTGGCCATCCAGGGCAAGCCCCGCCTGCCCAGCCCGGATCCCGACGACACGGACGGGCTTATGCAGGTTCGCGCCAAGACCCCGACCTTCGACTGGGTCGTCGGCGAGGGTGGCAAAGCACCTTCGCGTCGCCTCGTGGTTGACACCACCCAGTGCCTGAACTGCCACGTGGGTTCGCTGTACCAGCACGGTGGCAACCGGGTCGATAACGTGGACATGTGCCTGCTTTGCCACAACACGGCCGCCAACGACCAGTACGTCCGCGTCGACAACTTCGGCGGCGTGGATGCGTCCGAAGCGTACGACGGCAGGTCCGGCCAGGCCTTCGGCATGAGGGAAATGCTGCATGCTGTCCACTCAGCTGGCGAGACCGGTGCTCCGATCGTCATTTACCGCGGTCGCGGCATCTACGCCTGGGCCGGCAGCGTGGATGACCTGCAGAACTGGCCGACTGAGAGCGACTGTGTGTACGGCTCGCAGAACACGCCGGGAAGCACAGTCTTCGGGTCGGATCCGGCGACGGCGACGAGCAACACGTGCCAGCCGCACAACTTCCACACGCCGACCTATCCGCGCGGCATCTATGATTGCGCGGCGTGTCACGCGGTAAACGAAGATGGCACCTTCGCTTTCGCGGTAATGCCGGATCCGACCAAGGCCATGGCCTCCACGGTCGAAACCGGGCGGCCGCGGTTCGGCGAGCAGGTCAATGACGTGCTTGAGGGTATAACGACGTCTTCCTGCATGACCTGTCATCGCTCCGTTAATGCCCACGCCTACCAGAACGGCTGGGTGCCGCAGCCGTTCGAGGAGGGTCGCCAGACCATCATCGACGCCAACTAGTGGCATGATAGTCGACTGACCTACGGGGTCACCGGGTGGGCCTTCGGGCCCACCCTTCTCGACCCAGACCAGGGACGGTCCGCGGATTCGAATCAAGCCTGCCGACAAGAAGCAGGCCGGAAACCGAAAAGCCCGGAGATGGTTCTCCGGGCTTTTTTTATGGATACGACCTCACCGGCAGTTCCCGCCGGAGAGGCCTCCCCATCCGCGGCACCCCATCCGCGGATACGATCGCGCCTGATGGCGCGTTGCGCGTTTGGCCCGGCCCGTCGTACTTGGGGTATCTTCTTTATTCGTCTTGTCCGCGGGCGCCGTTCGGCTTTCCGCGAAGCACGGACGACGACAGGCCGGTATCATCCATTTCCTACCGGCGTGATGGTCAACGCCACCAGTGGGCCGGGTGCGTCGGAACCTCCACCCGAGATGGGATGAATTTTTAATGGCATGGATCCTCAATCCCCGGCTTTTCTTTGCCGCGATCTGCCTGTCCGGATTCTCGGCCCTGATCTACCAGCTGATCTGGATCCGACTCCTCGGGCTCGTCTTCGGTGTCAGCAGTTTCGCCGTAGCCACGGTGGTGGCCGTCTTCCTCCTGGGCCTGGGACTGGGCAGCTACTACTTCGGCAAGTGGTCTGAAAGAACCCGCAACCCTCTCAGGCTCTACATGGTCGTGGAGCTGGGTATCGCCGCATTCTCCCTGGTTTCCTACGGGGTGATCGAGCAAGTCCCGGTCTTCTGGTACGTCCACGAGTTCGCCTACAACCACCTCGATCTTTACGGGCTGTCGCTCATTCGACTGGCCCTGGCGGTCCTCGTGCTTTTGCCGCCGGTCTTCCTCATCGGCGGCACGATGCCGCTGATCTCCAAGTACTTCCTGACCGCCAAGGCCACCTTCGGATCAGGGTTCAGCAGGCTGTACTATCTCAACACCGTGGGCGCCTTCGCCGGCGCCCTGCTGACCGGATTCGTCCTGGTGAAGTATTTTGGGGTGCTGGCGACGTTGATGATCGCCGTGGCCGGCAACCTGCTCGTTGCCATCGTCATCGCGGCGGGGAAGTCGGCTTCCCGACCGCCCCCGCCTGGGGAGGCCGAAGAAGCTCCGCATTCCTACATGCTGTACGTCCTGTTCCTGACGGGCTTCATCAGTCTCAGCTACGAGATGCTGTGGGTGCGCATTCTCTCCACCTACGGCCTCTCCACCTCTCAGGCGTTCGCGCTGATCGTGGCCGGGTTCCTTCTCGGTTTCTCCGTGGGTGCCTGGCTGGTGTCCCAAAGGATTGACCTTGGCAGGAATCTCGAAGCTGCGTTCAGCGGAGTTTGCATTCTCACCGCTGCAAGCGGCGCGATCGTCTTGTACCTCTTCCGGCGGTTCGAGGACATTGCCCGCCTCCTGGCGGATTCCCTGCCGGCGGATTACCTGGCGTCGACCCTGGCGATGGCCTTCGTGGTCTCGTTCATCCCGGCGGTGTTCATGGGCGTCCTGTTCCCGCTGGGCCTGCGCATCTATGCCGGCGACGTCCATCGCATCGGGGTCAAGGCCGGCAATATCTTTTTCTCGAACACCACCGGCTGCGTCCTCGGCAGCCTTTTCACGGGATTCGTGCTGATCCCCTTCGCCGGCATGTGGAACACGACGCTCGTCCTCGTGAACCTCAGCCTGCTCATCGCCCTCGTCGTGATCGTCCGCAATCACTCGTTTACGCTGGGCCGCACGGCCTCCCTCGTGGCAGTGGCGGTCCTGGCCAATCTCCTGGTGTTGTCCGACAGCAAGACTTTCCATACCGACATGAAGGGCTTCGACGTCATCTACTACGCCGAAGGCCTGTCAGGCACGGTCACGGCCCTCGAGAAAGACGGGTACCGGGGACTCTTCGTGGATGGCCAGAACGTCTCCGGCACCGATCCCGTGCTGCTCGCGGACTCGAAGATGCTGGCGCACCTCCCCCTGATGCTCGCGGATGAACCGGAGGCCGCCCTGACGGTGGGTTACGGCACCGGGACGACCTCCGGCAGCATGCTGCTGCATGACGTCGAAGTCCACGCCGTCGAGATCGAGGACAAGATCATCGAGGCCGCTCCCCTGTTCAGCCGGGTGAACTACGACTCCTATGCGGATCCGAACCTGCGGCTGATCCTCGACGACGCACGGAACTACATCGACGTGGTGGACCGGCCGTTCGACGTCATCGTGACCGACGTCACGAATCTCAAGTACAAGCGCAACCCCTACCTCTACACGCGGGAGTACTTCGCCATCATGCAGGACGCGCTGACCGAGACCGGTGTCGCGGCCGCCTGGCTTCCGATCGGAGGTCTGTCCTTCGAGGACTTGCGAATCCTGATCGCCACGTTCGACAGCGTCTATCCCCACTCGACCGTGTGGTACTTCACCCAGTATCCCACCCACTTCATCATCCTCGTAGGCACGCCAGCGCCCATCCAGGCGGACCTTTCCGGACTCGAGGCGGCCATGGAGGGCATCCGGGCGGACCTCAGGACGATCCGGATCGACAGCGTCTACGAGGTGGCCAGCATGCTGCTTCTCGGCGAGCAGGACGTCGACGACCTCGTGGCCGGGGCCCGGCTGCACACGGACAACCACCCGATCCTGGAATACTCCGACATGGGCCTGTACATGACATCGGACGTGGAGCCGAACCTGAAGCGGCTCCTGTCATTCCAGAGCGAGAACCTCGGCGCCTACTTCGCCGGGAGCGAAGAGCAGATGGCCCTCCTCGAGGAGCACTTCGAGGAGTCCGCGAAACACTATCGGGATTACGTGAACCAGTACGAAAGGCGTTCCGGACGCCGCGTCGGCGGATCCCACTAGTCCGTTCCCGTCCTCTGGCATGTCTGAGGGACGGGTCTTCGTGCCCAGCTCATCTCACAGGTCACATGCAACTACTGACCTGACGAAGACAACGACCTTTCGTCAAGAACCAGGGGCAGCCGAATACCACGGCCGGGAGAATCCTCTCCCGGCCTTTTCTTCCGGGTGTGGTTGAGGCCGAATCTGACCAGCGCACCTCTCCAGGGTTCCCAGCCATTTTGATAGGCCGTGGTCCGACACATGCTCACATGATCAAGGGCAGAGGCGGTGGCAGAACGGGATTTCACTTGACCCGGTACTGGGATTTCTACCTATAGTCCGGATCGGGATTTATACTTACATTTACAAATTCGTTGATCCAAATCATTGGAAACGACTTGTGGGCCGCCAAAAATGGCACTGAAATGCGATGATGGCTTGCCCACGGAAACTTGGGGGCTTTGAATATGTATGCACTGAGGCACGGAAATCTCCGGGTAGCCACGCTCTTGGCTGTCACTTTTCTCGGTCTCGCCATCGCGGGTTGCAGTGGCGATGACGGTGACGATGGCGCGGCTGGTCCACCGGGTGCAGACGGAGGTGCGGGTCTCGCTTGCTGGGACCTGAATGAAAATGGGGTCAAGGATCCCGAAGAAGACCTGAATGGCGATGGTGTGGTCGACGTAAAAGACTGCAACGGGCTGATCGGCGGCAACCAGACGCCCGCGATCGGCGACGGCAGCGAATTGACGCAGGAGCAGGTAGATGCGATAGGCCGGCTCGTTGCGACCATCGACAGCGTCGAGATCGCCAGCCCGCCAGTGGTCAATTTCACCGTAACCGACAGCAACGGCAACCCGGCCGTCGGTATTGCCGAGGGTTCCGTGCAATTCACCATTGCGAAGCTGGTGCCCGGTGATCCGGCGGTGAACGGCGGGTTGTCCTACTGGCAGAGCTACGTCAACCGCGTCCAGAACTCGAGTTCCTCAGGCCCGGGAGTGTTGCCCTCCGCCATCCAGGCTACCAGTGACAGAGAGGGCACGCTGCAGGAAACGGCGCCCGGCAAGTACGTGTATACGTTCGCGACAGACGTCGCAAACGTCACGGAGCCGCTGGCGGTCGAGTATGAGCCCAGCCTGACCCATCGGGTTGGTCTCGAGATTCGCCTCGACAACAACGAAACTGAAGGCGTGGCAGTAGAGGTGCCGCTGGCACCCCTGAATCCGGTTTACGACTTCGTGCCGGACGGAGGCGCGGGAAGCGGCACCAAGAACATCGCCGACACGAATAACTGCGCGGACTGCCATTATCAGTTCGAGCTACATGGCGGGCCACGCAAGACCGTCGAGTACTGCGTGACCTGTCACAACCAGGGCACGATCGATCCCGACTCCGGCGAGTCGGTGGATATGGCCTACCTGGCCCACTCGATCCATGGCGGTGGCTTTGCCGAGGAACGTGGCGGCGATGCTGCAGCGTATCCGTACATCATCTACGGATTTAGTGGAGAGCCTCATGACTACTCCAAGACCACCTATCCGCAGACCAACACCTACTGCGAGACCTGCCACGAGGAGTCCGAGGCGACGCCGGACGGCAACGCCTGGAACGAGGGTGCCTCGGCCAAGGCCTGCGGTGGTTGCCATGCGGACGGACTCGTCGCTGCAGACCCCGACCCGGTGACCGGTATTCCGACTTACGCGTTCGATCACACGAATGCGGACGCCAATATCGGTATCGCCAATGATGGCTCCTGTGGCGCCTGCCACCTCGGGGCGATCAGCACGGCCGGACCGGCGCTTGCGATCCACAGCAGTATCCGGGGTGACGATCGCGTTCGGACCGAGTCCGGTGACAACTTCGTGTTCGAGATCCTCGACGCGACTAGCACCGGTCCCGGTGAGACGCCTGTGATTACCTTCAAGGTCTCTGATCCGGAAGGGAATCCGTACGACATCGTCAACGATCCTCAGTTCGATCCGGAAGACGCTTCGCTGAACCTCTACGTCGCCTGGAATACGAATGACGTGTTCAACGGTACCGACAGCGGGAACACCTGGGGTGCCAGGGACAACGGCAGTGGCTTCCAGGTTGTTGAGGAGCCGGGGTATCCGTATCGGATGTACCTTCGTGCGCTACAGCGCGATGCAGTACAGAATACGGACGGCAGCTACACGGTGACGTTTTTCAGTGCACTGCCGACGGACTTCACAGGCGATGTGATGATCGGACTGGCCGGTCATCCGCTCTGGGAGTACACCGATGCCGACGGCGAGACGGCCTTTGACGATTCGTATGCCGTTGCCGCAACTTTCTATCCAGGTACGCCACGCGACGTGACGTTCGACAATGACGGATGCAACGGCTGTCACGAGCGGCTCGCTGCGCACGGTGGCAACCGAGCCGGCAACTACGAGATCTGTCTCGTCTGCCATACTGCCGATACGGCAATCACGGATGGTACGCTGGAAGCGACAGGATATGGCTTCGGTCGAATGATTCATATGATCCATACGGCCAGTAATACCTACGCCTTTGATACCGACCCCGATGTCAACACAGGTATATTCGCGGGGGTTACCTATCCGCAGGGCATCGAGAACTGCTTTACTTGCCACAAGGACGGCAAGTACAGCACGGCCCGCGCAACTGCACGTGCGGTTAGCATCGGCCCCGGAGGCGACGACAATACGTGGCTTAACGACGAGGCGAGAACGCCGACGGCGCAGGCCTGCGGTACCTGCCATGTTGAGCTTTTCGAGCAGATCTTCGGCCCCGGCACCGGCAACGCTGTCATTGGACATTTCGAGTCCAATGGTGCTGTTTGGGATAGCAACGGAGGTACGATACTGAAGGGCGATATCGTCGGCACGGCCAACGAAGCCTGTGCCGTTTGTCACGGTGCAGGGAGTACCTTCGACACCGCGCTATACCACGGCGTAGAAGAATAGCAGCCATAACAAAGGGGCACCTCCGGGTGCCCCGGCTTTCCAGCTCTCTTGAGAATCCGGCTTCGGCCGGATTCTTTTGTCGTGTGCGTTCCGTTTCAGAGCCGGAGTTAACCGGCCGATATCTGATCGCCTCCGCTGGCCGTCGAATTTCATCGGCGCAACTTCATGCTGATTGGGCGCGGGTGCTCAGTGGCCGATCAGCCAATGGATCGATTTCAGGTCCGACCCTTGGGTCGTCGGCAACGCTCTTCTACGAGAACTTGTCGATGGGCCGCGTACCCTGTCGCCGAAGGCTTCCGGACGACGTCTGAACCAATCTGCCCTATGCCTCCGTATATCCCGAAGTAGTCTTTCGCAAATACCGGGAATGTTGTACGGTTGCCCCGACCTTTCGCGAAGGGAAGCGACATGCGGACAAGTCTCTCGACGGCCCTGGCCATGGCGATCCTGGCGTCACTTTCGCTATCTGCGGCGTTGGCCGAAGAGAAGGCGACGGACACGGCCGTGACCGAAGAGGCAACGGCGGAGGAGACGGGTCCCGAGTACAGCCGCCGTGGGGCCGACACCTGCCTGGGTTGTCATGACGACGTGGCGGTGACGAACATCTTCATGACCGCCCACGGTCAGCCCGCCGATCCCCGTTCACCTTTCGGCGCGGGGCAGCTCCAGTGCGAGGCCTGCCATGGTCCCGGCGGCAGCCATGTGAAACTGCCGCCGCGAGGAGAGCGCAGGCCTTCGGTGCCCTATTGGGGTCACGACAGCACCGCCAGCGACGCCGAGCACAGCGGGATGTGCCTCACCTGCCACGACAAGCATGTCGGCCTGCAGTGGGCAGGCAGCACCCACGACGTGGAGGACGTGAACTGCGGCGAATGCCACAATCCCCACGCCCGGACCGATCCGGTGCTCAAGACCAACCTGCAGGCCATGGTGTGTTACGAGTGCCACCTGGAGCAGAAGGCCGACGAGAACAAGCCGTATGCCCACCCGATCGCTGACCGCAGGATGGCCTGCACGTCCTGTCATGCGCCCCACGGCTCCGCGGCGGATCACCTGCTGGTCCGTAACACCACCAACGAGACCTGCTACAGCTGCCACCAGGATAAGCGCGGACCCCTGCTGTGGGAGCACGCACCGGTCACGGAGGATTGCGGCTACTGTCATCGTCCCCACGGCTCGGTACACCCGGCCATGCTGACCCAGCGTCCCCCGCTGTTGTGTCAGTCCTGCCATTCCCAATCGGGGCATCCGAGCGTGCCGCACGGATCCGGCGGCCTGGCCGACGGCAATCCGAGCGCGTACCTCCTGAGCGGCAGCTGCCTGAACTGCCACAGCCAGGTGCACGGCTCCAACCATCCATCCGGCGTCAACCTGAGCCGCTGATCGGGAGCCCCAGGAGAGTGGAGACCATGAAAGCGACCACGAATACCCGAGGGATTGTTGCTGCAGCGGTGGCCACGGCGTGCCTGTTCCTGGGCGCGACAGCGACCGGGGCGGAGGTGGACACCTCGACCTGGAAATGCGAACTGTGTCCGTTCAGCCAGGGATTCACCGGTGACGTCGCGGCCGGCGCCAAATCCGTGTCGGATGCGGAGAACACCTTCGGCAACTACACCGGCTACGACGATGACACCGTGTACGGTGGTTTCGGCGTCCAGGATCTCCGTTACTGGGGCGACTCCGGTTATACGGCTTACGTCGATGCCTTCGGGTACAACACGGATTCCTTCGAGCTGACTTTCGGTGCCGGCAAGCAGGGCAAATGGTCGACGGATTTCCTGGTGGACTTTCTGCCCATCCGGAAGGGAGAAAACACCCGGACCGTTTACGACAACCTGGACGGGACACCCCAGCGGCTGCCCGACGACTGGGTTCGCGGCGGTACGACCAATGGCATGACGACGCTGGACGGTGACCTGCGCTCTTTCGACATCAAGTGGGACCGGGAAACCTTCGGTGTCGGGGGTGAATACCTCTTTACGCCGAACCTGTTCCTGGACGCCGACTGGCGCTACCAGACGAAGCAGGGACAGGGCGCCACCTGGGGCACGTTCCTCACCAACGCCGCCCAGCTCACCCGGCCCCTGGACTATGACTCCCATGAAGTGGACGCGGGTATCACCTATGCCGGGGAAAGCTGGCAGATCCGCGGCGGCTTTTACGGCTCCTGGTTCAGCAACAAGAACCTGTCCCACACCTGGGAGAACGCCTTCACGGGACCGGATCTCGGCCGCATGGCCGGCGCGCCGGACAACAAGGCCTACAACTTCAGCCTCACCGGCACCTACCGGTTCATGAAGAACACCACGGCCTCGGCCTCGTTTTCCACGGGCGAGGCGGAGCAGGACGACGATTTCCTCCCGTACACCATCAATCCGGCGATCGCCACCTCGGCTCTGCCGCGCAGTTCCTATGACGGCCAGATCGACACCACCCACGCCAATGTGCGGATCACCTCCAGTCCCTGGTCGCGGCTGCGGCTGACGGGCGAGTATCGCTATGACGACCGGGACAACAAGAGCTCCCGGGAGATCTATGACTGGGTGTCCGCGGACCAGTTTCCGGGCGGCGCGCCACAGGAAAATCTTCTCTACAGCTACACCCGGAAAGACATCGATCTGTTCGCCGACTACCGTCTGACGAGCGCCGTCAAGACGTCGGTGGGCGTCAGCCGGAATACCCTCGAACGGGACGAGCAGGAGGTGGACGAGAACGAGGAGGACACCCTATGGGCCAAGCTCCGAGTCAACCTGGGCCGCGTCGCCGTGGACATCCGAGGCGAGACCGCCGACCGGGATATCGACGGGGATTACCAGCAGGTCGACTTCCTCAAGCTCGACCAGAATCCGCTGATGCGCAAGTACAACATGGCGGACCGTGAGCGGGACGGCGTGGAGGTCAAGTTCACGGGTCAGCCGACGGACCGGTTGAGCCTCGGCTTCAAGGTCGAAAGCTGGAGCGACGACTACGACAACTCGGCGGTGGGACTCACGAGCGGCGACCGCGATGCGTATCTGGCTGACATCAGCTACGCGCTGCGCCGCAACCTGAGCCTGTACGGCGCCTTCGGCAGCGAGTCCATCAAGTCGTCCCAGTCCGGCGCCCAGAGCAACGTGAATCCGAATACGGCCCCGCCCAACTGGGAAAGCAAGAACAACGATGACTTCGATTCGGCCAGCCTGGGCATGCGGTGGTCGGGCATCGGCAAGTGGGGTCTGGAGCTGGATTACGTCTACGCCAAGTCCGAGGGCAAGGTGGAGCTTCGCCAGGCAGGCCGCAACGACGCCTTCCCGAACCTGGAGACGGAACTGAACCGGGTGAGCCTGGGCGTGACCTACGATTACACCCCCCGGGTCCGATTCCTGGCCGGCGTGCTGTACGAGGATTACGACAGCGACGACTGGGGCGTGGACGGGGTCGAGCCCGGTACCCTCAGTAACGTCCTCACCTTCGGCGGGACCAGCCCAGACTACGAGGTGACCCTCTTCAGCCTCGGATTCCGCTACAGCCTGAGTGATCCGGCTGACCGGGAAAAGGTCCTCTACAAGCTCCAGTAGGCGTTCAATTCTTGCCCGCCATCGGCATCGGCGGAAGCCACGCCTGGCTCACCGGCCTGTCGTCGGCGGCCAGGGATTCGGCCGGCCTGACCCTCTTCGGGCGTGTCAAAGTGTGACCGGCGTTCTTGACCCGGGGCTTGACATGGGGTCACAGTAGTCGGGAGCTTGGGAGCGTGCGCACGGACGCGCCGCAATAAACGCCAGGGACTCGGCAGCGAGGGAGATCGACACCATCATGTCCGAATACCGCTCCGCGGGCGCTCGCCTGTGCGCCCTGATCCTGGGTTTCTGCCTGGGCACGCCTGCAGGCTTCGCCGCCCCGTTGCCGACCACCGGTCAGCATGCCGCTGCCATCAAACTGCAGACCGCCACATTCCGGCCCGGCCTGGGTGAAAGCCCGGCGTTGCCAAAGGGCCTGACCATTGCCGCGTATGCCCGGGATCAGCAGGGCTATTACCTCGTGCAGTTCGCCGGACCGGTGCAACCGGAGTGGAAGGCCGACGTGGAAGCCGCCGGCGCCGAACTGCTGCACTACATTCCCGATTTCGCCTTCAAGGTCCGGATGAATCCGGTCGAAGCCATGCAGGTGAGCCAGCTCGAGTCGGTCGGATGGGTCGGGCTGTTCCAGCCCGCCTACAAGCTGAGTCCGAACCTGGCGCTTGACGGTCCGAAACTCTACCGCGTGCGGATCGAGCGGGGCGCGGACGCGGGTCTGACCCGTGCGGCGGTGCTGCGCAGTGGCGCCACGTTCGTGCGCGGGTCCGGGTCCAGCCTGGTGGTCCTGGCGGATGCCGCCCAGGTGGAGACGATCGCCCACGTGCTGGACGTGGCCTGGATTGAGAATTTCCGCTTCCCCGAGCGGCACAACGAATACGGGGCCGGCGTCATCATGGGCGCGAACACGGCCAATACCACCGGCTACGATGGCTCGACCCAGACGATCGCCGTGGCGGATACCGGCCTCGGCGACGGCACGTCGGGCGGCGCCCACCCGAGCCTGACGGGCCGGGTGGTGGCTATCCACGACTGGCCGGGGTCGAACGGTCCCCGGTGCTACAAGGTCGTCAATGACGGCGCCCGGGACGTTGACAGTGGCCATGGAACACATACGGCGGTCTCCACCGCCGGCGCCGGCAACAACGCCGGCGAGGGCAAGGGCACCGCGCCGGCGGCAGGACTGGTCTTCCAGGCCGTCGAGGACTACGCGGACATGATCCGCAGCTGTAGCGCGTTATATCCGGATGGCTACTACCTGTTGGGTCTGCCGGACGACATTCGCGCCGCCTACCAGCAGGCCTACAACGACGGTGCCCGGATCCATTCCAACTCCTGGGGCAGCGACGCCGCCGGCAGTTACACCGTGGACAGCGCAAACTCGGACGATTTCATCTGGAACCATCCGGACATGGTGATCACGTTTTCTGCCGGCAACGCCGGCGTCGATGGGAATAACAATGGCGTGGTGGACAGCGACTCCACCGGGTCTCCCGCCACGGCCAAGAACGTGATCACCGTGGGCGCCAGCGAGAACGATCGTAACGGCAACTGGGACTGCGACAGCAGCCTGTCCTACACCCAGTGCGCCGCCCAGGGCGGGCAGAATGTGCCGTTCACCTACGGCGCGGCGTGGCCGTCGGATTACCCAGCGGAGCCCCTGAAGAGCGACCCCTCGGCGGGCAACGCTCAGCAAATGGCCGCTTTCTCCAGCCGTGGACCCACGGACGACGGGCGCATCAAGCCCGATGTCGTGGCGCCGGGTACCTGGGTGCTGTCGGGGTACGCCAGCCTGTACCAGCAGGAATACGACGGCGCTCCGAATCCCCAGAACGGCTTGTACCAGTACGACGGCTGGGGCTATCCCCTGGACGGCGAGTACAAGTACATGGGCGGCACATCCATGTCGAATCCGCTGGTTGCCGGGGCCGCAGCAGTGACCCGCGATTTCTATCAGAAGAAGCACGGCCATGCCGCCAGCGCCGCCCTGGTCAAGGCGACGCTGATCAACTCGGCGGTGGACCTGCTGGACGAGAACAACGACGGCGCCAACGACAACGACTTTCCCATTCCCAACATCCACGAGGGCTGGGGAAGAGTCGATCTCGCCGCGGCGGTGGACGACAGCCACGTGTACCAGGACGAGACGACGGGCCTGAATACCGGTGCGACGTCCAGCTACCAGTACACCGTGGCGTCCCCGGGGACGCTGAAGATCACACTGGTCTGGAGCGATTACCCATCGACGGAATCCGCTTCGGTGAACCTGGTGAACGACCTGGATCTGGTCGTGACGTCTCCGGGCGGCGCGATCTACCGAGGCAACCAGTTCTCGGGCGGCTGGTCGACCACCGGCGGCACGGCGGATCGTAGAAACAATGTGGAGAACGTCTACGTGGCCTCTGCCCAGGCCGGTGCTTGGACCGTCCAGGTCAGCGGCTATAACGTGCCCCAGGGAAGCCAGCCCTTCGCCCTGGTGGTGGATGGCGCGGAAAACGGGACAGAACCGGTCAACCAGACCCCGTCCATTACCCTCAGGGCCCCCGCCGAGGGCGCGACGGTGTCAGGTGACAACGTCCTGGTGCAGATCGATGCGTCGGACCCGGAGGAGACCACAGCCGGCTCGCTGACGGTACAGTGGAACGTGGACGGCAGCAGCTGGTCCGACGCGCTCTACAACGGCAGCAACGGCTATTACGAGGCTAGCTGGGATACGACCAACGCATCCGAGGGAGGCCATACGGTCAACGTTCGGGTGGAGGATGCGGATAAGGCGACGGCCAGTGACGCCCACGACGTGACCGTCGACAACGTGACGGACCCGGGGCCGGTCGATGTCCACGTGGGCGACCTGGACGACGCCTCGACCTCGGCCAATCGGGGTCGGTGGAACGCCGGGGTGACGGTGACCGTGCATGACAGTGCCCATGCCGGCATCGCCGGCGTTACGGTCAACGGCGACTGGAGCGTCAACGGCAGCGGCAGCTGTACGACCAACGGGTCCGGTCAGTGTACCGTCACGAAAAATAACCTGAAGAGCAGCGTCGGTTCCGTGACATTCACGGTCTCCGACATCACGGACACTGGCGGGAGCTACGTCTACGCGTCCGGACCCAATCACGATCCGGACGGCGACAGCAACGGTACGTCGATACAGCTGAGTCAGCCGTAGCCACTGTCCCGGTCCAGACGGAATGTGGACCGCTGGGAACCTGGAACGGGGCCGCCGAGGCCCCGTTTACTTCTCGGGGCGGATCAGCCTGCCCGGGTAAGACAATCCGGTTCGATACAATCCATGGGGTCCCGACAGATCGCGGAGCAGACAATGTCCGGAAAATTGATTCTCAGCCTGGCTGCCAGCATCGTGGTGTTCTCGGCGCCGGGTCTGGCAGATAACGCCGTCCATCAAGAGAAGAGCCCGTTACTGGAGGCTGCCAGCGAAACAGATGCGGCGGAGACCCGGGAACTCTTCCTGCGCTGCTGCTGGGCAAGAGGCCGCGCGGGCTTCCAGTACTGCGCCCAGTACGGCGTCTGCAAATCCGATCCCGAGGCAAGCTGCCAGGGCATCGGCGCCGCCGATGGCATGACCGCAAGCTGCAGGATCGAACCTTCCGATCTGCCGGAAGACGGCGGCTGACCCGGAGCGCATGGAGTCGGCGCGTGCCTTGTCACACGGGGCCACGGGCGGATGGTGGCCGGTCGTGCGGCCCCTCAAAGGCCTCGGTTGTCCTCGGTGAGCGTCATGGCACTGACATCCCGGTCCATGCGTTCCGCGAGCACCTGGGCCATCGCTGAACCGAGGCGGGCCTGGTAGAGCATCTCAACCACCCAGGGTGCATCCGTGGTCTTCACCTCGTCCCCCTCCAGCAGGGTCATTACCAGTTCGTACTCGTCACTGAATCGCAGGCGACCGCGTCGGTCCATGACTTCCAGGTCGGCCTCGTAGCCAGGGTACTTGGCCGCCAGCAAATGCAGGTATTTGCGGGCGAATTCCCGGGCGGAGGTTTCATCCTGAAATCCCTGCTGGACGCCGATGATGATGATCGTGTGACTGACCGGGGTGGTGACGAGCAACACCTGTTCAATGTCGTCGGGCTTGACTGGGGAATCCGCAATGAGCGTGATCAGGGCGCTGCGGGCAGGGCTGCGAGCCACGATGCGGGTTTCGTCCGTCATCGGGTAGGCGTCCCCCACGGTGTAACCGAACATGGTGCCACTGGCCGCATCCGCGGCGTGGGCTGCCGGGAAGCCCAGTACAGAAGCCGCCGCCATCGCGCACAGCGCGAAGCGCCAAGGGAATTTCATCGATTTTCTCCGGGTTCGCTGCTCACGGCGGGCGCTACGTTACCACGTCAGCGACGCCATGTGGGCGGCGCCGGCGCATCTGGCCGGACTCGGGTCGGCTTCCCGCCACTGACGGGGCGGCGGTAGCAACTACTCGTCAGCGTACCCGATGGTCTTCAGGGCGCCCTGGATCTCGTCCAGGATCTGCGGGTCATCGATGGTCGCGGGGGTCCTGTAGGGCTTGGCGTCGGCGATGTTCCTCATCACGCCCCGGAGCACCTTGCCCGAGCGTGTCTTGGGCAGGCGATCCACCACGGCGACCTTCTTGAACGAGGCCACCGGCCCGATCTTCTCCCGGATCAGCCGGATCAGCTGGTCTTTGACCTCCTCGTGGCTGTGCTCGACGCCGGCCTTGAGGACGACCAGACCCACGGGCACCTCGCCCTTGAGATCGTCGGTGGCACCGATCACCGCCGCCTCCGCCACGTCCGGATGGGAGGCAAGCACTTCTTCCATGGCGCCGGTGGACAGGCGGTGGCCCGCCGTGTTGATGATGTCGTCGATGCGACTCATCACCCACAGGTAACCGTCCTCGTCCCGGTAGCCGGCGTCGCCGGTCAGATACCAGCCCTCATGGGTCGAGAGGTACGAATCGACGAAGCGGTCGTCGTTCTGCCACAGCGTGGTCAGCGTTCCCGGCGGCAGGGGCAGGCGGATCATGATGCTGCCGATATCGCCATCGGGCACTTCCTGCCCGTCCGTATCCAGGATGCGCACGTCGTATCCGGGCACCGCGCAGGTGGGCGATCCGGGTCGGATCGGGAGCGTCTCGAGTCCCAGGCAGTTGGCGGCAATAGGCCAGCCGGTCTCGGTCTGCCACCAGTGGTCGATCACCGGCACGCCGAGAATCTCGCCTGCCCAGTTCAGTGTGTCGGGATCGCAGCGCTCTCCGGCCAGGAACAGGGCCTTGAGATGGCTGTGATCGTATTTCTTCACGTACTCGCCCCGGGGGTCCTCTCGCTTGATGGCGCGGAAGGCCGTGGGGGCGGTAAACATCACGTCCACCTTGTAGTCGTCTATCACTCGCCAGAACGCGCCGGGATCCGGCGTGCCCACGGGCTTGCCCTCGTAGAGGATGGTCGTGCATCCGTAGAGGAGGGGGCCGTAGACGATATAGGAGTGGCCCACGACCCAGCCCACGTCCGATGCGGCCCAGTACACGTCGCCGGGATCGACGCCATAGATGTATTTCATGCTCCAGGCCAGGGCGACGGCATGCCCGCCGTTATCCCGGACGACGCCCTTCGGCTGGCCGGTGGTGCCAGACGTATAAAGGATGTAGAGCGGGTCCGTGGCGGCGACGGGGACGCAGTCAGCGGGTTCCGCCTCGGCGGCGCAGGTCTTCCAGTCCACGTCCCGGCCGGTGGTCAGGGCGGCCTGGGCCTGGGGACGCTGCAGGATCAGGCAGTGGTCCGGCGAGTGCGTGGCCAGTTCGAGGGCTTCGTCGAGAAGCGGCTTGTACGGAATGACCTTCTTGACCTCGATGCCGCAGGAGGCCGACATGATCAACCTCGGCTTGGCGTCATCGATGCGGGTGGCGAGTTCCTTGGCGGCGAACCCCCCGAAGACCACCGAATGAATGGCGCCGATCCGGGCACAGGCCAGCATGGCCATGACGGTCTCCGGGACCATGGGCATGTAGATCACCACCCGGTCGCCTTTCTCAACGCCCAGGCTACGAATCGCGCCGGCGAGGCGGGCGACGCGGTGGGTCAGGTCGGAATAGGTGAAGCTCCCCCGGGTGTCGGTGACCGGGCTGTCATAGATCAGGGCCAGCTGATCTCCCCGCCCCGCGGCCACGTGACGGTCCAGGGCGTTGTGGCAGGTATTCAGTTCACCGCCGGCGAACCAGCGATAGAAGGGCGGGCGGCTGTCGTCCAGGACCCGGTCCCACGGCTTGTGCCACTCGATAGCGCCCGCGGCCTCAGCCCAGAATTCCTCGGGATTCTCCCTCGACCGCTTGTAAACGTCTGCGTATCCCATAGCGCTCCCCCAGAGCCGGTGTGCCCATCGCTGGTAGTACGGACAAAGCTAGACACACAGCGGCCCGGTGTGAATCCGACCTTTGTCTATTTGCAGGGGTCGGAAGAGCGGGACGGCCGTGCCATCGAGGTCAGTCGGGCAACAGGACGTCTTCCAGGATATCCCTGACGATCCCCGTGGCCACCTCGATGAGGACGATCCGGGCGTCGACGATGACTCGCTCATACCCGGGTCGTTTCGGCAGTTCCGCGCTAAGATCGGATGGCAGGTCGTTCTTGGCGATCCCCGGCGGGAGGGGCTTCCCGCGCTGCAGATTCTTGGCGATCCCGGGCGGCAGAACTTTCCTGCCCGCCTTGTCCTTACGACCCGGCCTCTTACCAGGCCGGCCGCCCGATAGATCAGGATGTTTGAGGAGGTATCCCTCGATGATCCGCTTCTCCCTGTCGGTGAACAGGGACGTGTCGGGGCTGTCGGCTGCGGCCAGGGGCATCGCCATCATGGCCGAGACGGCGGCGATCAGGACCAAGGCGTTTCTGCGATAGCTCATGGGACCATCCTCGCGGGAGGTTCGCCATCAGAATAGAGCCTGGCTCGGTCAAAACGAGTAACCAGTTCACAGTCGGGCCGGATATTGCCCGCCCCGATGCCTGAACCGGGGAGGATTCACCCGGCCCGGCCGTTGCGCATCGAGGGGGTGCTGATATGCTTCGCCCGCTCCGTGCTCGACAACCAAAGGGAAAACAATGAGTGCCTACGAGACCCTGGAACACAGATTCCGCGATATCAGTCACCTGGAGCACGTGCAGGCCATGCTGTTCTGGGACGAAGCCACCATGATGCCCATGGGCGGCGGTCCCGCGCGTGCGGAGGCCCTGGCGGCCCTGGCGGGGGTTCTGCACGAGCGCCGAGCAGCGCCGGAGCTCGGGGACCTGCTGGCCGACGCCGATGCCAGCCAGGACGGTCTGGCGCCCTGGCAGCGCGCCAACCTTCACCAGATGCGTCGCAACTGGCGCCAGGCGACGGCGCTGCCGGCCGACCTGGTGACTGCCAGCCAACTGGCGGCAACCACCTGCGAACAGACCTGGCGCCGTTGCCGGCCCGAGCAGGACTGGGCGACTGTAGAGCCGTTACTCAAGAACGTCATCCGCCTGAACCGGGAGGTGGCGGTGAGACTCGGTGAGCTCGAGGGCCTGGCGCCCTACGAGGCATTGATGGACAGTTACGAAGAGGGCCTACGAACCGCTTTCGTCGAGGAGAAATTCCGCGATCTGCGCGATTTTTTGCCGGGATTCCTGGACCAGGTTCTCGAACGGCAGGCACGCGCACCGGGATTGGCGCTAGAAGGCCCATTCCCGGTGGAGCGCCAGAAGGGGTTGGGCATGGCGCTGATCAAGGCCCTGGGCTTCAATTTCGAGCACGGCCGGATTGATGTCAGTCATCATCCGTTTTGCGGGGGCGTCCCGGACGACACCCGCATCACCACCCGATACAACGAGCGCGACTTCCTGTCGGCGCTGATGGCGGCGCTGCACGAAACCGGGCACGCCTTGTACCAGCAGGGGTTGCCGGACGACTGGCGCGGCCAGCCGGTCGGAGAGGCCCTCGGCATGGCCATGCATGAAAGCCAGTCTCTGCTGATGGAAATGCAGGTCTGCCGGAGCAAGGCATTTCTGGATTTCGCCGGGGATTCCATCAGGAACGCGTTCGATGCGGGCACCGACGACCCGGCGTGGTCGAACAGCAACCTCTACAAGCTGTGCACGAAGGTGGAGCGGGGCTTCATCCGGGTCGACGCCGACGAAGTCACCTATCCCCTGCACATCATTCTGCGTTTCGAAATCGAGAGAAAGCTGTGCTCGGGCGAGATGGACGTCGAAGAGATCCCCGAGGCATGGAACGAAGCCATGCGAGACCTGCTGGGGCTTTCGACCGCGGGCAATCTGCGTGACGGCTGTATGCAGGACGTGCACTGGTTCGCCGGTCTTCTCGGGTACTTTCCGAGCTACACGCTGGGCGCCCTGACGGCCGCCCAGCTGTTTTCGGCCGCCAGGAACCGAGTAGACGGACTCGAGCAACTGATCGCCCGGGGAGACTTCCGACCGCTGCTGGAATGGCTGCGGACCCACGTCCATGGTCGGGGACGCCTGAAGACCGCGCCGGAGTTGCTGAAAGATGTCACCGGGGCGCCCCTGGGGACGGAGGCATTCAAGTCCCACCTGCAGTCCCGTTACCTGGCTGATTGAGCCACCCCGATCCAGCGCGCCGACAGATCGGAAGTCCGGGTGTTTGCACCCGCGTCGGGCTGCCGGACCCGCGAAGCGACGCATTTTGCGCAGATCCTGTCCGGCATCGTTCCAGCGGCCGTTACGGAACGCGGCAGAAGGCGACAAATTTTGTCAGTGCGGGGGCGGGTAAAGACCGCTTGTCCGTCGTGTGCGACCGCTGATCCGGGCGATCGGCGGATCGGATTATGTTACGTGGACAGCATCACGGACACGGCGCACATTCCTAACCATGGCCAGTGATCTGCACGACATCAACATCGCCCTGGCGCGCTGCGACCTGGAAAGGCTCGTTCGCGACCACATCCACGACGGCGTCGAGCCCGGGCAACTCTTGAAAGAGTTGCTGGACATGTGCGTCAACCTGCGGGAGCTGGCCCGAGCCTGTCCGGAAACCTGCCATTCGGAACCGGCGGCGGATGGCCGGGCATCACCGGTGGCCTTGCTCCGTCCCACCTCGCACCGTTCCGGCGCGTCTCTCTCCGGATCCTATCCGGTTGGAAACGTCAGATGGTTGCGACCGGTCGACGTCACCTCTGGCCGATCAGGCCACGAAGACCATGTACAGAGCGAAACCGACGCCGACCAGCGCCTCGCCGACGATGAGCCCGGCGGCGATCGGCGTAGCCACGTCATCGACGAACGCCCTGCCGACCTTGTGCTCGATGAATAACCGGAGAATGGTGCCGAGCGTGTAGGTCAGCACAATGCTGAAAGGCAGGTAGAAACCGAGCCCGACCATGACGCCCAGCCCGCCCGCGGCGACGCTCAGCAGCGCCCCCAGGCTGGCCCCTGCAACGTATTTCTGGATCGGAACGTTATCGCCCAGGATACCGTCCACCATGCCGGCCAGGGCCTGGCCCTGGGGCGCCGGGAGTCTGTCGGTGCCCAGTCCGTAGGCTTCGTGAAGAACGTAGACAAGGGCAATGACGATGATCGGGCCCAGCCAGGCGCCCATGAACTGACCCATTTGCTGCATTCGGGGCGACGCGCCGACCAGGTGGCCGGTCTTCAGGTCGGTCATGAGATCCGTTGCTTGGGCCATGGCCACGCAGACGGCGGCGCCGACCATGATCGAAGAAATGATGGCTTCGCTTCGTCCGAGACCACTGGTGACGACGATCATCAGCGTGATCGCCACAAGCGTCATGCCCGACAGGGGTGACCAGTCCGTTCGGCCCACGCACTCCGAAAGGATCACTCCGGCCAGCCAGATCCACAAGGAACCCAGACCGGCCAGTAAGAGGGCACGACCCACGCCCATGTGAGGCGTGGACACGGCCGCCATGATGAAAAGCACGACGACGCCAGCGCCGACGGCCAGGTACAGCAGCCTGATGGGCATTTCGTCGCGCGATGACGAAGTCTTGATGGTGGCGGCGTTGTGCATGCTCCGGACCGCCGTCAGGACCAGCGGAAGAGCGATAAAGATCCCGGCCAGGGCACCGCCGATCAGCATGCCGATACCCACCGGACGGAACAGGGCATTGCGGAGCTCGCCCGGCGCGCTTGCGGTGACCCATTGGCCGGCGATCTCGAGAGTGGGGAAGTTGCCGCTGACCGCAAGCAGGGGGGCGATGATCCAGTAGCAGACGAAACCTCCGATCACGAAAGCGAGTCCGCCCCTTCCCGCGATGAACCCGACCGCGAGGGTCAGCAGGGACAGGTACCAGATGCCGTTCATGTACTCGGGGAGTCCGATGATGGCACCGAGATTCCAGTTCTCCTCACCGCCGAGCTTCACGATGCAGTGCACGACACCGCCGACCAGGGCGCCGCCGAGGAGGAGCAGGGTTTTCCGGATGCCCGCCCCTGGGGATTTCAGCACCGTGGCCACGGCGACGCCGTGGGGGTAGGTCAGGCGTTCGAAATCGATCATCTGTTTTCTGAGCGGTATCACGAAGGCAATGCCGAGGAAGGCGCCGGCAATACAGCCGAAGGCCATCAGGTAAGGATCGAAGTCGGTTTCACCGAGGATGAAGAGCGCCGGGACAGAGAACATGATCCCTCCCGAGGCGCCATTCACCGCACTGGCCACGGTCTGGACCACATTGTTCTCGACGATGCTGAACCTGCGAAGGAGTCCCCGCAGAACGCCGAATCCCAGGATGGCCGCCACCATGGAGCCGGTGATGGAAAATCCAAGAATCAGCGATGCATAGCTGATGCTGACTGCCAGCACGGCGCCGATGAGCCAGCCGACCAGAACCGCCGGCCAGCCGAGTTCCGGGTAGGGCCCGTGTCGTATCGGTCCCGGTCGCGTATCCGGGCGTTGAGCCATGCGTCCTCCCCTGATGTCACGGACTCGGTCCACGTCGGGTCGTGACCGCGTCGGCGCCTAGCTGTAACACACTTCCCCGCCGGTCGGAAATATCGGATGGGATGGGTGCCGCGGCCATGGCGGTCCCGGCGAAAAGAGCACAGACAGCTCAGAGTGAGGTCGGGGATCGCAATGTGCAGGCACCCGGGCGCGCGCAAAAGAGGGCCAGGCGTGTGGAAGGCACAGCAGGAGGGGCTCCACGCGCTGCCCCGGTATTCGGACGGCGTTTCTAGTCCTCAGGCCGTCCAGTGGCTGGCGCCGGTCAGTCCCGGCCGATGGCGGCGTCTGCGGGCCGTCGTTTGTCCCATGTGAGTTTCTGGCGAACGGATGCCACCAGGAACGGGAGCACGAACATCACCACCGGAAAAGCGAGCAGGACGACCAGGATCCGTCCCGGCCAGTGAGAGAAGAGGTCCATGATGCGAACTCCTCGGGCACGTCCTCGGCCTTCTATTGTACTGCGTTGCACAAGATAATTCGAAAAACCGAAAGGCTGGCAGCCTTCGCGCGGACTGTCGGACAGCGCAGTGACCGGGTGACAGACGGAATCACTGGGGGTCCTGTCTGTTACCGGGGGCTGGGCAAATATTTCACTGACCGCTGGGTTGGAACTGATCTAGACTTGTCCGCCGCACAGGCGGTGCTGTGTCCAAGGCTTTTTTCCTCAGCCTCGGGGCACGCCGGTCTTCCCCTGATCCTGTCGGAGCGGATGCCCCAGAATGCGACGTGTGTTTTCCCGCGACCCGCGGACAGATCGCTCGCTGAAGCACTCCCTGAAAGACGCGGCAGCATTCGCTGTCATGACAGGCAGTGGAGAAACCTATTTTTCTGCCTTTGCCCTGTTCCTCAAGGCCAGCACGCCCCAGATTGGCCTATTGGCATCACTGCCGCCGCTGCTGGCGTCTTTCGTGCAGCTCCTGTCCGCCTGGCTGGGACGACTGACCGGACATCGGCGCCGGATTATCCTTGCCGGCGCGGCCATACAGGCAACCAGCCTGGTCCCACTTGCGTTGCTGCCGCTTTTCTTTCCGTCGGCGGCCGTGCCGCTGTTAATCACCTGCGTGGTGATCTACCACAGTGGCGCTAACCTGGTGTCGCCTCAGTGGAGCAGTCTTATGGGCGACCTCGTCCCGGAGCGCCGACGCGGTCGCTTTTTTGCCCTGCGAACTCGGCTGACGTCGGCCACGACCTTCGCCTCTCTGGTACTCGCGGGGTTCCTGCTGCACCTGCTGAGCGGGCAGGGTATGACCGCCATCGGATACGTCTGCCTGTTTCTCGTGGCCGCGATCGCCCGGCTTGTGTCCTGGTTCCAGCTGGCCAAGATGCACGACCCGCCGGGCCACGTGGCGGCCATGGAGGTGCCGCTGGGCCGGGGATGGTGGCGGAGGCTCCGGCACTCCCCGTTCGTCAGGTTTTCCGCATTCTTTGCCCTGATGCAGTTCGCCGTGGCGGTGGCGTCCCCATTCTTCACGGTTTACATGCTTCGTGACCTGCATTTCAGCTACCTGCAGTTCATGGCGAACACCGCGACCACCGTGTTGTTCCAGTTCCTCACTCTGGCGCGCTGGGGCCGGATTAGCGATGCGTTCGGCAACCGCCTGATCCTGGCTACCTGCGCCTGCATCATTCCATTCCTGCCCATCCTCTGGACCCTCTCCACCAACTTCTGGTACCTGGTCGCGCTTCAGGCCCTGAGCGGTCTCTCCTGGGCGGGATTCAGCCTCAGCGCTGGCAATTTTCTTTACGACCTCGTGGCCCGCGAGAAACGAGCCACGTATATGGCCGTTCACAACGTGATCGCCAGCACCGGGATTTTCGCAGGCGCGCTGCTGGGCGGTTATCTCGGTGCCGTGATGCCCGGAGAGATCACCCTTCTTGGCCACACGCTGATCCTGGTGAGTCCTCTCTACGGCGTATTTGCCGTATCGACGGCTATCCGGCTGATGGTGGTGATCGCCCTCGTTCCCCGGCTCAAGGAGGTCAGACAGGTGCGGCCCCTGTCGGTACGGGAATTGATATTCCGCGTCACCCGCCTGAACGCCTTGTCCGGGCTGTTCTTCGACGTTGTCGGATCGAGGCCCCGGCAGCCGGACGCCTCCAGGGAGGAATGAGAAGCATGGCGCCCGCGCCTGCACCGTCTGTCCGATTGCCTGGTCGTCATGTCGGCGGCCGGGCCAGGCATGGATCAGACCGGAGACCTGCTGCTATCCTGCACCCTGTTCGGCTCATCACGGAGATTCGGATACGGGGCTCACTGTCTCCCATCCTGTCGCCCGTGTCCGAGACCGGTTATCCAAGTTTTTCTCTCTATAGGTACGACGATGAAGAAATTCGCGACTTTCGTGTTGGGCCTTTGGGTCCTGTCTCCGGTCTGCGCCGAGGAGGCGGCCACCGCGCAGGTGATCCGTCTCTCGGAACCCGTGCAGGTGACGGACACTTACGAGGTATTCGGATCCGTCGTAGGCGAGATGGGTGACACGCTGCGTCTCTCCGAGTTGATCGAGAGGGAAGGGGAATTCCTCGACAAGGAGGTGCATGTCACGGCCCGGGTCGCCAAGGTGTGCCAGAAGAAGGGCTGCTTCTTCGTCGCTCAGGACGGTGATGCCGTGGCCCGGGTCACGTTCGTGGATTACAGTTTCTTCGTGCCCACCGATTCGGGCGGCAAGGACGTGACTATCGTCGGCACCTTTGGCAAGCAGACCCTCAGCGAGGAGAAAGCGCGGCACTACGCCCGGGACGAGGGGGGTGACGCGGAGAGCGTGGTAGGACCCCGTTCCGAGTACTCCATCGTCGCCACCTCGGTCATCGTGCCGAAATCCTGACCTGCGGAGCCCGTCAACACAGGTACCGCAAGAAGGATCAAACAGCCGTCGAGGGGGGGAAGATGGAAGGCACCGTTGACCAGGAGCGAGCCGCTCGTGGCAGCTTTACCGGGTCGGAGATCAGCGCGATCGCCCATCTCTACCGGGGCGAAGTCTATCGCAGCACGGCGTGGCGGTCGCGGCTGGACAACACGACGAACTGGTCGGTGGTCACGATCGGTGTTGCGCTGTCATTGAGTTATAGCGAGCCCAGCGCCTCGCCCCTCCCGCTGATTCTCGTTGCCCTGCTGGTACTGGTGTTCCTGCTCCTGGAGGCGCGACGCTATCGATACTTCAATGTCTGGCGAGCCCGGTGCCGCCTGATGGAGACCGACTTCTTCGCTCCGATGCTCGCGGGGGAAGGGGTCGCGAGGGACGGCAAGTGGAATCAGCTGTTGTCCAACGACTACGAGCGTCCCCGATTTCACGTCAGCTATCTGCTCGCCATGGGACGGCGTATACGCAAGAACTACTGCTACATCTTTCTTATCCAGGCGGTCGCGTACTCGGGAAAACTCGTTATCCATCCGACACCTCTGATCAGCGTCGACCAGTTGTTTGCCCGGGCAGCCGTTGGCCCGATCCCGGGGCAACTGGTGATGGTCGCCGGCATCCTGTTCCATGCCGGCTGGGTGCTGATCGCCCTGTTGACCCTCCGTACCGAGCGAAAGTACCGTCGCCGACGGGCATTGATCTCCATCGGATGATTTCTCTGGAGTGATGTCGACAACGGACCGACGTTCTCGGATCATCCGGGCGTAGATAAGAGCGGAGTCGTTAATCCCGTGTCATTCCTGGCGGAACTCAAGCGTCGTAATGTCATTCGCGTCGCCGCGGCCTACGTGGCTGTCTCCTGGCTGATCATCCAGGTTGTGGAGACCCTGTTCCCGGTGTTTGACCTGGGGGACCCGGCGATCCGCATCGTCGTGATTATTCTGGCCATCGGCTTCGTGCCTGCGGTGGTCCTCGCCTGGGCCTTCGAGCTGACGCCGGAGGGTTTCAAGCGCGAGAGCGAGGTGGATCACGCCTCGCCGGACCTGCGGCAGATGAGCAAACGGCTGGACCGCCTGTTCATGGCGGCGCTGGCCCTGGCGCTGGGATTCTTTGCCTTCGACAAATTCGTGCTGGACCCGGTCCGGGACGCGGAAGAGCTGGCCGCCGCAACCGAGCAGGCCCGGGAAGCGGGACGTATCGAGGCCAGGGAAAAGGTGCGTGACAACTCGATCGCCGTGCTGGCGTTCCAGGACCTGTCACCCGAGGGGGACCAGGAATATTTTTCCGACGGGATCTCGGAAGAATTGTTGAACCTGCTGGCCAGGATCCCCGAGCTTCGTGTGGCGGGGAAAACCTCGGCATTCTCCTTCAAAGAGAAGGACGCGACCATCGCCGAGATCCGCGAGACGCTCAACGTGGCTCATGTGCTGGAGGGGTCTGTACGCAAGGCGGGGGACCGTATCCGGATCACCGCCCAGCTCATTGACGCCCGCACTGACACCCACCTCTGGTCCGAGACCTACGACCGCACCTTCGGCGACATCTTCGCTATCCAGGACGAGATCGCCGGGGAAGTGGTCAACAAGCTCAAGATCACGCTGCTCAGCGAGATGCCGCACGCGCGCCAGACGGACCCTGAAGCCTACACGCTTTACCTGCAGGCGCTGGAGAGCATGAACCGCATGACCTCCGGAAGCCCGGGCACGGCGCAGCCCCTGCTCGAGGAGGCGCTGCGGATCGACCCGGATTATGTTCCGGCCTGGGTATTGCTGAGCCGGGTTCACATGTACTACGTGACCTGGGGCGATCGGTCCCAGGAGGAAAGCGTGCCATTCGCCCGGGAAGCCCTCGAGCGGGCACTTGCCATCGAACCCGACCACGCCGAGGGGAATTACCGCCTGGGCATCCTGGACCCTCGGGCGAAAACCGACTTCCAGTTCTACGCAGATCTGGTCAGTAGCAATCTCGAACGGGACCCCGGTAACCTGGACCTGATCTCTGCGGCTGCCGCGTGCCTCACCGAGCTCGGGCGGCTCGACCAGTCCATCGCCATACGGGAACACTTGGTGGCCCGAGAGCCCCTCTGCACTCGCTGCCTCTACGGCCTGACTTTCAATTACATGTATGCGGGTCGCTACGACGAGGCCGAGGAAGCGGTACGAAGGTTAAGGGCCCTCTATACAGGCGGGGGCCACACCCGAGGCATCATCCTGCTTCTCAAGGGCGATTCCGAGGCGGCCATGGCGCAGTTCGATGATCTCGGGGAGAGCATGGCGCCGCCGGTCATCCTTCACGGGCGGGCGCTGGGACTCTATGCCACCGGCCAGCAGCAGGCGTTCGAAACCACGTTCGCCGAGTTACGGGACAAGTTCGGACAGCCATCGGGAAAGGGCTACCTGGACACGCTGGGCATGATCGCCCAGGTTTATGCGTGGACAGGGGACAAGGACGGGGCATTCCAGTGGCTGGAGCGGGCGACCGCCGCCGATGGATGGGGCCCCCTGGACCTGCACCTCCACCCCCTGTACGCGAACCTGCATGATGACCCGCGCTGGCTTCCGTTGCTGGAGCGCACCGGCAGGACCCCGCAACAGCTGGCGAAGATCAGGTTTGATATCCCCGGCGCGTTGACGCCGTCCCGGTGACGCCGGATCGCTGTGATAGCGGATCGGATGGCCCCGCGGCCGTGTCGGACGGCCTCGATGGTGACAATGCCGAGAACCAGCGCCAGGCGCCGATGATGCGTCGCGCCTCTGCCTCGGCCACGGGACGCGGCCAGCCAGCCTCGAATTCGACAATGGCGGCTCTCTCCTCGAAGCGCTCGGTTTCGGTCTCGGTCATGGTGCCGACGCCGTCCATCACGGAAATATAGACAGGAGCGAGCTCAGCAGGCGAGCTACGGGCTCGGCGAGCTGATTGCAGGGATCCCGCGCCGAATATCTCATGCGGATTGGCGGCGCTGCGCGCTCGGGGTGGCTCCGATGTGGATTCAGCGACGAAACTCTCACGTGGGATCCGTTGTCAGAGTCTGGAACCGAAAATCACGGCCAGGGTGCGACTTCCCCTGAATCGAAGATGTCGCAAATGGAACAATGGTCCGGTCTCGGGTTTAATGCGTCCCTCCGAGAGGAGGTTTCCGGGGCGGGCTGTCCGTGGGCTGCTTGACCGGCCTCCGGATGGGTTGCCGGTCGCGCCGCGAGGCGTGCACTGAAACGGGTTTCATGATTCTGGCATGACGGATGAGTGACCCGGGTTCCGGGCGGAAGGAGAAAAGGACGTGCGAGTCAACACGGTTTCCAGATGGTTTCTGATCCTGATACTTGCCGGCGTCACCAGCGCGTCGGCCGACAGTTACGTGGCCGGCACGGATTACAGCCCGCTCGAGCGGGTGCAGCCGACCTCGACCGGCGACAAGGCGGAGGTGCTCGAGTTTTTCTCCTACGGGTGCCCCCACTGTGCGCATTTCGAACCCTATCTGCAGCAGTGGAAAAGCAACGGCGACGCTGAAAACGTCAAGCTCGTGCGGGTCCCCGTCGCCTGGAACCAGGGCTTCGAGGCGTTCGCGCGCGTCTATTACTCGGCCGAGATGCTGGATGCCCCGGATGCTGCACACACGGCCATGTTCAATCTGTTGCACGAAGAAAAGCCCCCACAGCTCACGCTGCCGATAATCGCCGATCTGTTCGCCACACACGGGGTGGACAGGGATGCGTTTCTAAAGACCTTCGAGAGCGAGGCGGTCACACAACGGGTACAGCGGTCAAAACAACTGACGCGGCTCTACCGGGTCACCGGTGTGCCCGAACTGATCGTGGAGGGCGCCTATCGGGTCCCCAGCCCGCCAGGCGGTGATTTTTCCCGGATGCTGGAGACCGTCGATTTTCTGGTGGAAAAGGGCGCCGCCGGGCGCTGAGCAGACCTAAACGCCGTAATGAAAGGGTCGCCTGGTGCGACCCTTTTTATTTGGGCCCGGTCGGGGCACGGAAGGACGGAATTCCGGATCTGTGACGCATGCCCGGCGTTATGTCAAAAGACAACTGAGTAATCGGCGCGTGTAGGGTACGGTGATGCAGAGGATTCCTGGATAAATCAACGATTTCCCCGCAAGGATGCGCCGTTGCTGGAGGGTCCTGGACAGCGCAACCGAGAGAGGAAGGTCGTCATGTGTCACATCCGCTTACCCATGGGTCGTCTGGGCGCCATCCTGTTCGGCCTGTTTATCAGCGTACCCACGGCACCCGCGCTCTCCGCACCGGCCCAAACGGCCCCACCATCAGTCGGTCACGCCATCCACCTTTCCACGGCAACGTTCCGGCCTGCGCTGGGAGAACGCCCGGCGACGCCACCGGGGCTGACGATTGCCGGGTATGGGGAAAACCAACGCGGTCTCTACATCGTACAGTTCGCCGGGCCGGTGCGGGCGGACTGGAAGGCCCGGATCGAGGCGGCAGGCGCGGAGATCCTCGAGTATGTGCCTGATTTCGCTTTCAAGGTCCGGATGAATCCGGCCCAGGCCAAGCAGGTCGCGACCCACGATGCCGTCTCCTGGGTGGGCATCTTCCAGCCGGCCTTCAAGCTGCGTCCGAAGACCCTTCAGGAAGGTGAACGGCTGTATCGTATTCGGACAAACCGGGACGCCGATGCCGCGGCGGTTCGTGCCGAGGTGCTCGCTGCCGGTGCACGCCTTTTCGGCGGGTCCGGCCAGTCCTTCGTTGTCATGGCCGATGGCGTTCAGCTCCAGGCGGCGGCGCGGGTACTCGAGGTGGCTTGGATCGAGCCCTTCGCATTCCGCGAGAAACACAACGAATACGCCAGCGGCATCGTTGGTGCCGACACCGCCCGGGCCAACGGCTTTGACGGCGCCGGCCAGATCGTGGCGATTGCGGACACCGGCTTGGGGAACGGGACTGCCGGCGGGGCTCACCCGGGCATCGATCCCGGTCGTGTTGCGGCGATACACGATCTCGTCGGCGTGAGCGATGATCCGAGCTGTTACCAGGTGGTGGATGACGGCGCCCACGACGTGGACAGCGGTCACGGAACCCACGTGGCCGTCTCCGCTGTGGGTGCGGGCAATGCCGCCGGCGTGGGCGAGGGCACCGCCCCTGGCGCGGAACTGATCTTCCAGGCGGTGGAAAATCTGACCGAGTTCGTCGGAGGCTGCGGGCTGTTTTTCGCAAACGGCTATTACCTGTTCGGCATTCCCTACGACATCCGCGAACTGTTCCAGCAGGCCTACGACGGCAACGCCCGTATTCACTCGGACTCCTGGGGGAGTCCGAACCTGGGGCAGTACGACATCGACAGTTTTTATGTCGACGATTTCATGTGGCACCACCCGGACATGACCATCACCTACTCGGCAGGCAATTCCGGCGATGATTTCGATTATGACGGGTACACGGATATCGCCGTGACCTCGGGCCCGGATGAGCGTTACTACCTGAGCACGCCGGCGACGGCGAAAAATCTCATCACCGTAGGCGCCAGCGAGAACGACCGGCAGGGTGATTACGCCTGCGACCCGGTGGCGACAAACTGCACCGGCATGAATGAACTCTTCTGGTACGGATACGCCTGGCCGCTGGAGTTCGGCATTGGTCCCATCGCCGGCGACCTGACCGCCGGGAACGCCGAACAGATGGCGGGATTCTCGAGTCGCGGGCCGACCCACGACAACCGCATCAAGCCGGACCTGGTGGCGCCGGGGACCTGGATCCTGTCGGGTTACTCCGACATGTACCAGGAATTCTATGACCCGGCCCCCAACCCCGAAACCGGCCTCTGGCAGCTGGGCGGATGGTTCGATCCGCTGAACGCCGAGTACAAGTATTTCGGGGGCACCTCCATGGCGACCCCCCTGGTGGCTGGCGGCGCCGCTGTCGTGCGCCAGTACTACCAGGTGCTCTACGGCCATGATGCCAGTGCCGCGCTGGTCAAAGCGACACTGGTCAATTCCGCTGTCGATCTGCTCGACGAGAACAACGACGGTCAGGATGACAACGACATTCCCATCCCGAACAATCACGAGGGCTGGGGACGGATGAATCTCGATCGGGCAACCGATGGCAGCCATGTCTTCGAGGAAGCCGTCACCGGTCTGCGGACCGGTGACAATGCGACGTACCAGTACACCGTCGAAACGGGCGGCGCACCGTTCAAGGTCTCGTTGGCCTGGACCGATTACCCATCCAGTGAGGCGGTGGCCCGGAATCTCGTCAATGATCTTGATCTCCAGGTCACGGGACCGGGGGGCGAGTCCTATATCGGCAACAACTTCTCGGGGGGCTGGTCTCAGGCCGGGGGCAGTCCCGATCGCACGAACAATCTCGAAAATGTCTACGTCGAGGCGGCGGCTGCGGGCGTGTGGAGCGTGACGGTTTCAGGCTACAACGTGCCCAACGGGCCCCAGCCGTTTGCTCTCGTCGTCGATGGAGAGATGGGCGGGATCGACCTTCCGCCCGCGGTGACCCTCACCAACCCGACACAGGCGGAGACGGTGGCCGGCTCGATCCTGGTTACCGCGAATGCGTCCGATCACGGCGGCGTGACCCAGGTGGCATTCGCCGTCGACAGCACGAATATCGGCACCGATACGGATGGGGCCGATGGATGGTCGATGCCGTGGGATACGGCGACGGTAGACGACGGCAGCCACACCATCACGGCGACCGCCACGGATACCCGCGCCCAGACAAGAAGCGACAGCGTGGAGGTGACGGTGGCCAACGTGGTGCCACCGCCACCGACTGTCGTGCACGTGACCGATATGGACGGCGCCAGCGCCGATGCGGGCAAGGGCAGTTGGACCGCAACAGTGACGATCGAGATCAGCGAGGCGAGCGGCGCCCCCGCTGTCGGCGCCCTGATCGAAGGCACCTGGGGCGGCAGCGCGAACGGCGGCGGCTCATGCACCACCGGATCGGGCGGCAAGTGCGAAGTAGCCAATAGCGTTCGCAACAAGTCTGCCGCGGTGAGTTTTACAGTCGGCAACGTGAGCCACGGGTCGTCGATCTACGATCCGGGTCAGAACACGGATCCGGAAACGGACAGCGACGGCACCACCATCACGGTTCAGAAGGACGGCGGGAGCACCGAACCGCCGGCGCCGCCCGCCGGCGGCCCGACCATGCACGTCGGCGATCTGGATCGAGCCAGCAGCGTCGAGCCGAGGAACCGCTGGTCCGCGTCGGTCACTGTTTGGGTTCACGCTGCGGCAGATGCCGGCGAGGGACCGCTGTCAGGGATTACGGTCAACGGGAGCTGGAGTTCCGGTGGGGGCGGCAGCTGCACGACCGGCGCAGATGGCACGTGCACGATCGACCGAACCAACCTCAAGGGCAACGTGGCGTCCACCACGTTCTCGGTCGGGGATCTTTCGGACACCGGCGGCAGCTACAGTTATGCGCCCGGCGACAACCATGACCCGGACGGGGACAGCAGCGGAACGGCGATCACCGTCAGCCAGCCTTGATCGAGCAGGGTGGTTTTGAGGACGACCGCAGGCGCCGAATGCCCTGCGCGAGTTGTCGGGGCCGCTCCCGGGACCTGGTCGAAGCCGGATCGGAATCCGCTGGTGATCGCAGGCGATCGATTTCCTCAGGTGGGCGCCAGATCGAAATTGGCCTTGAGGTAATCGGCTAGGGCCTTTTCGATGCCTTCTTTCAGGCTGTCGAGGATGAACGCTTCTCTGTCGACGGTGACCACCCCAAGATTGCCCGTGTCGTACCATTCGAAAACCGTTCGTCCGTTGTGACAATTGCCGAACCCGACCGTGGTCACGAAGGCATACTCTTCGCTTCTAAACTCCACACATTCCACTTTCGCCCTCAAAAAGAGCTTGTGCTCGAAGGGCCAGGAGTTTGTCGGCGTGAGTCCCGATCGAATCAGCAGGTCTTCGGTCAGTTCTGTAATCTGGACGGCGGTCACGGGGCACTCCGGTGCCACCGATACCATGTAGGCCAGCGTAGTCGCGCCGGACTTGACCATCCAGGCCTCGGGTGCCGCAAACGAAGCCGCAGAAATCAGCATCAACAGTCCCGCGATCCACGATTTCATTGCCAATACTTCTGTGCTGGGTGGTACCAATATCAGCCTAGCTCAAGAGAGGCGGGTCCGCCCTGACCGAAATCAACCCGGCACGGGGCGCGCCCCGATTGGTAAGTACGGCCGCAACCGGCCCGTCACGTGGCGCCGCGTGATCGGCAGAACGCTCCAGCGGACCGCCGGGTCTCCTGCGGGGGCCTGCTGTCCGATGGCGTGGACCAGTTTGGGCCTTATGCCCCGCCGCATAGTCTGCCCGATAACAATGTGGGACGACGAAATAATCGTCATATAACAGTAATTTAAGAGGGTTTCTTAAACTAAATAAAGATGAGTGATTGGCCTTATCTCGCCATTCCTGCCGGGTGCCCCGGAACGGTTTCTTCCGGCCTATCTCCCCAGGGTACGGTGACGGGGCTGTGCTCTGGACTGATGCCGGACGCTGTGCCTCTCCGATTCTCCTGTTTGCGACCCTTGGAGCGCGCGGGGTCATCATGGCGCCCATCATGTGTTCAATATATCTGCCGTAGCGCCGACAACATTTGCTAAGCTCCGCAATCCTGTCCGCCGGGGGACGTGCGCAGAACCCTGCGCTTAAGGCGGACAACCCGGTCCCCACGAGGCCCGGATTTTCGACGAAGGGGGAGGCATGAATCGGTTTCAAAGATCGGTGGCGGCATTGGCCGTGCTGACGCTGTGGGGAGAAGGCATCGTCGCCGCGGACCTGGAGACGGCGGAAGAAATAAGGGATTGCGCCCGCAGGAATTTTCCCGAGAAGACCAGCATTCAGTTTATCGAGCTGAAATCCCGGGACCGGGCGGGCAGTGAACGCGTGATGGACGCCCGGCTGCACTGGAAAAGGCACGATGATGGCCACGTACGCCTGATGATCCGGGTGGACGGCCCCCAGGACATCAAGGGCTCCGCCTATCTGGTCATCGAGAACAAGCCGAGGGACGTCGTCTACATGTACCTGCCGGCGCTGGTGCGCCCGCGCCGTATTGTCGGGGGCGGCAGCGCTGACATCTGGGGTACCGATTTCAGCCACGAGGACCTGCGTCTCCTGCAGATGAGTTCGGCCGCTTTCGGATCGGAACGGCTGGCCGATGGGGAAGTCGCCGGCCGGCCGACCTACGTGGTGGCACAATCTTCCGACCCGGAGGCGGAATCGGCCTACAGCCGGATTGTCTCCTATATCGACCACGAGACCTGTGTTTCGCTGCAGACCGAGTACTACGATGCGAACGATCAACTTCACAAGCGCCTGCTGGTGAATCCGGAAACGGTGGCGCAGGTCAATGGTCACTGGACGGCCTACGATCTGGAGATGACGGACATCGGCGAAGAAACGAGCAGCTGGATACACGTCAAGCACATCTCGCTGGATGAGGACATCTCGGCGCGGTTCTTCAACACCGCGCAGTTCTACAAGAACTGAGTGGTCACCAGGGCCGCGGGACCCACATGGTAAATCGCGTTCTGACAATCATCGTGCGTTATCCCGGTCTGGTCCTCACGGGCCTCCTGCTGATCACCGTCCTCGCCCTGTCCCAGCTTGTCGACGCCGAGACCGGTGCATTCCGGCTGAGCGTTGATCCGTCGGTAGGCCAGCTGCTGCCGGCCGACGATCCGGATCGTGATTTCTACGAGCGGGCTCGGCACATCTTTGGCAGCGAGGAATCGGTGGTGGTGGCTCTGGCCACGAACGACTCGTTCAGCGCCGAAAACCTGGCCCGGATCGAGCGCATGACCGAGCGCCTGGAGACGCTCCCCGGAGCCCACAGCGTCCTGTCGCTGACCACCGCCAAATCATTGCGCGCCGATGAATTCGGGATCGAGTTCACGGGCAGCGGAGACCGGGACTTTACGGACATCGAGGTCCGGGAGCGCCTGCGCGCGGACATCATGGACAATCCCATGTATGTGGGAACGCTGGTCTCGGACGACGGCCGGGTGTCCGCGCTCGTCGTCAATTTCAAGGGGCTCGATGACGCCGGTTTCATCGAAAACGATATTGCCACCACGACCCGGGCGATTGCGGACGAAGAGCGGGGTGACGCAACGGTCTGGGTGAGCGGCTCGCCGATCATCAAGGCGTCCCTGTCCAAGGCCCTGATGGACAGCTTCCGGATCACGGTGCCGGCGATTATCGGCATTGTTGCGTTCCTGTTGTTGCTGGCTTTTCGCAGCATCCGCGCCGTGGTTCTGCCGGTTCTGGCGATTGTCATATCGCTGATCTGGACGCTGGCCCTCGTCGCATGGCTGGGACTGCCGCTCAACGTGGTCACAACCCTGGTGCCGCCACTGGTCATCACCCTGGGGCTCGCCTACTGCATGCACGTGGTGTCGGAGTACTACACCGTGGCCGCCGAGGCGCGGACCGATGACCGGCGACATGTGGTATTCGAGGTGCTGCAGCAGGTAAGCATGCCCCTGATCATCAGTGGCGCCACGACGGCCGCCGGGCTGCTGGCGCTGCTTTTCAACTCCCTGACCGCGATCCGGGAGTTCTCGTTGCTGTCTTTCGTCGGCATCACCCTGACGGTGTTCGTGGTCCTGACCCTGATCCCGGCTGGCCTGTGTTATCTGCCCCTGCCACGCAAGACAGCAGCACACGGCAGTCGGGCATTTACACGCGCGGCGCGGGTGCTGGTGAAGTTTTCCACCCGGCACCGGCGTCCGATTCTGATGGCCGGGCTGGCACTGCTGGCCCTGGCAGCGGTGGGGACCAGCCGCATCGAGGTGGGCACGGAATACATCGGCGGCTTCGAGGAAGATGCGCGCGTGCGCACAGACTTCGAGGGTATCAACGAGACCTTCGGCGGCGCGAACTCCTTCTATATCGTGATCGAGTCCCCGGAGGAGGATACCTTCGTGGATCCTTCTAACCTGGCGAGGCTGGCATCGCTTCAGGACTGGCTGGCCGAGCAGCCGGAAGTCGGAAGCAGCACGTCCCTGGTAAACCACATCAAGCTGATCAATCAGACGCTGCATGACGGAGAAAGCGCGTTCTATGCCATCCCGGACAATCGCCAGTTGGCCAAGCAGCTGCTCCTGTTCGGCGGCAGCGAGGACCTGGACGGCTACGTGGACAGCACCTATCGGATGACCAACATTCTGGTGCGGATCAGGGTGGATGACACCCGGGAGATTTCGCGGTTGCTCGAGCGCACCCGTCAACGCCTGGAGCAGTTGCCATATCCCCTCGAGGCCCGGGTCACCGGCAACATTATCCTGATGACGAGGACGGTGGCCGACATCGCCGCGGGTCAGCTTCTCAGTATCGGCGTGGCGCTGCTGGTCGTGCTGCTGATCCTCGCCCTCGTATTCACGTCATTTCGAATCGGAACCATGGCGCTGTTCCCGAACCTGCTGGCCGTCGGCGTGTACTTCGGTACGCTGGGGTTGCTGGGCATCACCCTGAGCCCAACGACCAGCCTGATCGCCTGTATCGCACTGGGCATCGCGGTAGACGACAGCATCCATTTCATGGTGCGCTTCAACACGGAGGCCAGAGCGAGCGGCGAGGAAGGGACCGCCGTTCAGCGTGCCCTGATCGGCGTGATCCGGCCGGTGACCTACACATCACTGGTGCTGGTGCTCAGTTTCCTGGTAATGACCACCAGCGAACTGAAGACCCAGGTGCATTTCGGGGCCCTGGCAGCGTTTACCATCGCCGTTGCGTGGCTCATGGATCTCACGCTGACACCGGCCTTGAGCGCGGGCATGCGTGTGGTGACCTTGTGGGACTTGCTGCGGCTGGACCTCGGGCCCGATCCACAGAGCACGATCCCCTTTTTCCGGGGCCTGAACAAGGCCCAGGCCCGGGTGTTCGCACTGATGGCCGATATCCAGGGATACGGCGCCGGCAGCCGGATTATCTCGGAAGGCGAACGTGCCAGCGACGAAGTCTTCCTGGTTCTGGATGGCGAACTCCGGGCGTCCGTGGGACGAGAGGACCGGGAGATCGAGCTCTCACGAATGAAGCGGGGCGCCATCATGGGGGAGGGCGGCGCTTTCGGAGGCACGCGCAGCGCGAGCGTTGACGCAGTGACAGACGTGCGTCTGCTGCGCTTCACGACCGAACACCTTGAAAACCTGCGGAAACGATATCCCCGCATCGCGGCGTTGATCTACCGCAATCTGAACTTCGTGCAGGCGGACCGGATGGCCAGGGACATGAGCCGCATCAGTTAGCGCCGATCACCGGCGATCGACTGGCCCGGGCAGACGGCTTTCCGTTCATGTCGGCCTCGGGCAAGCTACCGGCATGAGCCTGTCACGGCGTACCCGCTTTCTGTTGCTCACGGCCGGCCTGGGCCTGGTCCTGCTCGCCGGATTGCTTTACTCGTTTCGGTTGGCGCTGGCCGACAGGGCGCTCTCAGCCTACCTGGAAACGCTCGGTGTGCCTGGCCGGGCGAAATTTACAGCCCTCGACTTGCACGGTGCGCGCCTCGAAAAGCTGTCCGTAGAGGAACTGGCTGTCGAGAGCATCGATGTGGCCTGGCAGTTGACGTTTGATCAGGGGCTGGTACCCGTCAGCATCACCGTCCATCGACCCAGCCTCGATCTGGACCTGACAGGGGAGACCGGGCCGTTTCCAAGGTTTCGCAAGGTGCTGCAGGAAAGACCAGGCGGGGAGGGCGGCGGAGCCCTCCCGGGGCTTCCGGCACTCATCGTGGAAGATGGCCGCGCCCGTATCGTGACCGCACAGGGGCCCATCGACCTGCAATTTGATTTTTCCTCGGACAGTGATGGGGCCGGACAGTGGGTTTACCGGGGTGACCTGGCTGCCCGGGGCCTCGATCTGTCGGCCGGGATGGGATTCGAGGGCGAGCTGAATGGTGCGGTACCGACCCGGCTGGAGGCCGAATTGCGTGTCCAGGGCTCCGCGGACCCGGGCGCAGCCACCGGTAACCTGGAGATCAGGCGCACAGGCGAGGCATTGCAGGTGCGGGCAGAGGCGGTGGGACACATATTCGCCGGGTTGCCGGCCAGGTTGGGACTGATACCGCAGGACGTCGTGGGAGGCCTGCGATTCCGATTATCGAGTGAGTCGTCCTGGCCAAACAGGCTTACGACGGCCGAAGAGGCAAACGGCGTTTCGCCAACACGACTGGCGGCAGAATTCGAATTCCATGGCGAGGACTTGGGCCGGACACCCCAGGTCGAGGGAGGAAATTTCGACTGGGCCGGTTCGCTGTCGTGGAACAAGGAAGACCGGATCGTGAGGATACGTCCGTCCCGATCGCTGGCCCTGCACCTCGGCCGCCTGGACCGTGATTTGCTACCGCGGGCCCTGGCGGAGATGCTCTCGCCGGGTGCGCTGCGGGCGCTGTCTGTGTCGCTGGATGCGCCGGTGATCGCCGTGTCCACCGCCGACGGGCGGGTATCCGTGGACGAGGCCGGCTTGCTGCTCGAGACGGCGCTGGCGGACCGGATTTCTGTCCGAGGCAGTGCCGCGCTCGGTCTACGGGCAAACGGATCGGCCGATCTCCGGGCCGAGACCCGGTTTTCGCTGCCCCGTTCGCTGCGGGACCTTTCCGCGGTGCAGGGATCCTGCAAGTTTCAGCTAACGCGCTTCGACGCCAGCGTCGACCTCGCCCTGGAGGATCAATGCTCTCTGTCCCTGGTGCCGAGTCGGTCAATCCTGCCCCCGACCCTGGCGTTCCTGGGCGGCGAGCGGCTTCGCATGGATATCTCGGCGGGCTCCGGTGGTGGTCAACTCCTTGCTCTCCGCCTGGCGGACGGACAGGTCGAGCTGAGCCACGAGGGGGGGCTTACCCTCGCGGCGTCCCGCGCCGGAACTATCAACCTGGAAAGCCGGATCGCCGGACGCCTGAAGGATGGCGTTCTCGAGGCCGACATCGCCGACGCCGATCTGCAGGCCGTCGCTGTACGGACGCCGGATGGGTCATTGGATCGACTGGTGGGGAGGGGCCAGGGTCGTTTCGTCGCCAGCGATGGGATTCAATACGGGAGCGGCAGGTTGTCCTTCGACCCGGTGACGGCGGCGATAGGCGAGCGAAAAATCTCGCTTGGACCGGGGGAAGTGGAGTTTTCCAGCGACGCCGGCGGCCAGGCCGCCCTGGCGTTGAAGCTGGCCACGCTCGAAGATCTCCAGTTGGCCGTGTCCGTCCGGGACATCGTGCTCTCGGCGCGACAGTCACCGGGAACTGGGATCCATATGGTTCTCCGTCAGGCGACGGTCCAGGACCTGTGGTTGCCGAAGAGGTTCCCGCCCATGGCCCTTGCGGGCGAGGGCCGGCAATCTGGCCCCCAGCTGACCTCGACGCTGCGGATCAGCCTGCCCGGTGCGCCCGCCGCCGGGCTCGATATGGGCGTGGCGTATGACACCGGGCGCGGCCTGGGATCGGCGGAGTTCGGCACCCGCGGCCTGGTTTTCTCGCCGCGCCTGCAGCCCAAGGATCTGTTGCCGAGCCTGACGATGGTCAGCAAGGTCGCCGGGGAGCTCCGCTTCAACGGCCGGCTTCGCTTCGACGATCAGGGGCTTATCGACAGCGGTGGCCAGATGGATCTTTCACTGTCGGGCTTCGAGAGTGACGGCATGCGGGTCAGTGGCGTATCCGTTCCCCTGGAATTCTCGGCCCTGTGGCCGGTGGAGAGTCCCCCCGGACAGCGCCTCACGATCTCCCGGGTCGCGGATAGCGCCGAGCTGACCGACGTGGAGGTCGAGTATCGACTGGTTCCGAATCCTGCCGGTCCACCCGGCCTGGAAATTGCCCGGGCGGGAATGAATCTACTGGGTGGCAGGATCAGCGTCGGAAAGACCAGGTACGACTTGGGGGGCGACCTGGAAACCGCCATTGTCGAAGCCGACGGCCTGGACCTGGTATCGGTCCTGTCCATGATCACCAGCGAGGGTCTGGGGGGCGAGGGCCGCCTCAGGGGACGGTTTCCGGTGCGATTGGAGGATGGAGCGCTGGTTGTGGAGGGCGCTTCCCTCGAAGCCGAGTCGCCGGGCATCCTGCGTTTCGACTCACCGGAAGCCGCGCAGACTCTCAGCGGCGCAGGGGATCACGTCAACCTGCTGCTGAGCGCGCTCCGGAATTTTCATTACGACACGTTGACACTTTCCGCCGACAAGGCTGCCGGCGGCGAAATGACCCTGGGCCTGTCCCTCGCCGGGCGCAACCCGGATGTGCTGGAGGGTTATCCGTTCAAGATCAATATTGGGCTGCAGACGGACGCCGCGCCGCTCCTGGCTATTTTTACGCAGGGTGCAGACCTGTTCGACGCAGTCGCCAGAAGAGTATGGCAGTCCGGATCGGCCATCCGATAGAATACAGGAACGCCGTTCCAGCCCTTGGGTGAACCGATGACCGTGCTGATTACCAGGGTGATGACCCCCATCCTTCTCACCGTCCTGCTGAACGGTTGTCAGCCGACTGTCAGGGTCGAGGCGCCGAAGGAGCCGATTACGATCAACCTGAACATCAAGCTCGATGCCGATGTCCGAGTGCGCCTGGAAGAACAGGCCAGAGAGGATATCGAGAAGAACCCCGACATATTCTGATAAGAGAGACAGCGACATGACCCTCGAGAACATGACGCGACGTGCTTTCCTGGCGCTGGTAACAGGGACGGCAATGGTCTTGCTCGCCGGTCCGGCGTTTGCGCAGTCAGCCGACGCCCTGAGGGCCAGCGGCGCTGCGGGCGAACGCTGGGACGGTTACCTGGAAGCCCGGGAAGCCTCGGCGAAGGCCGCGGTCGAGACCATCAACGCTGAACGACGCAAGGTCTACGCCCAGCGCGCAAAACAGCAAGGAGTCTCTCCGGAGGAGGTCGGCAAGGTCTACGCCGAACAGATTTTCGCTGGCATGCCCGCTGGCAGCTGGTTCAAGCAGGCCAATGGCCAGTGGATCCAGAAATAGGGGTGACCTGTCTCGCCCGAATCCCCGACCTCTCAGCCCGCCTCCGGTAAGGGAGCCCCAAGAGACGGCGGCGTTTCCTTTGCCTTGCGCCCCACAAGGAACGGGATCACCAGGATCGGGATGATCGCGATCGCGGCATCCGCGTAGAGCAGCACACTGTAACCCCAGGCATCGACGGCGGCGCCCTGCCAGGTGTTCGTGTAGGAGATGGTCAGGTTCCTGAGCGCCATGAAGCCGGTGAACTGGGTGGCGGCGATCGCCGGATTGGTGAGACCCATGAAGATGGCGGCACTGGTACCGTAGTGCATCCCCATGGACATGGAGAACGCCAGCGACGCCACGAAAAACTGGGGGATGGTAATGCCGGAGACCCCGGACTCTCCACCGATCGCCACGGCCAGGTAGAGAGTCGGCAGCAGGGTGAGCCCGTAGAACAGGGCAAGCATCTTGCGTTTGCCCAGCCTGTCGGCCAGCCAGCCCCCGAGGACGCAGCCGAAACCCGAGATCGCGGTGTTATAGATATTGAGCTGCGCGATGTGGTTATCGGTCATGCCGATGTCGACCTGCAATGCGGTCGAGACGCCGGAGCCCAGGGCCATGGCGCCGAACGGCAACAGCGCGAAGAAGACACCGACCAGCGGTCCCTTGCCTGATTTGAAAAAGCCGAGCTGCAGTTCCCGCACGAATCCGCCCAGGGACGCCTTGAATTTCTGCCAGACCTCCGAGGACTTTTCCCCAACTGCCGACGCGGCCGTGGGGTCCTTGACGAAGAAGATCACGAAAGCGAGTACCAGGCAGAGCAGCGCGCTCACATAGAGAAAGGAGATGTCGAAACCATACATGCCGGAGATGAAGAGGGCACCGCCGCCGCCGAGGCCCTGGCCGATATAGGCGCCCGCAAACATGACGCCATTGCCCTGTCCGAGCTCATCGGCGCGCAGGGAATTGACGGCGAGGGAGTCGATGGCCACGTCACAGGTCGCCGCGAAGATGTTGTGAACGATCACCATCATGATCAGAAGATCGAAATGCCGCGCGTAATCGATCTGGGAAACCCCGTACAGGGTGATGATCATCAGGACCTGACAGATCACGATCCACGCCTTGCGGCCGCCCACGCGTCTGAGCCCGATCAGGTCGATCAAGGGCGCCCATGCCCACTTGAAGGCCCAGGGCAGATAGAACGAGCCAATGAACGCGCCGACCTGCGCGACATCCATCCCGGTACGGCGCATATAGGCCGCCAGCGCGATCGTCGCGAAGCCCAGGGGCAGCCCCTCGCAGATGTAGAGGATGCCGAAGGTCGTGAGCCGACCCCTGCGGGTATCCAGCATGTTCCTGGTAGCCATCTGTCAGCCTCTGGAAGCCTTTCGATCCCGATGGGCAACGATTTCGCAGACGGGCGACACGATAGCACGCGGGGGCGCCATTTATTGATGCAGCGAAAAGCTTACTCCCGAAGGAACCCGCTGTCAGACGGCCCCTGGCGGTTTCCTTGATAATTCCTTCGAACCCGGAGGAGACATTCCGGTATCTGCATTGCATACTCGACGCATGCCTGTCGCACTGATACTCGTCTCGCTGCTTTCCATCCTGATCTGCTACCTGATTTCCAGGTCGCGATCGGCAGACAGTCGATTCTGGGTCCTGATGGGCTTGCTGCTGGGGCCGTTGGCAATTCCGTTTGTGTTTTTTGCTCAGCCCAGGAAAAGCAGTCAGTCCGGATCGGGCAGGTAGTCAGTTAGTCGCGGCCGACCCGTGGCGGCCAGCTCTGACCTGCCTCAATTTGTCGGAAGCAGCCAAGAGACAGATTCAACGTATTCCGGATGTACAGGCGTGTTCTGCCCCTCGGCCTTTTCCGGGCGCGTATCATGACGCGAGAAGTCTGGTGTGGAGGGTCGGCGCATGTCGTGGAAGATCAAGGGTGAGTTTATCGAGAGCTGCAGCTGCAACATGCTCTGCCCCTGCTGGTATGGCGTGAAGGAATTGATGATCATGGACGAGGGCTGGTGTGCCAGCCCCTGGCTGATCCGTATCGGCGAGGGCGGGTCCGAGGATGTCGATCTCAGCGGTTGTAACGTCGTTCTGGCGATGTTCTTTCCGGGCCCGACTCTGCTGGACGGTGGCGGCACAGGGCGTCTGTACCTGGACAAGGCGAGGAGCCAGGCGCAGCGGAGGGCACAGGAGGGGATCTTCACCGGCAAGAGAGGCGGGCCGATGGAGGTGCCGGATGTCCTGCTGAGCACCTGGCTGCCCACCCGAACAACAGACATTGACGTCAGTGAGGTTGACGGCGGCGTTGATGCGACCGTGGGCGAGTACGGAAGGATCGTCTCGCGTCGCCTGATCAATGAACAGGGTGACCCGGTGACGATGAAGAACGCAGGATTCGCCCTTGTTTGGCAGTTCGAGGACAGGAGCACCAATCTCGCACCGAGTCACGGCAGCCTCTGGAGTGATCCCGACCTGCCGGTGTCATGGACCGGAAAGTCGGGCGCGATCGGACGATTCACCTGGGGAGGTCACTAGCCGCAGACCTTTTCACTCAGGCCGGTGTGAAAAATATAAAAACAATGATAATAATGAGTTATGTCACTTAATTAATGTCGTTTATTTAACCTATTATTGCCCGGCGTCGCGACAAGGGGGGAGGAAATGTCCAGGTACATGATCGTCGGAGTTTTGGCAGGGATAAGCAGTTTTCTGATCGAGGGAGCCACTGCAGTTATGGCCAGTACAACCATGTCCGCAGAGGCATCCGCCGTGATTGCGGCGGAGGAAGACTGGATTCGCGCCGAAATCGATCGCGATGAAAAGACGTTGCGCAGAGTCATCGATGATCAGTTCGTCGCTAATTCGAACGATGGGCAAACGTCCGGAAAAGAGGCGCTGATAGAGAATGTTCTCAGCTGGAATATGACAGGTCAGGCCATCAGCGAGCGATCGGTCCTGGTGGACGGTGATACCGCGATCATCCTCGGGACGACCGAAATGCAATTTGCCTCGCCCGGTGAGGTGGCCACCACCTCACGCCTCAGGTATACCGCGACCTACGTCAGGCGGGGTGGGCAATGGCGCGCAATCGCGTTGCACATGGCGCAACGATCGCCGCAGACATGAGGATGCGGCGAATGAGCCAGAGAGCCTGAACACGGCACAGTCGCCTCCACACGCCCTCCGGGCGTTGCCAGACGCCGCGTGGGCACCCCGCGGGGAAGAAGGTCACGCGGCAGAGGTTACAGGAAGGCGACCTTCTCGGTCGCTGCAGTAATGACGAAGATGCGATCGTTGTTGCTCTGGGGATCCGCAGGAAATACAAAGAAGCCCTCTCGATTTCTTGCGAAGCCGTGACAGTAGCCCACCAGCGTCTCACCGTCCTTGAAATCGACCTGGATTTTCTTGCCGAATCCGGTGCGCTCCACATCGGTTCGCTCATGGTAGCTACTGTCACCGTCAAAGTCCTTCACGAAGAACACGGCCTTCAGGTCCGCGAGGGAAATCTCTCGCACTTCTCCCGTATTGTCCTCGGCCAGGTGAAACCTGTCCTTGTTCGGGAAGAAGTCGTTGGTGATGCCCTTGAGCAGCGGTTCGCCGGGGCAGTGCACTACCACTTTGTTTTGCATGAGAACCGGGCCTCCTGTATCCGGTGTCTACCGGTCGTGCCGGGCCGCGTCCGGCCATCCCTGGACGAGGCTTTCCTGCTGCCCGCCATTTGAGCGAGAGCGGGAACCGGAAAATATGATAAATAACGACGATGTCATTAAATGGGGACCAGTCCACAGTTCCCGCATCCGGCGCTACCTCTCACCCAGAAAGTGGGCTGTTTCTGGCCGAAAGACACCACTCGCACGTAAGTTAATATGCTTGCTGGACCTGATACGGGCTGACCCGATGAAAACGACAAGATTGACGTTCGATGTCTTTGGCCGTCGGATTATTGTCGAATCGACTCCCCGTGGATGGGCTGCCTTCCACGCGGGCGATGACGGTAAACGCAGGCCGGCTGATATCGTAATCCCCCGGGATCTCGATGGTCCGGGGATCGCCAGGTATCTGGATGATCTTTTTCACGAATATGCTTCGCCGGAACACCCGGCCGTACGGATTTTGTGAGTGCTTGAATCCTAAAATGGTGCCGCGGCAGTTGCGAACGGCAGGAGGCGAGACAGTGATCCCACAACGTGCGAACCCAGGCTTGCGGACGCCTGTCTATCGCCTGCTCCTCTTTTTGTTGTCTGTGGTGCCGCTCATGATGATCTTGAGCCTCGCTACCGACGATCATCGGTTGATCCACAGTAGATTCGACATTGACGGTGAAGCAACGGTGCCGGCGTGGTATTCAACGGTGTTGCTTTTTTGCGTAGCGCAATGCGCTTTTGCGCTCTACTACCTTAGGAACAAGACTGAACCGAATGCCCGACTGCCATCTTTCTGGCTGGTTTTCGCGCTCGTGTACTGCTTTCTCTCGTTGGACGAAGCGGCTCGCATTCATGAAATGCTCGGCGAACGGATGAATATCAAATGGATATTTATTTACGCTCCGTTCGCTGCGGTCTTTTTCGCATTCTGCTGCTATTTTTTTATCTTTGCCGAAGCGCATAAGAAAGTTGGTAAATGGGTTCTCGGCGGACTGATTCTTTTTGCAGCTGGCGGATTGGGCGGCGAATCGATTTCTTATTTCTTTGGATCCTCTCTGACGGAAAAGATATTTGAGGAGTCATTTGAAATGTTTGGAACGATTATCGTCCTGGTCGGTTGCTTGCAGGAAGTTTTGCGACGTATCCATGCGGATGACAAGACACGGACTCCGGCTCCAGCTCGCTCTCTGATGGACCGGCCGAAATGATGCCGTCTCATTGAGCTCGCTTCTGGCGGAGGGCTTACCCTGAGCCTTGCCGAGGTCCTGATTGAGGTCGCGGCGTATTTGGGACACGGTTTCCAGCTTCGACGGGCTGCATCGAGATCTGAGTGTTTGTCACGGAATCTTTTTGGGCAGCGTATAGGCACGACGACTGGATACGCCAGTCCGAGGTATGGATTCAATGGGCGATGGCCATACTGGATGCGGAGCTGGCGAGTTGATGTCAGGTCTAGCGCTCTATCGGGAAGCTGGCGTTCAGGCAATGCTGTGACGGCGCCAGCCCAATTCATTTTCCCCACAGAGCTTCTGAGTGCACTGTCTCGCGGATTCCAGGTCGATCCTCGGAACGGAAAAGGCTTAGGAGCGCTCCAGCGTTCCGAAATGGGAGCTGGGTCTCGGAACCGGCGAACCCGAAAGGGTACGGTTTTGGAACCTGACGATGTGTATTGGGACAAGTCCTTGAAATACCAGACGGCGCTCCGCCGGAACAGCTCGAGACGATTCAGGCACCAGACGTGCAACTTGCGGCGCAGGCTGCTCGTGGACAATTTCGCCATTGCGATCGAGCGAGCACGTCAGAAATTTGCGGTGCCGAAACATCCAACGCGCGCTGATCGATGATCGGCGCCGCACGCCTGCCAGCTATCCCAGTCGAGTTGCGGTAGAAGGGCCCTGTCGCGCAGGCACCGGCGCCTGACAAAAACGACCCGTTCCGCCGGCGAGTTGCGGTAGTATTCGCCGATGTTCCAGATCCACCCGCTCGGCATCCTGAGCCTTGCTGCAGTCCTCATGAGTTGGGGATTGGCGGTGGTGCTCTTTCGCACCGGCCTGCCAGGCAGCGTCGGGCGCAGGCTGGCGGTGGTGCTGATTTTCGAGGGCATGACCCTTGGATCCAGCGGGGCGTTAACGGGTTACTGGTTATCTTCGCCGGATGAGCTGTTCATGCAGCATCCACGGGTGGGCCTGGTTGTGTCGGCCATCCATTTTTTCGGCGATCTCGGGATGCTCGTGCTTTATCCGCCCTTTCTTGCAGCCGCTCTGCGGACGAAGCTCGTGCGCCCCTTTGGGAAAAAGGGAGTGAGGGTGGTCCTCTTGATGACCGCCATCCTGATATACGCCGCCGTGTTCTCGACGCCGGAGGAGTTCGGGATTGCGAGTCTCTACCTTGCCATGGCGGCGGTCTTCCTTTTCGCCATGGTCGCGGCCATCCACGCCTGGCATCTCGCCACCGGGATCGAAAGAACACGGGCCCTGATCTTCGCGCTCGCGTTTGGTTTCCGGGACCTCTGCTGGACCTACGTTTACTCGGTGGCTCTTATCAGCATTTGGGCCGATCTGCCCGAACGTCCGCCCGACGACCCGTTCTGGCTGGTGCATTCCAGCGCCTACATATTCGGAACGCTCGTCGCGGTTCCGCTCATTGCCTATGGCATACTCCGGACGCAGCTCTTCGATATCGATCTGCGAATTCGCTGGACGATCAAACAATCGACAGTGGCGGCGGCCATCCTGTCGATCGTATTCCTGGTGTCCGAAGGCGCCAGCCAGTTTCTGTCGGCTGAACTGGGTAACGTCGCCGGGTTGCTGGCCGCGGCGGTTGTGATGTTCTTCCTGGCGCCGCTGCAGCGCTTTGCCGAGCGCGTGGCTTCGGCCGCGATGCCCAACACGGAAAACACCCCGGAGTACACGGCCTTCCGCAAGATGCAGGTCTACGAGGCCGCGGTGATCGAGGCCCAGGAGGGCGGCGGCATATCGGAGAAGGAGCGAGCGTTGCTGAATCGGCTCCGTGACTCGTTGGGGATTTGTGAATCCGATGCGCGGTCGATCGAGCACCAATTGAACAGTCAGGTCTCCGGTCTGGTTCAGGTGCAGGGCACGTAATCAACAGAGACCTGAACGCAGAAGGCATCCCATTTATGAACGGGGGTAGGGCGCACTCGCCGGTGAGCCGGGATCCGACGTGCACGGAACACGATTTTCCCGATGGTCCGGGTGACCGCGGCAGAGCGTAACGGAGAGGATGCCCGATCGACTGATCGGGCGTTGGTGGCGCCGGATAGATGACGCAGGACGCTGTTCAGATGGCTTTTTCGTACAGCGCTATCGCGGCGTCCAGGGTCAGCGGAACAGGATTCCCTGGCGCTGTGGGATCAACGATGGCGAGCTTCGCATATTCCTCGATCCGACCTGTATCGGCGCCGAGCGCCCGCAGGTTTTCCGGAATCCGCAGTTCCCTGTTGAGTTCAACGACAAAGGCGTGGAAGCCGTCGAAACCGTCCGGGATCCCGAGATAGGCGGCGAGGCGATCGATCTGTGTTTCGACAGCGGGCCTGTTGAACCGCAATACCGCCGGCGTCAGAACCGCGTTGGTCGTTCCGTGGTGGGTGTTGTGCAGAGCGCCAATGGCATGAGCGAGGGAATGGATGGCGCCCAAGCCCCTCTGGAAAGCCGTGGCCCCCATGGCCGCAGCACTCATCATGTTGGCGCGGGCCTCGATATCACTCCCGTCGCGGAAAGCCCTGGGAAGGAATTCCTTGACCAGCCTGATCCCTTCCAAAGCGACCCCTTGGGCCATTGGGTGATAGGCCGGGGCGCAATAGGCCTCCAGGCAATGAACGAAGGCGTCCATACCCGTTCCCGCAGTCATCGCGGGTGGCAGATCGATGGTCAGTTCCGCATCGCATATCACGACGCTCGGCATCATTCGGGGATGGAAGATGATTTTTTTCGCGTGCGTGCCGGAGTTTGTCACCACCGCCGCCCGGCCCACCTCCGATCCGGTGCCGGCGGTGGTCGGGATTGCGACCACCGGTGCGATAGCTTCGGCATCCGCCCGGGTCCAGTTATCGCCGACGTCCTCGAAGTCCCACACCGGCCGAGTCTGCCTGGATGCGAACGCGATCAGCTTCGCCAGATCGAGACCGGAGCCGCCGCCCATGGCGATGACGCCGTCGAAATCGCCGTCGAGGAAAGCACGGCTGCCGTTCTCCAGGTTCTTGTCGACAGGATTGGGATCCACGTCGCTGAAGATCGAACGGCCGAGGCCGGCGCCTTCCATGATTTCCAGCACTCTTGCCGTGATGGGCAGATTCGCGAGCCCCCTATCGGTGACCAGAAGGGGTCTGCGGATGCCCGCGTCCGCGCAGGCCTCTGCGAGTTCCGTGATCCGGCCGCTTCCGAAACGGATACGTGTCGGGTAGTTCCAGTTGCCTACCAGTCCCATCACAGCACCTTCCTGAAGTGATACGATTTCGGTCGCGTAAGATTCTGATAGCCGATAACGGACAACGACCCGCCGCGGCCCGTGTCCTTGCAGCCGGTCCAGCAGAGCGCCGGGTCCAGATAATCCGCCCGGTTCATAAATACGGTTCCTGTTTCGATCCGGGCCCCGATAGCGGCGGCCCGCGCCGGATCCGATGTCCATAGGGATGCGGTCAGCCCGAATTCACTGTCGTTCATCAGGGCCACCGCCTGCTCGTCGTCATCGACTTTCATGATTCCGACGATGGGACCGAAGGACTCGTCCCGCATGACGCGCATTTCGTGTGTGACATTGGTCAGAATCTGGGGTGCGAGATAGGTTCCCCCATCATCCTCGGGAAAGAGCGCAGGATCGACCATGGGCACGGCCCCGGCCGCGATTGCCTCGTCCCTCTGGGCACGGACTTCGTCTGCGAAACGCCGGTGCGCCATGGGGCCGAGGGTCGTCTCCGGGTCGAGCGGGTTGCCCAGTTTGTACGCCGACGCAATTGCCACGGCCTTGTCGACGAACGCGTCGTAGAGCCCGGCCGTGACATAGATCCGTTCGATTCCACAGCAGCACTGGCCGGAGTTGTACATCGCGCCGTCCATCAAGGTCGCGACGGCGGCGTCCAGGTCGGCATCCTCCATCACGTATCCAGGATCCTTGCCGCCCAGTTCCAGCCCCAGATTGGTGAATGTGCCAGCCGCGGCCCGTTCCATGGCCTTGCCACCGCCGACCGAGCCGGTGAAGTTGACGAAACCGAAGCTCCGTGCGGCGATCAGTTCCGAGGTGGTCTCGTGATCGAGAAAAAGATTCTGGAACACGTCCTCGGGGACGCCGGCCTGGTGGAATGCATTCACCATCCGCTCACCCACCAGCAGGGTCTGGGTGGCGTGCTTCAGCACGACGGTGTTGCCGGCGATCAGTGCGGGCGCGATGGTGTTGATGGCGGTCAGATAGGGGTAGTTCCACGGCGCCACGACCAGGACGACCCCGTGCGGCTCCCTGACGATTCTGCGCTCGAAAGCGGGACTGTTTTCGAAGACCAGCGGCTTGAGCGCATCCTGGGCAATCTCCGACATGTACGCGGTCCGTTCCTGAACCCCGCCGAATTCGCCACCGTAGCGGACAGGACGACCCATCATCCGGGCCAGTTCCGGAACGATTTCGTCGTTCATGGCACCAAGGGTTGCGACACCCGCTTTCACCAGGTCGATCCGCTCCGAAAGCGGACGCGCCATCCACGCCTTCTGGGCACGTTTGGCCCGGGCCACCGCGTCGTGGGCCTTCTTCCGGTCCATGACCGGGCGCTCCGCAAAGACTTCATTGTCGATGGGAGATATGCAACGAATCACACCACTCATTTGTGTAACGCCTTTGATTTATGCCCTTTCGAAACCGCGCGCCACTTCCCAATCCGTGACGTGCCGGTCGTACTCTTCCTGTTCCCACATCGCTGCGCGATGGTAATGGGTTATCACCTCGTCTCCGAATGCGGCCCGCAGCATTTTCGACCGCTTCATGGCCGTCGCGGCATCGCGGAGCGTCTCCGGGATGCGCCTTACCTTTCCAGCGCCGTAGGCGTCACCTACGAAAGGCGCTTCCAGGGGCAGCTCCCGCTCGATTCCATCCAGCCCAGCCGCCAGTAACGCCGCCAGCGCCAGGTAGGGGTTCAGATCCGATCCTCCGACCCGGCACTCTATCCGTACCGACTTTGAATTCTCTCCGCAGATGCGATATCCGGCTGTCCGGTTGTCCATGCTCCAGATCGCCTTGGTGGGGGCGAAGGTGCCCGCCTTGAAGCGCTTGTAAGAATTGATGTAAGGCGCCAGGAAGTAGGTTATCTCACTCGCGTTGGCCAGCAGGCCCGCCAGATAGTGCTCCATGATCCGGGACATGCCGTACTGGGCTTCGGGATCATAGAAAAGGGGGGTCTTGCCATCGGCACTCCAGAGCGACTGGTGGATGTGGGAGGAACTCCCGGCCGCATGGTCATTCCACTTGGCCAAGAACGTCACGGCGCGACCCCTGGACCAGGCAATCTCCTTGCAAGCGTTCTTGATGATGGCGTGGCTGTCGGCCATGGTCAGCGCGTCCGCGTACAGAACGTTGATTTCCTCCTGGCCTGCGGATGCCTCGCCCTTGGAATTCTCCACCGGAATGCCCGCGCCCTGTAATCCGGTCCGGATCGCGCGCATGACATCCTCTTCCTTGGTGGTCTGGAAGATGTGGTAATCCTCGTTGTAGGGGCTGATCGTTTGCATGTCCCGATAGCCGGCCGCGTGGAGCGACTCGAAACTGTCCCGAAACAGGAAGAACTCCAGTTCCGTGGCCATCGCCGCCTTCATTCCGGATTTCTCCAGCCGGGCGATCTGTTTTTTCAGGACCGCCCGCGGCGAATGTGGGACGTCATGGTGGTGGTGGTCCAGAACATCGCACAGCACCATCGCCGTGCCCTCGAGCCAGGGAATCCGGCGCAGGGTCGCCAGGTCCGGCTTCATCATGTAGTCGCCGTATCCCGCCGCCCAGCTCGTCGCCCTGTACCCTGCAACTGTTTCCATTTCCATGTCGGTGGCCAGCAGGTAGTTGCAGCTGTGGGTTTCCTGCCAGGCACTGTCGAGAAAGAACTCGGCCTGAAAACGCTTGCCCATGAGCCGGCCCTGCATATCCACCTGGACTGCCAGGACCGTGTCGATTTCCCCGGCGGCGACCGCCGTTTTTAGTTCGTCTAGAGTCAACATCCCAGCCATCGTAGCGACCCTGTGCTTCGTGGTTCCTCAACTGCAGCCCTCTCGGAACATTCGTTCCGAGAGGGCATGCATCCTAGGCGTTCAGGTCATCCGGGCCCTCGATGAGGGGCGGCCGGCGACCCGAGCCAGCCAGCGTCTCTGCCTCAGCCGTAGCGGTATGGCCGCCCGGCCCTGGACATGTCTGAGTTGTACTTCTTGAAGATGTCCACCACCTTCTTGGCTCTCGGGCTGGTTGCCGCGATCTCGTCCCAGAACAACTGCGCCTCGGCCTCGACCTTGGCCCATTCGTTGTCGGGAATCGAGGTCAGCTTCAACTTGTCTCCGTGGACACGCAGATTGGCCTCGCCACCCCAGTACCAGTACTGGCGATAGTAGTGGGAGCTGTCCATGCAGACCTTGAAAAGTTCCTTGAGGTGGTCCGGAAGCTCGTTCCAGCGGTCGGAGTTGGCGAAATAGGATCCGATCCATGCGCCGGAGATGTTGTTGGTCAGGAAGTAATTGGTCACGTCCGCCCAGCCGACAGTGTAGTCCTCCGTGATGCCGGACCATGCGATGCCATCCAGTTCTCCTGTCTGCACCGCGACTTCCACATCCTCCCAGGGCAGAGTGACGGGGACGACGCCGAAACGTGACAGGAACTTGCCCGCCGTCGGAAACGTGAAGACGCGAAGCCCCTTCAGGTCCTCGAGACTGGTGATCGGCTTCACCGTATTGAAGTGACAGGGATCCCAGGCGCCTGCGCTCAACCAGGTGACGCCTTCCACCTCGCTGTAGGCTTCCTGCCAGATTTCCTTCAGGCCATACTGATCAAAGAGGGTCGGTACGTCGAGGCTGTAACGGCAGGCAAACGGGAAGTAGCCCCCGAACACCGAGACGTCCACCGGAGCAGCGATGGAGTCGTCGTCGCTTTGCACGGCATCGATGGTTCCCTTCTGCATGGCCCGGAACAGTTCGCTGGTCGGCACGAGCTGATCGGCGAAGTAGAGCTCGATCTCCATCTCGCCGTTAGCGATCTTGTTGAATGCATCAATGGAGGGCTTGATTACGTGCTCGGCAAGCGCCGGGCCCGCATAGGTCTGCAGTCGCCACTTGATGGGTGCCTTGGCGGCATGTACGTATGGTGCGCCGAGGGTGCTGGCGCCGACGGCCGTGGCGGTCGCCGCACCGGCCTTCTTCAAAAAATCGCGTCTTGTCGTCATTGTGCATCGCTCCATATTCTTAGTAGTCAAAATCGAGGCATTCCGGCCGGCAATGCCCCGGTACGCTTGCAACGAACCACGGGCCTTCTTGTTTTGTCCCACTCCTCCCGGTAACTCGCTGAATTTGTTAAACGAGGCTCGTTTTCTGTTATCCCTCGATCATCTAGCGTAGTACATATTAGGAAGCCACATGGCGATCTCGGGAAAAATCATCACCAGAGCCAGCCCAAGGATCATCACCGCCACGAACGGGGTAATGGAACGGTAGATATCGCCAAGGGTGATCTCCGGAGGCGCCATGGCGCGCATCAGGAAAAGGTTGTATCCGAATGGCGGTGTCATGTAGGCGACCTGACAGGTGATCGTGTACAGGACGCCGTACCAGACGAGATCGAACCCCAGGTGATCGACCAGCGGAACGTAAAGCGGAGCGACGATGACCAGCATCGCGGTGTCGTCGAGAAACATGCCCATCACCAGGTAGGAAAGCTGCATCAGGATCAGGATTTCCCATGGCCCGAGATCCAGCCTGTCGACAAAAAGATACTCGATGGCCTTGACGGCCCCCAGCCCGTCGAAGACCGCCCCGAAACAGAGTGCGGCGAGGATGATCCACATGAACATGCAGCTGACGGCGAGGGTCTTGCGGATGACTTCCTCCATGACCTGCCTGTTCAGCCGCTTTTTGATCATCGCTGCAACAGTCGCTGCGGTCGCCCCGACAGCGGAACTCTCGACAAGGCTGGTAACACCCATCAGGAACAGGCCGGTCATGCTGAAAAATATGAGCAACGGCAAGATGCCTGCCCGCAGCAGGCGAAATTTCTTGGCCCAGCTCACTTGCCGCTCTTCGGGCGGCAGAGCGGGACCGAGTTCGGGCTGGAGTCGGCATCTCACGAGGATGTAGAGGACGAACAGACTGGCCATCATGAGCCCCGGCATAACGCCAGCGAGCCACAGCTGCCCGACGGGTTGCCGCGCAATCATTCCGTAAAGCACCAGGACCACGCTCGGTGGCACCAGGATGCCCAGAGAACTTCCCGCCTGGATGACGCCGGTCACCATCACCTTGTCGTAGCCCCGACGCAGGAGTTCCGGGAGGGCGATCGTGGCGCCGATGGCCATCCCCGCAACGCTCAGCCCGTTCATCGCCGAGATCACGACCATCAGGCCGATCGTACCGATCGACAGTCCCCCGTGGAGCGGTCCCATCCAGACATGAAACATCTGGTACAGATCATCGGCGATCTTTGATTCCGACAGCATATAGCCCATGTAGATGAACATGGGCAGGGTCAGCAGGGGATACCACTTCATGAGCTTCATCGCCGCGCTGAATGCCATCTCGGAGCCGCCGTTGCCCCAGAGGAACAGGGCGGCTATCGCCGCGACGAAGCCGATGGCCCCGAATACCCTCTGTCCCGTCAGAAGCATGAGCATCATCGACGAGAACATCAGCAGTGCGATCATTTCGTAGCTCATGACCGCACCTCATCCACGGGTTGTTCCAGGTCGGTCAGCGGTTGCCCGTCGACCGTGAGACCGCGCGTTGCGGCCAGGTCCTTGAAGAAAAATGCAATCGCCTGCAATAGCATCAGAGCGATTCCGAAGCACATGACGATCTTGATCGGGGCCATATAGGGGGACCAGGACGAGTAGCTGGTCTCGCCGTACTGGATGGCGTATTCCGTGCTCGACACCCCGCCAATGAGCAGTAAGACGAGATAGGCAATCAGGCTGACGGACGTCAACGTATCGGCAAAAGCCATACCACGCGGCGACCAGCGGCCATAAAGAAGATCCATCCTGACGTGGGCATGCAGCTGCATCGAATAGCCGCCGCCCAGAATGTAGTAGGCGGCCATCAAGAATTGTGCGACTTCGAGAGTCCAGATCGCAGGCAGAAAGAATGCCTTGGAAATCGAAGAGTAAAGGAGCACCCCGAGCATGGCGAAGATCATATACATCGCCACCCGGCCAAAGAACCGGTTCACGGCATCCACGTATCTCACGTAGATCACGATCGGCCTAGGCATGTCCCGCCACCCTGTTTTCCGGGGCCGTGAGGGTCAAGGCTTCATCGAGGTATCTTGAGAGGCGTTTCGCCATCCGGGCCTGCGCCGTCTTGTCGCGGATCAGGTCGTTCTTGATTTCAATCATGACATTCAAAAGTCCCAGCGGAAGGGCGTGGACTCGCAGTGTGTGCGTGACGCCGTCTGCGGGTCCGTAAGGCCGATTGCGTCCGACCACCATTTCCGCTTTCTTTTCGGCAATGGTCAGGATGGAGTCTGCCAGACGCCTGTCCTCATCGTGCAGGATCCCCAGCTCCACTGTTCGTTCTTTACCTTTAAAAACAGGCGTAAATGAATGAATTGTAACGAGAATAGGTGACAGACCAGAGCGGGATTTGTCCAGAATCGTCTGCCGCAATGCGTCGTGAAACGGCGCGTAGAATCGCCGCCCTCGCTCCTGTCTCTGTTCGGGCGTCAGGTTCCGGTTACCGGGAATCTCGAAGATCTCGCTTTTTACAGGGATTGCGTCTTCGGAACCCTGGGGCCGGTTGCAGTCATGGATCAGCCTCGATACCCGGGGCATGATCATGGGGGCATCGAGCAGTCGAGCCAGTTGCTCCGCGACGCCTCTGGCTCCGGGATCCCACGCGATGTGTGCTTTCAGCAGTTTCGGATCCAGGCCCAGTCTCCGGAATTCCGGCGGCATCTCATTGGATGCGTGCTCACAAACGATCACGAACGGACCTTGGCCCGTTCGATTGAATACGTCGACGACGGCATGGTCGGCTGCCATCCGTTTCCCCTTTTATGCGCCCGCGTGCTCGGATGGCGGGGCTCGTTTTCCCAACAGGGTTCTTCACCCTCGCTCCCGAGTCAATAATTTTCTGAAAAAAAGGACGACGACGAGATGAGGGGAAAGTGGGCTTGACTCCACTCGCGGCACGCCGCGCGTTCGCGTTCGTCAATCCTCACGGAGAAGCCTCGCGGCCTGGCGCTATGGTCCGCCATCGAGCATTTCCCGGCGCTGGATGGACTCGGAAGTTGATGTTTTACATACAAAATATAGGCCCTCAGGGATCCTAAACATCCTGATAACAAAATCCTAAGGAAACAATCAGGACCTGCCGCGTCTCTTCCCGATAAAACGCCATCCGAGCGACGAACCCCGCGGGGACCGTCGCTGGAGATCCGGAGCCAGCCTTCTTTGACCGTCGCCCCGGATGCACGGGAACCCGTCAAACGGGTGCTCTATCACAACGAGGAGAAGACCATGAACGCAAATTCCAAAGTCGTCCGCCGCGCGATCGGGACTTTCGCGCTGCTCGCTACCCTCGGGGTTATCTTGAACGGGACGGCCCTGGCCGAGCGCGCTCCATACGCGCGCATCGTCGTGTTCGGCGACAGCCTCGAGGACCCCGGCAATGCCTTTGCACTGACCGGACAGATCGCGACCCCGCCCTTTGAACCGATACCGGGTGCGGCCTACGCGATCGGAGGTCATCATTTCAGTAACGGCGCCACATGGGTGGAGGAACTCGGTCGCATCGCGGGACTTCAGCACTCCACCGACCCGGCCTACCGCAATCCAGACGTGGCATCGAACTACGCCGTCGGCGGATCCCGCGCTCGGAGCGTCGGGACGAGTTTCACTGCCGGCCAACAGGTTGCAACGTATCTGGGCTACACCGGTGGGGTCGCGCCGTCCGACGCCCTGTACGTGTTCGGATTCGGCGGCAACGATGTTCGCGACGCGCTGCAGGATCCAGCTAACGCCCTGAGCATCATCGGCGAGGCGGCCGCTGCGATAGCCGACAATCTTCGAGCCTTGTGTGAAGCAGGCGCTGAGGACGTCCTTGTCGCGAACGTGCCCAACCTCGGCGTCACCCCTGCAATCCAGAGCATCGGCGAACCTGCAGTGGGCTTTGCCGCATTCTTGTCCTGGACTCTCAACGGCCTCGTGCAATCGAACATCTCCGGCTACGTGCAGCCGAGTTGCGCGAACGTGCGTTTTCGTACACTGGACTTGTTCACTCTATCGTCGGCGATCGCCGCCTACCCCGGGGGCTTCGGTTTCGACAGTATTCTGCCCTGTCTCCATTTCTCTACGACGCAGAATGCGATCTGCAGCAACCCGAATCGGCAGTTCTTCTGGGACGCCATCCACCCGACGGAGGCTGGTCACGCGGTTCTGGCTCAGGAAGCGCTCAGGCTGATCGACACGTTCTGATCTGGGGTCGAACCCAAAGACCCGCAGGGCCTCCCGGGCGCTGCGGGTCTTTCTATACCGGCCGCAATCCCGCAACCGGCGTCATTTGGGCGTTCTAAGGAAAGCGTTCAGATGATCCAAGCCGTCGTTCGCGATCACGACGCCGAAGTCCTCGCGGTAGGTCCGCACGTAGGAGACGCCCCTGGCGACGACGTCCCAGATCTTCCAGTAACCGTCGATACGCGCCATGCGGAAGTCAACCGGAACCTCTGTGCCGTCGGCCATGATGATGCGCGTCTTCACTGTCGCCTTGTCCGCATCGGTCCCGGTACCGGGACCGAGCACCGTTAAAGTCTCCCGATTGACTCGCAGGACCGTATGCCCGTATACCCGCACCAGGTAGCTTGAGAATGCATCGGCAAATTCGTCACGCTGTTCCGGCGTCGCCCCTTTGAAATGCTTGCCGAGGATCAGCCGCGATGCATACCGAAATTCGAAATGAGGTAGGATTTGCTCAGCCACCATGGCGTCCAGACTGGCACGGTCCGCTTCGAGGTTCTCGCGATCGAATTCGAGATAGGCCAGCACATTGTTCGCCATCTCCTGAATTGTCTCCTCGGGTGTTTCCAACTCGATTGAATCGGCGCTGCCCGTCATAGGCGACATCGCCAAACCCATCCAGACCATCCAGGCCGCGGTGGCACGAACCGGGGCAATGCGGTCTATGCTTTGGAGCCTCAGGGACCTCTTCAACCACATGAAGAATCGCCTTCTTCCGACGCACAGATCGCGGGCATACCGAATTCCTCCCAGTGCTTGTCGAGGCCGATGATGCGCACCAGTTCGGGGAAGCGCGGATGTGCCCGAAACGCTGCGGCCTCGCGCGAGAACAGGAACTCGACATCGAAAGTGGCAGGGGCGCGGATAAGCTGGAAGGCGAGAGCCATCGCCCGGTCTGTTTCGCCCAGATACAGCCAGGCGCCGAAGAGATGGCCGCGACTGATGCCGCCTCTCTCACCCTCGGCGGCGATGGCCTCGATGGCGGCGGGGCGGGCGGCCTCGTCCTGGAGGCCCGCAAGGAATGTCTCTATCCATTCGGTGGGCCTGCCGAACATCTGCTGCATGGTCTCGAGGATCTTTCCCGCCCGCTCGTATTCGCCCCGGCGCAGGAGGGAGACAAGGTGGCCCTCCGGGTTGGCGCTGGGAGCCATGCCGAGTTCCGTTGCCAGTTCGAATTGACGTTCCGCCTGGTCGTCCTGGTCGGTCCAGAGATAGGCGACGGCGAGGCGATCGTTGACGACAGGCGACAAGGGGTCGAGCTCCTTGGCGCGGATGGCGTGAAACATGGAGCCGTCGAGTTGTCGGACGCTGGCCAGAAATTGTGAGTACCACTGGTGCAGGTTCGAATCACCGGGCGATGACAGCAGCGCCCGGCGGAAGCTGTACTCCGCGTCCACCCACCGCCAGCTTCGGAAGCTCATGAAAGCCAGCACGCCCTGTGCCGCTGCCTCCACTTCCGGGTTTCTGTCGGTGCCCATCGCGATCAGCTCCCGCGCCTGCGCGAACATCTCGTCCTCGAGCTCGTAGGAGTAATAGGGCAGCAGGGCATAGGCAGTCGCCAGTTCGACGTAGGCGGCGGCGAAGTCCGGGTCTCGATCCACGGCCTGGCGGAACAGCTCGATGCTCTTCCTGATCGGTGCCTCGTCGCGTCTGCGCAGCTGGGCGCGGCCGCGCAGGAAGAGTTCGTAGGCTTGCAGGTCGCCGGTCGGCCGCTCGGCGGCGACCTGCCTGAGGGCACCTCGCTCCTTCAGCTTGGGTAGCATTTCCCTGACGATGGCCCCGGTGATCCGGTCCTGGAGTGCGAATATTTCCTCGAGCCGCCCTTCGTAGGTCTCGGACCACAGCTGATGTCCTTTTTCACCATCCACGAGCCGGGCGGCGATTCGGATCTCGTCCCCGGATTTCCTGACGCTGCCTTCCAGAATGGACTGGGCACCGAGCTTGCGGCCAATCTCACGGATGTCCTCGCTGTGATCTTTGTACGTAAATGAGGAGGTCCTCGCGATGACCCGCAGGTCTTCTACGCGCGAGAATGCGTTGATCAGTTCCTCGGTGAGCCCGTCGCTGAAATAGTCGTCGTCCGGATTCTGACTGACGTTGACGAAAGGCAGCACTGCCAGGGTCGGTACATCCGGACCCGGTCCTGTTGCCGGCCCATCGGGGTTCGTCCACCGCTGCATGATGAGATAGAGGAAGCCGACCGCGAGTGCGCTCAGAATGACGTAATCCAGTTTCCGCCCCCGGATCCGGGTGACCCGTTCGCGTTTCCGGACCTCCCGTTCCAGACGCAGGCCTCCCGGCGTGATTTCGAAGATCCAGGTGAGGATGAGCGCCGCTGGCCAACCCAGTACGATGAGCACCGTCAGTACCCTATGGACCCAGCCCGGCGCACCGAGGGAGGGGAGGACGGCAGCGGTCACTTCGATCGTGACCCACGCGATGACGGCGTAGCCGGCCGCAACCCGGAAGATATTGCGACGCTGCAACTCCGCGAGATAGCGCCGGCGCGAACCCCGTTGCTCGTTTTTCCCGACCGTGACCTGCTTTGCCGGTGTGTCGGGGTTCTCGGCCGCTTCGGGCTCGCGCGTCGCCGTTGGCTGCTCCACCGGCTCGACAGGCGCCACCAGACGATAACCGATCCGGGGAACGGTCTGTATGTACTCGGGCTCGCGGGGGTTGTCGTGCAGGGCGCTCCGCAGCAGCGAGATGCAGCGGGAAAGCACTTCATCGCTGACCACCCGCCCCATCCAGACTTCCTGGATGAATTCGTCCCGCGTGACGACATTGCCGTTGCGGGAGGCCAGGGCCACCAGCACGCCCATGACTTTGGGTTCGACGTGGGTTGTGGCCTCGCCATCCCACAGACTGGAATGAGACGGGTTAACCGTCCACCGTCCCAGGCGGAAACTCTTGTGCAAATCCATCTCCAGTAACAGTCTCCGTCACTCGTCCGGGGTGCCAGGACCAGCGAAGAATAACAAAAGGGCAGTGGTTCTTGCGCAAGTCCATGTTTCATAACAATTCATAAGAAAAACATCAGGGCTTCCTCAGGACTCCTTCCTGGACCGTTCGTAACCTGAGCGACGTTACGAAAGGGCTGCGCACTCAGCGGTGACAGGCGGGATAGATCCCCGGCCATCGACGGGGATGGAGGACGAACATGGTATCTGCGACAACAAACCTGAGCCGCGCGCTCTGGCAGGTCTATCCGGCGCGATTGCGCGCCCGATCCGGGGAACATACAGGATTCGCGGTTCGCGGGACATTGGGCAATCTTGCCGCCCTGGCGTTGTCCCACGCCGAGTCACGAAGCGATCGGACCGCCATCGCGCAGCTCGGGGTTGGGGGCCGATCCCTCAGTCACAGCCAGTTGCGCGCCGAGGTCAGTCTGCTGGCCGATCGCTTGCGTGACAGCGGCGTAACGTCGGGGGATCGCATCGCGATTCTGGCCGAGGCCGGGCCGGCCTGGTGTGTAGGATTTCTCGCCACCTTGTACGTGGGTGCGGTGGCCGTGCCCCTCGAATCGAGCCTTCCCCTGGCAGAGCTTGGCAAACAGCTGATCCACTCAGGCGCGGAAACGGTACTGGTTTCTGCCGCGCAGGAATTGATTGCGGCGCGCCTCACAGGCAGATTCGCCCCGGGCTGCCGGCGTCTGCGACTGGACGAAACCGTTCCGACCGTAACGGCCCGCCGTGACGATTCGGTATCCACACAGGGGCCGTGCTGCCGGAACCTTCTGGATCCGGCCGTCATCTGCTACACGTCGGGGACGACCGGTTGCCCGAAAGGTGTCGTCGTCAGCCACGGCAACCTGATCTCCCAGCTCGTGGCGATCCGGATTGTCATGGGGAATGGGCCACGCACGCGTGTCGTTTCGTTCCTGCCGCCGAGTCATTTATTCGAACTCACGGCCGGATTGCTGACCGTCCTGGCGGGTGGTGGCAGTGTGCTCCGTGCGGTGGCCCCGACCGGACCGGCCGTGCTGGACGCGATGACTCATGCCCGACCGACCTCGATGGTGGTGGTTCCGCTGTTCCTGTCAGCGGTCAAGGCGGCGATCGATCGTGAGATCAGAAACGGCAACGTTCTTCGCCGGCTCGTGTTGTCAGCCCTGGGCCGGATATCGCGTTCGATCCGCGCCCGGCGCCTCAGGCGCATCCTGATGTGGCCGGTGCTGCGGAGATTCGGCGGTCAGCTCGATTACTTCGTCTGCGGCGGCGCGCCGCTGGACTCAGAACTCGTGACCTTCTTCGAGGGCATGGGAATCCGGGTTTTTCAGGGCTATGGAATGACTGAGGCCAGCCCCGTCGTGGCGGCCAATGGTCCGGATGCCAATCGCATCGGATCCGTGGGTCGACCTATTCCGGGGACCGAGATTCAGATTTCTCCCGAAGGCGAAATACTGGTGCGTGGTCCGCAGGTGATGCTGCGTTACCACCGTAACCCTAGCGCCACGGTCGCGGCTGTGGATACGGACGGTTGGCTGCATACCGGCGACCTTGGCCGACTCGACGAAGACGGATTCCTCTATGTGGAAGGGCGACGTAGTAATCGGATTGTTCTGGCGTGCGGAGAAAAAGTGCAACCTGAGGAGGTCGAGACCGCAATCCTCAGATCCAACCGGATAGCCGAGTGTGGCGTCGTCGGGCGGCGCTCCGAGCTGCCCTTGCACAAAGGCAGCGAAGAAGTCTGGGCGGTGGTCGTACCGGGAGACGCGCTCAGGGCATCTGATATGGAGAGCTTGCAGCATGCCATGCGAATGGAGGTCTCGCGCTGCTGCGCCGATCTGGCTGCATTCAAGCGACCGACACGGGTCATCGTGCGGACATCGCCGCTGCCTGTGACCGCGAGCCGCAAACTGCGACGCGCGGAGCTCCACGCCTGGCTGGACAGGCACCCCACGTGATGGTTGCCATCATCGTGCAGCTTGCGGCTTTCACGGCGATTGGCTTGCTGCCACCGCTGTTTTTCCGACGGGGGTCATTCAATCCCCGCTGGTGGGCGACGGCCATTCCGTTTTTTGTCGACCCCGTGGCGCTACTGGCCGTGGCCCTTGGCTGGCTGACACCGATCGTGCCGCCTCATTCGGCCCATGGTAGGTGGCTGCTGGTGCTGTCGGTTCCGCCGGCGCTGACCTGTCTGGTGCTGATCATCCGAGCGGTTGGCGCGCACCGCGCCGCGCCGGCCCTGTGGCACCAGGAGAACGACGAGCCGGCGCGGGTGGTCCGGTCCGGTCCCTATCGGCGGATCCGCCACCCGTTCTACGCGGCCTTCCTGCTGGCCTTCGCCGGCGCCGCGCTGGCCGCGCCGCACCCGGTTACGATCGGATGCCTGCTTTACGGGATGCTGGCTTTGAATCTCACAGCCATGCGGGAGGAACGCCGGCTGCTCGCCTCCCGTCACCGTATGGAGTACCGGCATTACATGTCGACCACCGGGCGTTTCTCTCCCTGGCCGCGAGGCACCGGCCGATGAAGGCGGACGTTTTCGTGGGCGGGTTCTCCTACTCCCTGGGAGATCGGCGTCAATCGCTGCACGCAGCGGCACAAGGGGGTCTGCTGGTGTCTCCCGAGGACGCCTTGGGTTCCGGGGGATTCGAATGGCACCACGTCTGTGCAACAGATACGTCCTCCTACGACTTGGCATTGCGTGCGGTAACGCAAATCGACCGGGACGTTGGGGCTGTCGATGCCATCATCTATGCGACCTGCATCCCCGAAAATAGTAATGCGGTCGGCCGGGCGGCCTTCGAGAATTCGCGGGATGTCCGCGATCTCATGCAGTTCCCCGCCAGCCTCCTGCAGTCGGAGCTGGGCATCATGGGGCCCGTATTCGGGCTGGACCAACAGGCCTGCACGGGAATGCTGGGGGCCATCCGGCTGGCGAGGAGCCTCGTACTCAGCGAGCCAGAGTTTAAGCGGGTGCTGTGTGTTACTGCCGATCGGTTTCCGGAAGGCGCACGCTACGAGCAGGCCTATAACCTGATCTCTGACGGTGCGGCCGCCTGCGTCGTTAGCGAGGCCCCCGCCGAGTTCCGCATCCTCGCCTGTCACCAGATCACCAACGGATCCCAGGTCGCCGCCAGTGATGAGGAGACCCTGGGGAGTTACTTCGCCCAGAGCTGCGAAACGATTAAGGCATGCCTGGGCAAGGCCGGACTCTCGATCGATGACATCGACTGGATTGTTCCTCAGAACACGCAGCGGGACGCCTGGCGGGTCCTCTGCAGCCTGCTCGATTTCCCGTTCGAGAAAGTCTGTCTCGACTCCCTGCCGGAGGTCGGTCATGTGATCAGTGCCGATAACGTCATCAATCTCACTCAACTGCTGAGCCGCGGCGCAGCTGAAACCGGACAACGACTGTTGCTGCCCATGGCCGGCTACGGGAGTAACTGGCAGTGCGTTGCTATTGAGAGGAGCGCCACATGACGAGTCCACTCACCAGCGTCTGCGATCGGCTCTGCGAACTGTCGCGGGCCCGGTTCATCGACCCGTACCAATGTGTTCCTTGGCCGGAGGCCCTGGATGACCAGGCGTGGCATTTTTCGCCGGATCTGATGTCCCTGTCGGGCACGCCCGCCGCCGAGAATCTGGATGCGGCGGTCCTACGGCGACTGAGCCTCTACGAGGCGTTGAATTTCTTCAGCCTGAACATCCACGGCGAGAAGCTGCTGTTACAGGGGATCGCCAGCCGCCTGCACGAGCGTCGCTTCCGCGCTACGACGCCGTACCTGTTGCACTTCATAGACGAGGAGAACAAGCACCTTTACTGGTTCGGTGAATTCTGCCGCCGCTACGGCCGCGTCTATTCGAGCCGCCACCTGGCTATCGCGGCGGAGCCGCTGCCGGTGACGGCCGAGGACTTTCTGTTCTTTGCCCGGGTAATGGTGTTCGAGGACATCGTAGACACCTACAACGCGCGCATGGCGGGCGATCCGCGCCTGTCCGCCATCGTGCGGCAGATCAATCGTCTGCATCACGCGGACGAGGTTCGACACCGCGCCTTCGGCCGTGCCTTCCTGAGGCACCTGTGGCGCGACTCGAATGCGGAATGGTCCGGGCCCGTGCGCGATGCGGTGGGGCAGCGCCTGAAGGCCTACTTCGATCTCGTCTGGCACGACTACGTGAATGCTGACGTCTACCGGGATGCGGGATTCCCCGATCCGCATGCTGTCGCACGGCTCGTTCGGGCCGCGGAGACGACGAAGGCGCGATGCCGGGAGGTCGCTGCACCGTGCCGGCATTTCTTCACGGACCTCGGTGTGCCCATGGGGGAGGAGGACGAGTGACGGAGCACGAGCTTCAGACAGCCAGGCTGCGCGAGTGGATCGAGGAACGCGCCGGTACGGTCGGCGAGGATACCCCGTTGCTGGAAGAGCGCCGGATCAACTCGCTGCAGCTGGTCGAGCTCGTGCTGTTTATCGAGGAACTGACGGGGACATGCGTGCAGCCAGAGCGGCTAGTCCCGGGGTCCTTCCACAGCATTCGCAGGATACGCGAGTGCTTCCTGGACACCGCCGCCACACAGGAGGATCGACATGCCTGATCTCGTCAGAGCTGCCGACGCCCGAGCCGTCATGGCCGTGCCGGGACTGCACTGGCACGACAACGGGCAGGCGACCCTCAGCGGTCCTCTGCTTGGCTACATGACCCGGCTGGACGAGGCGATCCTGCGGGGCGCGACAGGCCTCGATGCCGTCGCTCTTCGTCCGTCGCCGTGTTTGCCACCGGGTGTGCCGGAGCGCTGCGGTTATCTGGATTCCTTTCCCCACCACGCCACGATGGCCACGCCGATGGCATCCGGTGCCGCCCGGAACAGTGAGGGCAGGGCGCTGCTCACCCCGGCCGCGTGTTATCACGTGTATCCCCTGCTGGAGGGCGCCCGTCTCGTGGTCCCGGCCGTGTACACGATCCGGGCGACCTGCTTCCGTCACGAGGAGTGTTTCCTGCCCCTGGAGCGACAATGGGCGTTCACCATGCGCGAGATCGTCTGCGTAGGGTCAAATGAGGATGTAGCGCGATTCCTGGAGACGACGAGGGCGACTGTCTCAGGCTGGTGTCAGATGCTCGGCATCCGAGTGGCCGCCCGACAAGCGACCGACCCCTTCTTCGACCCGAAGTCGAGCCCAGGCTGGCTGATGCAGCGACTGCTACCACTGAAGACAGAGCTGGTCTCCGGTGACCTGGCCATCTCGTCCTTCAATGCCCACCAGAGCTATTTCGGCGACATCTTCGATATCCAGCAGGGGGGGTGCTCCGCGTGGACCGGCTGCGTGGCATTCGGTCTGGAGCGCTGGCTGCTGGCCCTCATCCGCCAACACGGTCGCGAGCCGGGTCGCTGGCCGGCGCCGGAGGCCCTGATATGAGCCGGGTACTGGTCACCGGTGCCGATGGCTATCTGGGATCGCGGGTGGTCGCGCGCTGCGTACAGGAGGATAGGCCCGTGACGGCATGGATACACGCGCGGAATCCGGTGGAATACAAGCTTCGGAGCCATCAGCTGAGACACCGGATGGACGGTGACTTGGTGTGTCTCGGCGGGGACCTGGCCGACCCGCGGGCTTTCGAGCGCGTCATGCCGGATCAGGTCTCGGCTATCGTGCATGCGGCGGCGGTGACACGATTCGACGTCGACATGGGGACCGCTCAAAAGATCAACGTGGCCGGGACCGAGCGGCTGGCGAGGCTGGCCGCCTGCTGCCCGAAGCTCGAACGGCTCGTGATGATGGGCTCGGCTTATGCTGCGGGGCTGCTGCAGGGAGACATTGAAGAGGCGCCGCTCCACCCGCCCGGGTTCGCCAATCACTACGAATGGTCCAAGTGGCGCGCCGAGAAGATCCTGGAGGAGAACTATCGGGACTTGCCATGGACAGTGGTCAGGGCCGCCACGGTTGTCGCCGATGACGAAACCGGTGCCTGCGGACAGCTGAACGTCGTTCACGACACGCTGCGACTTCTTTACCGGGGCCTATTGTCCGTGATGCCAGGCAATGCCTCAGTCCCGGTGCCACTGGTGACCGCCGATACTGTCACCGCGGTCGTGATGGAGATACTGTCGGGGTCGTTCGCGGGACGCTTCGTCAATGCATGCCCACCGGTCGAGGTCACCCCGACACTCGGTTCATTGCTCGGGATCGCCATGGCCACGTTCGAGACCTGCCCGGATTTTCGGCAGCGCCGGGTTCGGACGCCGCCCTTCTGTGGCCGCGAAGCTTTCCAGCTGCTGGTCGACGGTCTGAACAGGCATGGCGGTGACCTGTCGACGCAGGTGTCCGGCAGCCTCGCGCCGTTTGCTGCGCAGCTATTCATCCACAAGCGATTCATCGCCCGTCGCATGGCGCAACTCGTCCATCGGCCGTTTCCAGACCCCGAGAGCCTGCTCCGGAGGGTTTGCGAACGGATGCTCGCGGAAGGGCTTTGCGGCACCCGGGGGCCCGCCCGGGCGACCGCATAACCATACAAGAGGAGACCGACCCATGCTGGATGCAAACGTCAGATGGATCCTGAGTTTTTACCGGACATCGGAGATCGGTGGCGCCCTGTTCTTCGGGGAACTGGTGCGCAGGACCCGGGCTTCTGGCATGCAGCAGGCACTCACGCGGCATTTCGCGGACGAGGCTCAGCATGCGCGTTACTGGACCGACTGCCTGGCCAGCCTGGGGGCCGAGCCGATGCGACTCGGGGAAAGCTATCAGGATCGGTACCTGAAGGAGGCCGGACTGCCCGCGAATTTCATGGAGGTCCTGGCCGTCACTCACGCCTTCGAGCGAAGGGTCATGGGTCAGTACACGCGACACATGCAGATCAGGGAAATTCCGCCGGAAATCCGGCAGACCCTCGAGCGCATCGTGATTGATGAGCGCAGGCACCTGCGCTGGGTGCGGGATGCCCTGCGCGAGATGGAGAACGACTATGGGGCCGCCGCCGTGCTGCGTGCGCGAGAACGTTTTGAAGCTGCAGACGAGAGGGTCTATCGGAAGCTGATCTCCGAGCACGGTGACCGGATGGATGATCTGTTTGCGCGAGATCGTACGGGAGGTGGATTGTGAGCCAGCGTGACGAAATTCGGCGCCTGATCGCCGCGGAACTGGGGCAGACTGTGCATAGCCTGCCGGACGCACTGCCGATCAGGGAGGCCGTGCCCGACTCCTTTGCCCTGGTCGAACTGGTCATACGACTGCAGGAGGAGACCGGCGTGCACATCAACGGCGATGACATGCGGGGCGTCGTGTCCGTCGGCGATCTGGTCGGCGTTTTCGTCGATGGAAGCCGCGAAGCCGTGAGCGGGGCGCGCTCGTGAGCAGGACGGCGGCAATCATCTACGGCCGCTTTTTCGACAGGCTCTGGTCCTACGGCTGGTGGCCCCAGCTGACGCTGCTGCTCGTGGTGTGCATCGCGGCGGTGTCACTATCAGCGATACGGTTCGACATGAGCTTCAGGCCGCTGTTTGTGGACGACGGCAAAATTGCCGCGTTGACCGACGAGTTCGAGGAGGAGTTCGGCCAGATTTCCGGCGCATGGATCGCCGCGATACTCGTGGGCGGAGACTGGCGCTCGCCCGCCGACGGGGCTCTCCTGGCCCGGATAACAGAAGGTGTGGCGAGCCTGCCTCACGTGGCGGAGGTCATCTCTCTGTACAAGCCTCAGGCGGCCGGGTCGCTGCCGCCCGTGGCTCAGCTGCTCACGAAAGACGCGAGGAGTACCGTCATCCTCGCCCGTCTCGATCTTCCTCTCGCCGATCTCGCCGGTCGGCGTCCCGTGATAGCGGCGTTCCGTGCGGTGGTCTCCAACGGCCTCCCCGAGGGCGTCGCGGTCCATTTCACCGGCGTCTCGGTGGTGGAGGACGTCTATGCCACGGAAGTGCTCAAGTCTCTGGCCGTCGGCGTCGGTCTGACCATCACCGGTGTGGCTCTGATGCTTTGGCTGCTGTGGGGCAGTATGGCGAGGGTGCTGGTGGCAATGGCAGGCACCTCAGGCGCCACGATCCTGGTACTGGGTTTGATGGCCGCAACCGGCCAGGCGATCACGCTGATCAGCAGCATGGTGCCGACCGTCATCATGGTCATCGGCGTCGCCGACGCCATCCACATGGTGGGGTGCTTCGACGCATTACGGCGCAGAGGCAGGTCTCCGAGGGAAGCCGCCCGTCTCATGGTCCAGGAGATGGCTATCCCATGCCTCCTGACGACGCTGACGACCATCGGTGGGTTCATCGCCTTGCGGGCCGCCGATCTACCGGTGATCCGGGAATTCGGTATAGCGGCGGTTATTGGCATCGCGTTCGCTTACCTGTGCAATCAGGTGCTGGTGCCCTATCTGGTCGCGAAGCATGATCCAGTCGTCCCCGTGACGCAGGCCGTGGGGGCTCGGGCGGCGCGTCGTTGGAGCGCCGTGTGCGGCCGGTTCGCGATCGCCAGGGCCGGCACTGTGATCGTCTGCGCGGCTGTATTGGTTGTGGTCGGGCTGTCGGGGCTGGATCGGCTGCAGTTCGATCAGCGATTTAACAACGAACTTGGGCCGGGGCATCCGGTAGCCGTGGATCAGCGCCTATTCGAGAGAGATTTCGGGGGGCTCCTCGGGCCCGAGCTGGTGATCTCCCGACGCGATGGCCAGAACCTGTTGACGCCGGAGAGTAATGAAGCCTTGCAGAATTTCTGTCGGACGCTCGCTACGGATCAGCGCGTTCTGTCGGTGATTTGCGGGAGCGACCAGGTCCTCGCCCATCGCGGAGCCTCCCCCGCTGCAAAAGACCCTCAGATGGGACTGATGAGCGCAGACGGCCGTCGGATGGTCGCGGTCGTCAGGGTCGGCGACCTGGGCACCAGTGGGGCGGCATCGCTGGTTGAGCACGTCAGGGAGACGGCGTCGGCCATGTTGGGGCCATACTTCGAACTCCGGGTCGTCGGCCAGTGGTGGCTGGCGCAGAGGGGCATGGCGGGGCTCATCGACGATATGGTGCGGAGTTTCGTCTGGGCCTTCGTCCTCATCGCCCCACTGGTACTGATAGGCCTCAGACAGGGGCGCCTGGCGCTGGTCAGCGTTCTGCCCAACCTCGTGCCACTCGTGGTCGCGATTGGCTTCATGGCCTGGGCCGGAATTAGCGTCAGAATCGGTACCGCAATGGTTCTGGCTATCGCGCTCGGGATCGCTGTCGACGACAGTCTGCACGTCCTCGCCAGGTATCGGCAGGAGCGCTGCCGGGCAGGCGGTGCCAACTACGCCCTGGCCCGAACGCTGGGTCGAACCGGACCCGCGTTGATCGCGACGACTGCGGTCCTGACCGTCGGGTTTCTCAGTATGCTGTCCAGCGGTCTTGTCGCCATTCGCGACATGGGCATGGTGGCCACGGTGACCTTGATCGCCGCGCTCTTTTCCGACCTGCTGCTGCTCCCTGCCCAGATTGCATTGCTGGAGCGGTATCGCAGACGGCGGTCGAGTCAGCGAACAGCGGTCGAGGGGCTGGCTTGACCGCGACCCCGGGTCATGCCCGGTGGATCTCTCACGATGCTACCCCGCGGATTGAAAGACTCGCGGCTAGCCCAGCACAGCTTCAGTCAGCACATCTCGAATAATCTGGGTCGCGAGTTCAACAAGCAGGACCTTCCCGGCGACCACGATACGTTCGTAACCCGCCGGCGCGGGTGGCAATTCCCGGCGAAGCTCATGGGGCAGGTATCGCTTGGCTATTCCGGGAGGCAGAGGCTCACCTCGGGCGAGCTTCTTGGCAATGCCCGGTGGCAGACCCTTGCCCTTGTAACTCTCATTGCTGTGGGTCGCGTAGTACGCCCGAATAATGCGGATCTCTTCCTCGCTGAAAACCACCTCGACGCCCACAGTCGTGGATGCACTTGCTGGCGCTGCGGAAGGGGGTTTGGCAGGCGGCATGGGGCGCTGATGAGCGCAGCCCCACAGGACGGCTATCAGTGATAACAGGACGATACGCATGGCTACACCTGTAAGTGATGCGGTGGGGTTACTGTAAGAGCCGTGCCAGCAGGGTAAATGAGACCTCCGTCACAAACGTGGCGATTTGAAGCATTGATGTGTGCAGTGCGACAAGTGCCGCCAATGAGAGACGTCCGCATCCGGCCGGACACAAGCGTGCAGGGGGATCGTGGGGGCCGAATACCAGTGGGGTCCTCGTGGTGGCTCGGTTCTCGATCCGAAGCAAAGGTGATTCAGCAGAAAAATTCCATCAAATTTTTTACTTGCCAGTATTGGACTAGAATGGCCCGAGTTGAATGCCACCAACGGCTGTTCCGGAATCCACTGAATGAAATGCCCCAGCTGCAATAACCAATGTAAAGACACCGCGAAATTTTGTCAGGAGTGCGGGACAAGACTGGCTGCTGTTTGCGGATCGTGCGGCACGGAACTGCCGTTGACAGCGAAGTTTTGCAGCGAGTGCGGAACAGCAGTGAGTGCGAAGCGAATTTCCGATTCCGCCGCCAATGACGCTCATCCGCACGATCCTGTGGGTAGTGTAGAGGCGGAGCCAGAGAGGCAGGGTGCTGAAAGACGACAACTCACCGTGATGTTTTGTGACATCGTGGGTTCCACGGAGTTGTCGGAAAAACTTGATCCGGAGATCCTGAGGCAGGTCATACACTCCTATCACGATACGACCGGTCGCGTGATCGGACGCTACGGAGGCCATAACGCCCAGTATCTTGGTGACGGCCTGCTCGTCTATTTCGGGTATCCGCTGGCCCACGACGACGACGCGGAGCGCGCAGTTCGGGCGGGGCGCGAGATCATCACTGCCCTGTCCGAGATGAACGAGAAACTGGAAAAGGAGCATGGCACGGCGATATCTGTTCGGGTCGGGATCCACACCGGGCCTGTCGTCGTTGGTGCAGTCGGCTATGGTGGCCGCCAGGAGACCCTGGCGCTCGGCAGCACGACCAATATCGCGGCGCGCCTGGAGAGCGTCGCGGAGCCGAATACCGTACTGGTCAGCGAGGCGACGCTGCGACTCATACCCGGCCTGTTCGTCACGGAAGAAGTTCCGATGCCGCCGCTGAAGGGGGTCAATACCCAGATCAGGGGTTATGTCGTGCGGCATCCCAGCGGCGTGGGATCGAGCCTGGCCAAAACCGTTCGCCTGACACCGCTTGTCGGTCGGGAACTGGAAGTCGGTCTGTGTCTTGACCGATGGGAAATGGTGCAGGACGGTGCGGGCCAGGCGCTCCTGCTGTCCGGGGACGCCGGGATCGGAAAGTCCCGGCTGCTTGTCGTCTTGCGTGAACGCCTTGCGGAGACGCCTCACACCTGGCTCGAGTGCCGCGGCTCTTCGTATATGAAGAACACAGCTTTTCAGCCGGTGACGGGGCTCCTGCAGCAGGCGGTCGGTTTCCAGCCGGCCGATACGGCAGAGATCAGACTGGAGCGTCTGCGCAAGGGCCTGGAGATTACCGGTGTCGCCTCGGCCCGGACCCTGCCGCTGCTGGCGTCTTTGCTCTCCTTACCGCTTCCGGACAACATTGACCCGCTTCCGCCCATGAGCGCGGAACGGCAGCGTAAAGCGACGATCGCCGCGCTGGTCGACTGGATCCATGCCGTGGCCGCGAAGCAGCCGCTCGTACTGATCGTAGAAGACCTCCACTGGTGTGATCCGACCACCATCGAGTTCCTCGGCATCCTCATAGAGCAGATCGAGGCCTCGAGGGTCATGGTGGTGGTCGCAACCCGACCGGAGACAAAACTGCCCTGGCCGGTGCGCTCCAATCAGACGCCGGTCGTGCTCAGTCCGCTGCGGCGAAGCCAGGTGGCGACCATGATCACCAGCGTGTCCGGTGGCTATACCGTCCCCAAAGAAATGGTCGAGTTCATCACCGACAAGGCCGGTGGCATTCCTCTGTATATCGAGGAAATCACAAAGATGATGCTGGAATCCGATCGGGTCAAGGTGGTGGATGGCCGCGTGGAGCTGGTTGGTGAAATCGACACCCAAACGGTGCCGACCACGCTACAGGACTCGTTGATGGCACGTCTTGACAGCCGTGCGGACGCAAAGGAGCTGGCGCAGCTGGCAGCAGTGATCGGTCGTGAGTCTACATACCGCTTGATCGAGGCCGTTACAGAGCTTGACGAGTCCGACCTGAGGCGCCGCCTCGCCGAGTTGGTGACCGCGGAACTGTTTTACCAGCGCGGCGTAATTCCTTCGGCGACGTTTACGTTCAAGCATGCGCTGATCCAGGATACGGCCTATCGCTCGCTGTTGCGCAGCGACCGGCGAAAATTCCATGCTCGAATTGCACGCGTGCTCGAATCTGACTTCCCGGACCTCGTGCTTGCCGGGCCCGAGATGATGGCTTACCACTGCGAAACCGGGGGGCTCGCCGACGACGCACTCAAATACTACTGTCTTTCGGGCGATGCAGCGGCGACAAGATCCGCCAACAGGGAGGCAATTCATCATTACGAACATGCGATCAAGGTTCTCCACACGCTTCCGGAGTCCGCCGAGCGCAGCCGAAAGAATCTGAGTCTGTTGCTGTTGGTGTCCGGTTGCCAGACAAGCGCATTTGGGTGGGGTCATCCGGATGTCGCCGACACGCACAAACGGATTGAGAGCGTTTACCGGGACGTTGATGACCCGAAACTGCTTTCAGGGGCCCTGCTGGCTCTGATCACGTCTCACAACGTCAGGGCGGAGTTCGATCAGGCGCGTCAATTGGCCGCGGATCTTCTGAGCCTGGGTGAGTCTGCCAATGAACCGTCGATCAGTTACATGCCTGAGTCTCAGCTCGGTGTGACTGCGTACCTTCAGGGAAATTACGCAGCCGCCGCGGAGCACTTCCAGCACGTAGAGGAGGGCTACGACATCGACCGACATCTACCACTGACGCGTCTCACGGGATATGACCTGCGCGTGCTGGTGAGATCGTTCTCGGCATTGATGCGCTGGCTGCAGGGTTATCCTGATCAGGCAGTGGCCGCTGGTCAAAGGGCCATCGAAACGGCGGATACGGTGCAACACTTTGAAAGCGCCGTCATCGCTCGATGTCTCCAAGCCTGGGTGCTGTTGATGCGGGGCGATGCATCTGACGCGATCGAACAAGCCCAAGAGGCCGTCAACATCAGCCGGCAGCGGCAATTGCAGTTTCTGGAGGGATTCGGACGAACAATGCTGGGGCTGGCGATCGCAGCGGGCGGGAAGCATGCGGACGGACTTGAGGAGTACCGGGATGGCTGCAAAATCATGTACGACGCCGGGACCCGGTTTCATTCCACGGGAATCCTCGGCAGTGGCGCCGCGGCCTCGCTGCGTGCGGGTGATTCCGGGACCGCGAAGTCTGCGCTGGACATCGCGTTAATGTTTCAGAACGGCAGTGGCGAACGCTTCTGGGCCCCTGAGTTGGAACGCCTTATGGGTGAAGTCTGCCTGACCGGGGACGAAGCCGATCAGTCTGAAGCCGAGCGACAATTCCAGGATGCACTCAAGACAGCCCGGTCACAGGGCGCCAAATCCTTCGAGTTGCGTGCCGCAATGAGCCTCGCGAGGCTTTGGCAGACACAGGACCGGAAAACGGATGCCCGCGAACTCCTGGCGCCTGTCTATGAATGGTTTGGCGAGGGCCTCGACACCGGTGATCTCATCGAGGCCAGATCACTGCTCCAGGCACTGGGTCATGCCGAAGCCCGCGCTGCTGCGTCGTCTTGATCCGGGATAGGAGAGCGGCGCCCTGTGCAAACAACATGACCTACCGCTCCAGCGGGCGACGGCGAGGGGAGACGTCAGATGGACTCACTCTTCGATCAGTTTGTCGGCCGAGTCTCTGTATCTGTAAGGGCCGGCGCCGGCGTGTGGAGCCGGATCTCGCTGGCCTGCCCCGGACGCAGCCCGCGCTTGTCGGCGTAAAAAGCTCGAAGCTTCTCGATGTCTTTATCCATATCGCCTGAAAAGATCACGAAGGTGTCGATACCCAGTATCTTCCGCGGGTAGTCGATGTAACCGAGCCCGCAGGGCACGTTCGCCGCGACCGCAATCTGGTAGAAACCCGATTTCCAGTGATCCGTGTACGAGCGTGTCCCTTCGGGCGCAAGCGCCAGCCACATGAAATCGCGCCGGTCGAACTCGTCGACGATCGAGCGGATCGCGCCGCCCGGTGTCCTGCGGTCGATGGCGATTCCGCCGATTCTTCGTAGCAGACCCGCGAACGGCCAGCGGAAGAGGGAGTGCTTGCCCAGCCAGTGCACAGGTACGGCGTGTCCGAGCCTGTAGAGCATGCCGATGACGAAGTCCCAATTCGACGTGTGGGGATAGACCACGACGACGCCCTTCGCGCCCGGAAACGGGACCAGTACCGTCCGCCATCCGAAAATCGACAGGATCCAGAGGCAGAAGCGCCGGAGCGGGTTATGGGAGGGACGGGGAAAGGGGGGCGAGTTCAGTGCGGTGTCCTCGGGTGCGGCGCCGCCATTTTGTTGCTTCGCGTCCTCGCGTCGTGATGAGGGGGCGACGGTATTCTTGCGGCGTTTTTTCTGTCAGGGGAGGTGAATGCTCTAGTGAAGGGGTTGAATTCAGAATAGCCTACTTTCAGGCTTTAGCCCCGGGAACTCCCGGGTAGTCTTCCCGCAGCACACGCGACTCACGTTTCTGCCTCCGCATCTTTCTCGTGAGCGTGCTGAGGGACGGGTTGAGCAGGTTCGTGATCCTCTCAGAACTTCGCGCGAATTCGTGCGCCGGTGATTCGCCCCGCCCGGCTTTCTCGCCAGATGATCAAACCATTCGAAGCGATCACGACGCCGGCGCCAATAAGCACGGTCGGCAAGGGCCATTCGTTCCAGATCAGCCAGCCGAACAGCGTCGCCCAGACGATGCCGCTGTAATTAAATACCGTGACGATAGCAGCCCGCGCGTTGCGGAAAGCCGTTGAAAGCAGCCATTGCGCCAGGGCGCCGGACAGCCCAACGCCGAACAGCAGGGGTACCTCGGCCATGGTCGGCGTCACGGCCACCAGGGGCAGGGGGAGTGCGGTGATCAAGGTGCCGATCACGAGGAAATAAAAGGTGACGGTCTCCGGTCGCTCATAGCGGCCCAGGTAACGCAGCACGATCTGCAGGGTGGCATGCATCAGGGCAGCCGCAATCGCGACCGTGATGCCGAGGGCGCTCACGTGGCCCGCCGGGCCAGTCATGATCACGACGCCCGCAAAACCGATCACGACCGCGGCCCATCGGTAGGGTCCGACGGTCTCGCTGAGAAAGACAACGCCGAGGACCGGGATGAACAGCGAGGACGTAAACAACAGCACCGTCGTCTCGGCCATCGGCATCAGCGAGAACGCGGCAAACGTCGTCACCAGCGAGAGTGCGCCGAGGACAGCCCGGAGGCCGACCAGGGACGGTTTGCTGCGGATGACGAGGATGTCCCTCTTGCCGAAAACAAAGACGAGAATCAGAAATGGCATGCAGGCGATAAGGTTGCGGTAGAACGCGATTTCGATAACCGAGTGGGTCGCGCTCAGCAGTTTCGCAAACACGTTCATCACCGTGAACATGAAAAACGCAGCCATGGCAGCCAGCATGCCGCGGACTACGTGCTCCTGATGGGGATGCTCCGGCGACTCAGTCGACAAGGTAGTGCCGTCGTTGCATTGCGTTACGCCCGCCGGGCGTGGCGGTTCCCGTCACTCGTCGCCGATCCCGGGACAGAAGAGGCGATAAGCCATACTCTCTGTCCTTGAACGAAAGCGATGGATGAACGGGGATGGGTCAAGCGGTTTCGCGAACCCGTGCGGCGGATCGCAGACCCGTCAGAATGCGGCCTGCCAGGAAATCCCCAGGGCAGGCTCGATACCGTCAGGTACCTGGCTGGCTTTCAGCTTGAGACCGAGCTGAGCGAAATCCTGGAAGGCCCACGAGTGATCGTAGGCAAAAGAGGCGATGCTTCCCTGATCGGCGGCAGCTCCGGTTTCCCGACGCAGGCTGAGGCTGAGGCTGCCCGAGGGTTCTCCGAGCCCCATAAAGCTCAGTCCGAGCCCGGGGGTGGCGAAACCGGTCACGATGGCCTCGACACCCATCCCCAGGGAGTTCCCGTCTCCGGGTCGCAGAATCTCCTCGATGATGGCGTTGCCCGTGATGGCCAGCGAGCCGGGTGCATCGTTTTGCGCCAGGTTGTCCGAAAACCCGACTTTTAGGGAGTGACGTTGGAGGCCGTCCGGCGCGCGCTGGATTCCGCCTTCGATGCGGTCGAGGAATGCGATCTGTGGCGCGAGCTGCACGCGGGTGTCGAAGGCGGGGCCTGACGGGCCGATGCCGCCATTCCAGTCAGGCAGTCTCACCCGGGTCACGAGGTCGATTCCGTCGGCCAGGGTCCATTCAGACCGGACCTGTGGGAGCGCCCTTGTGACGGCGGATTCTGACTTCACGGCCACATCGGCACGGATGCTCAGGGCGCCGTCACTGACCTGGAGGCCGGCGTTCGCCCGCGGATGTCCATTGACCGGAGAATCCAGGTAGGGCGCAATGTCCGCCGCCCCGGCGTGGCCAGCCCACGAGATCGCCAGCAGGATAATCAGAAGACCGTGTTTCCCCAACATTGTTCTTTTGTCCCGAGCGCCAAACAGCGATTGTTATTCTACATCTACTTTTTTACTTAATTATTTGAACTTTGTCACTTTTTGAGCTTTCTGCGCCGTCGTAATTCTGCGAGACAGCCAAGGGCGGGATCGAGAATGGCCGTCAGCTGGCCGTCGCTATCAGCAGAAATGGCCATGGAACGCCTACATTTCGCTGGTCTCCACCGGTTGCGCTTTCCCATCTGCGCCGCCGGCTGGATCACGCCAGCGCTGATCGGGCCCAGTCCATGACGCCGTCTGTCGGCGAGCGCCAGCCGCGCACACCTCATCTGCGCCGCGGCCACCGTATAACGGCAATGCGTCGGGCCTGAAGTGTTTCCGCTTCCTCAGTTGTTGGACGCGATCTTGGGCCGCTTCACGATGCCGGCACTGTCGAGGGCATAATTGAGCAGCCTGTGGATGGCCTCGGTCTTGCCGGATACCCGATGGGTGGCCATCCATCGCTGCAGACGTTCAGCCGTGACCGGCTCCATTCTCAGGGTCATCCGCGTTCGCTTATCGCTCATATTGCTCCTCCCGCGCGAAAGGATGTTTTGAGTGTCCCATTAGTCTAGAGCACTCCAGCGAGGGATGCCGCAACCCTGGAAGCGTGCCGGGTTCGGAGTTTCGAACAGGGCCAGGTCAGCGTGTCCAGTTGGGTCTCCCGCGCCAGAAAGACCGCCGACAACAGGAACATCACACCGCACTTCGGATTGCCAAAATTCCGCATCGACCCGCGGTCGCGTCAGTACGGGCCAGCACGCCGGTGCATCGAGGGCGACAGCAAGAACCCGCCTTGTCTTCGATACAGGTTGCGGCGCGACCCGTCATCAACTACGTAATAGTTTATGAGGCTGTTTTCGGAACTCAGGCGTCGCAACGTCCTCCGGATGGCCGTCCTGTATGTGATCACTGCCTGGCTGATCATGCAGGTCACCGAAGTCCTGATGGGGCTTGCCGCACTGCCCGACCGGATAGGGCCCGCGGTGCTGGCGTTGCTGGCCATCGGGTTCCCCATTGCGCTCATTTTCGCCTGGATCTACGAGATCACGCCGGAGGGGCTCAAGCTCGAAAAGGAGGTAGATCGGTCGGCTTCCATCACCCACGTCACGGGCCGGCGCATGGATTTCATCGCCATTGCCATTCTGACCGGCGCCGTCATTCTGTTTGCAGTGGACAAATGGTGGGTCGGTGGGCCACCGGAGAAGTCCATCGCGGTACTGGCCTTCGAAAACATGAGCGGAGATCAGGAGCAGGAGTATTTCTCCGACGGCATCTCGGAGGAGATTCTGAACCTGCTGGCGAAGATGCCCGAGTTGACGGTGATCTCGCGGTCCTCGTCGTTTTCTTTCAAGGGCAAGGATGTCTCCCTCCCGGAGGTGGCAGAACAGCTGAATGTGGCCCACGTACTGGAAGGCTCCGTCCGCCGCGTCGGCGACCGGGTGCGCATCACCGCGCAGTTAATTGACGCAAACTCGGACTCGCACCTGTGGTCGCAGTCATACGACCGTGCAATTGACGACATCTTCGCGGTGCAGGGCGAAATTGCGGCCGCCATCAGTGCCGCGCTCAAGCTGAAGCTCGCAGTCGATGTGGGCGAGCGCCCGTTCCGGCCGGCAACTCAGGTCGCCAGCAGCGAGGCCTACGACGCCTACCTCAAGGGGCGCGAACTGACACACCACCGAACCAAGGATGCGCTGCAGGAGGCCATTGGCTATCTCGAGCGTTCTGTCAGCCTGGATACCAATTATGCGCCGGCCCACGCGCAGCTGGCGATTGCAACGCTGCTCTACCACGGCTACGGACACCAGGAGGGCAGGCGGATTGCCGCCCGTCACCTCGATCGGGCCCAGGCACTCGAGCCCGACCTCGCAGAGGCCTATGGGGGAAGGGCGTTAATGGCAATGAATGACGACCCGGAGTCAACGATAACCCTTGCCCGTAAAGCGCTGACCGTGAATCCCAACTACGTCGATGCCATGACCTGGTTGCGCATCGCATTGTCAAGTCTCGGCCACGAACAGGAGGCGTACACAGTCCTCGAGCAGATGCTGGTGACAGATCCCCTGTCCATCATCGCCCGCACTCATTATGCCGACTGGCTGATGGACCGTGGGCGAGTCGAAGAGGCCCACAAAATTGCTGATCGGATCATCGAGCAGAGTCCGCCGGCGGGGTACCGATTGCATGCCCGGATCTCCTTCTGGGCAGAGGGCGATCTCTCCGCTGCCCTGTCCTGGGGCTTGCGAGGGTCGCGCAACGACAATCATGCGTGGAACGCGTTGCTCTGTGTGCGCGAGTTTGATGAGGCACGGCGCATCGCCGCGCCGTATGAGCTCTGGATCGACGCGGCCGAAGGGCGTACCGACGAGGTCGTGCAGGCTGCCCGAAGACAAGTCCAGTCGAACCCCAACGGAGCATACTTTTTTGCGGACGCTGCCGAAGCCCTGACTCGGGCAGGCCACGTCGACGAGGGGCTGGTGCTCTATGAGCGCGCGTTCGATCTTTCGCCGGAAGGTCGCTCTATCATCACGTGGGGACCCTACTACGCAGTGCAGCTGGCGCTGGCCCGCAGGAAATCCGGCGACGAGGAGAGCGCCCAGGCAGCCGCGCTGATGGCGAGGCAAGGTAACGATGCAAGTCGCAAAGCTGGAGAAGAAAATCAGGTCACGGACATGTTGGACGCCATGATCTCTGCGTTCGATCATGATGCTGACGGCGCGATCGATGCACTGAGGGCAGCGATACGCCATGGGTTGCGTTGGTGGCTGATCTTTGATGATCCTCTTTTCGAAGATCTGCAGGATGAGCCTGGTTTTGTTGTCCTGCGACAGGAGCTGGATGCGATACTCACCGAGGAGCACGAGAAGATATTGCAGTTGATTTGCTTCAATAATCCTGTACCTGACGACTGGCAGCCCATGCCCGAGACTTGCCGAGGCGTCATCGAGCAGCATGGATTGTGAGAGTCGGAGCTGAGATTTGCGGATATCTGCTGTCGGCCGAGAGCCGACGGATCCGGAAAGAGGTTTTTTCCCGTCCTGCATCGCAGAAACCGGAGGGGGGCCGGCTGTCGAAACTCTGCCGGATCTCTCGACGATTACGTGACTGATCGGGTCAGGCCGTAAAAAGACTTCTATTATTTTGAGTGTAGCCATGACTCCTCGTAAGCCTTGGCGGGCTCCAGAGTCGCGGTATGCTCTGTAGTGGATAAAGCGGGGGAGAAACGACGCCATGCAAAAATCAGTCGATGTCAATGACTATATGGTGAAACGCCCGGTTCTGGTTACGCCAGACACAGAGTTGTTCGAGGCAATTCACCGAATCCTGCGTTATAGGATTTCGGGAGTCGCGGTGGTCGACGGCAACAAGCGGCCGGTGGGCATGTTGTCTGAGCTGGACTGCCTGCGTGCCATCCTGTCGGACACTTATCTTGGCGAGAACGTAGTCAACATGAGTGTTGGCGATCACATGACCGCCGACGTGGAATGCGTACCTGCTCACGCCGATATCATCGGTGTCGCGAAATCCATGCTCGACCACAAGCGTCGCAGGCGCCCGGTGGTCGATGAGGAGAACAGACTCGTAGGTCAGATAACGTGTCGTGCAATATTGAAGTGCGTCAAAGACTTTGGCCTGCCCAAGAGGTGACTCCAATAAGACGGCGAACTTGACGCACGGGCATTTAACGAGACCCACCTGACCTGCGCCCGGAGCAGAGGGTCGGTTACTGCGCCCCTGTCTCGATCGGGATGCCCCGTGGGTGCCGGCTCGTAGCCGGGTCAGGATCAGATTGCAGGCGTAGCCCCAATGAGCGATTCAGAGACATTTTTCGGCGAATGCAAGAGCGGCAATCGATATGAGTGATCATCCAGCCCGGGCACCGGGATTTGCGGGCCGCTTTCTCGGGAGTTGGGAATTGGCGCTCGGTGAGATCGCCATCGTCTCCGTCGGAGTCTTGATCGCTCTTTGGGCAGACCAGGCGATACAGGCTCGCCAAGACGCCGTCAGGGAGGTCAGCTATCTCGAGCGCCTGCAAACGGATATCAGGGCGGACATCAGGGCCCTGCGATTCAGCAGCAGCCAGGCGCGAAATCGGCTCGCGATCACCAAGCAGGTCGATGCATGGATCCTCGACCCGGACGCCACCCCCGATCCGGACACGCTTGTCATGAGCGTACATTTTGCGGGCGTCACGTTCTCACCCACGATTTCGAGGTTCACAATCGAGGAACTGAAATCTACTGGGGATCTACGTCTTCTGAGTAATCAAGCGCTCAAGCGGCACATGGCGGACTACTACAATCAGATCGGGTTGCAGATAGACCAGTGGACCACGTGGGGAGACCAGGGGATCACCGAGACTTACTTCCGGGAACTGGCGTTTATCATAGACCCCGAGCTCAGGCTTCGGGCGGGCACATTCGACCCTATGCTGATGCGACGGTTCATGAGCGCTTCCCCCGAGGAGGCGCTGTCCAGTTTTGCCGAGGTCCGGCGCGGTGCACCGGAGATCGCAGCCACGCGCGCCGATGCTGATCGGATACTCAGTCGGATGCGGACGCATCCGAACTTCGAAGGTTATCTCCGGGACAGCATGTATTGGGCCCATCTGTCAGCCCAGCTGCTGGACGGTCTGATCCTCGCCGCCGAAGAACTGGATGCGATAATCGCGGACGAGCTCGAAGCGCTCGGCCGATAGCAATACTTGCTGCGCGATGCAGTGTGTCTTTGAGCCGAAGAGGCTACGATCTTTACTGACAAAGAACGATATCAATGCCAGGCAACCCCCGCCGGTTTGGCGGGGGTTTCTTATTGGGTGTGCCGATGTCCGCTGATGACCGAAGGCGGCCGTTTGGCCCCTCCTGTGGCAAGAACTCTCTCTGGCCCCATCTGAGCGCCTGCGTCCGGCAACAAGCACCCTCTGCAATTCGTTGCTTTACCACCCGCGCGGAGTTCAGAATGCGGTCTGTCTGCTAGGACTGAGTCAGTAACGCGAGACGAGCGCTACTTGCACACGCCAGCATGAAATCACGATGTCGGGAGACCCGAATGAAAACGAACTTCAAGTCCCTGTCAGACAGCACGGCAGACGACTGGCAGATAATTATCAGCGAGCAGATGAAGTTTATGTCCGGCCTTCCGGACCGAATTCTCGAGCACATGAAACTGCTCGAGAATGATTATGGTGGTTTCCCAATTGATCGTCTGCAGCACTGCCTGCAAACCGCGGAAAGCGCAGCCGAAGACGGGAGAGACGACGAATATGTTGTCTGCGCGTTACTACACGATATTGGTGACACCCTCGGCAGTTACAATCATGCGGACGTTGCGGCCGTCATCCTGCAGCCGTTCGTATCGGAAGCCAATCACTGGATGGTGAAGCATCACGCGATCTTTCAGGGCTACAATTTCTTTCATCACCTGGGCATGGATCGCGACATGCGCGACAGGTTTAAGGATTCGGAGTACTACGACTACACGGCCGAATTCATCGCCAAGTATGACAGTCCCGCTTTTGACGACTCCAAACCCGCCCTGTCGCTGGATCTTTTCGCCCCTGTGCTTCGCAAAGTGATGACGGAACCCCGGAACAGCCTGTACAAGGAAGCGCTGGATCGCAGTCAGTGACCGGATTCGGCCAGGAACGGGCCGATAACGTCCTGTTCTGACCGAAACCGGATCGGAGGCGGATCCTCCGGCTCGCCAGGTTGACCGGCGATTTCGTTCGTCCGCTGCCCGACCGCGCGGGGGTTGCTCTTGTCCGGCACCTGCCACTTTTGGGCTCCCCGGTCATGGACGCGTACTTTTTCTCAAGTGGACGGGAGATCCCGGCGTCCTGTCGCTATACTGTTGTCTTCCGGTTGGGCGTGGATGCCTGACCAGTCATTCGGGGGAGGGAACAATGAGACGAGCGGCACTACTATTCGTAACGACAGCGTTGGCCACCGTACCTGTCAGCAGTTTTGCTGACGCGACCACGGGACGGTATGCCACACACAACGGTCCGGAGACGACTCAGGAGTTGGCTGACGGGTCGAAAATTCAGACAAGTCACTACAGCCAGATCAGTTTCGCTGATGATCAGTCTCATCCGCTCGACAATGTCAGTTCGGAGTGCGTTGGCAGATTCCACACGTCTGCCGCCGGGGCTTTGATTTCGGCGGACGGCATGTGTACGAGTTTCGACGCAGCCGGGGATACAGCCTCCTTCTGGTGGCGAGCCGACAAGTCCGGGACTTCCGACTGCCCGGGTCTATGCGGGTCATGGGGCTATTTCAACGGCACCGGCAAGTACAAAGGCATTGTCGGTTCCGGCTCATGGGTGAGGGACACGATCTTCCACAATGGGAGTTCCGGGACCTGGAAAGGCGAGGCAAAGCTACAGTAGATCTCGCCTGTGTTGGCAGAGCACTAAAGGCTCGGTGGCAGATCACCGAGCCTTTTTTCTTGGGGCAGCCGTCCAAGAATTTCCGACCCAAGAGGCATTACCAGGGTCGCCACGCAGGCCACCGGCTGGCAGATGGGCTGCCGGCTGAATTGCAGAGAGACCAAATCCCGGCCACGGTGGCGGCATATGGGTGCGGCTATAGCATCCATCGTCAACAGCTGCGGAAAGGGCGTCTGAATTGCGTATACTTCCGACGGATCATGAGTTTTCAAGCAATGAAAAATCGTCCCTGTGTCGTGCTGGCTGCACACAAACCAACACGGGAACGCATTAGCGACTGGTTGGCTCGACTGGGTCAAGAGTGCACCTTTGTAGACACCGCTGATGACCTTCTGGCACATCCTCAGCTGGACGCCTGTCCGCTGGTGGTGACCCACATAAACCGGAACGAGACGTTGGATGCCTGCAGACAATTGCGCCGTCGATCCGCGACTGCGTTGCTGCCGCAGGCAGCGCTTGCAGACGACGATGTCTGGCGGCAGTCTGCATATGAATCAGGCCTGGACGCCGTGTTTGTGCCCACTACCGCCCGTGCGGAAGCTCTTGCGCGGCTGCAGACCCTGCTGAAGAGGCGACAAGTCCTGGATCAATGGACCTCGCAACGTGCGCAGGCGGCAGAACATGACAGGGAAAAATTGCGAGCCGTTTTCCGGCGCTACGTGTCCGGTCGCCTGGTCGACGAGATCATTGCCCGGATGGACGGCAGCATGGCCTCGCTCACGATGGGGTCCCGCGCTCACGCCGCCGTTATGTTTGCCGATATGCGTGGATTTACTGGTATTGCGGAGGAGCTCGCGCCAGCGCAGGTGTTCGAACTGCTGAATGAATTTTTTGCGACCCTGACAGCCGCGGCATTCCGTTACGACGGCACGGTGTTCAACATGGCTGGCGATTCATTGATGGTTGGCTTTGGCGTGCCTATCGCCCAGGAAGATGGCGGAGTGCGCGCCCTGCGCGCCGCACGCGAGATGTTGTCAGGTTTTGGCAAGCTGGCTGAGCGCTGGAAGCATCGATACGGCATCAGTACAGGTCTGGGGATCGGCATCAACCAGGGCGAGGTTATTGCCGGCAACGTGGGATCCGAGCAATACATGAATTACACTCTGATTGGCGACACGGTGAACATTGCCGCGCGCCTCAGTCAGCGTGCTCGGGCCGGCGAAGTCCTGTTCTCGAATGCGCTGAAGATTTCGCTGAAGGGCGAAGTTGACTCAACAATACCTATGCTGGCGCTGCCGCCGCTGACCTTGCGGGGGCGCAGCAGTCCCATCGATATTTTTTGCGTGCCCATCGAAAAGCGCATCGATCTTCGCCATTAGATCACCAGCGCGCGCCTTCGGAGATCGTTTATCGAAGAGCGGGTCTGGATCCCGCCGCTTGAGCTGACGCCGACCCCTGTAAAGACGAACGGCGGCGTATTTAACGCCGCCGTTCGTGTTTTGGTCGGTCACGAAGAGCTGTTGAGGCTCATTTCGGGACCTATGTCGGTCCAGATCAACGCACGTCGAAGCGATCGAGCATCATCACTTTGGTCCATGCATCGACAAAGTCACTCACAAAACTCTCCCCAGCGTCGCTGGCGGCATAGGCTTCTGCGACAGCGCGTAGTTCGGAGTTCGACCCGAAGACAAGGTCAACGGGCGTGGCCGTCCACTTGAGTTCACCCGTTTCCCGATCCCGACCCTCGTAAACGCCCTCGGAGGTGGGTGACTTCGCCCACTTGGTAGACATGTCGAGGAGGTTCACGAAGAAGTCGTTGCTCAATGTCCCGGGCCGATCGGTGAACACGCCGTGTCCGGACTGTCCCGTATTTGCATTCATCGCCCGCATGCCGCCGACCAGAACGGTCATTTCAGGAACCGTCAGGGTCAGCAGGTCTGCCCGATCGACCAGCATGTCGGCCGGGGATCTGCGGTTTCCGCTACCGAAGTAGTTGCGGAACCCGTCCGCGGTCGGTTCGAGCACGGCAAACGAGCCCACATCGGTCTGCTCCTGCGATGCATCTGTGCGTCCGGGCGTGAATGGGACCTGAACGTCATGGCCAGCCTCTTTTGCAGCCTTCTCGATGGCTGCGGCGCCAGCCAGAACGATCAGATCGGCGAGCGATACCTTCTTGCCGTCCTTCTGGGCGCGGTTGAAGTCTTGCTGGATACCCTCGAGTCGCTTCAGCACCTTGGCCAATTCATCCGGGTCGTTGACCTGCCAGCTCTTCTGCGGCGCAAGGCGTATACGCGCCCCGTTTACTCCACCGCGCATGTCGGTGCCGCGGAACGTTGAGGCCGACGCCCAGGCGGTTCTGACCAGTTGGGGCACTGTCAACCCAGATGCGAGGACGTCAGCCTTCAGCTTTGCGATGTCCTCTGCATCGATGAGCTCATAATCGACCGCGGGAACAGGGTCCTGCCAGAGAAGTTCTTCGGCAGGAACCTGCGCGCCAAGGTAACGCGCACGCGGACCCATGTCTCGATGGGTCAGCTTGAACCAGGCCTTGGCAAAGGCGAGCTCGAATTCCTCCGGGTTCTCCTGGAAGCGCTTCGCGATCTTCTTGTAGCTCGGGTCAAACTTCAGCGAGAGATCCGTCGTAAACATGATGGGCGCATGTCTCTTCGAGGGATCGTGGGCATCGGGCACGAGATTCGCGGCCTGTCCATCGGCAGGAATCCACTGAACCGCACCGGCCGGGCTCTTCGTCTGCACCCATTCGTAGGCAAACAGGTTGTCGAGATACTGGGTGGTCCAAGCAGTCGGGCTGACCGACCATGCACCTTCCAGACCACTGGTTATCGTGTCGGCCCCGTTGCCGGTGCCGCACTTGTTTTCCCAGCCGAAACCCTGCTGCTCGATACCGGCGGCGGCAGGCTCCGGACCCACGCAATCAGCCGGACTTGCAGCACCATGGGCTTTGCCGAACGTGTGCCCACCGGCGATGAGGGCAACGGTCTCTTCATCGTTCATTGCCATGCGACCGAACGTCTCGCGAATATCCTTGGCGGCCGCGAGCGGGTCCGGATTGCCGTTGGGTCCCTCAGGGTTCACATAGATCAGGCCCATCTGAACCGCGGCAAGCGGATTCTCCAGTTCCCTGTCGCCACTGTAACGCTCATCGGCGAGAAACTCGTTCTCCGGCCCCCAGTAGACCATGTCGGGCTCCCAGTCGTCCTCGCGCCCGCCGGCAAACCCAAAGGTTTTGAATCCCATGGATTCCAACGCGACATTGCCCGTCAGTACCATCAGATCGGCCCATGAGATCTTCCGGCCGTATTTCTGCTTGATCGGCCAGAGCAGTCGCCGCGCCTTGTCAAGGTTTGCGTTGTCGGGCCAACTGTTGAGCGGCTCGAACCGCTGCTGACCGCCAGCGGCGCCGCCGCGACCGTCAGCCACGCGGTACGTGCCCGCGCTGTGCCAGGCCATCCGGATGAAGAACGGGCCATAGTGACCGTAGTCCGCGGGCCACCAGGGCTGCGACGTGGTCATCAACGCTTCGATGTCCTTCTTCAAGGCATCGAGGTCGAGACTTTCGAATTCCGCCGCGTAGTCGAACTCTTCACCATATGGATTGGATTCGACATCATGCTGGCGAAGCTGATTCAGGTTGAGCTTTTCAGGCCACCAGAATTGGTTCGATTTCGGCTCCCCCTGGGCAAAGGCAGCGCTGGAAGGCAGAACCGGAGACGCCACTATCGCCATCGCCATCAGTAAATGTAAGGAGTGTTTAAGCATTGAAGTTATTCCTCTGGGCAATAAAGGCAGCATTTAGACGTATATTAAATCGCATCTAAGCTCGTAAATTGATTGAAAATTTGGATCGCAGTCATTGAAGAAAGCAATCGAGAGTTCAGGTGAACGAAACGAAAGGTGCCAATCATCCGGCGTTATCCCGATGACGTTTTCGGCACAGTCAGGTGAGCATGATTGAGCGAAATTCCAGTTCCGTTATAACAAGTTAGCACAGTCTGCGGGTTCGAGAGTGGGTATCAGCAAAATGAAGAACAATTTGAGCAAACAAATTTTGGTGGACGAGGAGGGTATGCTTGCGACAGGGCACATGCACCGAACCCAGGCCGATGTTTCAAGCGCGGTGGCTTTCTGATGAAGTCAGCATCCTGGGCAATTGCACCTGCCGGGTCGTATGCTGGCTGAAAAATTGGGGGATTTATGAAATTGCACGGCATTGCCGCGGTCACCGCCATAGGTGCGGTGACACTTTTGACCGACGCCGGGGCCCAGGAGGCAAGCCCCGAAGATTTGGGTGTCGCCGTCGTCACCGTGGAAGTGGTGCCGCCGGGGGCGCAAGGCCGCTTCAAATTCGCCGGCACCCCTGAGGGCGTGACTGCCGCCGGTGGCAGCATTTCTCAGGCAGGCGTTGCGCCCGGGGAGTACACAACTGTCGAGGTTGATGCCCCGCGCGATCTAGACCTGGTCGGCATCACCTGTGACGATACTGACAGCGGCGCACCCAGCAGAGGTGAAATCGAGTCGCGGCGGGCAACCCTTCACATCGAACCTCGCGAAACGGTGACCTGCGTGTTCCTGTACCGGGCGGCCGGTCTGGCCGAGGACAGTAGCACCGCTCCCCCGGGGGTGCCGGGCGGAACCCCGTCTGCCGAGTCAGTCGGCTGTGAGGCGCCCGCGCTCGTGCCGAGAGCAGGGTCCTGGGACGTCTCGAATTTTGCCGGGCGCATGGTGTGCGGATCGATGATCAACATGCCATTAAGACCATCTCAGGAGAATGGCGTCCTGGAGATCCGGGATTGCGGTTGGACCGTGGTCGGCACCGGGCTGGCCGAGGACACGGCACCGCTGACCATGCACGCCGTCGATGCGAGCAGTGGTCGATATACGGGTTCCGTGGGCGGGGTGCAGGACGGCATTCCAATGACGATCGACTTCACCTGGCAGCTGAATTCCGAGGAATCGATCGTCGGCGATCTGTCGTCTGAAGTGACGCAGCAGGGTATGACCTGCCGTATGTCGCGTACCTTTGAGCTCAAGTATGCCGGATCCTAGGTTGCATCATTTTTCTGGATCCACAATCCGAAAAAGGCCGGTGTTGAGCGACCACTCTTGATGCCAGGGCGAAGTTTCGAAATTGGGTTACCCGGGGCAGACCCGAACCGCCGCCCGATGGAGCAGGATGTGTCCGGTCGCTTTATTTTCCTGTGGATCCCGGGCCCTCACCTTTCATCGATGATCTCGTTGACGAACCTCCCGCCCCTGCATGAGATCTGCCCCGTCGCTTCGCGATAGTAGACTTTGTAGATCGTGCTCTCTGCCAAGGGGCCCTTCGAGACCAGCGCCACACTCGCTCCCTGATCTTTCAGATCCTGCGCGGCCACCGTCGCGGCATCATCACACTCGGCATAGTTCTCGTAGGTCTTTTCCTCCAGAATCCGGCCCTTCGATGCACCGGACTCCCGTGACTCTATGAGGGTAGCGCCGCGATCCCGGTCATCTGTCTTTGGTGCCTCGCGGAGGTACGCCCACACAGCGATAACCGCCAGAACGATGATCCAGAGCCGGGTATCCCGCATCTTTTACTCTCAGCTGACAAGAATTCCTTGGGCCGAGTGTAACGCGCCGGCGAAGGGCACGCCTGGGATAGGGGCTGCACGCTGTATCGCTCTCGGTGTGTCTACATCCGCCATCCGGGTCGTCCTCGGTGCCCTCGGATCGGACCAGTCGATGAACCGAGGGGAACGGCAAAAAAATATTAATATATAAAACAATCTATTAAAGTATTAACTTACACCGATTTCTTTGTATATTGGCCGTGCAAAGTCGGACGCATGATTGGGGTCGTCAGCGAGTTTTGCTCGAAGGGCCGTGTGGCTGCGGAGTGGGAACACAGGATGTGCGTTGCCCCAATTTGACATATTCAGCTGACCTGGATCAGTGCGGATACAGCCCGGATCAGTTAACTAGAGACCGGGGGCACGGCGGATAGCCGGAGCAGGGGCAGTGGAGCAGAGAGGGAAACAGCAATGACAGCCCCCACCCGACTGATTGCAGCGAGCCTTGGCATTGCGCTGCTGACTTTCTTTTGCGCATCGAGCGCCTTCGCGTGGTCCGGATACGAAGACGGATGCGCGCCATGTCATGCGGACCTGACCGACAGGGGCCCTGATCACGACACTCATGCCGATCTGGCAAACGGCAATTGTGGCTTCTGTCACGATGGGGGATCGGGCAGGAACGATCCTCCTCTGGCTAACTGCATGGGCTGCCACGGTCGGGATCAGGACGGAAGTCCGAGTGCCGATTTCTCGGCCGGCCTGGGGCGTGGTCTGCGTCAGCATCACGTCACCCGGGGAGCGGCGGCATGCAATGCCTGCCACCAGGATACTGACCACGGTGTGACCGGTTCCGCGGCCGAGAGTGTCCTGCCGTCATTCTATTTGCAGGCGCTTGCCGGCGCGGGGCTCGATCCTTGTGACGGCTCCGAGGAAAACTTTTCGTCACTCTCCGTCAGTCTGGACAATGACGGTGATGGCCTGACCGACGGCGCCGATTCTGACTGCCGGCCGGCCAATACGGCCCCTGTGGCTGATGCCGGTGCGGATCAGACTGTCAATGTCGGTGACACGATCACGCTGGACGGAAGTAACTCAAGCGACGCCGACAGCGATCCTCTCACCTACAGCTGGTCGCTCGAGACGCCACCGGGGAGCCTTGCAGGATTGTCCGGTGCCACAACGGTGAGTCCGACGTTCCTGCCGGATGTTGAAGGCACCTACACGGCGACGCTCATCGTAAATGACGGCACTGACGATAGCGCGCCCGACAACAGCATCATCACGGCCCAGCTTGTGGTCATCAACAACCCGCCGGTAGCCAATGCCGGGCCGGACCAGACAGTCGACGTGGGCGTTATCGTATCGCTCGACGGCGGCAATTCGAGTGATCCGGACGGAGACGCCCTGACCTTCAACTGGACGTTGGTCGTCCCCGGCGGCAGCGGCGCAACGCTTTCCGGGGCGAGCACGGTCAGTCCCGAATTCATTCCAGACGTGGAGGGGGCTTATACGGCGACCCTGATTGTCAACGACGGCACCGATGACAGCGCCCCGGACAGCGTCAGCGTGACGGCCCAGGCCGCGGCGGGAAATACGCCGCCGATCGCAAATGCCGGACCGGACCAGGCTGTCCTCGCAGGGGATACGGTACTGCTCGATGGCAGCGGTTCCAGCGATGCGGACGGTGATCTGCTCAGTTTCAGCTGGTCATTGTCGATCCCGGTCGGAAGCACCGCAGTGCTTTCCGATCCCACGGCCGTGAATCCGAGCTTCGTGCCCGACATCGTAGGTGATTACGTTGTCCAGCTGATCGTCAACGACGGAACCGACGACAGCGCTCCGGACAACGTGCGAGTGACGGCCCAGGCGGAGCCCGTGAACAATCCGCCTGTGTCCAATGCCGGAGCGGACCAAAATGTCACCGTCGGCGACACTGTCGTACTCGATGGCAGCGGATCCACCGACGCCGATGGCGATTCACTCACATATAGCTGGTCCATGTCCGCACCGGCGGGCAGCGCTGCGGTGCTTTCCGACACAACATCCGTGAGTCCCAGTTTCATTGCCGACATCGCCGGCGACTATGTGGCCCAGCTGATAGTCAACGACGGGACGCAAGACAGTGCGGCGGATGCGGTCAAGATCACCGCCGGCGACGTTCCCGCAAATAATCCGCCCGTCGCGAATGCAGGCCTGGATCAATCGGTCCTTGTTGGGGCTACCGTCACCCTGGATGGCAGTGCCTCGAGCGATGCCGACGGCGACGCGCTTGGCTACAGCTGGTCGCTCACCGGTGTCCCGGCAGGCAGTGGGGCGACATTGTCTGATCCAACTCTGATCAGCCCGAGCTTCCTGGCCGACATGGCCGGCGACTACGTCGCTCAGCTGATTGTCAACGACGGAACGGATGACAGTGTTCCCGACGCCGTAACGGTCGTGGCCGCTCCGCCGGTCGTCAATCAGCCGCCCATTGCAAACGCCGGACCGAACCAGGTGGTCCAGCTGGGAGCCACGGTCACCCTGGATGGAAGTGGATCCAGCGATCCCGACGACGATGCCCTGGGCTACAACTGGTCTCTGACGAGCATCCCTGCGGGCAGCGGGGCTACCTTGTCCGACCCGATGGTCATCGGGCCGAACTTTGTCGCGGACGTGGCGGGCAACTATGTGGCGCAACTTATTGTCAATGACGGCGAGTTCAACAGCACACCGGATACAGTGATGATCACGGTTCTAGCCGACGCTGCTCCGGTGGCTGATGCGGGCGGGCCTTATAGTGGCTTTGTCGATGAGACCGTCAATTTTGATGGCGGCGGCTCATCGGATCCGGATGGCGGCGCACTTCAGTCATGGGAGTGGGACTTCGGTGATGGGAGCGCGGGCTTCGGAGAAACCGTGCAACACATCTACAGCGATGCCGGAGACTACGACGTGCGGCTCACGGTGACCGATGACGAGGGCCAAACGGGCAATGCGTTGACTACGATTACTGTCGAAATTCGTGACGAGTCGGGTTCAGGCTCAGGCGGCGGTGGTGCCTTGGGCCTGGCGTTCTTGTCGCTGATCGGCCTGGCGGGTTGGCTGCTGCGGCGCGAGTCAGAACATGTCCGAGTTTCTCGATCGGGTGGAGTTGGTACGTAACCCGAAGTAATTCACCGGTCTGATCGACTGAGAGCGCTTCGTCCAGCCCGGGGACGGAGCGCTCTTTTCTCATCGGATCCGCAGACCGCTACGTTCGTGAGTTCCGTTTCGTTATTGGAGGAGTCCGTCGGTACGGGGGAGGGGCGGTGTGAAATTGTCCGTGACTTCACTCTTTGCCGACTTCGATCTCGATCACTTCAACCGGATAGAGGCCGGATTCTTCGTTGGCCTCCTCGTCGATCCTGTCGGCCACGTCATCGGCAACGTCCTCCGGGACCTCAGGACCCTCCCCGTAATACGTACCGTCAGGGGCGAGATGGCATTGGTTGCCCGGAACAGTGCTGCCGTCCGGGCACTCGGTTCTGCCCGGACCGGTTGCACATGCGCCCAGGCAGATAACGGCAACGATAATCGGAACGGAGAATGTGAGTTCTTTCTTGATGGGAGTCATTTCCTGATTCTATGACATTCATCGCTGCGGCTGTTATTGAACCCCAGAATTCCATCTCTCCGAGTGCACGCGTTTCACTCCCCGGGACGGGCTCAAAGCATCGCGCAAGTGACTCGCAGCGAGTGTCGACCGCCCACGCCGGGGTCCTGGCAGGACGCAAATGAAGCCCACAAAGATATTTTTTTTAAAACAAATGTTTATGAAATTTTCTTCGAGCGCGATATGACCGCACTGGCTCGGTCCGGATCCGATCCGGAGTAGAGGAGGTGGTGAGATGCATTCTCAGAACGCAGTGAGCGTTTGATTTCGACCCAGAGCAGATATTCAGTCAACTCCATCACTTGACCTGTCGTAAGCGCTTGCCGGTTTTTTTGGACTGGGTCCTCAGGGGTGAACTCGAACCACCGACCAAGCGATCAGGACTCACCACACCAGTCGGCCGGCGATCAATGGCGATTCCTAGTTCTCTTCTGAGAATCGAATAACTCCAAGTTCCTCAAACTCCGAGTCACCTTTGGGTTCGATAATCAAGAGATCAAGATGATTTACCAACTCGAAAGAAACAGCGCTGATGTTTGGTTCGTGTGTCACTAAAACGAGATTCCCATCTCCGGAGTACGATCCAATGACTCGGCTGAGCTCTAGCGTGTGGCGCTCTGCTTCGCCGGGTTCCAGGATCTCAAGCAGGGAGAGATAGGTCGCAGGACTTGCTTTGCCAAAGGCCAAATGCGCGGTTTCGGCCGTTCGGCAGAATGGACTGTGCAAGACTTTGGACACCGACACCTGATGTTTCTCAAATCTGCTACCGATCTCTTGCGCTTTATGCTTTCCTTGGTTGGAGAGCTTTCTTTCGTGTCTGCATGATGGATCACGCACCAACGGGTTGCCTGCGTCAGCGCCCCCCTCGACGGGGCCATGGCGCATCAATACGACTTTTCCGCCTTCCTGGAGGGCTGTCCATAGCTCCTCGCTTGCGTTCGCGCTACGCGTCAACAAAGCCACGAGGAAAAGTACAGCACATGTACCAACAGTAGAAAAGCAACCGGGATGCGACGTGCATTTTTTGATCATGTCTGCATCCGCCTGACTATCTACTCGACGCGGCCGAGACCATTTTCCCGCTGTTCGGATTCGGTGATGGGCCGGCACGATTGATCGTCATAGCGCTGGCACTTGGCTTCGTGCTGATCGAACTCGGGTGTCGGGCTAAGATGCGGCATCGAAGATTCGCCCAATCCAGTCCTCGATTGCTTCGCGTACCGCATCGGGCGTCTCTGTGAGGGGCCAGTGGTTCGCTTCCAGCATGACGACCTCGCTGTTCGGAAAACGCTCAGCCTCGGCGCGGTTCACGTTTAAGTCGGCGAGCGTCGTGCCACCCGAGATCAACACCTGCACCGGGACGTTGATGCCCGCGGGATCGGGGAGCGGACTGACAGTGGCGAGCACCTGCCGCAGATAGTTGCCCGTGGGCATGTGGCGCAGGATCGGGCCGAGTGCGCCATAGCGTTTCGAAATCGCATCCAGTGATTCGGAGCCCGCGATGGCCCGGCGCGTTTCCTCGTCCAGCTTGCGCAGATCGCGGTCGCGAATGTGACGCCGATGCACGCCGATGGCATTCAGCGCGCGAATAGCGACAGCCGCGCTCCGGAGGAGCCACCGATACCGACGCACGAGACGTTGTCGGCCCTGCAGCGCCGCCTGGAAAACCGGGTCGATGAGGACGAGCCCGCGTACTCTGCCGGGATGCCGATGCGCGAAGTTCACAGCAATCTGGGCGCCGAGGCTGTGGCCGATGACCACGGCGCTGGATGCACGCTCGGCATTGAGCACGTCCGCCAGGTCGGCGCACCAGAGCGGCGTGTCCTGTTTTCCCCGGGTCATCGACGCGCCGTTCCCACGCATGTCCGGGACGATCAGGTTCCATTTCCTGGTGAGCGTCGTGTGCTCGATGAGTTCCGACCAACGAGTGTGATTGCTGGCGGCGCCGTGAAGGAGTAGCAGGAACCGGTCGTTCTGCGAATCGGCGTACCGCATCCAGTAGGCAAGCGCCAGACCATCGGTCGTCGAGCGGGTACGTTTGGCGACTGAATCTGTTATGCGTCTGCCTCCATTCGGCCAGTTCGATGACTGCCATGGCGAAGTCCCGCGAGGCACCACGCGCGCCCCGGTGTCGGCGATGACTCTACAACTTAATCGGCGACAGGGCTCAGTGGAAACGGTCTCGGTGAGGCCTGAAATAAGCCATGAGCGCGTCTGGCCCACGATCCCGCACAGCTTGGCACCCTCCGGTTATTCCCGGGGAACCCCATTTCGGCCTCAAAAACTAGCTTTTTAACATAAAGTTAAAACCACTTATTCAAGTATAATATGACATACTCCGCCCGCGCCCATTTGAGTCCGGATCGGAGGAAGGAGTGAGATGCGTTCTCTGAACGCGCTGAGCGGCCGCTTTCAGCCCCAAGGAGATCTTTGAGGTCCCTGAGATTCGACTGGATTGGAGCGTCTGCCAGCGCTCCAAAGCATGCCTCGAGAGATACCTCATTTGCGACTGATGGCCAAGGGCCGTTCAGGGCAGCTGTCGATCGGGTCACGGAAGCGGGCTGGCGATGCAGACAGGCAGCAAAAGGCCTAATCTTGGAGTCAGGGTCCGCAGTCGCCGAGCCGTTTGCCGCGCGACGGATCATTAGGGCTCTGCAAGGAAAATCGAGGATGAGTTCGTCACTCGACAAATACACCATTCCCCAGGCGCTGGGGACGGCGGCGGTACGCCGCTTTCATGTGATGGTCAAACCCGCTGGGTCAGCGTGCAATCTCGACTGTACGTACTGTTTCTACCTGAGCAAGCGGGATCTCCCGGACGGACCTGGGGCCGGGCACATGGACGATTCACTGCTCGAACGATTCATCAAGGACTATATCGACGGCGTGACCGGCGACGAGGTCGTTTTTTCTTGGCAGGGTGGTGAGCCCACGCTGCGCGGCCTCGGCTTCTTCGAGAAGGTCGTCGCTTTTCAGCGGAAACACGCCAAACCCGGCCAGCGTATCGAGAACGATCTGCAGACCAACGGTACGCTGCTCGACGAAGACTGGGGGCGCTTCCTGAAGGATCATCGTTTCCTGGTTGGCCTCTCCGTCGACGGACCGCGGGAAATTCATGATCGGCTTCGGGTCGACAAGCACGGCCAACCCTCCTTCCATAAGGTGATGGCGGCCGCCGAGTTGTTACATCGTCACAACGTGCCCTTCAATACGCTGACCTGCGTGCACCGGTACAACGCCAGGAAACCGCTGGACATCTATCGCTTCCTGCGAAAGGAGATGCGGTCGACCTGCATGCAGTTTATCCCCATCGTGCAGATCCGCGGATTCGAGACCATCGCGCCGCAGTCCTGGGACGAGGCGCGTCTGCCGATTGTGGGCACGCCCGAGTCGCGACCGGGTCACCCGGACTCCATCGTCACGGACTGGTCCGTCGATCCCGAGGACTACGGCTACTTTCTCTGCAAGGTCTGGGATGAGTGGCTCAATCGTGACGTGGGCAAGGTGCTGGTCAACTTCTGCGAGACCCTGGTGGCGCAGCATGTGGGGTTGCCTTCACAGCTGTGCATCTATTCCGAGCAGTGCGGCAAGGGTGTTGCGATCGAGCACGACGGTAGCGTTTATGCCTGCGATCACTATGTGTATCCCGAACACCGGCGGGGAACGCTTCAGGCCCGGGGGCTAGGTAGCATGGTGTTCGACCCGGCGCAGGTGCGTTTCGGTTATGCCAAGTCCGAGACCCTGCCGAGATACTGCCGTGAATGCAGATTTCTCGAGGACTGCTGGGGCGAATGCCCCAGGAACCGCCTTGTGCGCGCTCCGGACGGGGAAGTGGGCCTGAACTATCTTTGTCCCGGCCTGAAGCGCTTTTTCGCTCACGCGGTGCCGGGGGCCGAGCGCATAGCCAGACGGCTGAAACAGGCCCCGGGAATCATCGACTGACCGGCACGGTCAGGACCGGAGCGTTGGCCAGGTGTGAGGTGCTGTCCGCGGTGGTCACGGACCACAGAGCGTTGAGCAATTTGAAGAAACGCTGGGTGGTTTGGTCAGTCTCGTCGATGAAAAACCAGCCGTCCCGATACTGCACTGCCACGGCGGCGGCATCGGGCCGCTGTTCGCTGAATTCCACGCGAAGGTCCTTGCCGGGCGGCCCCCGTGGCGGATACGAGGCCGCGGCGCCGCTCCGTTGATCCGCGTCCGGCACGTCGATCGCAGCCGACAGTATCTCCGCCAGATCGCCGACCGAGCGCAGGGTGATTCCCACCCCGGCCGAGTGGCTCCCGTCCAGCGCGAGGGAAACCGGGAGTGTCAGCTTCCGAAGATCTTCAGTCGGCGCAGGCAGATGCAGCAGAGCCTTGACTCGGAGGCAGACGTCGACGACCGGGAGCTGTCTCCACCCCAGTGTGGTCTGACCCCGACTGTCGCCAGCTAGGAATCCGGCATTCTCGATGCTTCGATCACTCCTCTGCGATAGGGCGTGAGAACCCGCACCTGTCGGTGTCCTCGCAGCCGGTGTGATCAAACCCGGACTGTGGCTGAAAGGTCACAGTCAGCTTGACGTAGCGGGGCTCCGTGCCAGAGTTTCGCATGTCGGCCGCCAACTCCTGCGCCGTCTCGGCTTCGTTTCGGTGGAAACGGATGATGCTGGTCTCCGCCAGCCCACAGGACTTGGTCTCGGTATCGCAATCCGACCAGCCGTCCTTGTCACGGCCCAGCTCGGTGGTCGCCACCTGCACCTCGGTCTTGGCGATTTTCGCGCCCCGCGGCAACAAGACGCCGACCTGGACGGTGCCACCTGCAGAGGCAGGAGGAATCTCGGCGACGAAATATCTCTCGTGCAGTGCCGCGCCGCTCCCCGCCCCCAGGGCTGCAAAAGCGGGCATCAATGTCGCGAGGAGCCCGACGGCAAAAATCTTGTCAATCATCGATCAGATCTCCCTGTGGAAATAACGCTCGAGAAATAGTAGCAGGCTAATCACGTGCCCTCGATCCATCCCTGGTCCTGGAAACGCTTCTCGAGCACCTCGGCGATCTTTTTGGCAGTGTCTTTGGCTCTGCCTTCCAGCTTGCCGCTCCCCGAGTGCTCCTCGTGCGCCTTGATGCCCGTGCTGACTATCAGACCCAGCGGATTGTGGGTGGCTATCGTAGTCAGTGCACCCACGCCCACGCCGGGCGTCTTGCCTGCGGTGGACTCCGTGTCACCCTTTCCGAGTTGTCGCAGCCCGTGATCTGTCATCTGGAAGCCCTCGACGGCGACTTGCAGCTCAGACTCGCCGGAACCAAAACCGACCAGGACCCGCTTCTTCTCACTGCCCTCGCTGAAGGAGACAAGGTGCCCTCGTATCACCAGGTCGTCGACTTGCGGCTTGGTGTCTGCCACGGGTCGCTCGGCCGGCAGGCCCATGGCCTGAATCTGACGCACAAGCTCCGAGGAGATCTCCGCTCCCAGCTTGCGGCCCGCTGCAATCTGGTCCGGTGTCTGCGTCGGTTGCTGAACCTGGGCCGCCGGCGCCAGCGCGGACTCGGGCGGCACGTCCGCCGGCGTGGCGCTGAAATCGTAGACCCAGATGTGGGCGGGCTTGGGGATCTCCCCCGTCACGATCTCATCCCGGTCCGTGATCTTGGTGCCCGCCCCGGCGGCGAGCGGCAGCAGTATGAGGAGGCAGAGGATGTTCCAGTCAAGTTTCATGACACGCCTCCCGTGTTCGGTCGTCGGAAGTTGTAGCGCTTTACTACTCGCTCACTCTGTTATTTCGCTGTGCCGTTTTCAGCTTTTCGATGTCCCCCGGGCTGAGCTGAGGTCGGTCGATCGTCAAATTGATCTTCTCGATGGTGCCGGTGAACGCGAACGGAACCTGGTAGTCGGCATCCGCCACCGGTGTGCCGGTGTCCGCACCAACGTCCAGGTTTTCGTCCCATTCCAGGATGAACGGCAGGGTGCGTTCCATCTTCTGTGTCGCGACCACCTTGCCGTCGACCTTCAGCACGCCCGTTCCGCCGCGGCCGATACCGCTCATGCTTGCGTACGCCAGGGTGCCCATGCCCAGCCCGTCATATTTGAAGTCGAACTCCAGCACGTGTTTACCCGGCGTCAGCGCGGGGCCTTCCCAGCGCACCCGTTTCAAGTCCACCAGGTTCCACAGGAACACCGGTTTGTTCTTGAGCACGTAGAAGCCATAGCCGGCGAACCGTCCCCCCTGGGTGATGAGCATCCCCTCGGCACCTTCCTTGGGGATCTCCACTTCCGCCTTGAAGTTGTACGAGGCGTTGAGAATCGACGGCGCGTCTCCGTTGGGCGTTCCGGTAAGCGGACGGGTCCAGGTGAACACATTCCGTCCCGCGGTGATGCTCGGGCGCGGCGCGATCAGCCGGGTAACGACGCTGGCATCCAGCGGCAGCACCTGGTACTTCTTCGCCTCCTGCCAGAAGAGATCCTGCATTTCCTTCAATTTCTCCGGGTACTTGTCCGCGACGTCGTCCGATTGCGTCCAGTCCTTCGTCAAATCGTAGAGTTCCCAGGGGTACTTGGTCGGATCGGCACCCAGGCCGCCGGAGATCACCCACGGCGGACGCATGACCTTCGTGCTGGCAATCCAGCCTTCGTGGTAGATGGCGTGATCGCCAAACATCTCGAAATACTGGGTCTTGTGGGTAGAAGGCGCATCCGCGTTCTTCTCGTCGAAGGTGTAGGCCATGCTGACGCCCTCGATGGGGCTCTGCTCGATGCCGTCCACATACTCCGGCTGCTGGACGCCAGCGGCCTCGAGGATCGTGGGCACGATATCGATCACATGGTGGAACTGATTGCGAATGCCGCCCTTGTCCTTGATCACTTTCGGCCAGGCGATGGCCATGCCTTGACGAATGCCTCCGAAGTGAGAGGCCACTTGCTTGGTCCATGAAAACGGTGTGTCGAAAGCCCACGCCCACGGGACGGCCATGTGGTTATAGGTCTGGTCGGAACCCCAGACGTCGTAGAATTTCTCCAGCTGCACGGCGACCGGAACGTCCACGCCGTTGAACATGGCCACTTCGTTCGGCGTGCCGTTCAGCGTCCCCTCGGCGCTGGTGCCGTTGTCACCGTTGATGTAGATGATCAGCGTGTTGTCCAGCCGGCCCATGTCCTCGACTGCCTGGATCACGCGACCGATCTCGTGGTCCGTGTAGGCGACATACGCGGCAAAGACGTCGGCCTGACGGATGAACATCTTCTTCTCGTCCGCGCTGAGCTGGTCCCATTCCTTGAGCAGATCTTTGGGCCAGGGTGTGAGCTTGGCATCCTTCGGAATCACCCCGAGCCGCTTCTGGTTCTCGAAAATCGTCTGACGCAACTTGTTCCAGCCCTCGTCGAACAGATGCAGCTCGCTGATCTTCCTGATCCACTCAGGCGTTGGATGGTGGGGCGCGTGGGTCCCGCCCGGCACGTAATAAACGAAGAACGGCTGGTCCGGCGTTAGGGTGTTGATCTGGCTCATGTAGTCGATGGCCTCGTCCGCCATCGCCGTGATCAGGTTGAATTCGGGATTACCCTCGAACGGATAGATGTAGGTGGTGTTGCGGGCCAGATTTGCGGGCTGCCACTGGTTGGTGTCGCCCCCCATGAAGCCATAGAAGTATTCGAACCCCATGCCGATCGGCCATTGGTCGAAGGGTCCGATGGACGTGGCCTGGAAAGAAGGCGTGTTGTGGTTCTTGCCGAACCAGGACGTGCGGTAGCCGTTGCCCTTTAGAATCTGGCCGATGGTTGCCTTGTCCTTGGTGATGATGCTGTCGTAGCCCGGATAGCCGGTCGCCTGTTCCGCGATCACGCCGTAACCCACCGAGTGATGGTTGCGACCCGTGATCAGAGCGGCGCGGGTCGGTGAACAGAGCGCGGTGGAATGGAAATTGGTGTAGCGGAGGCCCTCATTGGCGATCCGATCCAGCGCCGGCGTTGGAATCACGCCGCCAAAGGTGCTGGGGACCCCGTAGCCCGAATCGTCGGTCATGATCAGTAGCACGTTTGGCGCATTGGCACGCGGTTTGATTCGAGGCGGCCAGTAGGGCTCGGAGCCCTCGGTCGTGCGCTCGATCTTCCCCTCGAACTGCGCAGGCGGCGCCGGCAGTTGCTTGCCGTCGATCGCGATGGTCGCACTGGGCGAGCCGAGTTTACCGCTGATCACTCCCTCACGGTATGAGCTGATCCAGCGGTCGCTGTGTGGCGCGCCCTTGGGCTCGCTCAACGGGACCGCTGTGTCCTCGGCAGCGCCGGCGGATCCCAGCGCAGTGAGAACGGCCAGGGTCAGCAGGGATTTCCTGTTCCAGGAACGCCCGGTTTTCGGGCCGTCATCTGCAGTTTTCATGGCACTTTTCCCGTTCAGATATCGATATAGAGCTGGCTGTGGTGCGTCCAGATCGGATCGGGACTGATGTCCCTGGATCGACCGTGAACGCGGCTCTTTGCGTAATCGGCGGGTCACGGCTTGCGCCATCACCCGGCCCCAAACCTCCAGGCGACGCCGATCAGCATGCCGCTGATGTCGCCGTCAAACTCCTTGTAACTCACCGTGTTTTTCTGACCGGAACTCGTTTCATAGTGGAGACGGCGATAAGCGACCCCCAGTGTCAGGCTGGGTGACAGTCGGTAGTGCATTTGCGGTTGCAGCTCATAGGTCGTGTCGGAATCTCCGCCGATCCCATAGGACAGGATGGGTTTGAAAAGCCACTTGTCTGATAGATGAAACGTCGGTGACAGAATCACGATGGCGTCGGTGATGTTCTGGGTCTCGGAAACCGAATCGCCTTGGTGCTTGAGCTTCACATCCAGACCGAGGCGGCGGGCACCCAGTAAAAGGTCCAGCTCGTGTTTCTCGAAGATATCGAAATGCCAGCCCAAACCAACGGTCGCGATGGTCGTGTCGACTTCCCCGTCCATTTCGATCCCGATCGGCAAGGGGTCCGGTCGGATGTCGGCCGTCAGGTCGGCATCCGAACTGAGTTCGATGTAGTCGAACTGCCCGAAGACGACTAGCCTCTTGTAGCGGATCGATCCCAAGCCCATGGCGCCTGCATCCAGCTTGTGGACCAGATCGCTAAAGCTCTGATCAAAGCTGGCACTGCGTCCATCGACGGTCACATCGCCATCGATTCCTGCAAGCCAGATGTATGGCGCCAGTTCCACCTGTACTGATCCGTTGTCCGCCGATACCGAAGGCGGAAGCACGGCCATGGCGAGGCACGCCGCTCCCACACGGCAAGCGTGCAAAAAAAGGGTCTTGCCCGGCGGCGTATATTCACGGCTACGTGCCATCTTCCTGGTCATTTCGCTGCCTCTGTCACGCAGGAACGCGTCCGATCAGCCGGGCAGTCCGCTCGGCGCGGGTGCGGGCATGCCGATAGAGAAACATCCTTTTCGTCGTCGGCGCGCAGACCACCGGGCGAAACCTGCCTGGCGGACTGCCGTTATTGCACTGCACCAAGATTCGGTACCGAGCTCGATGAAGCCCGGCCCGGTCAGTGCACACCCATGGAATCCTCACACTTTGAAAGGTAGTTCGGCCTGGTTTCGTATGCACTTGTCATATCAGGACGATTAATTGACAATTTCGGACAGCGCGCACAGGAAACGACAGATGCTCGATAGGGGGAAAAGCACGTCGGGGCAGAGGCGCGGGCCGTACGCACCTGCGGTGGGCACGGTGCGCGCCGGTCCGGTGGCGGGGCTCGCGCAGCTAGTACGGGATCTTGGCTGTGATCCGCGACCCATCTTCGCGAGCCAGGGCCTGTCACCGGATGACTTCACGGACCCCGACGCGGAGATTTCCTTTCTTCGAGCCGGCAAGCTGCTGGCAAGCTGTGCCTGGGAAACCGGATGCCCGCACCTCGGGTTACTGCTGGGCCAGCGAATCTCGTCGTCTTCCCTCGGGCTTCCCGGATACCTCCTCCACACGGCCCGTGAGGTGCGCGCAGCCCTCGTGGACCTCGTTCGGTATTTCGATCTGCACGATCGCGGCGCCGTGTTGACCCTCCACACCGATGAGGGGATGACGCACCTGGGTTACGCGATCTATCTGCCTGACGTGCCAGGGACCGCCCAGATCTACGATCTTTCGATTGCGGCCGAATGTAATGTCATGCGCAGCCTCTGCGGCGACGGCTGGAATCCGTCTGAGGTACGCCTGGCCCGCGGCGTTCCTGAGGACGTGGCGCATTACCGGCATTTCTTCCGGGCGCCGATTCGCTTCGACGCCGATCGCAGCGCCCTCGTGTTCCCGACGAGATGGCTGGATCATCCGCTCTCAAGTGCCAATCCAATGCTTCACCGTCATCTGGAGAAGGAAGCCGAGAGTCTTCATGCCGAGCAGCCCCGGGACCTTGTACGGCAGCTCCGGGAACTGCTCCGGGGAGCACTGGCTACAAGGAAGGCCGACGCACCCCGTGTCGCGGGACAGCTGGGCCTACACGAAAGGACGCTAAACCGCCGCCTGCGTCAGGCCGGTACGAGTTTTCGTCGGGAACTTAGGGCCGCTCGGTATCAGATGGCCCAGGAGCTCCTCGCTAACACACGGTTGCCCCTGTCTCGAATCGCGTCTGCGCTGAATTATGCGGACACCAGCGCTTTCATCCGGGCTTTCAGGCAGTGGTCCGGTATGTCGCCGGCGGCCTGGCGGCGGCGGGTGGCGGATTCGTAACGAGTTGCGCCAGGTTCCACATCTTCGATTGATCGCGCCGCCCGGCGAGTCGTTTACGGAAGATGCGTTGACCTCGGTTTACCTCTGAACAGGCTGGCTGAGGCGAATTGGCCTCCAATGGGAAGGGATGACCTTCGGACGATGGGCGGTTTACTGACTATGATTTGGACGTGGACGAAATGTGACTTTCCGGCAGGTGCCGGAGAGGGCGATTCTCATCCGCGACATCGGTCGCAGCAGCGACAGCGATTCGGCATTAAAGACTGATCCAGGAGGGCATTATGAAAGCAGCATGCGCAATCGTCGCGACGGTCCTTGTGGTCGGGAGTTCGGCCGCATGGAGCAGCGAGGCTTTCCGGTGTGGCGAGCACATCATTTCCGACGGAGACCAGAAGGTGAAGGTCCTGGAACACTGCGGTCAGCCAATGGAAAAGGAAGGCAACAAGTGGATTTATGACCGGGGCCACGAGAAGTTCCTGGTCGTCGTACATTTTGATCAGGACGTTGTCGCCCTGATTGAAGAAGTGCCGCGGCAATGACGCCATACTGTGCGGTTTCCGGACACGACTGAAAGGTGACCGTACCGGTCTGGCTCGTCCCAGGTTCTGGTTGGGTTAGCGCGCGCACCCGCTTCGCCGGAGCGTTTTGAGTATCGGCTGCCGACCCGAAGGGGCCATCATGAAGTGGCGCGCAAGCCTCTGCGGACCACTCTCAAGTCGGGGATATCGAGTACCGTTCGCTGATCCGGCGGAGGGCACAAACTCTGTCCCGAGGTCATCGCGATACACACTCGCCTGTTTCAAGCGGGGCGGCCAGTGTCGGGCGCTCGCCTTCCACATAAGCAGGCGTTCGGATACCTAGATCCCACTTACGGTTCGAGTTGCACATGCACATTGCGACGACCGCAACGCGAACGCGATAACCGCTGGGGTCCAACACCCACCCTGGCGATTGCCAATCGTTATTGTCGACAGCTAATAGTTGCCTCCGGTCCGAGTCCGGAGACGAGGCTAATGTCCGCTATCGACAAAGACATCTCACCTCGGGTCGTGATTAACAACGGTGTGTCGACGTTCTCGATATTCAGGCCACCCGCGGCAAAACACTCAAGATCAATGGAAAGCCGGACCCATTGCTGCGGGGTAAGCGCCCTCAGCAGTTTGGTTATGTCTGCGTTTGAGGCGCAGGGGTATCCACAACCCATTTTGATCAGTACCTTCCTTGACGGCCTTTTATCTACTTTGAGAATCACGGCCAGGGCTGATTGTTCATCGAGGTGCTGGGTATAATCGACAGAAGTTCCATGTGTCATGAAGAACTGGGCTTCGCCCCTGCCGTTCCAGTCAGCCCTTATTGCCTTTTCTTCAGCGTTGGGCTCGATCCTGAGGTAGCCAGAGGCGCTGCTGATCGGCTCACTGCCGACCACCGTATCCCACTGTTTCTTGTCGCCGATGCGCATCACATTTCCTGAGCTCGGAATGCCATTTGCGAGAATCACCTCGTCCCCCGTCACCACTCCGGGAATAACCGACAGAGACGCAAACAAAAGGATGCCTCGAAGGCACGCAGTAATTCTGTTTGGCGCATTGATACGACCGAGCATTTATCAACCCTTGATCCAGCTTATGATCTGCGTCGCGGCAAGTGCAGAAGGATAGCGCTTATTCGCAGTACCCATGTCCGTATTGCAACTCGTGAACCAGGGGTTTTAGCAAAAAGTCACTGCGCCAGCAATCAAGCGCTTGATCTGGGGAGCAGGGGTACAGAAGGCCGCTATCAGGCCACCTTATTCAAGATTCTTGGCGTCTCGGGGAAGGGCTTGAACCACCTACCGGGTGATTAACAGGACCAGGGATAGTATGTTTCCCGGTTGAGATGACTTGCGACAT